>OLQG01000157.1_pt1 | contig 59547 bp, 87 predicted proteins | sample 1672221 | NCBI WGS metagenome assembly OLQG01 (sample SAMEA3136660, study PRJEB25190) | human gut metagenome | biome: human gut; feature: human-associated habitat; material: faeces | place: Austria | collected 2013
CTTGCGGACCTCTATCTCCTTGCGGACCTTTAGCACCGGCGGGTCCTTGCAATCCTTGCGGACCTTTAGCACCGGCGGGTCCTTGCAATCCCTGCGGACCTTTAGCACCGGCGGGTCCTTGCAATCCCTGAGGACCTGTAGCGCCGGTATCTCCTTTAGGCCCCTGCGAGCCTTGTGGTCCTGTATTACCCTTGAAATTTTGCTGCTCGGATGCCGACAAGCCGGAAAAAGTAACCATGCCTGCAATACTGATATCTTTCCCGAATATATTGATAGCACCCGGCTTAATAGTGATTCCCGTTTTTAATTCATCCTTTGTAGGAGTGTCATCAATAGAGCCGGCATCGTAGACCGTAGCAAAGGCAAGGTACCAGGTGACAGGTAAACTGCCACTACCTCCTGCTAAATAAAAGAAGTTAGTTCCACTAAATGTACCACTTGAACCACATTTGACATAATACGCATATTCCTCCCAGTCACCGGTACCAACATTGTTAGTAAGCCATTTTGATGTACCACCGTTACCCGTAGAGTTTGAACCCCACTCAATTTTATATCCAACGGGAACCCATGCTATAAACCGGGTAATAAATACAGCATTAGCGCGTGTTTGGGTATTAAAAGTAAACCCACCCAAGCCGGGGGATACACTTCCTTGTACAGTGGTAATTTTAATTTTATATCCGGATTGATTAGGCAAATTAACATCCGTTGTTCTTTCAACTGTCACAGTTCCCCCACCACTATTATTGTAAACCGATATGCCATTCATCCCGCTTCTAAACTCCGGATCACGATTCAACATCTTACCCTTGCTCATAGCAAGCGCAATCAAACGTGCATTGCCCGATACCGTTGATACAAGGTTAATATCCGTCTTGGTCTGAGAGATCTCAGTACCCTGATTGGATACAACCTGTCCGAGAGCGTCAAAGTCGGTTTGGGAGACTTTGCTTTCAATTAACCCTTTCGTAACGTTTATCTCTGAGTCGGTGTAGGTCTTGGCAATGTAGTTAAGATCTTCGGGGGCGGGGCTCCAGGTTACAGGAGTGTTGGTTTCATATACCCCTATGCGAAGAGACGCACCGTATACATAACCATAAGAGCCTACTATTTTTGAAATTGGCTTTTGTGTTATAATGTGATTGTATTCTACTCTATCCGGATAAACAATACATATTCGTTGTTCTGTTCCATCTGTATATTTTACTATGAAAAAAGTACTCGCTTTATCATTCTCTGTGTCTGAACGAAAAGCAGCATCTATAAATATATAGTATTGTTTTGTAGGGTCATATGTCAGACCAAACATATCCTTATTTGCTAAATTGGTTTGTTCGTTAAGTTTTCCGGGACTAACATAAAATCTACCATCATCTTCATAATTTAGCGCGTAGGTAAATCCCACATCAACAATACGCTTAAAAGAGCATAAGTTCTTAATACCTACTCCCCGCTCGCTTGCAGACGGAATCCACTGCGTTACCCCTATGTCACCCTCGGTAAGAACTGCCCAATGTACTTTAGAGCCATAGGTACCGTTGGGTAACTGATAGAAACGCATCCCATTTCTGTCATTGAAAGCAGTAAAAGTTACTTTCTTTGATTCTATAACTGAGTCCCCTTTTGTTGTATACTCACCAATATAGTTATAACCATCATCTGAATATATCTGTATTGTAGTATTATTTGCACCGAGTGTATAACACAAAGTAAGCGTATAATCTCTTCCTGTTATTGGGAAAACATCGTATGTATATCCTCCAAACTGATAGTTTAATTGTACTTGTTCTTTATTAGAATTTTTCAGCAAGTTAACATCCCCCACCTTCACCTTACTAACCTCACCCTTCACAGCCAACGTAATCTGTCCGGGCAAAGCCTCCATAATAGTATCAGTCTCAATCTTAACCTTTTCCCCTACGTACGAATATGAAGCAGAATTGATCGCATCTACAATTACCCTCTGCTGATCATAATAAGCCTGTTGAAGAGTCTTGAATGAAGAGCTGACCGGTATATTTTCAGGCTCACTTGCCGAATGGGTCTCAAGCACATGATAGTAATCGTTGAAAGCATTTCGATAAGCAACGGTATCAATGCCATAGCGGGACGCGTTAGCAAGGATGGAATCTCTCTCCGCTTTTAAAGCCTCCATCTCCTGTTTTAAAGCAGTCTTTTCAGTCGGGGATATAACACCATCATCTGCCCAAGTATTCAATCTGTCCTGAGCAGCTTTTGCATCGGTTTTGGCAATGTCTATTTCCTTGTTGGTTGACTCAAACTCCTGTTCGATGGTCTTTCCGTTGCGAAGGATGAAGATGCCTTTGAAATAACCGTTATTTGTATATATACCATTATCGTGCGGCTGCATATTATTCGGAAAATCCGGGTCCGTTATATGATCTAAATTCCCAAATACAGAGCGAGACGCTCCGGCAAATGACTTAGTCTTGACTCCACCTAATATCTCAATCTTAGGCTTGCCATCCTCAGCAGCCGACATATATATCAAGCTCTGACGAAGAGGATTCTCAGTATTACCCATCTGTACAACTTCATCACCGACACTTGGCGTAATACCCTCAAATTCAGACTTAGGAATAGTTACGAGATTACCATTTACACTCGCAACTTCGCACCAATAGTATTTACCTTTTTTAGATGATGTATCCTCCATTTTTTGAGTAACAGTAACCTTTCCGTTACCATGTCCGGAATCTAATACAATCATTATACCAAGGTTGTATATCTCTTCGGATACATTGATGGCACGAATTACATTCTCGCCATTTGTCAAAAGCCCTCCTACAGTATCAGAACCGATTCCATCCTTTGATAAACCACTCCATACAGCCATAGCACCATCATACAAACCAGATATTTCTAATTTGCATTCTTTAGTCGTTATAGGAGCATCTGCTACATGTCCCTCTGGATACATGTAAAGTTGAAAGCCTGAATTTGCTGAATTATTCATGCTAAACTCAATGCTCGTGTTCGTTATCTTTACGCTATCATCTATGGCTGAACCATCATATAAATAGGCTGTAAATTTTGTAAAATCAAAAGCCGGTGACTGGATTATTCTTCTATCAAATACTTGACATCTCACTAAGTCGTGCGCCTGGAATGTTTCATCTTCATCCTCAAATTCAAGAATCCAAGATTGCAAATCAGAAGTCTCAGTAACTGCACTGACTTTCCCGTTCGCTTGGCTTATAACAAGAGCACCATTTATTGAACGTACTTTCTGTATAAGCAACTCAAATACATTCATAACTTTCCTCACATCTAGAATATCACATTCTATATGCCAGTTGCCATACTCGTCTTTATATATTTTAAAGCCTTCGCCTGTGAATCCCGGAATAAACTTAGGCGAAGAGATGTATTCCTTCAGTATAGCTGCGGCAGCGTTTAATATGCCATCCTCAGAGAGAGAAGCGGTAGGCTCTGCCTGAGATTGGTCCCAACCGGTTTCAATGCCACCACGGATGGTAAGTTTGTAGGGGGTGGTGTCATCCTGATCTTTGCGGAGAAACACTTTCTTTAAAGCCTCCATGTCAACATCAGCCGCCAACTTAAACGCCACTACATTGTTTTTATTGGTCCGTATAAATATAGCCGGGTCTTCGTCTGCATTACAGATATAAAATTCTCCCTCGTTCAGTCCTTCCAAATGCGACATAGAATCAGGAGAAATGACGGGAGCTTTTGCTTTCCCGTTTTCAATTTCTGAACCAAACCATTGTATTTTGCTTATATTCTTTTTCATGTCAAATTCGTGAAGTATTTATGAATGCCGCTTCGCTTTCTTTATATTTCAACATTTCCCCCTCCTTCGGGTTATTTACGACAAAACCGACAATAGATGCGCTGCTCGCCTGCTCAGGAGCACCGCCAACACCGGAAATAGAATTTTCCTGTGGTTCCAATGCACTAGTCACGAAAAACATTTGGCTGTCTTCCATAACCTGACTTATCTCTGGAACAGAATTCTCGGATCTTACATATCTCTCTCCATTCACATCAAACATAGACACACACAATATCCGGTTAAGATGCCTTCCGAACCAATACGGGACACCACACGAGTTTCCTATTGTAAGTACATACGAATCATAGGGAACAGCATATAACTCTTCTATTTCTTGTCTTTGATTGCGGTATTGTTCATTATCTATCTTTGCGGAATATCCTGCCGGCTTAAACCCAGCTTCCACTCTCCATTCGAATACCTGTTGAGTATCTCCTATCCAGAAGATATTATCAAAAGCAGAATTATTATCTTTGTGTGAATAGCGAATCAGTGCGGTTTCTTCCAGGATATTGGAATCGGAACATACTTCAAATGGCTCAGATTCTTTCCTTTCAAAAGTTATACTATAGACTGAATCCGGAAGTGAAGTAAACACGACATAATACATCATAACAGATGCATTTACCTCATAAGTCTGGAATTGGATATTGGAAGAAGTTCCTTTGATAAGATCGTTAAGAGAGGCTGAAGCTACTTCACCGTCATCCGCAAATATTTGCAGGAGTATTTTATCAGTTGTATGAAACCTCTGAATGTAATCTACATCGATTGCATATTTGTCCTTAACTGGCGAAAAGAACAATGGGCATATATCACCTATCTTAATCATAGTCCTTTAGTCCGAATTTGGGTTACAAGCCTCTTGACCTGTGTTATCGTAGCAAATATATGAATTAAAAACGTAATTATGAACAATTTCACCTTATTTTATACTCTCCACTATCAAAGTATATTTAGCAGCTTCAGAACGGCCGTAATTAAACTTACCGTCTTTAATATACCCATGATATGTTTCTCCTCCTTTCTCTATAGATATTAATCCTGTGAGATCATCAGGAGCTTTCATATCTCCAGACTCTACTGAAACCTCGCCAACAGTAAACAGCCTCTCTCCTTCCGTCAACTGGATATCCGTTTTCTCGGATACTCCATCAATAACCACGTCACTGTTACCATCAGAAGACGCAAAGTCCAATGTGTTGGTAAATGCACCAATAAACTTCCGGTTAGCCTCTATCATATAACGTGGAGAGTATACAGCATTAAACATTGTATCGGGACTTATTACCCCGGAAATGGATGGACCACCATTTATCTTACGTATAAGACGGTATCCGCCATCTATTGAAGCAAGCCTTGCATTAACAAAGAATACGTCATTGTCGCTATCACTATCCGTAGTATCCTCTCCCCTTTTCTGAACCAAAAACTCTATTCCGTATGCGTCAGCCCGAAACGGGCTTATCAATTCAAGGGAATTATCAGTCAAGGTCACTCCGGTACTATATTCATTTGTGAAATGAAATTCATCACGTCCGTTCACACTGTCATAATCCTGCTTGTCATAACCGGCCCGTACCCGGGAATAAATCAAGGAAGAATTTACGCTATATTCAAACGACCGTATATTGTCACCGAAATCTTTTACTATGTTTTTTGAAAACAGACTACTTCTATGTACAAATGTAACCTTGTCTTCCCCTATCACAGGAACAAAGCCAAACTCCGACTGCATCCAATCAACAAACTTTGTATACGAACAATACAATTTTGCCTTTTTCAGACCTCTTGCACTCTCAGCAGGAATTATCATACATTCATCCAATCTCTTGTCTACCCCTGAAACGATCTCTCCTGTAATTCCTTCCTGCCCTCCATTTATACTTTGAAGAAGCCGGTTTAGAAGCTTGACAGGCGTAACTATATCAATGTTAACCGGTATTATTCTTGCATCCCAATTTAGACTAATATAAGGGTCCCGGATAGTCAAAGTCATGTTATATGCCGAACCATATCTTATAAAACAATAATCCCCTTCAAGCAATGTTATATCTTTCATATATGAAAGTATAAATATGGTCTCAGGGTGTTCGTCGTTAATAACAGTTCTGGTAAGCTCTGTTTCATTCCCATCTGCTCCGATTTTTACCAATGTCATAGACAATGCCTTATTTGCCGGAACATTAAACGAGATAGAGACACTTAAGAAGCAGGTAATATTCCTTTCCGCCCTGAAAAGGAAAGTGTCTTTACCACCATCAGATACGTTCTGCTGAAAAGTATCCCCATAGGTTATATATCCGCCTATTGAGGTCTCGCTTGATTTTACAGCCAACGGAAAGTATTTAGATCCCAAATCTGCCCGTATCTCCACTGACACGTCCGTTGAATCCTCAATGCTATTCCCGGCAACTAACCAGTTCACATTCTGGTTCATTTTTATACCGTCATAGTACAAGTATTTGCCTTCTGTAAGTTCGCTCACAGCATATTCATACTGTGTTCCCTTTTTAGCTTTTATCAATGCGGCCAGGCTGTCATCTACAGCACTGATAGATATGGTATTCCCATTATCTTGAAATGTGGAGAAATCTAACGAACACCGGAATCTTTCATTCCATAACCAGCTATTATTTCTTGTGTAAAACACCACACTCGCAGATGCTTGCAGATATTTATCCCGGAATACGCGTTTTAATAAATTATATGCAGCATTAGAAAATTCAAACTTTGTAGAGAACGATCTTACGACTCCATCATAATCCCCCCTCTTAAAAGAAGTGGTTATGTCATCCCAATTGACCAGGTTATCCGTTACCTGATACGAGTATCCATCAACTAACAACTCACATTTATAATACATATTATTTTCTTTTTAATGATTTCAGACGCAAATCAACATCATCACACATCCTCTTTACCATATAGGCATATTCCTTTGCGGAAAATGAATCCGGATCAATATGCATATTGAAATGTTGCATTACGGCCACTCTTTCTCTCACAAAGTAATCCATATCCATAATAGCCGACTTAGGGAGGTCGGATTGTTCTGACATGATCTTATCCACCCGAAATCTACTGTTAGATAAAATAGCTTCAATCCTGCTGCATATCTTATTGTGATCATTAGGATCAAGACTATATCCTATATCATTAAGAATCAAACAAACCGTAGACCACTCCTTCTCTTCAGTAAGGTAACGGCAGCAGTTCATCAACTGTATCTTTATCACAAGGCTGATAATTTCATTCTTCTTAGAAACTTCAGCCAATATTCCCTTCTTCCCAACTATAGACATATATTCATTAACCAATCCGGACGCCGCTTTCTGCTTTTCATCTTCACTATAATCTCCTTCACACACGGCGTCCGAATTTCCACAAAATACATCTATGAATCTTCTGAGGGATATTCTATCAAGATCTGTGTATATCATATTAAATACGATTTGATATATTTCTTAGCTCGGCTTCTTTTGCAGCCTTCTTCTGGTATTTAGCCATCTTTTCAAACGAACGGTTTAACGACTGCATCTCACGCTCCAACTTTCTATAATCATTATTCACATTCACAGTAATAGGCTCACCCATCCTCTCGGCATCCTTCATCAAAGCACCTATGTCTGAACGCAAGTTCATGCTGCGATACAAAGCTAACCTGTCAAAAGGAGGCAGGAAATCACTGCGCCTCTCTATATCTACATCGGGAATAACCTTTGCCCGACGCGGCAAATCAATCAAAGTAGGAACATTAGGAGTTATATAAGCTCCCCTGTCAGTTACAACAGCTTCATGTTTACCTCCATCTCCTACAATAGCTAACCCACCGGGATGGTTATCTGTACCCTTAGCATATTTGGGAATAGGCTGAGCAATAATAGTCGCAAGCTGGGCAGCTCCCAATGCTCCAACCAATGCAGCCAGAACCATATTCGGGAGGGCCCTTGAAACAGCCAGTGCAGTAGCTATGATAGATTGACTGATCGCATTAGCCTTCTCCCATTTGGCCTGTTTCTGCTGGAGAGCCTCTTTCTTTTTCTCCAGTTCTTTATTCTTATTCGCAGTAGTTTGTTCTGCCGCTCTTTTTCTTGCTTCAGCTTCTTCTTTAGTGATGACACCAGAGTTTTCCAACTTTTCAATTCTCTCCAGTTCTTTTTCGCCAGCTTCTTCATTAGCTTCCTGTTCCTCTTCCACACGTTTTATCCTGGCATCATAAATATCTGTCATAATAGAAGTAATTCCATCTTGTATCTTTGCAAATGAAGACAACACAAAGGATAATTTGCCTTTGTCATCGAGTTTGCCCCAAAAATTAAGTACACTGTCTCCTGCATCATCCATTTTTGCGGTAATTTCTCCTATGATATCGCCCAGAGCATTAAATATATTGGCAGAGTCCCCCAAATATTTATTGGCAGATGAAGATAAATTGCCCAAAGAATTATTAAAATCATCCGCCCATCTTTTCCCAGGATTATTTTCATCATTATCCATGTCATTACCAAAGTCCTCAATCTGAGCCTTAATCTTATCTATTCTCCGTTGAATCTCATCAACCTTCTCTTGAGGGAGGTCAGAAGATAAGGCCAGTTCTGCCTCCGCTTCTTTCAATAAAAGCTTTAACTTTGCTTCCCCAGACTCTTTAGTGATTCTATATATCCCATCCCTATACTGTTTTTCGTTTATTTCCCCTTGTTTATATTGTTTATTTAAAGCATTAATCTCCTTCAAGGAATTTGTATCCAATATATCAAGTTCCCTGTCGGTACCTTTTTTTATCAACCCTAAACGCTCTGATATATTATCTTGAATTATAGATGAAAATCTTGCATCATATTTTTTATTAATCAATTCTACATCTTCACCTCTCCTTTCCGCTTCACGGATTTCCTCTTCACGTAAGATTTCATTCATCCTTAGTAATAAATCGAGTTTATATTCAAGCTCTTTTTCCGAATTGTTTTTAATAGTATCCAGTTTTAATTCAATGCTTCGCTTTTCTAAATCTGATTCATACTCCTCCCTTTCCAAGTCATATTTTTCATTAATATCTCTGATATTTTTATTTTTCTCTTCTTCATATTGGGATCTTAACTGATTTTCTTTGGCTGAATATCCTTTTATTTTATTGATATTCTCTTTATAAGTATTTTCTACACTGGCAATCTCTGCTTTTCTACGATCCTCGATTAGAGCTATTCTGGTTTTAGTCAATTCACTCTCTATGTTCTTCATGTAATTTGCATATTTCTCAGCCTCCTTTTTATTAGCGTCATTGGAATCATTTACCAAAGCGTCTACGTCAATACTCTCAGACATACCTTTAAGAGCTTTATCGTAATCACTCAAACTATCTTTTGCATTTTCCCATTGTTTTTTTGCATTTAATGTTATTGTTTTTTGTAGATCACTATTATTCTTGCTAAGTTCGTTTTCCGATCTTAAATATGAAACATAAGCATTTCTTTCTTTAACCCATGCCTTATATCTCTGGGCTGCAATTTTAGTCATTTCATCTAACTGTGCACGTGCTATCGCAGAAGCCACCAACTCTTTTCTCAATTGCATATACGCTTCTTTAGCCTCTCCAGCTAATATACTTTCTTTCTTCATATTACCTAAATAATCAGGTGACATCTTCTGTAACGCATTAGCTGCTGCAAGACGTTCCTTCATAGATTTATTTGTATCTTGAGTTGTTTTATAAAGAAGATCTAGCTTAGTCGTTTCTCTAGATATATCTTGAATTCCTTTTTGCCTAGCTATTAGCAATTTATTTTCATAGTCAATCAAGTCCCCTGTGATTTCTTTCGCTTTAAATAAGTTTTCTATCCAATTCATTATATCCTTTCCATACACAGATAACAATGTAATACCTACTGCCAATGCTGTTTGCCAATTAAGGATAGATTTAGTTAGTTGTTTCCATACGGGAACCCCTTTCTGACCGGATTCTTGCAAAGCCTTAAACTCATCTCTTGCACGTTTTATTTCATCAGCCATTGTAGGCAAGTTATTAGAGATAGCAAGAAAGAAAGTATCCCATCCTACTGCTAATGAAGGCAACTCTCTGGCCATTTGCTGGACAGATGCGTTTAATCCATTCCAATGTGATGTATAGTTACCTACATTTCTTTGATAATTACCCATTTGAGCGTCAATGGCCTTTAATTCATCTTTTAGTTGCTTAATCTGCTTTATTAAACCGACTCCTTGATCTCCTTGTCTTTGAGCTTCAGACAAATTTCTAAATCTATTTTCTAATTGTACTACTGCTGCGCTCATTTCATTATAGCTCCCGGATGTAGAAACCATGGCTTTTGAATGTGCATTCAGAAGAGATGTATACTGTTTATTCTGCTGTACAAGATCTCGTTCTTTAATTGTAAGATCTGATACTTTGTTCAAATATTCTTGTTGGCTTATTATACCCTTAGATAGTTCTTTTGATAGTTCAGATAGCTCTCTCCTTATTTCATCAAGCCTGATTTTATTAGCAGACAACCTTTCATTTAGTTCTTTTGCTTTATTATCATAAGAAGTTACGGTATTTAGAATCTCCGCATAAGCACTACTTGTCAATGAAATAGATGAACTTGCGGATTGCATGGCTTGAGCCTGCCTTTGAGTAGTTTGAGCATTATCCTTTTGAGCTTCAGATGCGATTTTTAAAGCATCAGAAGCCTTATTTATTGCACTTGTGAGAGAATCAAACTTTCCTGATAAGGATGACAATGATAAGAATTCTTTCATATTCTTATTTAGATCATTTAAAATACCCTTGTATCTACCTTGTATATCAGACAGTTTATTCTGAGTAGTAACTAATTGGTTCATTATATTAGTATACTTCTCTGTTTTATCCGCTAATTCCTTAAGATCCCCCGGTTTTACTCTGAGACCTCCTGCCAAATCTTTGGTAAGATTCACATAAGCCTCTTTGGTTTCATTAAATTTAGCAATCAGGCTAGTTAATTCATCAAAAGCTTTTTTATCAACAATATCCGTTATTTTAAATTCATTCGCCATAATTTAAAATTTTGTATCGTGCCCCTTCACACGATGGTTATTACTTCTTATTCTAATAAAACACCAATTCAACAAACGTTCCATAGAATTCAATACCTTCCGGTAGAAAATCAAAGGTTCCGTCTTTCCTTTCGTACAGCACATACACAGAGTGATCCATCTTGGCAGCTATGCGTGCAAGACTTCGGACTCTCTCTATATCCTGCATCCTTTTTTTATTATCACACCAACAGCTCACAGTATACCGAATTTTGCATAATATTCCCGTAACGCGGGATTCATAAAATGAACCATAAAATGCCCCAATGCTTCGGGCCCTACGGCCAGTATTATACTGCCGTATTTCTTTTCAATATCATCCCCAAAAGAGACTCCGACAGACTCTATCCTCAATCCGTCATCAATTGGGATAGCAGTAATAGAAGAATAATAGTCTCCACGGATTATAAGGTTTGGAGTTTTCATATCACGTGGTGGCAAGAACAGATAAGAAGGAGTCGGTGGTGTTTTCTCCATTTTCCATTTCATATAGCCTTCAGCGTTATGGAACCATCTGCCCGCATCTTCCGAATTAAAAAAAGGATCATTGAGATAAGTTGGCCTTAAAGGTTTGCCACGACCGTTCACCCCTGAATACAATTGTTGCCGGATAAAGTCCTGCACCAAATCAGCATTACTCTGAATTGTGTGTTTTACAACTTTCTCAAGTCCTCCAACAAACAGTTTAAAATTATCAGCCGCATCGCTTAATGTTGCCATATCCCATGTAATTTAAAAGGGGATGAACTAATAAAAATCCATCCCCTTCATCCTGTCAATCAATCAGTTTACCTTTATCCGGAATCAAACCCTTAATCCGGTCGTAAATATCACCCAGCATCTTTTCCCTTTCAAATTCTTCCCTGTCCAAGAAAAATAACTTTTTGTGAGTATCAATAAAGTCCTTTCGTTTCCACTTCACGACCTCGTTTTCTATGAAATTTACACCTTCTACAATCATGTTGTATTGTATTTATAAGTTAAAGACTTGAATCATACGATTCTTTCTGCTCAATACCGACAATACCGTTTTTCTGAAGTTCAGAAGGCTTCTTCAAAGAAGGAGTTCCTGTAGCGGTGACAGTCAATTCACCATTATCGTAGGTAATAGCCGATACCCCCCCGTCAAAACTTTTTTCGGCACTTTTAGAAAGAGCGTCCGCATAATACCCTGTAACATTAAGTCCTCCGAAGTGCTCAATCAACTTGTACTTATTCTCTCCCACTTTCACCAGGTCAACGAACACAAGCCCTTTCAATGCTTCCACTACATCAAAGTCAAGAGCCATGACATTCGCTGTTTTAATATACTTTTCATAATCCTTAAACATAAGGTTTACGATCAGATTAGCGACCTGACCGGAAGAATCCCAATCCTGCCCGCTTGGATATACTCCCGAAAGGGCAATACCACTCAGACCGGTTGCGTCACGGTTGGTTCCGAACAATACATTGTCTTCATCAACTATTACCGCGTCAAATTCCACTCCTTTTGCCATCATTAGATTGGCTTTAAGGCTGGCATCATAATTATCCAATGTCAGAGCTGCCGTATATGCGGAATATCCGGTAACTTTATCACCTCCATATCCGGTTGCACTCACGTTTGCTTCACCTCCTGTAGGAGCAAATTCTTCAACCGTCTTAATCGGATAAATTCGGTTAGGACGGTCTGCATGACACAACTCTTCTATCTTCTCTGCTGTAAGGCCGTTCGGGATTTTAAAACCCCTCGGAGTAAGAATTACCGCTTTAATCTTACCCGGATCGAGGATACACTTCGATCTTCCGGTGTTAAAGTATTCCTGCCCCTTGCATTCTCTAAATTCTATCGCCATAACACTTTTCTTTTTTTAATGTGATCTGTAAATTCTTAATATTTATCCCGTCGATATAATCTTTAAATGGCTTCCCGTCCGGTCCAGTAACTCCTGCCTTACCATATCGGTAATTCTCGATATACATGTGAGGGACATTCTTTACATAGGCCATATCAAAAGTCGGCTCTTTACCGATCTCTTTGATCAATATCTCGTAAATAGGTCTGAGACATTCGGCAAATGATATACGCGAACGTTCCTCGTTGGTATATGAAGGGAGTGTATTTACAACAAGCAAAAGGCTAAGTGACATTTTCCATTTTTTATCGGTCCTATCCTCCTCAATCGGAGAATAAAGAAATATGGCCGGATATTTCAATTTTGCAGTGGCATTTGATTTACTCCATATCAATAGCTGGTCAGAAATATAATTCCAATCCCCGAACATGTAAGAGATATGCTTTCCATACTCCTTTGATACGCGTTCAACTATTCCCCTGAATATATCCGTTATTACAATCATAAGCCAAACAAGTTAATCTCTTCCAACATTGAACGGTCAAACGAAAACCCGTCGTAGCTGTCATCCTTGCATAAGAAATCAAGCAGATCATAATTCATCTCAACCATTTCATTCCATGCCGGAATCAGGACCACATTAGGATCAGCCTGTTCTTCATCCGCAGATCCGGTTGTGCCTACACCACTTACATGTACGTTGTTTCTCCTTACAAAGTAAAAGAATACATAGTTAGCGATTGGGCTTTTACCGTCTTTGGCCAGAAATACCTTCAACCTCTCCCATTTATCAATTTTATCTCCGTTCTCCTTCAGATAGTTTATGAATTGACGGCACATATCCCTTCCCAACACCAATTTCAGATACTCTTTCTCATAGGTATCAATGAAACTATTAAGATAGTCTTCCATGGAAGTACGGGTAATAGAAGGAGCCCCCGTATCCACATTCAAGCCATCTATAGATATTGTCCCCTTAAAGTATGTACCGTCAATGATCATATAACTATTCTTTTAATTTATTATCACCCGGTTTAACGAACAGTTCTTCACATCCGAGCTCTTTTGCATCCTGCATCAGATTATTAGGCACACGGATTTTCCCTTCCTTGAAAAACTTACTCGCAAGCGGCATATTCACACTCGTTTTATCCCCCTTCTTGAAGAAATTCACGTCTTTAATGAATTCAACCTCATACTGCTTATGAAGGTCCATGTTATACTCTTTTCCCATATTTATCCTACTTTATGTTTAACCACTAACTGAAGGAGAAATAGCCTCCATTACCGTAGCAAATGAATCACTCACAAATGCAGTTTTATACTGCGCTTTTACATATGCCATCAATCGTTTTTCACCGATCATGGTTACAAGGTTCTTCGTGAAGTCGTCGTTTTCCCAACCAAAAGTAATGGTCAGTTGAACCAAGTCTCGAATATTCAGGTAATTGAAATCACCGATACGGAACTTACCCTGTTCGATGGCGGTAGACGTTTCCACCGCGAGTCCTCTGATAAGTTCATCACCTACACGGAACGGCCTCAAGTATTGTCCGTTTGCATCCTTTTCAAGCTGCATCATTGCATAGTCTATTGGATTCATCAATACAAGGTTAGGACGATAATTCATCTTGCTTGTAGAAAGAATCTGAGTATATGCCGCTACAATGGCATCATACATATTGGGCGATTTAGCTACTTTGAATCCGGTAAGCGAGAATGAAGGAAGATCCTTAAATACACCTGTAATCTGTCCGTCCGCTCCGGTACCAGAAATAATTCCCTCTTCTTCTGTAATGCCGATACGGTTAATGATTTCCGCTCTGATCTCCGCTACCAACTGAGGCAAATCGGTTAAAGTCTCCTCTGTAAGCTTCACAGTCAACGCAACCTTGCCGGCAGTAATGCTCTTTTCCGAAAGTGTTGCGTCCATATTAGGTTTCAGTCCGCCTTCAGGTACCCATTTGGCATCACCTTCACCCGGTTTGAACTCGGCATAAGTCAACGAACGCGTACTGATACTTGCTACATTTGCATATCTTCGAATCACTGTTTCAGCTTTCGGATCTACAGAAAGAGTTGTATCTACCATATTGTTATAATGCGGTGCAATGCCTGTACTGGTTACTGTAGAAACTGCTTTGCTGTCCAGTACCAGATTAATGCTTTTCTTATAACCGGCAGACGCTTTACATGCACCTTTCAAGTCAACCACTTTGGCACCTTTCTCAATCGTGATAAAGTCCTTCAGTTGTTCCTCAATCTGTTTATCAATGCTCTTAAGAGCAATTTCACCGTTCCCGGTCTTTTCCGTAGCGGCCTTGATCCGGATAAGGCTTTCCTCGATACTGTTGATGGTTTCATCAAACGTTTTCTTATCAACCGCACTTTCGCTATTCTCTTTCTTGAAATCGCTGATCGATTTTACCGCTTCAGTAATAGATGTACGCAGATCCTCAATTTTCAGTTCATCGTTAAGGTAAGACTTGATCTTCTCTCCTATCTCCTTATCGATAGAATCAGCCAAGGCGCTGTCCATCTTCTCCCATACTTTTTTGTCATCCTCAGACATTCCCTTTGTGTCAATAAGGTCCAAAAATCCTAATTTCATAAGCAATCCTGTTTTAGTTTTAATTTATTAAACATGGACTTCTTACCACGTACGTCGGCTTCCTTTGCTGGCGGATTGCTTTCCGGCCTTGCAGAAGCAAGTGACATAGCTTTAGCAATGATCCTTTGTAACTCTTGTTGTTTTATGACGTTAAGTCCTTTACATAAGACGTCGATGTCAGATACCAATTCACAATATCGGTCCTGGTAATCCTCTTCTGACTTTAATCCCAGATACTCCGTTTCACCATTAGCACCGATTGAGACAACAGAGATTTCATAAAGGACAACCTCTTTTACGATCAGGCAATCTCTTCCTTCATCCCACTCACATTTCTCCCACACATATCTATAACCAATAGAGAATTGGTTCAGTGTTCCAGATTCAAGCTGTGTCAAAGCCTGGTTACCACGTTCCACATCGTCAATCAAAGCCTCAAAATACAGGCCCTTTTCATCTTCACGCAATACAGTTAAACGGCCTATAGGCTCACTCATATCATGCATCCACAGAAATATGATCTTATCATTAGCCGGACTTTCCGGTCCCCTGTCCTGGATACTTTTTGAGAAGCATCCTTTTATAAGCATATCTCCGGACTTGTCTATATTGCCAAATATGGCAGCATACCCCGAGATCTTCCGGCTTCCGCTGTCAATTGACAAATCCTTTGTCTCAAACGAAAAGGACTTAGTCTGCTTGCCAATTCTACCTTTATATTTATTCTTCGTTTCCATATTCTCCTTTAGGTTTTTCAGGATCAATATCTATATATTCAGCTAAGATGCTTCTTCCTTCATCCCCAGTAATAAGACCGGCTTGTTTACCCTTAATCATGGAATCCATTACCCTTTGCAATACTTCCGAAGACTTACTCTTATCCGTCTGCAAACATTCCACATGCGAAAAATCAATCTTCATAATAGTGCCTTCCGGACAAACATTTTCCGTAAAAGCCTCCGATATTATTTCTGAGTTAGGTATGATCAGGTCCTGGTAACCGGCACGTTTAGCCGATTCCTGGTTCTCAAACTTACTTTCATTAAAAAGGCTCGGGTTAAGACCGATAGCATTAGCGATCTTTTCAGTACACCTCTTATCCTCTTCATGAAGTTTCAACTGGTCAGAATTATAATTCAAAGGAATCCATCCCAATTTAGCACGGGAGACAGCAATCTGGAACTGACTTTTCATCAACCCGTACTTCCGCTTAAATCTATCAAGAAGTGATTCCTGTTCGGTTGAATTCAGCGAAGCGTTACCTGTCTCACTGTTATCGTTATTGTAAATGATCCCTTTTGGGCCTCCATTCGTTATCAGGGAATTACTTGCCTGCATAGAAGCCATCCAGTTAGAAACAGGAATAGACAAACTGTCTACGGCCGTACCGAACGTTATCTCATCACCTTCATTGCAAGGAATATGGATATCACTGTCGTAAATGATAAAATACTCCTCCTTGTTAAGGACCTTTTTCTCAGTCCCGCACTCAACGTACGCCTCCTTGACTATTCCGTCCAAATCTACCTGGTCCAGAGATTTCCCGGTACCGGTCAGATGGAAATGCGTGGGATGGATGATCCACATCGTCCGAGGAATACCTTTCTTGAAAATACGATTGGTGTATATAGGGCAGTATCCATACGTCCGGAGAACCATTTCTATTTGAGAGAAGAAAGCGATGGAATTTTGAAGCGGATTAGGTTTCTTAAACAAGGCGGTCAGCTTCGGATCTGTGACATCGTTACCCTCTGAGTCTGTCAGGTAAACCCTTCCGTTGGCAAACATGGCTCCCACCTTCCTTATAACGGTAGCGAACGGAGTACAATACACCAAGGCGTTTTCTTTATCCATGGCTTGGGACATGTTAAAGTCCGTCTTCCAGATGGCACCTTTCGAATCAAAAAGATTGGTAAGATAGAATGTATCATTACCTCTCTTCTCAACCACATTAACCTTATCGGTCATATTCATTGCCTTTTTTGAAAACCAGCTACCCATATATGCAAAAAGAGTGGATACACCCAAAGGCGTACCCACTCCCGTTTTATGTATTTTCGTTCTTTTATGATTTACGGTAGCATATACCTTTATATGCCGTGGATACTCTCCACTGCAAATATAGATAATATTATTGATTATTTACCTAAACTACCTACTTTTTATTTATAGAATTTATTATTTTCATTTCATTTAACAGATTGGTTTATAATAGAATTAAGTAAGCAAACGAACAAACTAAAGAATATTATAAACAAACAGAATGTAACTGTTACTTACTGAGATACTGACTAAAAAAAATAAAAAGATTTGGCTCCTTTCCCATCCAAGTGTGCTTAAAAACATGTTCTATTATTATTATATTTATAACAAATATGTTACATTTGCACCCGTAAACAAATGCTCTTTGAAATGAAAACAACAGAGTTCTTAAAGAAGGCTGCAAAGATAGGCTGCTATTTCGTGAGTCACGGCAAAGAACACGACGTATGGTACAGCCCGAAAACGGGAAAATACTTCCGAGTGGGCAGGCATGGTTCGCAAGAGATAAAAGGCGGCACTCTTAACAGCATGATGAAAGATGCGGGTCTTAAATGACCCGCACATTTGTTTACCGGAATTATAAAATAAATGGAATATGAAAACGGTTGCTATTGTTGAAATGTGGGACGACAAGACAATAAGTGTCTATGTTCCGGAATTTGACGGTTTTAACTTGAACGGTCAAGGGAAAAGCGTTGATGAAGCCAAACGATCACTACATGAATGTATTGATGACTATATTACCATGCTTAAAGAGCAAGGGAATGAAGTGCCAGGGGAACTGAAGAATGTAGAGTTTGAGTATAAGTATGATATAGCTTCATTCTTTGATAATTTCAAGTTTATAAGCGTATCTACTTTTGCAAAGTACGCAGGCATTAATCCCTCTTTGATGCGCCAGTACAAGCAGAGGATAGCGTTTGCTTCCGAAGCACAAAAAGCTAAGATAGAGGAAGCCATACACAGGGCAGCGAGAGAAATGCTGGCGGTACAACTTTAATTTCGGCATTTGTTTACACGAGACCTCTTTGGAGGCATATTCAAGGCGATGGAATTTAGGTTCCATTGCCTTTTTTATCAGCTAACAGATAAGATATAAAAAAGGCCGGGATTGCTCCCGGCCTGAAAAAAAGATATTAGTAAGATTTATATTGTTCAGATACTTGATACTCTTTACCCTCATAGGTAAATGTCCAAGTGAATACAGGAAGGTAGACATATCTTAGTTGGCCACCAAGATTAATTGATTGTCCAGCCTTAAGAGAGCCTAGTTTAGAGGCTTCGTCAGTGTACAATACGATATTTCCGGTTGATCCATCTTTTACCTCAAACTTAGTAAGAGATATCTCTTTAGAACTTGTGTTGGTTATGTAACAATACACAGACCCTGTTATATAACCATTAATGGATACAATAGATGAAGAACCTATTCTCAGATCCATAAAATCGGAAATCCCTGCTGATACAACTTCGCAAGTGGCAGTATGCCCACCATCTTCTGTAGTTATTGTTATCGTAGAAGTGCCTTCCTTCAATGCTGTAACCTTTCCATTATTGTCTACAGAAACAATGTTGGGTGCAGAACTGCTAAATTTTACATTTTTATTCTCTGCATTTTCAGGCAAAATAGAATATGTTAATGTGTAATTTTCTCCATTCAATATCTTAATAGAGGACTCAGTAAACTGAACTCCTTTTACTGAAGGAGGCAAAACATTCACAGCACACTGCGCTTTAAAGTTCCCATCATTAGCAGTGGCAATTATGTTACATGTACCCTTTGCCAATGCAGTCACCAATCCGTTTTCTACCTTTGCGATATTAGGATCGCTGGAAGACCATTTGATACTTTTGTCCTTTGCATTTTCAGGAGATACAGTAGCTGTCAGAGTAAATGACTCACCGGCTTCAATAGATTTAGTTGTTTCATTCAATGTAACTCCTGTAACCTTTATAGGGTTCACTTTAACAACACATTTGGCGGAGGTATCACTTCCTTTGACTTTGACTGTAATAGTACATTCACCATCGGCAATGGCTGTAACTTCGCCATTTTCGTTAACCGTTGCTATAGTTTTATCCGAAGACTCCCACTCCACATCTTTGTTGGTAGTATTTTCCGGTTCTATCGTATACTCTAAACGAAATGATTCACCGGTAGTCATCGTCTTTTCACTCTCAGATAGTTTGATACCCGTTGCCTCAATTGGAGTTACAGTAATCTTACATATATCTTTTAACCCTAAATTAAAGGAAGATACTGATATAGTTGCTTCTCCAACGGCTTTGCCATAAACAACTCCATTTTCAACAGTTGCAATTGTTTCATCAGAAGAATTCCATTCATATTCGGGAGCGGGTAAATCTGCTGGCGAATGGCTGACAGTAAGAGTTATTTTCTCACCAATCTTTACTGAAGCTTCACTTTTAGAAATTTCGATAGATTGTACAACAGGTTTGTCATCATCACCGCAAGAAGCTAATGACAGAACAGAAACAATAGATAGTAACAATGAAATAGTTCGTTTCATGAATATAACATTTTAATATTAAAAAATATTGCGCAAAATAATTAAATAGATACATACTTACCAAGTTTTATCCGAATTATTTTTTTATGCGAACAAACTTATTGCCAAATAAAGCCCCAAACCGACAGTGTCGGAATGGGGCCTTGTTGTCTTAATTAAACGGTCTCGCTTCACAGCGGTACATTATCTATAATATCGCAACGGACGCTTTTTTAAGTTGGTCGCCAAGTTCAGACAATGCAAACGAGAATGTATTCAGCTCTTCTTGTGTAAAATCAGCAGGTTTCCCGTTTACTGTATTGCCATTAATGCGCTGGTATAGCCATTGACGAGACTTGCCGAAATAGTGCTCTGCAATATAGGACATGGACGCAAAGTCAAGCACTCCGTCCAGCTTCTTTTTCCGTTCCGCAATCTTCACCAATCTATCTGCTTCTTCCATTGCGTGTATAGCACCTTTCTTATATTCTGTAACGAACTCTTTTCTATCGGATGGTGACAAAGAGTTTATAAACGCCTTAAACCGTCTTTTATGTTCTGATTTCTCCTGCTCTGTCCCGGCATTGGCAAAATCATTTTTCCATTTTTTCAGTTCTTTCTTCGCATCCATAATGGGTTAATTTTAATTGGTTACATATTGATGAGAAAGCGGTAGCCCCTTATGGGGGACTACCTTTCTCTTTCAGCTTGTTTTCTGCATCAATCAAATCGTCAAGGCAATCGTTGATACTATCTTCAAGCTCCTCATCTGAAATCCATTCGGTTTCCCTTATTGCATCCCAGTTGAGGGAAAAGAAGCTGAGGTCTTTTTTCGCAGCTTCAATCCGAGCCTTTAGCTCTTCATCGTCATCACACATTGTGCACTCTGTCTTAATGACAATGCAAATATAATAACCTTTTGGTAATTACGCAAGAAAATGGGGATTTTTTTAGTTTTTCTTTGCCATTCCAAAAAATATGCTTTACTTTGTAGTGTTCAAACTACAAAGCGGTACGAAGCCGCAAAATTAGCGGCATTTTTTGTGCCCATACATGATTATAGAAAAGTATTAGATAATACTGCGCCGTGTCGGGAAGTGGAAACACCCCCGGAGTTCTGCTTTGTAGACTTGAACAGCACGTAGCGCAGTTTTTTTTTATGTTCAAGTTACAAAGTCATGGAAGAATTAATCTTATCCAAAGAGAGCAGCGAAAGCGAAATCAAGCGTTATTTCAACGCTATTCTCGAATTGTCTAAATCAGATAACGAATTTCCAATCAATCTTGATGAAGTGTGGATGTTGGTTTATCCAAGAAAAGATCATGCTGTTAGAGAATTGGTAGATAGTAGCCAGTTTATTGAAGGTGTTGATTATCAAGTTTCCCTCAAAAATGGGGAAAACCCTAAAGGTGGCAGACCGACAAAAGAGTACAAGCTTACCGTTTCTTGCATGGAGTTCTTCATCGTTCGCAAAGTAAGACCAGTATTTGAGGTTTATCGCCAAGTATTCCATAAAGTCGCAAAGCATGAATTATCCCGTAAAGAACTTGCTTTAATGGTACTCCAATCGGAAGAAGAGAAAGAACGTTTGGCTTTAGAAGTCCAACAAAAGCAAATCACTATCGAATTACAAGAGAAGGAAATCAAGCAAGCAGCCCCGAAAGTCAGCTACTATGATAACCATTTGCAATCGGTCAACACGCTTACCTCCACACAGGTGGCTAAGCAAATCGGAATGGATGCGGAGAAACTTCACAGAAAAATGAAAGAAATAGGTATCCTTTATAAACAGTCAGGTCAATGGATATTACATGCTCCTTATTCCACTTGGGGATTACATTCTACCCGTACACAGACGTACACACGTTCTGACGGTTCGACAGGAACAAGTGTATATACAGTATGGACTACCAAAGGTGTGCGTTTCATCATTGCCCTATATGAAAATGAATGGAACGTGAAGAAAGCCATCAAGCAGATAAAGAGTGAGGTGAATCCAGCCGCCTAATCTATTACATAACTATCAGCGGTCGGTTTAAATGCCCGACAGCCACAACTATATTCCAAAATTATGATAGAGATTATATTAATATTAGTTTGTCTGTACACAGGTTACAGGCTCACACGGAAGAAAGGAGAATCATTCTTCTACAACGATTGATTATATATAACGCTTCGACTACCAATCAGGCGAACATCTCTGTTAGGGGATGAACACCCCGGGAGCAATACGGCTCCTGGGATCTCGACGAAGGAAACGAAATTAATCTAAATGAAATTCTAAATAAAAAGTAAAACTATGATCGCAAATAATATAAACTACGATTGCATTAAGCAATTTTTTACAGAAACTATCACTCCCGATCAGTTGATAGAACAGTTAACAGATCTACTTATAGATTATGCCGAAAATTGTCAAGGAGTAGGCGAACGTACCTTTGTGGATAATGTCAGTACAATATCTTTATTGATATACCTCCTTCGTGATATACAGAAATAAAAAGTCTAATTTTATAAGTAGTTAGTTATGGAAACTTCAAAATATACCAATATGGACATGGTATTGCTGAGCCGTGTCGTATCACTTACAGATGACATCCTTAGAATGCATAAGGAACTCAATGAACTCAAACTTATCCTCAATGAACGGACAAAACAGGCTGAAATAAAAAGCAAGCGAAATGTGTTCATGAAAATAGAGAAAACAGGACGGTAAATATGATGAAGGGAGAGCAAAACAGAATCTCCCTTCATTTATAGAATCTTAAAAATAGAACCAAATTTTGGCACTTAGTCAGAAAAATTACGGGGGTTATAATTTCACCACATGAAAAACAGAACAAAAAGGCAGATTACTCAGCTGCCTTATCCATTTTTTCTATTACCTCCCTGAACCTGTAAAACTGATCAATGCACGGATAGTATGTAGGGTTCTCCCACTGGGCTCCGATCATCATTGTCATAGACTCAATATAGTATTTGCAGTCTACGATCTTGGAGGCTTTATCCAATTGGAGTTCATTCGGATATTTCCCTGAAACAAGCAATTGTTTTCCCCAGTTGATCAGTTCTGTTATGTTTGAAAGGCTATACTTCTCTTCCATAGTTAATTTATAATTGGATTTTCATTAAACAAAAGGACGGTTTCACAGTCCCAACTTGACAAATAAGATTGCGTCTCTCTTACTCCTTTATAGGTCAGCCAAATTCCATCATAGCACTTAGCCAATTCTTCGAAATCTAAGAATTTGAATGATGAAATATAACCTTTAGGAACATCAATAAGACCACTATCTAAATTGAATGATATAACACGTTCCTTAGCCACATTTATAAAATCACGACAACTATCTATAACCAAGATCCGTTCCGTGGAAATATTAAGTTCAAAGCTGTTTTGGATTTTATTTAGCCATTCATACTCTATACAGCAGTCACGCCATTTGTACTTAGAATATACCGGTGAAGTCCATAATCCTCCGGATGCAGGCTTATAATAGGATATTTCTGAATTTTTAATAGGAGTTATCTGGTGTAGTTCTGTGTTTCCGAAATGTTCTACGGTCATGTTTTAAATGTAATATGAACTTTAATATATTGAAAGACTTATCATAATAGTCCAAAACGTTTCAGGGTTTTAGGAGATATAAGTGGTGAAGAACGAACAGCTTCAATAATTAAGTCCAAATCATCCTCACAAATACATCCTTTGTTTTTTGAAGAATCAAACTTAGTTGAAAACTTATTTTTCTCTATTTCTTTTAAGTTCGCACAGTTAACAAAACTATCTTTACTTAGAAAGCTATATTTTGAAGCGGATATTGGATAATGCAAATCCTTTATCACTTGTTGTAAATTAGGGTTGATATTACTATTGATAACCACGAACCCGATGGCATTTCCATCATTATCTTTCCCTATAACTATAAAGAATTTGTTTCGGCTATTATCGTCTTTATTTTTGGGAGATATTCCTTCCTCTTGAGTAAGTTTCATACGGTATACATCCCCTATTCTTAAGCTCTTTTCTATTATATCACCCTTTTTCTCGGGAGTCAGCATCTCACCTATTGAAGCCATACATTAGCAAAGTTGAGATTCCAAAAATAATTCTTCTTTAATATAATCTATCATTGCTTCATTAGCTCCACCTGCCTTTGCTAAAGATACTTCGTTTATTGGTGATGAATGTTTTTTATTCCAAGCCTCTGACCACGCACTATCATGTGATTTTAAATATAAATCATTAAAAGATGCACTCTTGTTTTCTTCTATAGACTTATCTAAACACTCAATATCTGATTTAGATAGTTCATCCATATCAGCATTCTCTAAAGCTTTTAGATAATTAGGATATATTTCATCAACTATGGAAACAGATTTAGCAATTGTTGCTAATGGGTTATTAGGCAAAATATTTTTGGGTGTCTTAGTTGCCATTTTAATCGCATCATATAAATTAGAAGGGACAGGACCATATTCTAAAGCACAAAAAGTATCTTTCACTATTCGTCTCCCATATTTTGCATAATGATCTTTATCAGCAAAATATAATATCTTGAAAATATGGTAATAATCAATAGTCTTACATTTGCTGATGATATACAGAAGTACTGCTTTCAACTTCAGTATTTCATCATTCGTCAATATATGTTTCTTGGCCATAACTTATTAATAATAAGATGTTAATATTCAAACGAATACTCAATAGGCAATGTGATATTCATTACTTTCTCTTAGCGGGGAAATACTTATCCTTTTTAGTTAAAAGATCATTTTTAGTTTCACATTTCCTGCGCTCCAATTCCCTCACAAATTCAAGAAGCTTTTGTGAAGGTTTCTCAATTACTAATGGGCTGTGAGTATTCATATTAAATCAGTATTTATTATTTAGATGCGTTACATTATAATGTTATCACGTTGCAAATATAGTAAATCAGTCAGTATCTCACACTAAATCATCACTAAATTTACCATCAAGACGATAATTTTAACTAATACCAATATGATTATCAGCTAAATCACATCTATTATCATATAGAACAGAACTAATAAGAGGAAGGTTCAGAAGGTGCCGGAACTTCTTACGTGAACCGGCTCAGAAAGCGTGTAAAGGGATATATCCTATTTATACTCTTTCTGAGAGTAGAGAGAGAACCGGAAGATCAAACAATTACTGATTATTCCTAATTGTTCTTGCAACTACCGAAGCCAAAGCACTCAGGCAATTAATCCCTTCATAGTTCTCTTTGCCATTATAATCCATCACTGAATCCATAAAAGAAAGATATTCAGGATAATCATCATAATCACTTCTAAATTTAAATCTCTCTTTTATAAATTCTTCATTTGCAGATATTCTTTGGTCCATATTCGCATATAAGCTGGTAGCCCGCACATTATCCATCCATTCCCGCACATCTCTTGCAAATTGGAAATATGATTTATGACTTTCAAAAACAGTACTGACAGGTAACCATTCTTTGAGCTTCTCTTCCATTAATCCGGCATCAAATCCATCTCTAAATAAAACTCCGTCGATAAAGACCTCAGTTCCATAGATCGCATGTATCATTATAAACTTACCATTGCAATCCGGCATGATATAAACTATAGAATCTCCTTCTATTGCTATTCCTACATTATAATATTTCATATTTTCTTTCTTATGTATATTTCTCTTCCTTGCCATTGAATATGATAAAAACTGTTCCCGGAATATATCTGTACACACATAACGGAAACAGTCTGTTAAATGGCCAAACTCCTCGTAACTCTGTTTGGTTATCTTGTCCTTAATCCGAGCTTTTAATATTCCTCCATTAGTGTCTTTCTTTACATTCTCGTAATCTTGTATAGACTTTTTACATGATTCATCAATAGACACAGATATTCCCTGGAAACCCTCTAATAAAGCATTCACAAACTCTCCCGACATAGCAACAGGAGGGTTCTTTTTAGGGACCATATCAACCACCCGAAAAGTTTCTTCCAACACATCTATAAATTTATCCAGAAAAGATCTCTTTTCATCATCAATGGTATTTCCGCTTCTGGTACTCGCATCTCCATGCAAATATACCACATCGTCATATCCGATTCCTTCCAGCCATGTACGTGTCAACTCGGCTGCTTTAGTTACCGTATTAAACGGATCTTCAGCACAGATTTCATGAACTTGCCTTAACTCCAATTCTTCATGTTGCCATATTGATACACTGATATATGGGAGAACATTATTATCAACAGAAATATGCAAAGGAATTCCTTCTGTTACAGGACATATCTTCTTATGCTTACCAGAATCAAATGCATGCAAAAACTCTCCACCTGTCTTTATTTTACCCCATTCCCCAAGCGCATATATACGATAGTAATTATAATCTCTTGTCCTATCTTTATCAAAATCAGCAACCGCCTGCCGGTCATAAAATCCATATTGCCCGTCCGGACTGCCAACTACCCAGAAATTATTGAGGTAAGTTGATTGCATTATAACTGTATCCGGAGCATGAACTTCCTCAATTCCCGTTCTAGGATTTCTCAAAAGCCTTTCTGTATTTTTCCATTTTCTAGCAATCATTGAGAATTCTTTAGGAAGAATCTTCTTTGTTTCATTATCTCTCAATATACCATACAAGTCATTTGACTCTTCTTTTAACTGCTCTTTATCAAATACATTTTTTTTAATCCAACACTCTTCCTCAATAGGATTAAACATTGAAATGATTTTCTGTCCTTTCCGGCCTCTAAGACGCTTCTTTATCTGTTTGAAATCTTCTTCTTTAAACTCTGACAATTCTTCACAGACAACATATTTATAACTCTCCAATCCTTTTATTTTCTCAGAATCATCCAATCCCTTAAATGTTATGTAGGACCCGTTAAAACAAATAATCTTATTCTCTCTAAACGAGAATAGTCTATATACTCCAAGGGACCTTACCGCCTCCTGAAAAGTCTTATAAATACTATCAGCAATAGAAGAACCTACTTTTCTAAATACAAGCGTATTATTCCCCCCTGAAAGACATTCTATCAACATAGCCTGAGCTACAGAAAAAGACTTTGCCGATGAAGAACCTCCATAGAGGAAGATAAACCTTATATCATCATCTTTCATAGCTTCCCTAAGATGATGAAAATTTGGATTAAACTTTCTATAACTAATAGATACCTTTTCCATTAATCCCCCGTCCCCGTATCAATATCAAGCAACATTTGTTTTATATTAACTTCTGTCGGTTCATCATATCCCAGCATCTTGCAAATACGAGATATGCTCCAACTCTTACCATTCAACTTTAATTCAATCCCCTCCTTGGTAACTTTAACACTTTCTACTGCACGCGCCATTTCTTCAGTCCATTCGGATGAATCTTTAAATATCACCATACCATTTCTTATACTCAGGAAATCACGGATATCAGCAAATGCAATACACCGCAATTCCTCAAGTACGCGATCCTTAGTAATATTTGACTTCTTTCTTAATTCACTTTGGAGCTCCTGTATTCTGGGAGACAGCTTTGAAACCAACTTAGATGCTGCCTCCCATACAGTTTTATCACTGGAGCCTTTGCACGAATATACCTTTCTATATGCTTCAGAAGCATTACTGGTCTCAATATAAAGATTACAGAATTTTTCTTGTTTAGGTCTTAGCTTCATGTCTTTTCGTTAGTCTGAGTTATGTATAACATAATACACATTACAAATATAATTATTTTTCTCCTAATATAAAAACTTGATTAATAGATAATCTGGAATTTGTGGTACCATTTATCCGCATGTGGGAACCATCCTATCATAAACGATATTTGACGTATAGTTATTTTATATATCTTTCCTTTCATCGTTAGTCCTCCTTCATCAACTCTGGATTATCATAAATGTTACCAACAATATATTCTTCTATTTCATAGTCGCAAAATGAAAGTAATTCGCCTCCATATTTTGAAATGTACCCAAAACATCCTTTTTTTAATCCAACTTCATAGCATTCACCAGGATCTTCTTGGTCTGTTTCGTCTTTTAAAAGGAGTATATCCCCTTCATAGATTTCCTTGCCGTTCTTGTCGAAGAAACCAGTAAATTGCCCGACGGTCTTTGGAACAACAACAGAGATTTCATCATGAAGCAACTCAACGGAAGCATGCTTGCCGGTAGTAATCTCACAATCTTTTTGAGAGCCATGATAGATAATATATCCTCCCGCAATATGAAGCAAATCTCCATACACCCATTTATTGCCATTAACCGTTTTCCCTCTGAATTTTATTGTACGATTCATGTCTTATACCTCCTTCTCTAATTGTTTTACAATCTTAAAATAATCCTCCTCACTCAAAACCTTTTATGCTGCATCAAGAACAGTATTATATCCGTTACAATAACCCAGGTCTGCAACTTCACTTATTACGAGTTTATTAAAATGTTGCAATTTCAATAGCCTTTTCATGCAAAGGGATTTATTATGATCTCTATTCATTTTTCTTCCTTTTATTTAAAATGATTAATAAGTTCTTCTACCGTAGCCTTACGCCAATGTGGTAATTGCTGTTCATACGTAACATCCGGACAGGTATTTAAATCCCAATCTCCAACTTTCCATTCTTTATCAGGGGATTCTATGTAATCCTCAGTACAAATAAACCACTGCATGAAGTTACTATCGTCCCTCAATGCGGCTATAGCCAAAAACAACGCTTCGTTCTCACCACAATAAAGTCCATAAGGTTTACACATTCGTCCCATATAGAAAGAGATTAATGACTCTTGGTAAACTTCAACATCGCAAAATAAATAAATACATTCTTTGGTAGGAATGTTCCATTCAGCGTATCCATTGGGAATTAAGGTATATCTCAGTTCTTCCAATTTCTTACGAAGTTCTTCCGTATTTTTTCTAATAAAACATGGTGTTGTAAATCCCATAGTTAGTCCTCCTTCAATTTTTCTAAAAGTTCTTCTGCTAGTATATTGCAATAAATGATATTATCTATCATTGTATCCTCATATCTTAGATCTGCTTTAAATCTCTTTACTACAACCCAGCCATACCACATCTTCATTTTTACATCAAATATGTGATCGAACTGTCCGTATCTAGATATTTTATACTTTCTCATAACTATTCCTCTTTTAATTCTTCTAACACCTTATCTAGAAACCATACAATATCATGTTCATAGATCCGTTCTGGGCCTCCATCTCCTAAAGTTGTTATACCGGTAAAATGGCCTACTGTTTCCGGGATAACTCCTACCATTCATCACCATAAACTCTTTTTCCTCTAAATCTTATTTCTCTGTTCATGATTAATATCTTTTCCCATGTTTATACACTCTTAATTCATTATATCTTTGTTTCTGTTCAATATGCCAGAGCAAATCAATATCAAGATGCTTAGCAAGTCCGAAAATCTTAATTAGAGAGTAGGATATATCTCTATCAATAAGATTTTTAGTAATATTGAAAATAGATTCTGTGAATGTTTTGTTAATGAATATACGCGAATATTCTTCAAGCACTTCATCATCCAGACAATCGTTTTCTAACTCAATGTTACGTAGCCCGCATAGATCTAACAGTCGTATAGCAGCATCGGCAAGTTCTTCTTCTACTGTGTCTTTGATAAATACCTCAAAGTCTTGCTTAAATCGACTTATTCGTAATTCTTCTGATATTGGAAGAGGGTTGCTTTGCCATTCTTTGAACAGCCCTATATCGGCATATTTATCTTTCCTATCAGCTTCTACAGCTTCGGAAAGCTCTGTGATCACTAACATTAAGCAATGTTCATTACTTAATTCCTTATCATGAAAGCCATGGTCATAAGCTATTCTATAGGCTTTGTCACGAAGTTCGTTTAAATTCATTATTTTATCAGTTATTAGTTAATCTGTTTCCTTGATAATGCATCCAAACAGCAACCTAAGTATTTCATTCCAAGTTCGGATACGTAATAGGCTACTTGTTTTTCTATCTCAAACTCTCTTTTTATTGCATATCCAAAAGATACAAGTTCTTCCCAATCATCATCCGGATGGGAAACTATGTATCTATTTCTGTAAGCCCATTATCAGAGTAGGAATATCATTCACTAACTCAAGTTCAATTATTTTTCTTTCTTGTTTCATATTTAAACTGTTTTACGCTAATCTTTAAAAGTTAATTCTCCATTCATAAGTAATGGTAGCATTGAATCTCTAAGTTCGGCAAGAAGCCTATTTTCTTCATTATTTAGGTAATAAATATGCTGCTTATACATATTTATAAAGAAAGGCATAATACTTGACAATATCTCCTTATCTGTATTCTCAATTACAAAGACCTTACTGTTTGAAGACTGGATGTATTTATTCTCAATAATCTTTTCCTTTACTTCATAATTTTTAAAAGATGCAAAGCCTGCATTCATAGACTTAACCACTTCGTTAGATGCTTCGCAATCCCTTATAACTTCTGTAAGTCCCAATTTTTCCGCCCATACTTTATTAACAGTAACCTTAATGACATTACGTTCACGGATAATACGATTAATATCAGATATTATAGCGTTGAAGTCTCGATGAATAGTCCCTTCTAATTCTATCGGCAGATATGGATCAATAGTAAGATTGTATCCTTTTTGCTCTAATTCCTCGATTGAAAGCCTTTTAGAGAATGAATCTTGTTCCTTTATTGTAAGTTCGCATATAGCAGCAATCTGTTCATCTGAAAAAGTATTAAATTTTTTCTTATAGATTCGGTTATAATGCGAAGCGTCACCTTCTCCACGTTGCTCTCTCACCTCAACAGATTTCATTTCCTCTGCATTAATAAGCATTACGTCTTTACTTGTTTTCCTCTTATCAAATAAAAGTATGCAAGTCGCTACAGGGGTACACTCAAACATTTTTTCCGGTAAAGAAATAGCCGCTTGCAGCCATCCCTTTTCAACAAAGTATTTCCTGCACTCTTTCTCTTCATTGCTTGTCAGGACACCTCTGGGAAGAATCAATGCACATCTTTCACTTCTTTGTAGGGAATGAGCCACAAAGGCAAAATTACAGGTATATTTGGAAGGTAAATCATTGGTTATTATTCCAGATACCGGAACTCTTAAATTAAAAGGAGGATTAGATATACCTACATCAGCTTTTAGCAATTCTGTTTCTGGAAACATCGAACGCTGTACGGTCCCATAAACCGCTCCTTTAACTACTTTGTATGAAGCAAAAATATCCCCAGAGAGAATATCCTTATTAACTACTGTCGCTTCGATATTGCGAATACAGAGATTAAACAATAAAATCGGAAGTACACTACTATCTAGTTCCTCGCATACAAATTTAAGATTTGGATTAACACACCATTTTTGAATAGTCAGAGCGCCAGAACCGCAACAACAATCATACACTACTTTCTCACCAGGCATACAGCTAAGATAAGAAACGAGTTTTGAGAGAGAGATTGGCGTGTAATCCTGTTTTTTATTCTCACGGTCCGCATGATAGAACTGATATATTTTTTGCAACCAGTCTACAGTCAAATCGGGACACAATTCTTTGTATCTCTCAAAATAAAGAATTGGATTTTGAGAAACCAGAGCTAATGCAATCTTATCCGGGAGTGTCTCAAGACTGACGCATCCGAACAGATCGCATATCTTCGCTGTTAATTCTTTTAATTCCATAATGTTCCTTTCTGATTTTTTTACGCCAAATGGCTATTAATTAACTTTTCCTTTAATTTTATTGCTCGCATTGCACCGAAACGAGCCACTTAAAGCTGTTCTTCAAGAAACAACTTACGATATGGGTGTTGCTCAACAAAATGATATGAATAATTTCCATCATGAGTGACACATCTATGCCCATGAAGTGTTATATTCATGTCTTCATCGTATGTTATTATCCCTGTATAGGAAGCTTTTAATTCATCCAATTTATCATAAGCTTGTTGAAGTAAACAGGATGGAATACAATAATAGAAATACTTGATAATACCGTTTCCCTCATGTGAATGTGTTTTCTTGAAATCAGCTAAGAAATCAGACCAACTACGCTTGATCTCAATTTCTGTTAGATATCCTGCTTTTGATAAAACAAGCATATCGCATTCATGGAAGATATTTAATGACGCAGATAATCCGTTTACATTGAAAGCTATTATATTCCGGATAAAATTAAAGCTGTCATGTTTAGATAATGCTATTTCTATTTCGCACAATGTCCGTTTTGTATTCATATTTAATCTCCTTTCTCTTTTAAGTCATTGACCGCAATATCTCTAATACTTCTAGTACCAAATCCTATATAAGTCAACGTTCCTCCATAAAACTCAATAGTATCTCCCTTAACAGTAATAATAGTTCCTCCTTTTAAAGGACCAGCCATATCATCTTTACAAGATAATAGCATGGTTATCATAAGTATAAGTAATACAAACCTCATAAATCAGTCTCCTTTCTTTATATCCATGATTAATTATCCTTCATCATTAGATTCTTCTTGTGCGTTATCATCATAGGTAAACTCAACAGAATCTGCTTGAGTTAGTGAAAGAGAAACTTTATTTTTATCCTGCCATTTCATTAGCCTCTGGCGATTTTTTTGATCTTCACTATCCGTTATAAAACCGTGATAATGTAAAAAACAACGGCACCTACTAGCTATTGCTAATTTTCTTCTATTTTCCATATTTTAAGCGGTGGTAATTTTTAATATTTTATTTATCTTCGAATCGCATCTAACGGTGGGAAGGGCTGACAAGTATTTAATCAGCCACTTTCTACTTTTATATTGGAAATTTGATAGCGAATATGCTTTCCACATATCATCACAGTTCTTTAGTACGTCATCAGGAATATTTTCCCATGTCTTCCTTTCTATAAAGGAGTCAACTAAAGAATATTCGTCATATTCTCCCCAATAGTCCTTAGTACAAAAATAAACTTCGTCACGATAACCCAGAGAGCTAAACGTATAACCTTTACGTCTGTACTTCTTTCCTGTCTTTTTATAGGAGGCCCAATACAAGTTTGATAAATCTATATCAAATTTTTTGCGATAGAGAAGCCGGACTATCCGCTTCTCCTGTTTATTCCAAACTCTATTTATTTTAGGTGTTTTACTCATGATTAAAGATCTTTGTCTAAAGAAGGAATGGGTATCCAGAAAAGAACGCTCCCATCATATGATGTTAAACTTTTATCTGTATAAAACTTACCTCCACAGTAAAACAAAATTCGATATTTATACTCCTTACCTGTCACAAGCACCCAACACGGATATTCAGGCAACCGTTCCTTAACGTTTATCCACGGTGATTGTTTTGCCTGCCATTCTGCTCCGGCTTCAAACGCATTTTCCACCATCATCCTATTTAAATCTAAACCCTGATAATTCTTTTCGTAATATTCTTTCTCGGCTTCTTCTAATGTCTGTTTCATAATTAGATCCTTTCTTTTTTAAAATCGGAAAGCATTGGGATCAAGCCCAATATTTCCCAAAACGATTGCATTTTATTATTTCATCTAATTTCAATTGTTTCCGACGGAACTTATTTATAGCCCGTTTCTCAAATTTTCTTTTTTTAGAACTGCAATGCTTCTTATCCATTCGGCATTGATAACAATGGCATATCCCAATGCCTGCATGTGATTCTTTCATGTCTGGTAAATCTTACATTAATTTAATTCATATCTAAATTTGTTTTGAGGGTTATCGTTGATTCAATATTAATTCCAATTCATCGGGGAGTACATAATCGTAGCCTTTAGGATTTTGTTTATGTGTCACATAAACGTCCCCACGCTGCAAATAGTGAATCCCTCGCCAATTATTTCTTTCTTCTATTACAGCAATGATATATCCTTCTAAATAATCGTCATTGACTTTGTAAGTAAACCCACATACAACACCCTTATATTTTGTAGTTTCAATCTCCATTCCTCCATACTTTTGATACAGAGACTCCATTTTATCATAACTGCTATTATTGCTCATATCTTTATTGTGTTGAATTAAACAAATCCTAATAGTTTGTGGTATTTTTCCAATACTTCAACTAATTTACTTTCCTCTATTTCATCCAGACTTTTCCGAATGCAGAACTCTTCATCGGAACACTCATAGAATAATTCTCGAATTTCCTTTACCATCTCCCAGCATTGCTGACGTTGTTCCATAGCCCTCTGATGGAGAGAATAGGCATTTTTTATCTCTTGTTCCATATCAGGCAAAAGGAGCTTAATAAGTTCGTCATACTCGCATTTATATAGGTGGATTGAAACTCCGTCTGCTATATCAATGTCAATACTTTTATAAGACAAATCATTGTTTCTTATTTTCATGTCTATTCTGTTATGATTCTGATAAATATTTTATTAGACTCTCTTTGTCCTTAAAAAGCCTTTTATCCCATTGGGGATAATTGTTTCTTGGCACGCTAAAACCATCAGATAGCTTATAAACCATAGAGAAACTCCTATCCATATGAGATATTTCAATAGTTATTTTACTTACAGTGGAATGACAGATATTGTCTCCACTTAGATAGCATACACTATCACCTACATTAAACTCTGTATCTATATTCATATTTTATTGTTATGATGGTTATTTATTCTCGAAAACATGTGCAAACACACACTTTTCATCCGATAGTTCCAATCCGAGTTGCGACGGGTATCGTTTGATATAATTATAAAACTCGAACATTTTCCTGTCATCATCGCCGCAGCGATCTATTAACAGCTTAATGAAGGCAAGAAGACAATCGGAGTCATTTCCGAAGTTTTCCTGTGTGGATAATTGCGTCTTGTCAACGTCAAGTTTCAATTTACGGATGGCGGAAATCGCAGTGTTGAAGTTGCGTTTTGCATCATGACGCAATTCATAGCCTTGTTTTCCCATTTCACTTCTCAAATCGTAGAGAAGCGTTTCCACGACGTCAGTCAACACGTATGCCATATTGAGCGTCGTATTAAGATTTGTTGTTCCTACTAACATGATTTATTTATTTCTTAAGCTTATAAAGCCTCGTTTAACCAACTCTATCAGATCCGACATATTTTCTTCACTTATTTCTGCCTGAGTCTCACCATTTACAGACATATAGTGAGGAATGCCAAATCGATCACGGATTCTCTTACGGATAACAGGAGTAGACTTATTCTCCCAGTAGATAGTTACTTTCATGAGGACATTAGCATTTTTCTGGCTTTTTCATCTCCGGATTCCGCCCGGCGTTTCAACTCTTGATATTCAGCATAAGAGATCCTGTTATTCCCACGTTCTTCTATCTCTTTCTCACGCTGCATTCTGTATTCTTCCCTTTCTTTACGCTCAATATCCTTTCTTCGTTCGGATATGTAGTCTAACATCGCACTTGTTATTTTCATGGGGTCTATTGCTCCGTAAAATCTTCCATACTTGCCAGCCTTGAATCGTGCAATAAAAAAGCAAATCTCAGCGGTATTGATGTAGTAATACTCCGAAAGAAATATCTCCGATAGTTCAGAGAGTTGTTCTTTTGCTATCTTAGTCGATACCTCCGCAAAGTCGTTCAGTGAACCAAACTGTATCTTTAGCCATTCTATCGGGGTTTCATCTCCGTAAGTGGAAGACAATAACCCTAAGCTTGGAATACTGTCATTCAATGCCAGTTCTGAATGAGTTGCATTACATCTGACAAGTTTGAACTGCAAATCAGGGTTGTAATCAAGAATAAATTGTGCAGGATCAGGATATTTATTCAATAACGCCTTCTGCTTCAAGTTCCTTTCTCTTTTTTGCGGCAGCTTCTCTGACGGTTGTAGCGACTGCAAGAACTGAATCACGTTTTCGCTGCTCGCTATCCTGTTGATTTTTACTAAGTCTTGTCCCATTATAGTTTCCTTCCAATATTTTTATGAAATTTGTCGGTTTAAATATCCAATCAAAATCACATCTCCAATTTTGGTTATTGCATCCTAGAAGAAATGCAGACTGGGCCACGTTGTTGAAAACATCAATAATGGATGTTTTCCCATGTTCGGAAGCCCTTGCTTTTACAGATTTCTTCCTCTTATCCGTCATAGATGATATTCTAGGGAGTTTGTTTTCAAACATCCTATTGAATGTATTCATAAGAGCATTATAATCTATCGTTTCATGATGCTCGTCTGAATGTGCTACATCCCCTTGGGGGATTATAGGGGGGATATATTCATTTACATTCTTATTCTTATTATCATTATAATTAGGTTTTGGCTTGGTTTCTTCTTGGTTATCGTTTGGTTTTGGCTTGGTTTCTTCTTGGTTATCGTTTTTTGGTCTTCCACCCTTACATCCATTGTCAAAACGTTTGTTATTGACATCAATTTGAGGTTTTATCAAAGTGAAGATACTACGAGCGACCGGCTTTAGATTCTCAGCTTCATTACCATATAGGCTATACTCCATTATAGCCGTGTAAATCTCACCCTGAATATCTCTCGGCAGATCCTTTATTGCTTCATAGAAACTTCTATAAAAAATAAAACTATCTCTCATTGCATTTCCTCCATTCCAAAAATTCGTCTAAAGTTTTATCATGCTTCTGCGCATTGCATCTTCTGCATGAAGTAACCAAATTAGAAATATTATCACTTCCGCCTCTTGATACAGGCAATAAATGGTCTATCTCCATTTTACAATCAGACCGTCCGCAATAGAAACAAGTATAATTATCCCTTTTAAAGACAATTTCACTAATTTTCTTCCACTCTCCCCAGTCTTGTACATCGAATCTATCTGAACGCCTTATACCTAGAATATTTCTTGGTATTAACTTTAGATATTTGCTATCTAATATTTCGACTAATCCATTATCTGATAATTCTTGTATGACTTTCTCATGAATAATTTTTCCGTACCTGTGCAAATTAGCTCCCTTTTTTACAAAATCTAATGTATAGTTAGACTTGTTGTCATTATCAGATGAATACCATAGAAATATTAAAATTAGTCTTGCATCCCTTGTTATACGCCCTATTTTTGTATCTTCCCAAAATTCTGGCTTAATGGTTCGTATACGTGCCATACAAACATTTTATTAGGTAATACATATACATCATCAACTTTAAGGACATTTCGGGATATGTTCTATCTCCGTGACCTTTTTTTTAATTAATTTCATATTGCCATTATTAAAATATTAGATTATTCGCGATCTACTTCTCTCAAAACATCAATTAGCAGAGCAATTGTACCGACATTATCTCTGAATATATCGTCATTACCATCATTATGGTTTAGAGAATAATCAATAAGGAGATCGGTCAAAGAGACTATCAAGTCTCCCGGACTAATCGTTTGAGATAAGAAGTCTTCAAGAGGATTAAGATTGATGCACGTTTCGTGTGCAGACGTGAGTCCACAATTTACTATATTTCGATTGTCTCTCAAATTCAAGTTCTTTGGCATTGTAGTTGAATTTCGAGTTATATATACAAAGAAAGCTGTCCGCTTCCCTGTTTCTCGCCAAAGAACACTATTATCCGCAAAGATACATAGCCTACAAGGGAATGCGAACAGCTTATATTATTAGATATAAATCTGTCTTATGGATATAAAAAATCCATGTATCTAAGCAATAAAAATATTCTTTGGCGAAGAACACTGCAAATATACACTCAATTTTCTAAAATACCAAACTGAAAATATTTCTTTTATGATAAATAGTTATTTACTTCATTCATAAATTCCTCTATTGATCGACATACAACATATTTATTTCCAACACTTTCGACCTCTTTTTGCCATTTTTTTTGAGATTCAGACTGCCTTCCCACTTTTGTTTTCATCTCAATACATAAAGTGCTATATTTTTTATTGCTTTTCAAGAGAATCAAGTCAGATACTCCCGGAGTGGCCCCTTCCTCTTTCAATTTAGCTCCTGTAAGTTCATCTCTTCTTCCTCCGTTTGGAACAGCAAATAGCAAATTTTTTAATTCAGGATATTGCATTCTGAACCATCTAACGCAAAACTTTTGAAGTTTATGCTCTTCGTCCCGAAATACTCTTTTAGGTTTTTCTGAGTTAAATTGGGTTTTCATTTCTTCATAAGTCATCCGGGTATCCTCCTTAATCCGTTTTTTGTTTCAGAATATCATTATTTTCTATCAGAAGAGCCCCACATCCCAAATACCATGTTCGCGCATCCGGATCTGATTCAGCAAGATCAATGACAGCATTTAAATACAGCCTTACATCAAACATTGCTTTTTGTTTAATCTCTGCCTGTGTCTCGCGTACCCTTTGTCTTCCTTCATTCACTTCACACTCTTTCAGAACACTTTTTTTTGCATATGACATTTCATCAATAATTCCCTTGTCTCTGACATTATTATTATCTTTTGAAGAATCTGTAGAATACGGGTATACATCCATAACCATTGTTTCAGCTATAGAAACTATTTGATAATCTCCCAATGTTCCTTTCATTTCTTCATCCAACTTTTTTACAGCGTCTCTTAAATCTGAAGCTTGAACCAAAATATGCGTAGATGTTCTTCTCTCCGCTCCACTTTTTTCATCTATAGCTATAAACACTATCTTACATTTATACCATCTGTCCGCAGCTTCCTCATTGCTCGGGAAAAGTTCCGAATACGGCACCCTTTTAATATCCGACACTACAAATTCTCCGGTCATAAAAGGTTGCACTTCTTCTATAATTCTCGCTTCAGCTTCTGTAAAGCTCAAAGCATCTACAATATATAATTCCGTGACTTTCTTTTCTTTACCATTTTCCATTATTTTTTGATAACGGATCTTACATTCAAACCAGGTTCCCATTTTATTCCTTTATTTTCTTTACTTATTTATAAACTCCAAAGGATAAATAAACGCTCTTCCTTCTATTTCACATAAGAGAAGTTCCCTGATAACCCTTGGATCAATTCTGTTAACTTCAACCAGTTTAGCTCTTTTACCCTTTAGCCATATTCCATATAACTTCCTTACTGTTATATAAGGATTTTGAAGTTCAAACAAGAAAGCATATATCGAAAGTTGCCAACTCAGATATTTTAAGTCCAATTCAGAAGTAGTTTTAATATCTCCAAGATCTACTTTATTTTTACCTGATTTAAAGACCTTATCTATTGGGCTAGCAAAATATTCATTATCTGTCACAATATACTCACACTCGGCAATGTTAAGATCATAAAACTCTTTTAGTTTAAGATAAGATTTCCCTTCTTCTGTTTTAGGTTCTACTCCTTTATCAGCAAGTTCACAATCCCGGTGTATATATTTTCCTATCTCCGCGGCTCTTTGTAGTATATATTCCGGTATATTTTTGTATTTTCCTGCAAATATATGCTTTGATAAAATCCTAGTTATACCGCTCAACTCTTTCCCTTTAAGAAAATATTTATGATATTCTTCATCAAACTTGACTTCCGACTTTCTTAATTTCATTTTTAAGTTCCTTCATTTTAATAGATACTTTTTCTAAAAACCAAGAGCTCCCATGCATTTCTGAATGAGAGTTAAAGAGAGCTGTTACTTCCTGCTCCGTTTTGCACTCCTTCAAAGCCTTGAAAACACTAATATTTGTATTTATTTCCATAATGAATCTTATAGTCATTAACTCCTTGAACTTCATTTTTTGTAGCCTTGTTCAGCTCCTTTTGAAAGATAATCCAGTGTAAATCTTCCAATGCCTCTTCTGGTGTATAAAACCTTTCCTCCTGAGGAATACTGGAACATGGGAACATCTCAATTCCCACTTCTGTCGCTTCTTCTCCACACCATCCATAAAAGACCCCTTTCCTTAAACTCCCTTCTAGCTTTTCGTACATTTTACTCTTGATGAACAAACTTGTTTTAATCAATCTTTTCCCCATCCTCCTAAACATTTCATAGGCTTCTTTAAAGTTATTGGAATAATATACCTTTTTTGAATTATCATTCAACCTTACCTTTATTGCATATAACATGATCATATCGTTTTTTTAGTTTTTTAATCTTTTGTTTCATCCTCCTGGAAACATCCCTTTCAGTAGAAGTCACAGGGGAATATTTCTCTATTGCATACATTCCCTGTTCCAGCAAACGTATGATTGAAATTATTTCTGTTCTTGATATTTCCATATTTATCATCCCTCTTTTATAAAAATTTGCCCGCTATATCTTCACAGACATCGCGGGCAGGCTAACAAAGTAGTTTCTGGATAGACGATCAAGTCACACCAGAATATACAAAAATATAAATCATACTCTGGGGCATTCCCCGACAGCGTCCTTTACACCGGCATTATGTTATAGTTAAAACAAAATGAATTATATATACATTTTTATTTACCCATCAAAAAGGAAGATCATCTTTTTCATCAGTACTTTCCATTGGAGCATCTACAATTGCAGCACTGTTATTGCTATCAAATACAAACGGTTTCATATCTCCTAAAAATGGCTTCTTATCCAGAACGTCCTTACTGGTAGATTCTCGAAACTCCGTTGAAAATGATTGCTTCACATAATGTGTCTTTCCATATCGACTTACTTCCCTACGCTCAAATATTGATAACCTAAGATAAGCTGCTTTAGCTTTTAGATCTTCATTCATATTGATATAAATATCATTTTCTTGGATAGGGATAACTAAACATTTTTTCCCTTTAATAGTTGCAATACCTGCCAGTTCTAATTTAAGCAGGTCAATACTTCCTTGTAAATTCATAATTGTATAATTTTAAGCGAAATAATATATTTTGTTATTACCAGTACCAAGTTTTTTAACCCGTACTGTAGCTATAAATGGAAAATCTTCTTTGGAAATTTTACTAAGTGCCTCTTTTATCGGAGAAGAGTTAGTAAAGAATTTATATTCAGCTCCTTCATGCTTAATCTTGACTACGCAACGATTATCTCCATGTTGAGTTTTAACTCCAGATTCATAGTCAATTACCTCTATCTCACAGTTGAGTATATCGGTTATTGATATTTGCTGTACAGGGAAAATATTACGTCCCGCGTCAATGTCAATTCCAAAATCAGAAAACCTTTTCATTTTTGATTATAGTTTTAATTAAATGCTTTGAATTACAATGTTTTGCCCATCCCATCCATGAACAAAGTGCTATCTTACAGTCGCAGGATGTAGTTTTCTTTTTGTTCAACACTGCTACTTTTCTACAGAAGTTTTTCTTGATACTTTTCCGCATTAAAATATGAGTGTGAAAGAAAACATAGCCAACAAAGTCAATTCCTCTATTATCAACCGGGAATATTTGATAATTGTCTTTCAAATCTAAATGAAGCTTATTATTCAGATATGTTTTTATATCTCCAAACAGGGAATGAAGTTTTTCTTTGTTTGATGAAAGTATTACCAAATCATCAGCATATCTATAATAATACTTTATACGCCTTTCCTCTTTAAGCCAATGATCAAAGTAAGATAGATACAAGTTTGCAAAGAACTGCGAAAGATAATTACCAATAGGTATTCCCGGAGCAGAATCAATAATACCGTCGAGTAACTCAAGAAGACGTTTGTCTTTAATCTTCTTTCGAACAATATTCTTAAGTATCAAATGATCTATTGACGAATAGTATTTACGAATGTCCATTTTCAGGCAATATTTTGTATTTTGGATATCTTTCAAATCTTTCTTTAGATGTTTCATTACTCCATGGATACCTCTGCCCTTAATACACGAATAAGTATGTGAAATAAATATTGGAGTCCATATATCTTCGAGGATATTCATTATCGCATGATGAACAACGCGATCACGGAAAGGGAGCCGGTATATTTCACGTTCCTTAGGATCATGTATGATAAAAGTTTGATACTCAGAAGTAACGTATTTATCTTCTGACAGTTCCTTATGAAGAGCATTTATGTTGTCATCCAATTCTTTCTCAAACTGAATGACCCCATAAGTATTCCCTTTGCCTTTTCTCGCTTTGGAATATGCTAGATAAAGATTATCTAGACTACATATACGTGAATATAAATTCCCAAATCGTTTCATAAGCCTTTGTTTCTAATAAGAGTCTTCGGATAAGCCCTACCAACACCGTTTGAATTGTTATTTTCCACCAAGAGGTGAGGTCCCTGCCCATTGGATTATTGTAACATAGGTGAGACCTGCTACCTGCATTCGCATTATCGTAATTCGAATCGTTGAAAGCGAAAGAGGAAGGAGACAAGGGCAGGCAACCTTTAATCCTATGCTATCTGGATATCTTTCCAAATATCAATAAATTGCTTTGCTGCATATTCTGCAAGCTCGCATGTCCGAAATTTAAGGCGAGACCCGCTACCCGCAACCGCAATACCGTAATCCGAAACGCGGAAAGCGAAAGAGGAAGGAGACATTTTAAACCAAGGATAATACTTATATTCATTATGATTATCCCAATCAGGAATCCATTCCTCGTTAAGGGCTTCTGCAATTACAATCATCTTATACTGTGCCTCAAAATGTTTACGCATGTCAGTGGGAAGATTGGAAAAGTCAGGAACATCCGGTCTACCGGTCAACTTACGGGCATCATCAAAAGTTTTGACTAAATCTGTAATCTTTTTATTTTCTTTTTTCATGATAATAAATATTTAATTAAAGAATGAACTGTTTCCAAAGGTCAATGAATTGTTTACCACAGTATTCTGACAATTCTTTATTTTTCAAACAAAGGCGAGACCCGCTACCCGCAACCGCAGACGCATTAGCGCAATACGAAACGTGGAAAGCGAAAGAGGAAGGAGACCCATTAGTGACGAACCATGGGTACCATCTATAAACCCTATCATCACATACATCCGGTACCCAACCTTCGTTAAGGGCCTTGACAATGGTTGCCAACTTTTGATAAGCAATATCATGTTTAGTAAGACCGAGTTCCATCAACTTATTTTCATCAAGAGGACTGGTACTTAATTCGTGACATGCATCTTCATAGGTTTTAACTCTATCTGTTATCTTTTGAGAGAAAAAATCTTTTCCAAAAGACTCTTCCAGAATAGATTTTAACTCGCAGTAACCACTTCTGTAGAGTTCTCTAGCTTTTTGTTCACTGATTTGTAAAGTTTTCATTGATAATAATCTCCTTTATTTTTATAAATTCTATACATTAATATACTTATTCATTTGTATTGCAGATAAAGCCTGCTTTATTTCCGCTTTCGAATAATAGATAGGAGAATTCCGGCCGGAACCTTTTCGTTTACCCTTGATCAACCCAACATCCTCCATTTGCCGTATAAGCTCGGTATCCAAATTCATATTGGCAAACCATCTGACCACTTCTCTCCTACTGATGCTATCTTTTGTCGGTTCATAGCATTTCACCGCATTCATATACCCTACTTGCACCATATCAGATATTATATTCTTCAATTGGTATAAATCCAGCGTCACTTTCATTGGTATATTATATAAAAATTAAACATCATGGTAAGAAAAATGCCTGCATCACGCCTGATGCAGGACTTGATAATCTAAATCTAAAATTCTAAATAAATAAACTACCCTCGCGAGCGTGGACGGTACAGGATTCGAACCTGTCTTTCTGATATGCAGCGTTTCACCTAGAATACTTACCGCCCTGTCAGCCGCAAAACTGACATCGAGTTAAAACGAAATTCACAATGTTCACCTTCACAGGCTACTTAACACGCAAAGTCTTAAAGGAACTTGGCGTATATTTACTTTTCTCTTTTCACACATATAATAAATTTGTCCCTTTCGACACACGTTTTACACAAGAAGCCCTCTTCAATGTGCTCAATATTATAGTCATAGACTCTGTTCTTAACAGATCTGCTCTTAGAGATATGGAACTTTTCTACATCCCCAACTTTCATGTTATTGATCGTTTTACTGATCGGTTTGTCTTTTGAAGGTATCATTTCTGTATTATCAATTTTCTCCTTATTACTTAATCGAGTCATAATATTCTTTATTTTCTTGATATTTCATTGCTATTTGCTTATCACTTGCTTTGCCTCCTAAATCATTCTTTATCGCTTCATATTGCTTTTCAGTAAGAGAGTACACTATCTCTTCCGCATATTCAAAACTTCCGGCATATCCCAATAATACTATTATTGCCGACACGCATAGCGCTGCTTTACTTATTTTATTCATAGTTATTATATATGATTTTAAATTACTATAAGGGTTGAGGGATAAGCAGGATTCGAACCTGCACAAGTATTGTCTGCTTTCTCGCTTTCGTCCGTATATTGGTTATCCTACGATTCTTAAACTACTCAACCTGTTACTAACAGCACCGGTCTTGATGACATCCATTCTTATGTACACTTGGAACTTCCGTTCATTTAGTCTTAGCTCCCTATGACCATTTTATCCCTTGGTGGTGGTTGTTCGGAATTTCCGAATAACCATCTATTTAAATTGTTTCCTTCAACGCAACAATACGTTTCTTCGCCCGAATTTTACGGGAAGGAAATCCGCCTACTGACGCGAGGCGATCTCGTATATCTTGTTAAGCGTGTGTAGCCGCCCCCAACACTACATACTTTATACCGATTCATATAGGACTGTATCGGACGCTTTACATTAGTTCATAAATCTGTGCTGATTATTATTTTTCATCGTGAAAGGCTTCCCATTACCTACAAGCAGCGCATTACGCTCACGATTATCATGCCGGGTATTCCATCGGACTGTTTCCCCTCGGGCAGTTGCATGATTGCCCCATTGTACGGTACCGTGCATCTTCACACGGAGATGTCCAACATGTCTGCATCCGGAATGTAGAGTTCCGCTCACTAAAAAAGGAGAAGCTGTAAACTGATGCAAGAGCGCTATCAAAATCTACCAAGTTCCTTTAAGACTTGTCCCCCAGAATTGATTTTTCAAATTTCTTTTGTATATTTGGAAATCGGTACTGAGATACTGACTTTGACAATGCAAAGATAGTGATAGTTTTATTCACTACAAGATTTAAAGTGAATAAAACTATCACTATATGATTTTTTAACAATTATAGCTAACGATACATCTTTATATGTGGAATTCTAGAATATTGCATCTCTATCACAAAAGTAGAGAGAAAGATAAAATATTAAAAGAAATCAATTTAGAGTATACCAAAATAAAAAGAGGCAATTTATCTAAATTGGAATGGTATACTAAAATAGGATTAATTAAGGAAATGATAGCAGATCGATATATCAGAGGACCTGTATGCCCTGAGGATGACGAAATAGAGGTCTACCTATTAGCTAAAGGTGCGGAATTTATTTCTTCAGGAGGATATGTATGGGAATATTACAGGAAATGGTGGAAAGAATACAATAAATTTATAATTCCTCCAATTTTCACAGTAATAGGCTACCTAATAGGCAAATTCACTTAGAAAAAATATCAAGTATTTTTTCTAAGATGAATCCAAACATCAAAAACAGATAGTTAAGTTTTATAAAATTCTCATTTTCCTTTTTCATGGGATTATAGTTTTATAATACAAATATAGTGATATTTTTATTCACCTCAAAAATTATTTAATATGAATGCATACAATGAATATTCTGAAAGATTTTTAGAAATAATAAATGTAATGGGAATATCAGATTATTCTATTTGGAATAACGTTAAAGGAATTACCAAAGAAAGAATATCTCAAATCCGAAGAGGAGTTTCAGGAGCATCTCTTAATATAATCAGCGCATTTTGCTCTCATTATACTAATGTAAATGCTAACTATATCATCACCGGCCGAGGTAGCATATTTATTTCTACTGAGGAGTTACCTGAATCTAACCGCATCACCAATAAAACCACTTACGAAAAGCTACTGGAAGAATACACCCGTCAAACAGAAGAACTACTATCTCAAAGAGACAAAGAAATCAGAACTCTTCAATTAGAGAATGCCCGCCTCAAAGCAGAAGCAGCCACAAAAGAAGCTGTATAATTTCATCATATTTATTCAAAAACAAAACAAATTATATCTTTATCTGAAACCTCCTAAGAATAAATCATACTTTTTATGCTGAGAAACATACATTCCTCCTCAAACTTTCATTTTTCGAAAGTGTTTATATTAAACGATTCTCAAGATATAAATAACAAATTAAAATCCTTAAGCTATGGAGATGTATGAATTATTATTAAAGCGTCTGATTACCCTAACAGACGAGTATTTTAAGCTACGTAAAGAACTGAATGAATTAAAAGAACAAGTTCATCCTACATTAAATGAAAGATTCGGCAGCAAACGAATTATTCCAATGAAAATAGAAAAGAATAAATAAGAATTGAGAACGTTGATTGTACTATATAGTGTCAGAAAAGCCGGACTGTAATTAGCCCGGCTTTATTATTTCATGCACATTCTTTTTCTCAGGAGCTTATATGCCTTTTGTTATCACGCTTCAGTCATCGTCCTGGTCTTGACCTAATATAATAAAGAAAGCCCGGAAATATCATCCCGGGCTCGCAATAATCATCTTCCGATGACATGTACAGAAAATGTCGTCAAACAAAAGTCATTGATATTTTAATCAAAACTGAACTGTACATAGTTCTTTCGCTAATTCATGAATAGCTTTCTCAAACTTTTGTTTTAAAACGCTACTTTTGTTTTTTAATAACAGTTATTTAACCAATAAAACTAATAATTTAACAACATTTACGTCATTTGATTATTGAAAACATAATCGATTACCTTCCGGTTAGCTTCATTAATCATAGTGAAATCTTTCTCAATATAAATATCAGTGATTTTCATTTTGCTATCTACATGGTTTAGAGCTTCATGTACTACATACTTATCAATTTTCAAATCATTGCGTGCTATAGTTGCCCATGAATGACGGGCAGCATAAAACTCAAGATCATCTATCACTATATCTTTCCCCATTCGTTTCAGTTCCGCATTGATATCCTTCTCTATTTCCTTAAGACCTTTGTTTATAGCAGAATTAAAACAGGTGTGATTTACATACATTCTGCTAAACCGAAAAACTTTCTGCTTTGTCTTATCTTCATATTTTTCCATCAGATTTTTTATGAATGGGGTTACCTTTACATGAATCTCTGCTTTGTCATCCCTTCTTGTAGCTGTTTTTGTACGAAAGTACTTTATCATATTGTCTTTCAATTCATCACAATTATATAAATCGACAGAGTTCATTCCTATCAAACAGAAAGATAATATAAAACAGTCCTTTGCTAAATTATACCGGCAATTCTGTTCTATGCTTTTTCTCATATTACTCCTGTATTTATATGGCAGATCTGCTATCATTTTAATTATAAAAGGTGGTATCGCCCTCTTTCTAGCCACCTCCTCCCGTGGTACTTTAAATTTAGCAAATGGGGCCCATGGGATTCTTATCACTCCACGTTCTTCATCATTATATTTTAGTTTTGCTTGATTATATAGATGCCTAATGCAAGACGTATACTTGCATAACATGCAATTTGATGTTACTCTCCTTCCCTTTGCAATAGCTTCTTTGTTGGCTTTCTCTTTTTTTTCTATTATAAATTTAGAAAAGTCGTTTAAGAATTTATAAGTTATCTCAGACACACCGATTACTTCCCTTCCGGTAAATTCTATCATTGCTTTAATAGTGCATTTGTAATTAGAAGAGGTACCCTTTCTTCCTTCTGCATCCATTTTTTCAATATGTTCCCGGGCAAACTGTATAAAATCAATGTCTTTTTTATCCTCCTCTACTCTGGTTACAAATTCTACAACCTCTTCAATTGACATGGAATTGATAGACAAAGATAATATATTGCATTTGGCTCGATATGAATCTATAATCTTATTAAGCTCGTCAAGGATTGATTGATTTTTTATTTTCATCCCTCTCGTCATATCTTCCTTCTTCACATAGATCGATGTTGCTATCCTTTTTATCTTTCTATTGTGAGTCACCCGTATCTTCACATTATATGTCCCATCTTGCCTCTTTCTGGAAGAGCACACCTCTATTCTGAATGTTGTTGCCATAGTATATGATTTTAGTTATGTTGAAACAATGTTGAAACAACTGCAAACAAAAGTAGCGTTTTAAATCAAAAGTAGCAAGTATAACGATTGAAAAGAAAAAGCGGAAAATCACTTCCCTTAAAGCCATTTACACAATAAATCACTGATAGTCAACACATAACAGAACAAAAACAGAGTTAAAACAGACTATTTTTTTTGCGAACCCGAAGAAATTCGAACTATTAACGCTACTCCTTGTTTGGGAGTAAGACAATTAACAATAACAGTCTATTATACAAACACTTACAAGCAAAGAAAAAACAAGCTGTTGAAACAGTGTATCAACAGCTGCCAATATTTTGAAGAACTAAGGATTAATAAGATTGATGATACCTTGTCTCCCTATTCCGGTAATCTTTCTATGGTAGATAATATGGCCATTGTCAGCAACCTCTTGCTTTATATCAAACCAGCCAAGAGTAGCGTATTTAGTATATGGCACCCACGTCTGATTAACTTTGTATTGCACACCAAGTTCTTTTAAACGGTTATTAAGTTCAATTGCCGATTTAAGTCCCAATTCTTTGGCAACTTCCGTACATGTATAGGTTTTATTTACATGAGTAAGAACAGCTACCTGTTTCTCGGCTTCAATGCGTGCAGATCGTTCTTCTTTTAACTTAGTGAGAAGCTCAATACCGAAATCCGGATTATTCAATATCTGGTCAATAACATTGTCAGTAGCATATATGCCATGCTTGCGGATAGATGGTAGCACTTCACCACAAACCCAATCTTGAAAAAGTTCTGCCTGTGATTTATCAGACCGCATAATAACTTTATAGAGATTTTGCTCACTAATGAAGGTTGCTTCTTGTGTTCTACCTAAAGAATCGATGACCTCGGTAAGAACTACCCCATCTGGTTTTAATCGCGATTTACAGTCACTCGTGTTCTTAATTTCGAGAACCCTACAAACATCTGCAAGGCAGAATAGTGGTTCTTCACTTGTTCCGGCTACTCTAACTTCACCAAACGATTCATTCTTAAAAATCTGAATGTTGTCCATAATAAAGTCTTTTCGTTCGAGGACGTACCGCATTTCTTCATGCGGAGATAAAAAGACGAAAGCCATGCAGGGGGTTGCGACCTACACAGCTTTCTATATCTTAATCCTCTGATTAATTCTAATTTTAATAAGTACAACCCAAAGCACTGCAAATATATAAATAATTTCAGAAATGTCAAATATACATTGAGAATAATCAAAAAAGGCCTATTTTATCTCACAAGATGAAAAACAGAACTAAAAACAAGTAATTAGTCAGAAAAATCACGTGGGTTATAATTTTACCACATGAAAAATAGAACATTTTCACAACATCCAATACACCTTCGCCAATATCGCACAGAAAGCGCAATACGGAATATCAGAATCGACGATGTCGATCAATGTAGATATAGTACGGTCAAAGATTTCTTCTAAACGTTCCATAACATAACCAACAGAAGTCTACAAAAATCGAAATGGTACCGATCATCGACTTGTTCCAACAATATGTCCAGCTTATCGTTTTTCATTGTCAAGAACTGATTTTATCCGTTCTTCAGTAAAACCAAAACGGGCAGCAAACTTTTTGAAAGCGCGCATCCTGCCATCTGGGATAAGAGCATACATACTATTAATAGGAGTATCGCTCTTCAATGCTTTCTTAATTTCTTTATTTTTCATGAATTAACGTATTAAATGTTTGACCTTGTTTTTACAGCAATCACACTCACATAATAATGACTTTGCATATTCCCACGTCTTTTCAACAATATCATCACCGATATACTGTATTTCTTCACCGTACGGATCTATGCCGAGGGCCTGACATATATGGGTAGCCATGTGCCCGCATTCATGCCTCCAAGATTTTGCAAACTCCTTTGGTGAAGAAGTGAGAGCAATGACCATTACTGTTTCCCGGGTACCGAAGTTAGAGTAAGTAACTCCGGTATTCAGGTTGCCGGAGTTTATGTTATCGTATGCAGTACGGAGCATATTACCGTCGCAGCCGATAGAGTGCATATTGTCAATTATTTCGTCAATATAATATGAATCAACGGCATAATACACGAAAACGTTCCAACTGTACTTCTCTATAATAAACTTCTGGCGTATCATAGCTAATCTTGTTTTTTAAATTTCCATATATATTTCCCTTTAAATCTACCCAATTTTATACTCCTTGATAGATTTGAAGGTGCTGATCCATATACCTTACATACGGCTTTTAGAGACTCCCATTCTTTTATAAAAGTTCCCTCTTTGTCAAATTGTAATATAGCTTTTGCATTAGTATGGGTAGGCATGGAGTATTGAGGAATATTATCTTTTGAGTAACTCCATAAAAAACCTCCAGAAGAATATCTTTTACCGATACAGGCATCCCTAATTGAACTTGCATGTATCCCTGTATGTCTCTGTGCCTCTCTTGAACTTTCATACCCATTAATAAAATTGCCATTTTTATCAAACTGGAAGACTGGTTTAGGAGCAGTCTTAGTTTGTTTTTTACGTTTGGTTATATTAGCTCGTAATGACACGTCACTTATGTAAGTTTTTTCTTTGCAATGCTTTAATGTCAATGGGTTATTTGCGTTTTCTTTTGCAGTAACCCACCGCAAATTTTCAATCCTATAGTCTTCCCTATTCGTATTTATATGATCAACAAATGGCTTATTTAAAGGGTTTGGTATAAAATTTCTTGCCATAAGCAAATGTACAGGTATGCTTTTCGATTTTCGATCTTTACATAGGGTAACACAAGGATACCCATAGGGACCAATATGTATTTTTTTATACCTTTCTCTTACTATACGTAATGAACCACCTTGCTTTACCATCCTATCTATTGACTTTATTCTTCCTTTATTTGATATTTCATAATATCCCTCATAGCCTTCAACAGCTTTCCAAAATTCATTTTTCATATTAGCAATCAATTAGTTATATTACAAAGATAATATATTTGTTGCCAATTTGAAAAAAAACTAAAGCATATCTTCCCAATCAATAGGTGTTCCGTTTCTAACGGTGTCAGCATACCATCTGTTGAAGATAAATCCATCTGCTTGGTCTTCATCATCCACGTAATCTTTGATAAACAGAGCAAGACTCTTTTCATCTGGCAGTGAACTTTTGAAGAAATCGCTCACAGCCATATTATAGACGTATATATAATCATACATTACATTATTCTTCAATACGATTCCATATTTAGCCAGCAGTTCGTTTACTTTTTCTTTATCAGCCATTTCAATGCGTTCTAATTTGCCAGTAGCGGGATTAATCCTTTTCATTTTGCTAACTGCAAATTCACACATTTTCTTATTAAAATGATATGAATTGTACTTTAAGTAATTAATCATATCCTTCGGTCTATCGTCATATATATCCAATGGTTCTCTTCTCATGACATTTTAATAATTACAGGGAGGACACAAGTCCTCCCCAGTTAAACTTAACGATAACGGGAATAACGTCCAGTTCCACGAACCCCACGTCTCTGTCCCATACTACCACCTCGGCCATAACCACCGCGTTCACCCATGGTTTCTTCGTCAAAATAGCGATCGTCATCATATCTACGATCTTCATCCCAGCGTTCACCAATGCCCTCTCCCTCAGAAAGTTCTTCTATGCATTGCATGAGCTTACCACCGTAGCGAAGCATCTTTTCAGCGTAGTCGGACATTTTCTCGACCTTGCTCTCGGAAATTTCAATCATCATCATACTTGTTATTTTTTAGAATTGTTACTACTTGCAGCCTTCTCAGAGGACTTAAAGAAATCAGCCATCATAGCTTTCAATTCGCTAAGTTCTTGCCGAAGCGCTTTGTTCTCCGCTTCCTGCTTTTGTCTTTCTGCAAATTCTGGGTTAAGTACCTGGAGCATTTTATCACATGATTCCATCACAGACTTATGATGCTCGACACTTCCTAATATCTCAGAGGAACGATTTCGCATAGCCGCCACTTCCGCATTCATAGATTCTCTTGAACCGGATATTACCATATTACCTCCACCTGGAAAATTTGCATCAGCAATATCAGACATGGCAGGTATTTTTTGAAAGGTAACAGTCTGTTCACCTACCTTGATAGTTATATCAACCACCATCTTAGGAGGTTGTCCATAAGGAAGGGGTTGCTGCATAAACTCAGGAACAGGATTAGACACTCCAGAAACGGAGCCGACCTCTATATATGGAGTACCATCCCTATGCAAAATGAAAAACTCACTATTTACTCTTAGATTCTGAAAAGGCATAATCAATAAACTCTTTAAGGAGCGGGATTACTCCCGCCCATTGTTTTAAACTACTCCGGTAAGAATTTGCAATGTGTTGCTACCTGATTCGTAGTAGCACAGATAAATTCCGGTACCGGTAATATCCGAAGCAGTAACATCTGCGCCGGCGATCGTAGTCAGTGCTTGAGTAGCACCGTTGGTATCAAAAACTACCGGCAATGTACCGGTAGTACCGGAAGGGATCGGCTGTGCCAAACGGAACAGAATCAATCCGCTAAATGGAGCAGAAAGGAACGGATGATTCCGAAAAGAGAAACGTACGTTGGTAGTACCTACGGTAACACCTGTACTTTCCAATCTTGGAATACCATTCTTATTTGCCATGATAAAAGGACTAATGAATGCCATATAATGCCTCCTTCCTTTTATCCCCAACCATTAAAATTGCCCCATGCTCCAATACCATTGTAAAGACCATACTGAGCTGCAACGCAAGAAGGAATTCCAACAACCGGACTATAAGGCACCTTTGCTACTTCCGGCTGGTTACACTCTATTTTTGCAAGACGAGCACTCAAATCATTTAAAGCTGCACCAAGAGGAGCCGTTGCCTGTCCGACGATCTGAGAGGTCATTGCAGAACTTTTAAATGTGCTATTCTCCTCACGAAGTTTATCAATCTTGTTCTGCATTTCGCGCATTTCAGCCGCACGCTGGCCGGCAAGAATCTGTTGTGTGCTATCCTTGATGGAATTTTGCAGATCACAAGTCTGACGTTGAGTTTCATATGCAACAGAAGCAAAGCCTCTTTCCTGACCAGTCGCAACACCGTTAATGGCATTTTGCAATGTGTTCGTTTGCTGACAGATCGCCAGACGGTTTTCGCAGCAGCATGAAGCAATCTGTTGAGCGATCTGACAGTTACCCTGCTGGATAGCATTGATAATCTGCATTGAGCTTTGACCAACCTGATTTCCTACCTGTTGCACCTGTGACATCACCCCATTGATAGCATTCTGAACCTGACCGATTGAACAGTTTAAATTAGTAGCCAGATTGTTGATTGCCTGTCCGTTCCCCTGAATTGCACTCATAAGTAACTCCCTTCCTGCATCGTTATTAATTAAGTTAGGGATACCGGCTCCAGCAAATCCGCCACCGTTTCCGCCATCTCCATTATTTCCCCAGCCATTGCGTCCAAACAATGGGAACAGGAAGAACAGGAAGATTATCCAAAGGAAAGAAGAGCCATCACCACCAAACATACCGCCACGATTATTCATTGCAAGCAACAAATTGGGGTCAAGACCGTTTTTCTGCAATAAGGGGGCAAGCATACCAAGCATACTGCCTCCTCCACCACTCCCGCTTTCCGGGAATACGTAAGTCTTTGTTTCACTCATATTTAATTATACAATTATAACACGGTCAATATTAACCGCATCACAAAGAACACGATAAATCCGTTGTACTTAAATTATATCGTTGTAAGCTCGTTGTAAACTGATTGTAGATTTGTTGTGACACTCCATTTACGGGTGCGGATAGAAAAGTTATTCTTGAGTTTATTAACGCACTGTTGAGTTAGCCCGGTAAGGTATGATATTTCTCCTTCTGTTATTCCCCTTTCTGTGAGCACATTTACAAGTATTGATCGGGCATCAACACAGACCTCTTTGTTACTATGAAACATTGAATATTCGTCTATTCCCGTCGTCTGACAGACTACCGCTACTACCTTTTGATACATATCAACAATTTTCATGCTAAAGAACATATTAGATTATAAAACAAAACATCGAAGGCACTGTTATTTAACTTTGAAAGCCTCCTAACAGTGTTCCGACGATGTTTGCCCGTTTCTGATTGGTAGTCGTATGACGGGTAGTGAGGCTTTCTTTTACTTCTTTGCCCCTAAAGAATGCGTTTGTTAATGGTGTTTCCTATGCCGGCCTTCTACCACCGGCAAATCAGAATATTATTTCATATTATCCTCCTTTCCTTTTAATGCAGATATACAATAAAATAAGAGCGATACATATCAAGCCGCCAAATGCCCATCCGCCAAGTTCTATCTTTGCCTTCTGCCATCTGGTCAACGCCTTTTCAACCGGATAAGGTATCTGAATACTGTCCGTCTTAATCACAGTATCAATACGATTAAGATATAAATACTTATATAGATACCGATCCTTGTATGTGTACACTGTATCACCCCTGTCTATTACATAAATGCTGTCACGCTGATATATACTATCATGACGAATACTATCTCTTGTCTTATACTCACTCTTAATAGTTTCAACCGGCACGTATTGAGTAGTCCTACATCCGGCGAAACATATTGCAGACATCAGCAAAACGATACATGTTAACCGTTTCATAATACCCCCTCTTGCGGAACCGTCCACTCAGGACCACTCAAGATACTTCTTAGTTCGGACGAATCATGCCGATACGAGGTCATGGCATCCTCTTCTCTCAAGACGGGATCAATATAATCTTCATGCAAGATGACTTTCAACCCGTCAACTGATCTTCTCGCCTGTGCCGGAACGATTATACCGTGATTCAGGCACCATTCTACTGTTACAATTACGTATTTCATAACTTTCTTATTAACTTTAAGGGAATATTTGTTTAGTCTCAGGGAAACTCTTTGTGATATTCTTATCATAGAGGATTTCTATCTCAATAGGCTTATTGATGACTATTTGAGATACTATTCCCATATTATATACACGATCTTCTTTTAATATAGCAGGTATATCATAGACACCATCTTTATATATTGGAATAGGAGAGTCCCAATTACCTGTATTTTCATCATTAATTTTAGCTGGCATTAATGCTATTCCCCAAATTCCATCAGGATTATTATAAGCATCAATCCCAGTAACTTTTAATTTATAAGCCGATACTTCAATTGGATCACCAGTTGTAGCTTCTGGGTCTTTAGCTAATGCAATAGCCCCAGTAAATGTTTCAGTTGTGCTATCTACAACAATTTTATTTGTTGTAACTTTGCCAGTAGCAAAATCTGGATAATCAACGGCTTTATAGGCAAAGTTATCAAAGTTCAATGCGAACACTGGATTTGGAGTACCATATTCCATGACTTTGATTTCTTTCTGAATTTCTTCAGCGGTGAGAACATTTTGATATATGGCAACAGAATATATAGCTACATTACTATATTCCATTGGACGATATGAATTACTTAATTTACAACCTAATGTAAGAGGAGTTGCAGCGTTTTTATCTATATTAAATGTTCCAACACTATATTCTCCATAATTTTTATATGTTGTAAAATTGTTGTTAAGTACACCAGAAGTATCATATTGTAAAGCTACTTCATCTGTATGAATATTTAATATAGAATTAACAATATTGGGTTTTATATTAATAGGTTTAAATTTTATAATTATAGTACCCACCTTATATCCAACTTTATCAAGTTTCAGATAATCATCTATACCATCTGTTACAATTGCCCCTTCATATTCTGGAATTTGCTGTATAGTTACATTTTGAGATAAGGCGTTCTGTACAATGAAACCAACATTATAAGTTTGAGTATTAACTACACTCTTAGGTAAATCATATTCTCCATCTGAGGGAATTGCCATTAAGACTCTTGCTCCATCATTAGTAGGTGAATACCCATAAGCAAGTTGGTTATTGGCTGTAAGTCCTGTCACTCTTATTCTTGTAGCATTTAATTGACTATTCCCATATTTTGAAAGTATCCAATTATTGGCCGGAACAAAGTTCATTATCGTAATAGAATGATCATCCGTTACGAATACATTCTGCGCTTTATTATAAGTTAGGTAATTCTCATTGAATAAACCATATCCACTACCCCAAGCCCAACCGAAGTTATACGCGGTCAATATTTCACCTTTTATTCCCTTGATAGTATTCCTATCTTTATCAAAATTGCTCTTACCTTTAAAGTTCCAATAATCCACAAGGGAAGGGTGAAAAGGAGAAGTTTGCCCTCCCTTTGAAGCTGATCCAAGACGTATTCCCCTAACCTGAGCCGTGTTAATGCCAACGCGGTTAATCTTTACCTGATTGATTGAAACTTTCATTCCGATACAAGAATTTTAGCCAAAGTAGGCTGTGAGATAGACTGCACTTTGATATACATCCCGGGAATCACTCCTGTAATAGCAACATCCATTGTGCTACCCACATAGTTATATGATCCAAAAGGGACGTAATTCCCATTCGTCATGCTTTGAAACAGAGCGACACCGTTATTCTTATCTTCACTTGCAAATTCAAGATGAAGACCTGCATCCGATTGAAGTTGCACAGGGTCACATACATAAGCTTCACCCTGTTTGCTGAAAGTTAAATCTGTTAGAGCCATGTTACTTTGAATTTAAATAGTTAATAATACCTTCTATGTGAATATTTGCCACAGTCCGCTTGCCCTCAGCCGACAATAAGAACTCCACGTCTTCCTTGTTGTCCTGGAAGAAGTTCTCTGTCAATACAGCAGGGCAGTTCGTATCCCGGCAAATAGCCAAGTTCTGCACCCAATAGTCCACATCCGAAGTCTGTTTGCGTACTGTCACACATTTACTTATTGCTGCTTGTGCCAGGGAAGAAGCCAGCCTTTTGCTATTAAAAGAAGCATTATCACTGACATATACACCCCATCCCCGGGCATTCATCCAACTTGTCCCGTTACCGGCCGCATTGCAATGAATGGATACCAGAATAGCGTTCTTTTGAGAATCGCGATAAATATTATTAGCACGTTTGCAACGCTCAGACAATGGAACATCCACGTCCTCCTTCACAATGCATTCCGCGCCAACACCATGCTTTCTCAGCCCGAAAACGACCATATCCGCTATCTCTCTGGAATAAGCCCACTCACGCAACCTTCCGTCCGGTGAACACTTTCCCGGTGTATTCTCGCCATGTCCATTGTCAATTAGAACTTTCATACTCTTTCCTCCTTATTTTCTTTTCCTCTTTATTTATTTAATATTAACTTTGCGAAAAAATTAGATTTTTATGGATATATCCTATTGCCATTATCGGTTTTATCATTCGTAAATGCAAAGAATATGACATAAAGCATAAAGGGAATTAGATATACTAAATTTAAATTCATTTCTTGTCCTCCTCCTTTTTAGTTATCACCTCTTTTAAATCTTCTTTCTCTATCTTGAATACCTTTTTAGCGAATAACCCAATAGCTACTATCAGATTAAAATCATATCCCTTGGGCTTAAGAATATTCGATATGATAGAGCAACCTTCGATAAAGCAGACAGATAAGCAAGCAAATATATCAATGTTATATCTTCCACCACTGGCCTCGTTTATCATCACCACCATGATTACAAAGCTAAAATAGGTAACCATCTTACCCATTGTAGCCCGCCAAGCCCTACTAAGCCTCACGCGCTCACCCATCAACAAGCTCTTTCTGCACCCCGTGGCCAAATCACACAGTATTACAAAGAACATAGTGATCAACCATGGGATCATGTGCTCTATAGCTTCCATTACGAAACTTCCGGCTACAGGAGCAAACAGACCAGAAGAGAATTGATGTATTGATTTGTCTTGCATATTTGTCTTTTTAAATAATAATACTACATTTGTAATCAGATTACATAATTAAATTAAAACTAGATAAATGCGTGAGCCTATCTTGCCTGTGAAGGTGAGGTGGGCTTTTTTATGCTATGACTTATCACTAGTGATCTGGTCAATGATCTTACGGATATCAGACATATAACATTCAAAGTCATTCGTGTAGATAAAACTAATAGTAGTTATCTGCGGAGTTGGAACAGGGTCAAATCGGACCTCTCCCAACTTCATCTCTCTGATCTCTTCGTGTGTGCCATCTCCATCAGCATTCGGTACCGTTTCTGTTGCATTATCGGTTACACCGACAAATATCGACTGTTTGTTACCATTGATTGAAGTATATCTGATCGAATATTTAACGGTCGGAATACTTAAAGAAGTTCCTTCAAAGCTATTTACTTCTGTTGTACCAGTAGCTACAATTTTAATCTCTTCGTTCATAACATTTTAATTTTAAGTTTATAATAAGTTTATTCTTTGTTTTGATTCAAAGCTGAATCCAGCAATTTGAAGAGGGGAAACTTTATATAAGCAAAGAAAATCTGATCTGATAATCCTCTAATCAAATCAACGTTAGATTCATCTACTTCAACTTCACCTTCAAAATATATTTTCCGGCCTAAATCTTGTTCCTGGATATCACGCGCATTGAAATAAATAGCATTACCTAAGTCCTTGCTTACGTCTCTGTAATCAATCACTCTCTCCGTCCCGACAATGTTACCCTCAGAGTCTCTCTTCTCAACCTCTTTCATCAAGACATTTCCTTCGATATCGTTAACCACGATCTTTCTAAAATCTATTTTCATACTCTATATATTTTGATTTAATAATTATCTCTTTACTTACCAGACATTACGACCTACTAAATACAAGTAGAAATTTACGTTTCTATCTCCTTGGTTAGCATCGACCAAATGCACTTCAAGGTAAGTGCTAGTAATACTCTTTACCATGCCAAAACACCATCCATTGTCATCTGAGGCCTGTATAATCGCCGAATATTTTGTGTGACCTAAATTATGATAGATACGGTACCTTCCGGTTGATATATTACTTACTGTACCAACTGTACAACCATTTCCCCAAAATTGGTTACCAGTACCACCAGCATACACATAAACACCACAAAGAATACCAGGAGCGTTCCATGACTCAGAATTACGTTGGCCAAACAGATGAGATCCATGACTCTGTATTGCATGTCCACCCTCAGAGTTTGCGATGATTCTCAAAGCCTTTCCTCCTTGTCCGTATGTAGACAGAGAGAGGCAGTCTTGGTTGTCATTACGAATCTCCAACAATGGGTAACTTCCTACTGTAGCTGCACCTCCATACTGATTTATACGCAAGAAGCGATAGCCATTGATTTCAAGCTGTATCTTAGCGTCTGCTACGTTACGAGAATATATGGCGTTGTTTTGGATCTGCCAACCACCAAGGTAAGAGCCATTCGTTACTGTAAGATTTCCAGTAGTAATTCTACCTGCTGATAAAGCATTTGTAACAATTGCAGTAGCATCGATCAGAACTGTATTTATATATCCCCCAACGACTATTGTCTCTCGAGGTTGTGATGAAGCATGGTTTACCATATCCTGCCAGGAAGAATACCCAATATTGGAGGCAATGCTATTTTTCAAAGAAAGCATAGCTGTTTCATCCAATAGACCTTGCGGTCCTTGCGGACCAGTTGCACCCTGAGGGCCCTGTGGTCCTGGAAGCCCTTGCGGACCTCTATCTCCTTGCGGACCTTTAGCACCGGCGGGTCCTTGCAATCC
>OLQG01000159.1_pt1 | contig 58834 bp, 50 predicted proteins | sample 1672221 | NCBI WGS metagenome assembly OLQG01 (sample SAMEA3136660, study PRJEB25190) | human gut metagenome | biome: human gut; feature: human-associated habitat; material: faeces | place: Austria | collected 2013
CGCGACGACGGCCTCGATGGGGCCGTCGCGCGCGCCTTCCTGGAGGACGGCGCGGCGGCTCGCGGCCACCGCTTCGTCGCCGCCCGGGCGGCGCAGGCCCTCGGCCGGCCCGTGTCCGAGAAGAGGGTGCGCAGGTCGATGGCGAAGCAGGGCTTCGAGGCCTGCTTCGCGGGCCGCAGGCGGGGATACGGCTCCTACGGGGGCGAGACCGACCCGCCGGCCCCCAGCCTCCTGCTGCGGGACGACGGCACCCACCGCTTCCGCGCCGACCGCCCCAACGAGACCCGGACCGGCGACATCACCCAGTTCTCGCTGCCCGACGACGGCAGGAAGGTCCACCTGGGCCCCGTGATCGACCTGTTCGACGGCAGGCCCGTCGGCTGGCCGGCGGGCCTGAGGCCCGATGCCGAGCTCGCGAACTCGTCGCCCAGGACGGCCGCGGATGCCATTACCGCCGGGGCGGGTGGAAGGCCGTCTGCTCGGACTTCGGGCTGACGAGGTCCATGTCGCGCAAGGCCACGAGCCCCGACAACGCGGCGTGCGAGGGCTTCTTCGGCGCCTTCAAGAACGAGGTCTTCTACGGGAGGGACTGGTCGGGCTGGACGGCGGAGGAGTTCATGGCGCTGCTCGAGGCGATGATGAGATGGTGGTCGTCGGGCCGCCTCAAGGGATTCCGCGACGACGGGCCGCTGCGCTACGATACGATACGATCGACGGCCGCCCTATGCGGCTGGGGCTCGCCGCATAGGGCGGCGTGTCCAAGAAAACGTCCGCACCCCCTCGTTCTTGAAACTCTTGCCGCGCTTGCGGCCTTGGCTACGATCTTCGATGCTATTCGGAGTGAATGGGAGAGACATAAACGCAAACGGGATGGCTCAGGAGATGAAAATAGCCGAGAATAACCCCGGCTATCCATCGTAAGAACTGGGCCGCCCCACCATCCAAAGTCTGACCACCGAGGAATGGGGCTTTCCAGCCATGCTTGCATTGTAGCACGTGTCCTAGGGCATGATGGTACAATTCCGCGTTTCATAGAATTGATGGAAGCAAGAGATGGCAAGGCCTCCGTCCTCCTTGTGCGTGATTGCCTCTGATGGCGCGCTATAATTGCTGCGACAAAGGGGGACGTATGGCAAAGATGGGTTACTACTTCAATCAGACGGCATGTATCGGATGCAAGACATGCCAAATCGCGTGCAAAGATAAAAATGACCTTCGTGTCGGTCTGTTGTTCAGGCACGTGCGCGACTTTGAGGTGGGGAAATATCCAAACGCTCGCGTATATCATCATTCCTCGACGTGCAACCATTGCGAATCGCCCGCATGCGTGGCGGCGTGTCCTAACGGGTCCATGTACATTGACGATGCGGATGGAACCGTGCAGCACGATTATTCGAAGTGCATCGGGTGTCAGTACTGCGTGCAAGCGTGTCCTTATGGCGTGCCGACGTATGACGAAGAGCTTGGCCAGGCAATTAAATGCGATGCGTGCATCGAACTGCGGGCGAATGGCGAGCAGCCGGCTTGCGTGGCGGCATGCCCCATGCGTGCGTTGGAGTTTGGACCCATCTCTGAACTCGAAGAAAAGCACCCCGATGCTGTACGAGCAATGGCCATTCTGCCCGAGCCTACAAAAACGCACCCCTGTACCATCATTGACGTTAAGAGTTCCGCTCTCGATCCCGACTATGTGGAAGTGATGCTGTAGGGCGTTTCGTGTTGCCACGATTCATAAACATGTTTTCGGAATAAGGGCTGGAATTATGGTGAGGTTTGAATCCGTCGCCCGCGCTCTGCCGTCTTCATCTCCAAAGTGATGAAATAACCCCCCTGAATCGCTTGCGCGGATTACATGCCTCGCTATCTGCGGCGATGCGGAAATGGACATCGCAATTTCAGGTGGTTAAGAATTCAGAAAGATTCAAGTAAGAAACTCTCAAGGCACGCTGTATTGGTATTAATAAATACGGTTTTTACACTGTGTTCAGAGGCGACGAGAAGGTCGCGGCGCAAAAGCGTCAAGGGGGAACTGAATACAGAAGGGGGAATAATGAGCTATCTCGAGCGAATTCAGTCTTCCGACATCAGTCGTAGAGGGTTCGTCAAGGCAAGCGCGGCAGCCGTCGCGGCTCTGTCCGTGGCGGGCATCGCAGGCTGCGCTCCGAACAGCGTTGAGGAGACGGAGGAAACAACCACAACCGAAGCGCGCGACATCGTAAGCGGCGAATGGAAATCCGCCGCGTGCTGGCACAACTGCGGTGGTCGCTGCGTGAACAAGGTTCTGGTTCGCGACGGTGTGGCCATCCGCCAAAAGACCGACGATTCCCATGAGGACAGCCCTGAGTACTTCCAGCAGCGTAGCTGCGTGCGCGGCCATTCCCAGCGCATGCAGTGCTTCGGCGCCGACCGCTTGAAGTATCCCATGAAGCGCAAGGGCTGGAGCCCCGACAATCCCAATGGCGAGATGCGCGGCAAGGACGAGTGGGAGCGCATCAGCTGGGACGAGGCGTTCAAGTACGTCGCCGACGAGCTCAAGAAGGCCTATGACAACTACGGCCCCCGCAGCGTGCTCATGCATGGCAGCCGCGCCGTCAACCGCGTGACCAACACCCTGGGCGGCACCGTGTCCATGACCGACACCAACTCTTTCGGTACCTACTGCTTCGACGTTCCTCGCCTTGGTTTGGCGACGGCGTTTGATCAGACGAATTCCGCCAACGATCGCTTCGACATGAAGAATGCCGAGTGGATCGTGTTCCAGGGCTGCAATCCCGCATGGGCTTCCGGTGGATCCCCGTGCTATCACTTCCTGCAGGCGAAAAAGGCCGGCGTGAAGTTTGCGATGATCAGCCCCTCCTACAACGCTACCGCCCAGCTTTTCGACGCACGCTGGATTCCCGTGCGCACCGGCACCGACACCGCGTTCATGCTCGCCGTCGCCTATGAGATGCTCAAGCTCGACGAGTCCGAAGGCGACATCATTGATTGGGACTTCCTGCACACCTACTGCGTGGGCTTTGATGCCGAGAGCATGCCCAAGGGTGCGAAGACCGACGAGAACTTCAGCGACTACGTGCTTGGCAAATACGACGATACCCCGAAGACTGCCGAATGGGCGAGCGAAATCTGCGGAACGCCCGTCGAGGACATCCGCTGGTACGCCGAGATCCTCGGTAAGAGCCATGCGACCATGATGTTGCACAGCTATGCATTCGCCCGCAACCACGACGCCGAGGACATTCCTCAGCTGTACATGACGCTGGGATGCATGGGCGGCCACTTTGGCAAGAGCGGCCATGCGTGCGGTTCCACCTACCATGCGTGGGCGGGCAACGGCGGCCCCAATCTTGTCGTCGCCGGCTCGAACGGCCTCGAGGCCATCGCCAATCCCGTTGATGACGCCATCATGGCGCCCATCATCTGGGACAGCATTCTGGCAGGCAAGTACAAGTACTTCGGTATGCCCAACGCATACGTGCCCGCCGAGGAGCGCGATCTGGACATCCATGTGGCCTACTACGAGTCCTCCGCTCGTTTCCAGACCACCCTCAACCTGCTGCGCGGCATCGAGGTGCTTCGCTCGCTCGACTTCGTGTTCTGCAACGCGCAGTTCCTCACCACACAGGCGAAGTACTCCGACATCGTGCTGCCCGTGACCACCGAATGGGAGACCCCTGGCGGATTCACGTCCGGCAACCGCGAGGCGCTGTTCGTGTACACGCAAATCACGCCTCCGCTGTACGAAGCCAAGACCGACCGGGAGATCGGCTACGGCATCGCCCAGGCGCTCGGCCTCAACGCCGACGAGATCTATCCGCTGTCTGAGACCCAGATGTTCATGAACCAGATCCTGGGCAGCACCGTGATGGAGCCCTCCGGCGAGATGGTGCCGCTGGTTACGGTGACGCAGGAGGATCTGGATGCCTGGGGCTGCACCGGCACGCCGCAGGAAGGCAAGGTCGACCTGGCGACGTTTTTGGCCAATGGTTGCTATCAGGTGGAGCGCACCGAGGGCGACGACTACACGTTCATCGCCTACAAGGACTTCATCGATGACCCCGAGGCTAATCCCGTGGGCAGCGAATCCGGCAAGTTCGAAATTTACTGCCAGTGGAAGAAGGACATGCTCGACGGCATCGGCTACTCCACCGACTTCAAGCCCTATCCTTCCTATCGCAAGCCTGTTGAGGGCTACGAGACCACGTTTGTGGATGGCAAGATCGGCGGCGAGAAGACCGAGTATCCGTACCTCATATACAATCCGCATTACTATCGTCGTTCGCACACCGTTCTCGACAACGTTCAGTGGCTGCAGGAGGCCTGGCCGAATCCGGTTTACCTGGCCCGCTCCGACGCCGAGGAGAAGGGCATCGTAAGCGGTGACACCGTGTGCATCTATACTCCCGCCGGCAAGGGTCTGCGTACCGCGTGCGTGCTCGATACCCTCATGCCCGGCCATGTGGGCGTTCCGCACGGCACTTGGATCGATATGGACGAGAACGAAGAGTACGACCTCGCCGGTTGCGACAACGTGCTCACGGGCTCCTCTGTGAGCGGCATGGGCGTGTCCGGCTACAACAACTTCAACTGCAATTTCGAGAAGTTCGAAGGCGAGCCGCTCGTTCCCGACTGCGAGAAGCCTCAGCGCATCATCGAGCTTTAAGAGGTAGAAGGGGGATTTGATCATGCCTAAGATGGGCTTTTACTACAACCAGTCTGCCTGTACCGGATGCAAGACCTGCCAGGTGGCATGCAAGGACAAGAACGATAACGAGATCGGCATCCTATTCCGTCATGTTCGCGATTTCCAGGTAGGCAGCTATCCCAAGGCCAACATGTACCACTATGCCGGCACGTGCAACCACTGCGAGATGCCCGCTTGCGTCGCGAACTGCCCGACCGAGGCGATGTACATCGACGACGAAGACGGCACCGTGCAGTACGACAACTCCAAGTGCGACGGCTGCCAGGTGTGCGTCACCGCGTGCCCCTATGCCGTTCCGCAGTACATCGAGTCGCTCAACGTTGTGCGCAAGTGCGATGCCTGCAAGGCCCTGCGCGAGAATGGCGAGCAGCCCGCATGCGTGGCCGCCTGCCCGATGCGCGCCCTGGAGTTTGGACCCATCGATGAGCTCATCGCCGCTCATCCCGACGCGGTGAAGGACATCGTTATCCTTCCCGACTCTGAGACCACCAGCCCCTGCACGATCATCGATGCCAAGGCTGCGGCGCTCGAAGGCGAGCCCGAAGAGGTCTACCTGTAAGCTCTAAGAGCAGTTTTACCATCCGACGGCCGCGGCGAATTCCCCTCCCAACCCTTCGCCGCGGCCCGTCCATGAAAGGCCTGCTATGAAGCATGACGATGCCATTGCCGCTGCGCTGGCGAACCGAAGCTTTGTTTACACGTATTTGTGGAGGGCGTTTGCCGCCGAGCCCGACGAGGCGTTTTTGAGCGCGGTCGCCGACGATGCGACCCTCGAGGAGTGCAAGCTTCTCGCGGGCGAGGATTCCCGCGCGGTGCAGGTGCAGGAGGCGCTTGCCGCATTTGTGAGCAATGTGCCCGACGCGCCCGATGCGCTCAAGGGCGAATACACCAAGCTGTTCGAGGGGCCGGGCAAGCTTCCCGCGCCGCCTTGGGAGTCGGTCTACGTGTGCGGCGAGGACTTGCTGTTCCAGCCCAGCACGCTCGAGGTGCGAGAGGCGTACCGAAGCGCCGGATACCAGGCGACGGGCTACCCGCATGAGGCCGACGATCACCTTGCGACCGAGCTCGACTTCATGGGAGCGCTGTCAAAACGCACCCAAGCCGCCTATGAAGAGGGGGACGAGGATGCGTTCCGCCTGCTGATTTCCAAGCAGGTGTATTTCTTGGGCACACACCTGAACAGCTGGCTTCCCCAGTATACGGAAAGGCTCCTTGGCGCCGAGAAGCCCAAGGTCTCCGATTTCTATCGGCATTTCTCCGTACTTGCTCAGGAGCTGTGCGTGGCCGACTCGGCGGCGCTTGAGGAAATCGCCCGCTTCGAGGTGTAAAGATTCGACTGGCGTCCGACGCATGCGTGTGCTCGGACGCCTTTTACTTTTTATCCGATGGTTTTTTGCGGCAGGCGGCAGGCGATATAATCGCCAACCGACGGGCGAATCGCGGAATACTATCTTGCAGAATTCGTCGGCGGTTCTAAGAGGGGGATATGAACGTCAACAACATCAAGCTCAAGACCAAGTTTGCGGTGCTGATAGTGGTGCTGTTCGTGATCGCGCTCATCGGAAGCGTGGCGTGGACCTCGTATGCCCAGCGCGAGCAAACCATCAATGAGCTGCGAGAGAAGGGCCTCGTCCTCTCGCAGCAAATGTCGGCTGTTTGGGATTTCATGTCTGCGAACCAAGACAGGTTTGAGGCGACGGCGTTTGCGGAAAACGGCTCGTACCAGGGCCTGCATTGCGCGGTTGCGGGGCGTTCCATCGGAAAGCTCTTTTCCAACGAATCGGGATATCTGACGCGGTTCGTCAATTTCGATCCGCGCAATTCCGAAGACACGCCCGATGAGTTCGAGGCCGAAGCCCTCAACGCGTTTCGCGCTGATCCGGGCTTGACGGAGTATTACGCGGTGACCAAGTATGACGGGCAGCAGGTGTTTCGCTATCTGGCTCCCATGAAGATAGAGCGAACGTGTCTGGAGTGCCACGGCGAGCCGAAGGGCGAGATAGATGTGACGGGGCATCCCAAAGAGGGATGGGCGATAGACGATATCGGCGGAGCCATCAGCATCGTCATCCCCATGGATTTGTACGTCTCCGCAGAGCAGGACAGTGTTCTCCAAAACGTGGTGTTCTTTATCGTCGTGCTGGTTGCGTGCCTGCTCATCGTGTATTTCTCGCTTTCCCATCTGGTCACAAACCCCCTGCGAAAGATTCGCGAAGGCGTGGCGCGCATACAGACGGGCGATTTGGACGTGCGCCTTGACGGCCCGGAGTCGTCGTTCGAGATGAACACGCTGGCCGCGGAATTCAACGACATGGCGCACGAGCTGTTCGGGCTCTACGAGAACCTGGAGGCGCAGGTGGACGATCGCACCGCGCAGCTCGCCAACGCCAACGACGTGCTCGAGCGTCAGCGCGTCCAGCTCGAGCGCGCGAACGAGCTTCTGCGTCACGACAACGAATACAAGTCGAGCTTCCTCGCCATGATGAGCCATGAGCTGCGCACGCCGCTCACGTCCATCCTTGCGTATGCCGAGCTCCTCAACCGCGAAGGCGATCCCGCCTACGAGAAAGAGGCGGAGGCGTTAAGCGAGATAGAGGCAAACGGCCGCGTGCTCCTCCTGATGATCAACGACATCCTGGAGATGAGCCGCCTCGATGCCGGCAAGACCCAGCTTGCCGTGGAGACCGTGGATCTGGGCGATGTCGTGGGGCTGGTGCAGTCGGTGGTGCAGCCGCTCGCGCGGCGCAACAATATCAGCTTCGCGTGCGAGATAGATCCGAACGTGCCGCTCATGCAGGGCGACTTCGAAAAAATCCGCCATATCCTTGAGAACCTTTGCGGCAACGCAATGAAATTCACGCACGAAGGCGGAAACGTCAAGCTGAATGCCGAGTACGACTCCGAAGCCCGCGAAGTTGTGATAAAAGTGTCCGATACGGGCATCGGCATTGCCCAAAAGGATCAGCAGCGGATTTTCGAGCGGTTCGTCCAGGTGGATTCGTCCGTTTCCCGCAGGTACAACGGAACCGGCCTGGGGCTCGCCCTTGCCAAGGAGTACACGGAAATGCACGGCGGGACGATTTCGGTCGAAAGCGAGCTGGGGAGCGGCAGCACGTTCATCGTGCGCCTCCCCGAGGTTCCTCGTCCCGAGCGGTGGCACAATCCATCGACGGTTGGTGAAGATTTGAACGATGCGGTGAATGCGGAGCTGCCGAATGGGGCGGGTGCGTTCGAGGCGGCACAGCAAGGCGGTGTAGATGCATCTGAATCGTTGCGAGAGACAGGTGAGTAGGACATGGCGGAGCCGTACAAGGTTATGCTTATCGATGACGACAAAAGCGTTCACGTGCTGATGCGCCGCATCGTCGAAGACGCCGGCTATAGGTATTGCGCCGCCTACGACGGGAAAAGCGGCCTGAGGATGCTCGACGAGGAGCATCCCGATTTGTTGCTGCTCGACGTGATGATGCCCGGCATGAACGGCTTCGATGTGTGCACCAAGATTCGCGAGCAGGGGCGTCGCATACCCATCATCTTCCTTTCCGCGAAGGGCGACATCGTGGATAAGAGCCTAGGGTTCAAGGCGGGCGGCGACGACTATGTGGTCAAGCCGTTCAGCCCCGACGAGCTCTTGCTGCGCATAGAGGCGCATCTGCGCAGGCATAAGTCCGATCTGGCGTTCGCGAAAGCCGTGAGCCGCGAGGGCAGCAACAAGACCGGCGACCTGGAGATATTCTTCAACCGATACGAGGTGCGCTTGCGCGGCGAGCCGGTGGAGCTGACCGCCAAGGAGTTCGAGATTCTGGCGCTGCTGGCGTCGAGTCCCGGGCAGGTGTTCACGCGCAACCAAATCTACGAGCACATCTGGGGGCGCGACAGCAGCGTGGACGAGAACAGCATCACGGTGTTCATGCGCAAGATTCGCGAGAAGATAGAGGACAATCCGTCGCAGCCGAAGTACCTGCTTACCGTGTGGCGTGTGGGATACAAGTTCGCCGAGCGCGTGTGATTGTCCGGCGTTTTCGTCGCTTCGGCGTTTCCGGAGATTACGGCGATAGGCAAGGTGCCCATGCGCTATGATGCGTTGCCGAGTTGAGCTTGCAATGCCGGAGGGCTGAGAACGTTTGCCCTGCATCGGGGGCAAGCGCGGTGCGAAATCTGGCCGATGGAAAGCGCGGGATAGGTTTGGATAGAGCGGAATATTGCAAAACGTACGATGTGGTGCGCGATGATTTCGAGCGGTCTGCGGCTCAATTCGGACTGCCGTTTGAGGCGTCGGAGTCATGTCCGCGCGAGCGTCGTTTTGAAGCGACCGGTGCTCGTGAGGGTACCGGGTGCATTCATTGCGAGAACGGCGATGCAAGCCTGTGGCGCGGATGGATTTCGCCGGCATGCCTCGCCTGCCGAAAGGGCGAGCGCACGGCGACGTTTTTCGTGTCGCTCAAATGCACCAGGCACTGCTACTTCTGTTTCAATCCCAACCAGGAGGATTACGAGTTTTTCCGCACGCATACGCGCGATATCGCGGCTGAGCTGCGCCAGGCGCACGCCCAGGGAGCGCAGTTCGACTGCCTGGCCATCACGGGCGGCGAGCCGTGCTTGCACAAGCCCGAAGTGTTGGAATTCTTGCGCTGCGCGAAAGAGCTCTATCCCGATGTTCACGTGCGCATCTACACGAGCGGCGATTTGCTCGACGATGCATTTCTGGCGGAGCTTGCCTCGGCGGGGCTCGATGAGCTGCGCTTTAGCGTGAAGCCGCAAGAAACTGACGGCGCGCAGGAAGCGCTCTTCGAACGCATGGCGGCTGCCGTGCGCGTCATCCCCGATGTGATGGTGGAAATGCCCGTCATGCCGGGCGAGGAAGAGGAGATGCGCGCGTTGCTGGTGCGCCTCGATAGCTTGGGGGTGCGCGGCATCAACCTGCTCGAGCTGTGCTTCCCGTTGCATAACGAGCGCGAGTTCAGGCGCCGCGGCTTCAAGCTGCGCCGCAAGCCTTACAAGGTGCTGTACAACTACTGGTATGCGGGCGGTTTGCCCATTGCCGGCAGCGAGGTCGCGTGCCTCGATTTGCTGCGCTTCGCCGAAGAGGCGGGGCTTTCGATGGGCGTGCATTACTGCTCGCTGGACAACAAGAACACGGGGCAGGTGTTCCAGCAGAATCGCGGCTTTTTGCTCGACGATGGATTCGCGCATTCGCATGCGTGGCTCGCTATGGACAGCGCGGATTACTTCCTGAAATGCGCGAAGGCGTTTGGCAAGGACGCGTCGTCTGTGCGCGAGTGGCTTGCGAGCGAAGAGGGTGTGGAGGCGGTCGAAGTCGCTTTGAAAGCTGATGTCGAAGCGCCCCTGTCGCGGAGCGTATGCCGCGCGGCGCTGCGCGGCGGACATTTCGATCATGTGGCGTATGGGCGCGTCGCTCGAGTAGATGAGCAGACGGCGCAGCTCATGGGTGCGCGGGAGGATTCTCTGCGCGGGCTTCCGGGAGGCGATCGCGTTACGTTCGAGCCCGAGATTCCGGCCGTTGCATTCCCCTTGGCGTGGGCGAGCGCCGTGCAGGCTCGGTTTCCCGAGGTGGAGCTTGCGCAATGCTGGCATGTGGTCGAGTTCGACGAATCCACCGGTCCCGTTCTGCGCGAGGTTCATGCTGCGTCTTTTGTTTGATTGTTGTGCCAGTCGCGCCCGCCTTGCCCTGCGAGCGACGCATGCCTTCGCCAGCGTGAGCGCTACTCGGCGTCTGCCGCGTTGCTTCCTTCGTCGTTGTTCGTTCTAAATACGAGAATCCCCTTCGCCGACGGCATGATGGAGAACGTAACCAGCTCGTATCCTTCTTGCGCCATTCGATTGGAGACGTTCTCCACCTGCTCTGCCATCTCTTTGGCTTTGGCGCAATATTTGACAACGACTGTTTTGTACATGACAGCTCCTCTTATATGGGTATCGGCATAGTTCACCAGCATTCTATCCAGCGAGTTTCAAGTCCATAGAAGAGGTATGTGATGAATGTGCAAAATGAGGCTGAGCCGGGTTTTGCCGCCGGTGTGGTGAGATGCCCGAATTCTGGTTTTCGGCATAATGCGTGCGTTTGCGGCAGGAAATCCGTACAATCTAAAATTTGCGAAGCAATCAGAAAGGTCGCATTCATGGGCGAGCATGTGCGCGAATACATACTGGCATTCGATACGGCCAACGAGGTTGTGGCCATTGGCGTGGGGCGGCTGAGCAGCGGCGTTCCGTCCCCAATGCGTCTGCAGATGGAATGCTAATCTTGCATGTGCAAAAGGGTTAGGAATTCCAAGCTCTCTGAATGAGCCGATATCTCTTTTCATGCGAAATCTGACCCAATCGTGGTTCTCCCTCCTATTGAGCGCACCTTGCTTATCGCTGATGTATTTCAAAAAGGGTAATCCCGTGAATATCGGAGGGAGCTTGTCTGGAAAAAGGCCATGTCCAACGAGGCCGATAAAGAGCTCGTCAGCGCTTATCGAGTTCATTAAGTCTCTGTACGATTTTATTTCATTGGGGAAAAAGGGTTATACCCGTCCATTGTTGGCCTTTCTTGATCACCTTTAACCCATCTTATTTGATTCGGGTGCAAGAAGCCTAATGGAATTGTGTTTATTGCGCTATCAAGAAGGGGTTTGGTCAGGCAGTTTCAAGATTGCGTCCATACCCATACGGATGCTGCAGATGCGGAGTTCGGTTTCTTCGTTGGAGGCGAGCCGATGCAGGAACGCCGAGGAGCGCCCGGCGTTCCAAAAGGTGGTTCTGGAAGTCACAAAGCGATATTGTGAAATAACTTTAACCAACCACCGCATCCACCCAAATAGTCGCCGCAGTAATCCCGCCGGTCTTCTTGGAAATCACCGGTTCGGGTCCAAGGCGGCTGAAGACGCCGGTGAAGCGGCCGTTGTACAGGTACAGGCCCGACAGGTTGGTGTAGGGCTGCGGCTCTGCCGTGTAATCGCCTTCCTCGCCGCGCAGGGGGAGTGCCATGGTGCGGTGCGGGGTGCAGTAGTGCTGCACAATGAACGGCGCGCCGGCCGCGCTGTTGGCGTAGCGGTCGATGATCTGCGCCCATTCTTCGTCGGAGAAATCCAATCCCGCATACACGTCTTTGCTGCCGTACGCATCCACGGGTTTGATGATCCAGCCTTCGCGGTCGCGCTTCACGGCATCCAAGTCCACTTCGTCATCGTTCAAAAACGCCGTGAACGGCACGGTGGCCTCCACAAACGCGTTCTCCTCATCGGTCAGAAGCGCTTTGGTCTCGGGCTTGAACAGCACCTGGAAGATTTGCTTGTCGTGCACCAAGTGCCCCGCGAAGCTGCCGATTAGCGCCACCTTGCGCGCACGCACGGCTTCGATTAAGGGCTGCGACGCCTCCCAGTTGTCGATGATATCGTTGGTCACGCTGCGGCGCCAAATGGCGTCGATTGGAGCGTTGTCGCGTCCGTAAAACGCCTTGCGGCCAATGAGGCGGCCGTCTTCATACGCCAGATCGCGCACGTCATAGACCGAGCATTCAATGCCGCGCTCGGCGAACAGCTTGGAGAAAATCTTGAACTCTTCGGTAATGGCGTTTTCCAAAAAGTCCACGATGGCAATATGCGGGTTTTCCACCTTGAACGTATAGGTGTCATAGATCGAAAGGAACTCGTCCACCCAGCCGGGGAACAGCGCCTTATCGCAGGTGGCAAGCTTGTGCTGCTCAGCAAACGCCTGATAGGCGGCACAGCCCTGCATGCTCGCCGTGATTTCGCGGTTTTCGTTCATGCCGCTGGAGCCGTCCGCGTTGAATTCGCAGAACTTCGCGGTCATGGCGTCTTCGTCCAAGAACATGTCCACGCGGGCGAAGGGCAGCACGGCATCGTAGTCGCGCGGCAGCAGAATCAAATCAACCAGGCGCTCGTCGATGTCGTATACATGGCGGTACTCGGGGTTTTCCAAGTATTCGCGCATGACCTTCATCAGAATGCGGTGCGTGGTCTCGGAGGCGTATTTGAAGTAGTCGTAGGTCTTCTGGTCGAAGAAGCGCGGCACGTAGGAGGAGTTCACCACGGTGCCGTGATAGATTGCGGTGGAGTGCTCCATGTGGCTGCGGGCGGCTTTCATGCCTTGCGCGTCGCCGTCAAGCGCCGCTACGTGCTGCAGATATTCGTCGGTATAGGCTTTGTTCGCGTTCATGCGTTTCTCCTATGCGATGGTCGGTTCGATGGCGGGCGTCCCCGGTCCTTGCGGCAGCATATCAGCAAGATTGGCTTCCACGAGGTCGATCGAGTGCGTGGGGCACGTATCCACGCAGATTCCGCAGCCTATGCAGTAGCGCGCGTCGTAGGACAGGCTACCGTTTTCTGCGCTGATCGTGCGCGCGCCCGTGGGGCAGCTCTTCGTGCAGTCCAGGCACTCGACGCACGTTTCGTGGTTGGTGGCGCTTACCGCCAGATCAACGTTGGCGGCCATCTCGGGCTTGGCGCACAGCGCTTCAAGCAGCATGCGCCTGCGCGGCGGCATGGTTTGGCGCGTGCGTCCGCTTTCGGCGAATTCGTTGATCACGTCGCCTTCGGTGAGGTTGAGCATGTCTTGCATGCGCTTGCGTTCTTTTTTGCGGTAGACGTCTTTGAGCGTGTCGGAATTCTTTAGGCGGCGCTTGCCGGAGATAATGTCGATCGCATCGTCTTTCACGCTGTCGAAGGCTTCGCGGCGTCCGAACTGATCGCGCGCCACGGTGTGGGTGCTTTCTTCCAGCTCTGGTATTTCGCGGTCGAAGCGTACGCCGCCGCCGCTCCATACCTCTGCCATTTCCACCGCGCGGGTGAACAGCAGCTCGCCGCGGTCGGCTGCGCGGGGACAGTCTTCGCAGTATTTCAGATCGCATGCGATGCACAGCGGGGCGTTTTGCGCCAGAAGCAACGCCCACAGCTCCGGCGGCATACAGGCAAGGCAGGGAAGTACCGTGACGTTTTTCGCTGGCTGGAAACCGGGGAAGATATTTTCCTTGCAGGTGAGGTATACGATCTCTCCGCGCATGGCGACGCGGCGAAGATGCTCATACAGACGCAGCGTCGTGGTGGTGGACGATGTGAACGCGTCGCAGACGCCCATGCACACGCCGCACTTGGTGCAGGCTTGCGTGTCGATGGACGGTATAGCCGATTCGTTTTCGAAGGAGATGGCCTGTGCGGGGCAGGCTATTTTGCAGCGTTCGCACGATCCGCCGTGGGGGCGTACGCAGTATTCGCCTATCGTCATGATGTCCATTGCGGTGCTCCTGTGGTCTGCTTGCGGTGGGGCTTGGCCTGTTCATACGAAGGCGCCCCGCATGTGCTTACACGGGGCGCCCGGTGGTTCTGCGGTCTAGGAGGCGAAAACCTCGTTCATGGTGGTGTCGATGCGGGCAAGGACGTCGGCGCGCTCCATCAGCTCGATGCTCTCGAACAGCGGGGGCGAAACCATGTTGCCGCACACGGCCACGCGCAGAGGCTGGAACATGTTCTTCGGCTTAATCTCCATGGGCTCGCACAGATCGCGGCATGCCTGCTGCAGGCCTTCGCATTCCCAGGCGCGGCTTTCGTCGGCCAGGATGTCACGGCATGCGCGCAGAGCCTCGTCGGCGCGGGCGCCTTCCTTCTTCAAGACCTTGTTCACGCTCTTCTCATCCAGCGTGACGTTAGCCCCCCAGAACATGTAGGGCAGCTTTTCCGCAGCATCGGTCAGGCTGGTTTCGCGCTCGGCGAGCAGCGGGTAGAGCTTGGCGTACCATTCGGGGCGCGCGTCGATGTCTTCTGCGGTGGCGCCGGCCTCGATCAGCCAAGGACGGGAAAGCTCAACCCACTGCGCAGGGTCCATGGCCTTGATGTACTGGCCGTTCATCCACTCGAGCTTCGTCTCATCGAAGACGGCGTCTTTTTTGGTGATGCGGTCCAGGCCGAACTTCTCGCACAACACGTCGCGGCTGATGATGGTGGTTTCGCCGTCAAGGCTCCAGCCCAGAAGCGCCAGGAAGTTCACCATGGTGTCGGGCAAAAAGCCCTGTGCCTTGTATTCTTCCACGCTGGTGGCGCCATGGCGCTTGGAGAGCTTCTTGCCGTCTGCGCCCAAGATCATGGACAGATGCGCGAAGGTGGGGGCTTCAAGACCCAGCGCCTCATAGATCAGGATCTGCCGCGGGGTGTTGGAAAGATGGTCGTCGCCGCGGATGACGTGCGTGATCTGCATGTTGGCATCGTCGCAGACAACGGCGAAGTTATAGGTGGGGGTGCCGTCGGTGCGGACCAAGATCATGTCATCCATGACGTCGGCGGGGAAGCTCATGTGGCCGTATACCGCGTCGTCGAATTCGATCGGACCGTGGTTCTCGGGAACCTTCAGGCGCCAGACATGCGGCTCTCCCGCGGCAATGCGCGCCTGCGCCTCTTCGGCGGGCATGGTGCGGCAGGTGCGGTCGTAGCCGGCGTAGGATTCTCCTGCGGCCTCGCGCTTGGCATCGAGCTCCTCTTTGGTGCAGAAGCACGGATACACGGCCTCGCGCTCTTTCAGGGTTTCAAGCGCCGCGGTGTAGGTGTCGAAGCGCTCGGTCTGCATGTACGGGCCGAATTCGCCGCCTACTTCGGGGCCTTCGTCCCAATCCAGGCCCAGCCAGCGCATGGCGCGCAAGATGATTTGCGTGTTTTCCTCGGTGGAGCGCTCGGGGTCGGTGTCTTCGATGCGCAGGATGAATTTGCCGCCCATGGCGCGGGCGAACGCCCAGTTGTAGATGGCGGTGCGGGCGCCGCCGATGTGAAGCTTGCCAGTGGGCGAAGGCGCGAAGCGAACGCGTACGGTGTCGGTCATTCGGATACTCCTCGTAGGTCTTTTCGACTCGGTTGCGGCGCAAGCGACGGCAAGGCGTTTGCAGGCGCCGGATGGCAAGAAGCGCTATGCGGCGCTTCGTTTTATCAACAGCCTACCAATAATAAGGCATATCAGGCATCCCGCAAGCGTGGTTGCCAGCCATAGGATGCCCATGGAAATCCAAAAATCGGGCGGATACATGCAGATGAGCAGCGAATCGTAGCTAAACGTCCACGTTCCCGCGCTGAAGAACAGGGAATGGAAAGCCGCGAAGAATCCATTGAAATCAACTACCACCCACAGCGCCAGAAGGGCGAAAAGCGCTATGACGGCGCCTCCGGATGCCATGAGCACCCTGCCGAAACTCTTCTTTCCGCAGCGCACGAGCACATGCGCAAGGGCGGCCACGCATGCGACGCCTATAACGACGAAGGCGATGCGCGCCGCGCCGATTGCGCGGTTGACGTCGTCGAGGTGGTCCAGGGCATCGTTGGTCAAGGTGTAGCGCTCGCCGAGCGAAGCAAGCGCGGCCTGCTTGTCGGATGCGTTTTTGAGCGCGGGGGAGACGTCGGACGCCGCCTGGGCAATGGTGTCGAGCATGACCGCGCGGTCGCCGCCGTCTACGGTGTAGTCGCGCGTCAGCGTGGCCAGGCCCACCAGCGCTTCTTGCGAATAGGGAGAATCGTTGTGGTTGCTCGTTGCCTGGGCAATGAGGCTTGTGGCGGGGCGCAGGCAGCAGGCGAAAAGCCCTGCGCCGATAAGCAGGGCGCAAAGGGTGATTGTTCCGACGATGCGGGCTAGGGCGTTCAATGCGTTCATGAGTGCCTTTCGTGATGCGGACGCAGATTGGCGGCGTTGTGCCGAAAAGCCGTATTGTACGGGTTTCCTCTGGCGATTCCATGGAGGGATTGCCCTGTCTTGTTCTCAGGTCGCATTTTCGATATTCTTTCAGAGCTCGAGAATCATTTGGAGTTTCGTCCAGCTGATTCGCTTTCATATTAATGACCGTTTATCCAGAGTCGGGGGAGAGGGTTGGCTTGCTGATCCCGACACCAACCTGGCGCATCAGCCAAGGTGGTCCGGCCAACAGCGATGAAGGAGGAATCTTGACTGATACCCGTTCAAACTACGTCTTTACGTCCGAGTCCGTGACGGAAGGCCATCCCGACAAAATCTGCGATCAGATTTCCGATGCCATCCTTGATGCCATCCTTGCGAAGGAGATCGATCTTGCGAAGGAGGGCTACATCGCCCCTTCCGGCCAGCCTGCCGACCCTACGCAGCTTCGTTGCGCATGCGAGACGCTGGTCACCACCGGCCTTGTGGTGGTTGCCGGAGAAATTCGCACCCAGGCGTACGTGGACGTGCAGGACATCGTGCGCGGCGTGCTGACCGACATCGGCTACGACCGTGCCAAGTACGGCTTCGACGGCAGCACCTGCGGCGTGATGAATGCCATTCACGAGCAGAGCCCCGACATCGCCCAGGGCGTTGACGAATCGTGGGAGGCCCAGCACGGCGCAGACGTCGAGTCCGATCCGTACGAAAGCGTCGGCGCGGGAGACCAGGGCATGATGTTCGGCTATGCCTGCAACGAAACTTCCACGCTCATGCCCATGCCGATTTATCTGGCGCATCGTTTGTCCGAGCGTCTGACCCAGGTGCGCAAAAACGGCACGTTGCCGTATCTGCGCCCCGATGGAAAGACCCAGGTTTCCGTGCGCTATGTGGACGGTGTTCCCACCGCGGTGGAAACCGTGGTCGTGTCTACGCAGCACTCCGAAGATGTTGAGAACGAAACCCTGCGTGCTGATATCGTGGAGCATGTCATCAAACCTGTCATGGCCGCCGAGGGCGTGCAGCTTTCCGAAGACGCTGGCATCCACATCAACCCCACGGGTCGTTTCGTTGTGGGCGGTCCCATGGGCGATGCAGGCCTGACCGGCCGCAAGATCATCGTCGACACCTACGGCGGCATGGGTCGCCACGGCGGCGGCGCGTTTTCCGGCAAGGACTGCACGAAGGTGGACCGCTCGGGAGCGTATGCCGCCCGTTGGGTTGCCAAGAATGTTGTTGCTGCGGGCTTGGCCGAGCGTTGCGAAGTGCAGATTGCCTATGCCATCGGCATGGCGCATCCGGTCTCGGTCCTGGTCGATACGTTTGGCACCAACCACATTTCCGTGGATGCTATCGAGCGTGCGGTGAACGAAGTCTTCGACCTGCGTCCCGGCGCCATCATCGACGCGCTCGACCTGCGTCGTCCGATCTATCGCCTCACCAGCAACTACGGTCACTTCGGTCGCGAGCTTCCCGAGTTCACGTGGGAGCGCACCGATCGCGTGGACGCATTGCGCGCGGCATGCGGTATCGCATAACCAGGTAAGAGGGCCTCTGTCGCTAAACGGCGAGTTCGTTTTTCGCGGCAAGATGGCGTATGCTTGCCGTACTTCAGGCGCCCTTTCGGCCTTGCTCCGAAGGGCGCCTTTTCATTGGGCATCGTGATCGTTCGAAGGAAATGCATGCGCACCGTTTCGGTTGTTTTGGACATACAGACCCAGGCGTTGGATTCGTCCTACGCCTATGTCGTCCCCGAAGAGATGGACGATGTCGCCGTCGGGTGCGCGGTGCTTGTCGAGTTCGGCCGTCGTCGCGCGGTGGGCTATGTCATGGAAGTCCGTGAAGAAGATTTCAGCCCGGAGGAGGACGCCGTGTTCTTAGGGGTTGCGGACGCTCAGGGGGAACGCTCCGCCGACGCCTCGGCTTCTTCGAAACTTAAGCCCGTGCTTGCTGTGCTTTCCGCACCGTATTTCGACGAAGACGGTGCGGCGCTTATCGAATACATCGCAACTACCTACATCGCTCCTCTGAGCGCGTGTGTTCACCTGCTCACGCCCGTAGGTCGCACGCCAAAGGTTCAGAAAAAAGGCGATTCGTGGGAGCTGCAAAAGCCGGCGCGCCGGCGCAAGAAGGATGCCGGAGATTTCACTCCGCTTTCTGACGAGGAGATATCGCGCAGGGCGCGCGCCTTAGAATCGTTCGAACTCACGCAGGGGCAGGCGGAGGCCTTCGCGCTTGTGTCGGAATGCCTCCACCGCGGCTGTGGAGAAGTGGCTCTCATCGACGGTGTGACCGGGTCGGGCAAGACCGAGGTGTATCTTCGCGCCATTCGCGCATGCCTGGAGAAAGGATGCGGCGCTCTTGTCCTCGTGCCCGAGATAGCGCTCACCCCGCAGACGGTTTCGCGTTTCGAAGGGCGCTTCGGGCGTACGGTCGCCGTTATGCATTCGCGGATGACCGCCGGCGAGCGTTTCGACCAATGGGAGGCGGTCCGCCAGGGCGAGAAGCGCGTCGTGGTGGGCGCGCGCAGCGCGCTGTTCTGTCCGATGGAGCGCCTGGGCCTTATCATCATCGACGAAGAGCACGAGAATACCTACAAGCAAGAAAGCGCGCCGCGCTACCACGCGCGCGATGTCGCGGCGTGGATGGCGAAGCGCCACGGCGCCGCGCTCGTGCTGGGCAGCGCCACGCCTTCGATTGAATCGCTCTGTCGTTGCAAGGCCGATTCTTCTTGGCACCGCATCGCCTTGCCCGAGCGGGCGAACGGCAAGCCCCTTCCCGAGGTCGATGTCATAGACATGGCAAGGGAATTTTCGAAAGGCTCGCGCTCCATGTTCTCGCGCTCTTTGACCGAGGAGCTGTTCGCCGCGCTCGATGCAGGACGCAAGGCGGTCTTGCTGCTGAACCAGCGTGGTTTCGCGAACTTCGTCTTGTGCCGCGATTGCGGCTATGTGCCTGAATGTCCCACGTGCTCCGTCTCGCTCACCTATCACGAACGGGGCAATAAGCTCGTATGTCATCATTGCGGCAGGCAGACGCCGGCCATGCCGACCTGCCCCGTATGCGGCAGCCCCTATTTAAAGAAGTTCGGCGCGGGCACGCAGCGGGTGGAGACGGAGCTTCGCAAGCTGCTCGAAGACAGGCCCCAAGTCGACATCATCCGCATGGATGCGGATACCACGGCCACGCGTGATGCGCACGAGAGGCTCTTGAGACAGTTCGGAAAGCCGGGCCCAGCCGTGCTGCTGGGTACCCAGATGATAGCGAAGGGCCTGGATTTCAACGACGTGGTGCTAGTGGGCGTGATTAATGCCGACACCCAGCTCAAGCTACCCGATTTCCGCAGCGCGGAGCGGACGTTCGCTCTTATCGAGCAGGTTGCCGGGCGTGCCGGTCGGGGTGATTTCGAAGGGCGCGTGCTTGTGCAGACCTACTTGCCGGAAAGCTGTGCGATTCAATCCGCGGCCGCCTACGACCGTAAGCGTTTTCTCCTTGATGAGCTGCCGAAACGCAAGCTCCTGCGTTATCCGCCTTATGCGCGTCTGGCCAATATCCTCGTGTGGGGGGATTCTTCTTCGGAGGTGCGCGAGGTTGCCCAGGCGTTGGCCGCGCGGGTCGACGAGGTCATCCGCGACGTGGTGGGCCAGCAGTGGGAAAGCTTGGGCGCCGCACCGTGCGCCATCGAGCGCCTGCGCGGGCACTATCGTTGGCATATTCTTATCAAGGCGCCTGCGGATGCCGATATCTCGGCTGCGATCACGCCCGTTATTCGCAAGAGGCGCGCGCACAAAAGCGTCAACGTCGCATGCGATGTGGACCCCGTGAGCCTGCTGTAGCGTCTCGTTCGCCGCACACGGTCTTTTGGGAGCGCTCGTCTGCTGCGCAGCCTGCCGTCGTGCGTTTATGGTGGAATTCCGCTGTTTCGCGCGTCCGCTGCCTCGGGTTGCCTTTGCCTGGTCATGCGCGCTTTGCGATCTGATATACTCTCGGTCGATTTTTAACGCGAATTGACAATACGGATAGAGGTTTAGAAATGGCATTCGATACGCTCAAGGTGGTCACGTACCCCGACGTTACGTTGCGCCAAGTGTGCGAGGTGTGCGATGTCACCGACAAGTCGCTCAAAAAACTCGCTCGTCAGATGGCCAAGACCATGTACAAGAACAACGGCTGCGGTCTGGCGGCACCCCAGGTGGGCGTGCTCAAACGCATCATCGTGGTCGATTGCGACCAGGAAGACGGCGAGCAGAATCCGATTGTGATGCTCAATCCCGTTCTTCTCGAAACGCGCGGGCGCGAAGTGGTGGACGAAGAAGGATGCCTTTCATGCCCCGGCATTTCCGTCCCTATCCGTCGCAAAGAATACGCCGTGGTGCGCTACACCGACCTTAACGGCGAGGAATGGGTAATCGAAGGCGACGGTCTGCTTGGTCGCTGCCTGCAGCATGAAATCGACCATCTCGACGGCAAGACCCTGTTCGAATCATGCGATCTTTCCGCCCGAATCCAAGCACTTCACGATTACGAAGAAGCGAAAGCCGCCGGCGCGAAGCCCGGCGATACCCGCATTTAGCGTCGATTGCGCGCGGACGCTTCTGCGGGTCGCGCGGTAAGGATGGTGATACGCATGCGTATCGTTTTTATGGGCACGCCGGATTTTGCTGCGAACATCCTCATGGAGCTCAAAGAGCAGCATGATGTCATCGCGGTCTACACGCGTCCCGACGCCGTGAGAGGGCGGGGAAAAGCCCTGCTTGCATCGCCGGTGAAGAAAGTCGCCCTGGAAGCGGGCATCGACGTCTTCGAGCCGAAGACGCTTCGCAGCGAAGAGGAGGTTGCGCGGCTTCGGAATCTTGCGCCGGACGCTATCTGCGTTGCAGCGTACGGCATGATTCTGCCGCAGGAAGTGCTTGACATCCCTCGGTACGGCTGCTTGAACGTTCACGCGTCCCTTCTGCCGAAATACAGGGGCGCGGCTCCGATCGAACGCGCGATTCTCGCGGGAGAGCGCGAGGCGGGTATCTGCATCATGAGGATGGAGGCCGGCCTGGATACGGGCGATTACTGCATCAGCCGTTCGTGCGAAATCGGCGATATGTCAAGCGAGCGTCTCACCGACGAGCTTGCCGACAAGGGGGCGTGCGCGCTCATGTCCGCTCTGTATGAGATAGAGCAGGGCCAGGTTCGCTGGACCAGGCAGAACGATGACGACGCCACGTATGCGCCGAAGATTGAAAAAGGCGAGCTCAACCTCGATCCGAACGCCACGGCGTTCGTCAACCAGCGTCGCGTCCAGGCATCGAGCAGCGCTCATCCGAGCCGATGCTCCCTTGCCGGCAAGACGGCGACGCTTGTTCGCACGAGCATGGTTTCTTCCGACGATGCGGAAGAGGTCGGAATCAGGGATATGCAGGCTGGTTCTGTTGCGTTCGTTCGCAAGAGGCTCTTCATCGGATGCGCGGATGGAGCGCTTGAGGTCTGCATGATAAAGCCAGACGGGAAAAAGGAAATGGACGCCGCATCGTTTGCAAGCGGCGTGCAAGATATCAAATCAGGTACGAAGACATGGGAGCAGGTATAAATGACCGACCAGCATAAGGGTGGATATCAGGGCGGCTCGGGTCGTGGCGGCAATTCACGCGCGCCTCGTCAGGGCGGATTCGACAAGCGTTCCGGCGGAAACCGCGGAGAGCGCCGTTATGACCGCTCTGAAGGCGGATATCGTAAAGACGGCAAAGGCGGCTCGTACGGTGGGCCGAAACGCGACGGTAAGCCCTATGGGGACCGCAAGCCTGGCGGCAAGCCCTACGGCGGCCGCGACGGTAAGCCCTATGGAAAACCCGGCAGCAAGCCCTACGGCAATCGCGACGGCAAGCCCTATGGCGAGCGTGATCGCAAGCCGTACGGCGACCGCAAGCCCGGCGGTAAAAGCTACGGCTCCCGCGACGGCAAATCGTTCGGCGGTCCTCGCTCGGGCGAGCGCAGAGGCGCTTCTCGCGGCGGCAAGCCGTTCAAGAAATACGACGGCGGCCAGCGCGGGTCTGGCTCTTCCTCCCAGGGCCGTTTCGACGGCAAGCGTGACGGTTCGTTCGACCGCCGCAAATTCAACGATGCCGAACGTCGCGTAGACGCCGACGCTCAGGTTCATAACGTCAACGAGGCGGCCGCTGGTCAGGAGGCCTCTTTTAACAACGCCTCCGCTTCTGACGAACACGGGCGACCCGCTTCGCGCGACAGCCGACCTCGTCGCGACGAGCGTGCCGGCGGCAGGCCTCGCGACGCTCGAGGACCTCGCGGCGATCGTCGTGGCTCGAAGTCTTCGGATAAGCCGCGTCTGTCTCCCGGTCGTGCTGCGGCCTGCGCAATCGGCAAGACCGTTCGCGAGCGTGATGCCTTTACCGCGGAAATCACCCCTAGCGTTCTCGCGACGTTCGAGGGCATCTCTCCCGAGGATGCGGCGTTCGCTACGAAAATAGCCCGCGGCGTCACCGCTACGATCGGTACGTTGGACGAATTTATCGATCGTAACCTCAAGTCTCCCGACGATATCGGTGCGGAGGTACGCGATGCGTTGCGCGTCAGCGCTTACGAGCTTTTGTTCCTCGGAAAAGACGATTATGCGGCCGTCGACCAGGGCGTTGAGCTTGTTCGTTCCATCGCGCCCGCGGCATCTGGCCTTGCCAACGCCGTTCTGCGCAAGATGGCCACGAGCGCGAAGAAGTTCCCTTACGGCAATCCCGACTTGAGCCTTCAGGTTCTGGCCCGTTCGCAGGCGTTCCCTCTGTGGCTCGCGAAGCGCCTGATGAATGAAATGGGCTTGAAGCAGGCCACCGCGTTCATGCGCGCGTCGAACGCCGATGCGCCGGTCTACATCGCCGTCAACGCCATCAAGGCCAAAGACGAAGATGTGGTCGAGATTTTCGACCAGGCGGGCAGCCTCATGAAGGAGTCCGAGACGGTTGCAGGATGTTACCTTGTGGAAGATGCGCGCGTGCTGCGCAAGCCCGAGGTGCGCGCCTTGTTCGAAAACGGCAGCGTCTGCGTTTCGGATGAATCCGCCCAGGCCATTGCCGCGCTTGCCTGCCCGAAGGAAGACGTCGAGGCTTTCCTTGAAATAGGTGCGGGCCGCGGGACGAAGACCATTCTTCTGCAGAGCAACGCTGTTCGCGCCTTCGGTCGCACGATTCCCATGGTTTCGGTCGACGATCATGCATTCAAAGGCGATCTGCTCGAAAAGCGCACCGCCGCATATGGCATCAATTCGGTTCGTCCGCTCACCATGGATGCACGCAAGCTTTCCGAGAAGCTTCCCGAGGCATCTTTCGACGCCGTATTCGTAGACGCTCCGTGCACGGGCGTCGGTACGCTGCGCCGCCATCCCGAAATCCGCTGGCGCTTGACCGCCGCTCAGATTACGGACATGTCGTCGGTTGAATACGACATTCTGGCCGAGGCTGCGAAAATGGTGAAGCCGGGCGGTACGCTTACCTATGCCACCTGCACCGTGTTCGCCGAAGAGAACGAAAACGTCGTGGAACGGTTCCGCAAGACCAAATTCGGCGAATCGTTCGAGGTCGAAGAGACGCTTTCCACCACGCTGAGTGCTTCCGGCCCCGACGCGCATTACGCAGTTCGCCTGCGTCGCGTCCGATAACCACGCTTCGAAGCCGCACAATGCAAGCGGGCCCGACACCGTCGGGCCCGCTTTTTCTTGTGTCGGGCGTTTTTGCCGCGAGTTGAATTCCTTCAGCAGGAGAGGGGCTGTGCTTGCTTGAGCCCGTCACCTCATCTTCGACGTGTCCACGCCCTCGAGTCCCAGAAGATAGCGTTTGATTTTGACGCCCGCGGCATAGCCAACCAAGGCGTTGTTCGCCCCTATGACGCGGTGGCAGGGGATGAGGATAGGGATGGGGTTTTTGTTATTGGCCATGCCCACGGCCCTGTACGCGTGCGGTTTTCCGATTGCTTCCGCTATCTGGGCGTATGTTCTTGTTTCGCCGTAAGGAACCGTTTGTAGCGCTTTCCATACCGTGAGCTGGAAATCGGTTCCTTTCGGGTCGAGGGGCAGGTCGAATTCGCGTCTTTTGCCGGCGAAGTACTCCTGGATTTGAGTTGCGGCCTTGTTGGTAAGGGTGCTTGGTTTGCGAGGCATGTCCAGTTCGACGTCTCCGAAATGAATGGAGACGATGCCTTTTTCGTGTGCGGCGATAGTGAGGCGTCCGAGCGGCATGGGGTAGACGAAATGATTCATGGCGGTCCTTTCGCGGCTCGGCGTTTCGCATCGCGGCCTCTCGACCGCGTGCGTGCGCTCTGCGTAGCGCTTGCTCCTGATTATAGTACGCCTTCGTCGTAGCGCCGTGCTTGCCGGCTTCGAAGTCGGATTTTGGCGGTTTCGTCCCGAATTCCTACGAGGTTTCGCGCGAACTCCCTCCGTGTGCGCGCATGCGTTAGAATCTGACGTGTTCAATGACACCGTATTGCGTACGCACGAAAGGCAGTCCCATGTTTACCAGCCCTAAAATAGCCCCGTCCATTTTGTCGGCCGACTTCATGAACATGGAGCGCGATATTCGCGTGATCGAGCAAGGCGGAGCAAGCTTCGTTCATGTGGACGTCATGGATGGTCATTTCGCCCCGAACCTCACGCTGGGCGTTCCCTTCGTCAAACAGCTCAAGCGCATCACCGACCTTCCGCTCGACGTGCACTTGATGATTTCCAACCCGCTGTACCAGCTTCCGTGGTTCCTCGAGTGCAAGCCTGATATCGTGACCGTTCACGCCGAGGCCCTTGATGAATCCGCGGGCGAATTCGACCGCGCGATCGACATGATCCATGAAGCCGGCTCCAAAGCCTGCATCGCCTTAAAGCCCGATATGGACGTTGACGTTCTTAAACCCTACATCGGCAAGCTCGACATGGTTTTGGCCATGAGCGTGTATCCGGGGTTCTCTGGGCAGAAATACATAGAAGGTACCGAGGACAAGGTTGCACGCGTTGTCGAGATGGCGCGCGCAGCAGGCGTTTCGCCCCTTATCGAAGTCGACGGCGGCCTTGGCGCCAACGACCCGACGCGTGCGGTTGCGGCAAGCGGATGCGACGTGTTCGTTGCGGGAAGCGCCGTTTTCGGCGCCGAAGATCGCGCGGTGGCTATTGCCGCCATGACGAAGGTTGCGCAAGAGGCTCAGGCGTAACCCATGCTGTTCGGCTCGAATCGTACTTACATTTACCTGGACAACGCGGCCACCACTCCTTTGTGCGATGCGGCCGCAGAAGCTATGGCCCCTTACATGAAGGCGGCTCCCGACGGCGCGTTCGGCAACGCGAATTCGCTGCATTCCATCGGGCGCGAGGCCTTTTCGGAGCTTGAGGACGCGCGTGTGCGTGTCGCCCGGGCGCTCGGGGCTCAACGTCCCGACGAAATCGTGTTCACCTCGGGGGCGACCGAGGCGGACAACGCCGCCATCATAGGCATGGCTCTAGCGGAGCGCGATCGCAGGCGCCTGCGTGGAAACGCCGCTTTGGGGCGTGTGGTCATGTCGCGCATAGAGCATCACGCCGTCCTTCACAGCGCAGCCATGCTGAAAAGGCTTGGCTTCGAGGTCGATTTCGTCGATAACGACGCATCGGGCCATATCGGCGTGGAGGCGCTAGAGCGCGTTATGCGCGAAGACACGGTGCTCGTAAGCATCATGGCGGTCAACAACGAAGTAGGAACCGTTCTCGACACTGCCGCCCTTGCCAAGACGGCCCATCGGCACGGGGCGCTCTTCCACGTAGATGCCGTGCAGGCGCTGGGAAAGATTCCCTTCGACGTGGGGGCGCTCGGCGTGGATGCCGCATCGTTTTCCTCGCACAAGGTGGGCGGCCCGCAAGGCGTCGGCATAATGTATCTGAAGACGCGCACTCCGTTCGTTGCGTATATGACGGGCGGTGGCCAGGAGCGCGGCATGAGGAGCGGAACTCAAAACATTGCCGGCATCTTGGGGTGCGCCGCGGCCGTCGAGCATGCCGTGGCGTTGCAGCCCGCGTTCGCCGAACGTGCGACGAAGCTTCGCGACTCCCTCTACCAGGAGCTTTGCTCCTTGCCGAAGGTGTCTGCAACCGTTCGGCTTGAATCGGGCGAATTCGCGCCGCACATCGTCAATGTCTGCGTTTCGGGTATGGAGAGCCAGACCATGATTTTGCAGCTCGACCTGCGCGGCTTTTGCGTTTCGGGCGGGTCGGCGTGTTCTTCCAACTCGCTCGATCCCTCCCATGTGCTTTCGGCCCTCGGGGTGAAGCGCAACCTTGCCCAGGGCTCCTTGCGTATATCGTTCGGGGAGATAACGGACGAAGCCGACGTGGCATCGTTTGTCGAGGCGTTCAAGGAGGTGGTGTCATGACGGACCTTATCACCCTGCATACCCATTCCACCTTCTGTGGCCATGCGAAAGACCCTTTGGACGCGATGGTGGATGCCGCCTCGCGCGCTGGTGTGCGCGTGATGGCCGCGACCGAGCATTATCCGGTAAACGAGCGCTTCGATCCGTTCAAGCATGCAAGCATGCCCCTCGAACGGCTCGAGCCGTATTGCCAGGCCGTTTTGGAAGAGCGCGACCGGCATCCTGAAATGGAAATTCTGCTGGGTTGCGAGCTCGATTGGCTCGGTGACGATGAGGACAGAAATCTTTCCGCCGAGGACTTCGACCGCTTCGACATCGTTTTGGGCTCGGTGCATTTCGTCGATGGCTGGCTCATCAACAGCACCCGCACGAAGGAGCGCTGGGGAGAGGTGGGCATCGACGACGTATGGAGGCGCTACATCGATTTGTGGTGCGATGCCGCCGCGAGTGAGATGCCGTTCACGGTCATGTCACATCCCGACGTGGTGAAGAAATTCGGATTCTATCCGTCTTTCGACCTGCTTCCCCATTACGAGCGCATGGCCGAAGCGGCTCGCGAAGGAAATCGAATGATCGAGGTCAACACTTCGGGCAAATACGCGCCGTGCGCCCAATATTATCCTTCGCCTGAGATGCTCGAGGTGTTCGCGCGGGCCGGGGTCGATTGCACGGTGGGCACGGATGCGCATCAAGCTGCGCATATCGCTCGCGATGTGCGCGAGGCGTATGACTACATGCGCCATGCGGGCTATCGCCGTGTCGCTGTTCCCCGTATCGGGGGAGACGTGAGCTACCTGGATCTGTAGCGGGCGTTGCTGCGCTGCATACGAAAGAAGGAGCGTGATTCCATGGATTTCGAACATGAGCAACTCGTCGAAGGAACCTACGAGGCCGACGTGCGAGAAAACGGCCTGCGCGCCTTCGATCGCGGTCCTCTAGCGCACACCCCTGACGATTTCCCCGAAACGGTGGGCGATCTTGTGGCGTCTTTGTCGCGCATGTTTCCCGCTTCGGATGCGGAGTCGTGGGATAGAACCGGGCTTTTGGCGGGAGACGCCTCATGGCCTTTGTCCGGGGTGGCCGTCGCGCTCGATCCCACCTTTGAGGCTCTTGAGCAGGCTAGGCATTACGGAGCGAATGTTCTTTTGACGCATCATCCTGCCTTTCTCGAAGCGCCTTCTTGTATCGCCCCCGTTTCTTCCGGGGCATCGGTGGGCGGCGCTCTTGTTTTCGAGGCTGTTCGCAGCGGCGTAGCCTTGGTGAACTACCACACAACGCTCGATGTGAGCGCCCAGGCGCAGCGTATGCTTCCCGGGCTTCTCGGGCTTGACAGGGTGGGGGTTCTCGAGCCGCTTTCCTACGATGGAGAGCGGGGCTACGGACAAGTATGCGTCCTTTCCCGGAAAGACGCGCCCATGACGCTTCGAAACCTCGCGCTTCGCTGCACATCGGTCTTCGGCCGTGCTCCCCGGGTCTGGGGCAATATGGACAAAGAAGCATGCCGCATCGCAACATGGACGGGATCGGCGGGAGATGCCTGCGAGCTTTGCCTTGCGCGCGGGATAGACGTGCTGGTATGCGGAGAAGTGAAATACCATGCGGCCCTCGACGCATCGCAGCGCGGTCTTTGCATCATCGAGCTCGGGCACGACGTCTCCGAGCTGCCGTTTGTGGCGGTTTTGTCAGAGGCCGTTGCAAGGCTTGGCGTTTCTCGAGAAAATATCGTGCCGCTTTCTCAAGACGGCAATTGGAATCATCCGGAGAGCAGGAGGGTGTAAGCGTGCAAGCGACGTCCGAACAGATTATGAGCCTGATCAGGCTCCAGCATACCGACTTGACCATCGCGCACATTGAGCGCCAGGTGGACGACTTGCCTCAAAAGCAGACCCTTACCGCTCTGAAAGAGAAGCAGTCCGCCATCCAGCGCAAGCAGCGTGCTCTTATCGGCGGCCGTAAAGACCTCGAACTGAATCTCGAATCTCTTCTCGAAGAGGAGAGAAATCTTGTGAAAAGGCAGGACGAAGCCCAGCAGCGTATCAACGCCGCATCATCCGATTACAAAGAGGTTTCTTCGAGCAGCGAGGCTCTTTCGACCTACGCCGAAGACCTGGAGGCGCTTCGCGGGCGCATTTCCTCGACAGAGACGCAGATTCTGGAGATTTCGTCTCTCGAGCCTCAGGTCGAGACGATGCTCGCTCGTCTTTCCGAGCAGGAAAAGGGCCTCATTGCCTCGTATCGAGAAGAGGGAGGCAAGCTCCTCGCCAAGGTTGCGTCCTTGAAGGAGGAGCGCGAAGCGCTCGCCGATGCGATCGGCGAGCAGATCATGGGCCATTACAATCACATCGCCAAGGCGAAGCAGGGTGTTGCCTTGGCCCATCTGAACGAGGGCGCATGCAATACCTGCCGCACCTCGTTCGACCAGAGCAGGGTCCTTTCGCTTCGTATGGACTATCCGCTCTCGTTCTGTCCGCATTGCGGAAGGCTTATGGTTATCGATAAGCGTTATGCAGGTTAGAAAAACTTTCTTGTCATAGCCAAAATCGCATGATATAGTAGTCGGGCTTTATGCTTACACCCAGATAAATAACATCTGATAGTAATGGAGTGAAGAATTATGTCGAAGGTTTGCGAAATTTGCGGTAAGGCTCCTGTTGCGGGTCGTTCCATCAGCCACTCTCATCGTGTGACCAATCGTATGTTCCGCCCGAACATCCAGAAGATCACCGTCGTCGAGAAGAACGGCAAAGTCTGCAAGAAGAACGTATGCACCAGGTGCATGAAGGCTGGCAAGGTTACCCGCGCATAGTCTTTACCATGAGCCGAAAGCCCGCTTATGCGGGCTTTTTTGTGTTCATTTGAACAGGGAGGCCTTTTACGCCTTCGTTTCGAGCGCATTTCCCGCAATGAGGGCTATACTTTACGGTTGCTAATGCAGTCGTGAGAAAGGAATGGATTCATGACGCAGCAGGTTTCCGGAAATCTCCATGTCTCGAATGACGTTCTCGCCGATCTTGCCGGCAATGCCGCTCTGGGCTGCTACGGCATCGTCGGCATGGCTTCTCCCACTGCCTCGGACGGCTTCGCGAACATCCTGCCCGCCAACCGCCTTCGTCGCGGCATCGTCGTGACGGGCAAGGAGGCAGGCATCCACGTCGACATGTACGTCATCGTGGAGTACGGCACCAACATCAACGCCGTGTCTCAGAACCTCATCGACAACGTTACCTACGAACTGACCGAGCACGCCCAGGTTCCCGTCGAAGGCGTTGCCGTTCATGTCCAGGGCATCAAAGTCCGAAAGTAACTTTGGCTTTCCAAGGAGATATACATACTCATGAGTAATCCTACGACCAACGACGTCCTCAACGCGGTAGCTGCCGCCACCAACGCTCTGTCCGAGCGCAAAGAGGAAGTCAACCGCCTCAATGTGTTCCCCGTTCCCGATGGAGACACGGGAACGAACATGTCGCTCACCATGCAGATGGTGGTGGACAATCTTGCCAAGCTTTCCATCGGTGCGTCCAACGCCGAGATTCGCAAGGCAATAACGACGGGCGCTCTCATGGGCGCACGCGGCAACTCCGGCGTCATTACCTCTCAGATTCTTCGCGGACTGTGCGAAGGCTACGAGGGACACGACGTCTTCGATACCGTTGCGCTCGATTCGTGCTTCGCTCGTGCAGTGGAAGTCTCCTTCCAGGCCGTACGCAAGCCCGTCAAAGGCACGATCCTCACGGTGGTCGAGGATACGGCCGCCGCTGCCAAGAAGGCGCGCAAGAAGAAGCTTTCCCTCGAAGAGGCGCTCGATGCGGTTGTCGCGGAGGCGTATGCTTCCGTCCAGCGCACGCCGGACTTCCTTCCTGTCCTGAAGGAGAACAACGTCGTGGATGCGGGCGGTTTCGGCCTTGCCATCCTGATCGATGCCTTTGCCGCCTCCATTACCGGTAAAGACGGCTTCGTGGGCGATGCTATGTCGTTCGCCCGTCCCGCTCCGAAGGTCCAGATCGAGCAGATCAACGACTGGAAGGGTTCCGCCTACCGTTACTGCACCGAGTTCCTCGTTCATTCCGATTCGGTCGATGTTGACGCGGCGAAGGAGTTCCTTCCCACCATGGGCGATTGCGACCTTATGGTCGGCATGCACCCGAACTTCAAGGTGCATGTTCACTCCAACCGCCCCGACCAGGTTCTGGCATGGTTCTTGACCCATGATTCCCAGATTTCCGAGGTCCACATCCACAACATGCAGCTCCAGAGCGAAGAGCGCACCGAAAAGCTTGAGCATGAAAAGGAAGAGGCGCGCAAGCCCCTCGGCATCGTGGCCGTCGCCCCCGGCTCCGGCAACGCCAAGATTCTCGAGTCCCTCGGCGTCGACGTGGTTGTTTCGGGCGGGCAGACCATGAACCCGTCCACGGCGGACATTCTCGCGGCTGTCAACAAGGTCAACGCAGACGCGGTTTTGATCCTTCCCAACAACAAGAACATCATCATGGCATCCCAGGCATGCGTAGACGTTTCGGAGAAACCCTGCGCCGTCGTGGCCACCAAGAGCGTTCCTCAGGCGTTCTCGGCGCTTTTCGGGTTCGATCCCGAGGCCGATCTCGAGTCCAACGTCGAATCCATGACGGAGGCGTTCGCTGACGTGAAGACCGGCGAGGTCACCCAGGCGATCAAGGATGCAAAAGACGCTCATGGCAACCCGATCAAAGACGGAGACATCATCGGCATCGCCGACGGCTCCATCGAAAGCGTCGGTTCCGACGTTGCTTCTGTCGTGATGTCTTTGCTCGAGGCCATGGACGCCGACGATGCAGACACCATGACCATCCTGGCGGGCGAGCAGATGTCCGACGAAGAGCTCGATGCTCTCGTCGCCCGAATCGAAGAGGCCTACGAAGACATCGAGATCGACCCCCATCGCGGCGAACAGGCCTTGTACCCGGTCGTGTTCTCGCTCGAATAAGACGCCGTCTTTCCCGCTATGATCGACAGACTTGCCGCCGCTTTAAGGCTGGAATCCCCTGCAAGCTCCATTGCAGGGGTCAGTTCCGCCCGAGCGGCGGCTTTATCTCATATGGGCATACAAAGCGTGCGTGACATGCTTCGCCATTACCCTCGCCGCTATATAGACATGTCCGCCCTTGCCACGATTGCCGATGCCGTCATCGGCAAGCCGGCCACGATTGTCGCCCAGGTCCACGAGGTCAAGCTCAAGCATCCCAAGCCGAAGTTCGACCTTGTCGAAGTGACTCTTGTGGACGGAACCTCCACGCTTATCGCGACGTTCTTTCGCCAAGCGTGGCTTGCGAAGACTCTTTCTCCCGGCATGAGAGTAAGCGTCGCAGGCGTCGTAGAGTTCAATTACGGCTTCAAGCGCATGACCATGCCGTTTTTGGACCGTCTCGATGAGGGCGACTCGGTTGATTTCGGGCGCATCGTTGCCGTGCACGCTGCTTCCGAGAAACTTCCTGCGGGCCAGATTCGCCGTCTGATTCTGAATGCCCTTTCGGCAACCGCCGGAGAACACGATCCTCTGCCCTTGAAGCTTCGCAGCCGCTACAGGCTTATGTCGCGAACGAATGCGGCAAGAGCCATCCATTTCCCCCGGTCGAATGAAGAGCTTCGCCAGGCTCGAAGAAGGCTGGTCTACGAAGAGGTCCTGATGCTCGAGCTGCACCTGATGCGCGAGCAGAAAGAGCGCGTGTCGGGCAAGCCTTCCTGCGCCCACATGCCGGGAGGTCCGTGCTTCGATCGCCTTTTTGCCGCCCTTCCGTTCGAGCCCACGGACGACCAGCTGTGCGCGATAGAGGATATCGGCTGCGACATGGCGGCCCAGCGTCCTATGGACCGCATGGTGTTGGGCGATGTCGGCACGGGAAAGACCATCGTTGCCGCCTTCGCGCTCGCCATCGTCGCCGACTCGGGAACCCAGGCTTTGATGATGGGCCCGACCGAAGTGCTCGCCCAGCAGTACGCTTCCTCTTTGGGGCCGCTGCTTGACCAGTCGAGCGTTTCCTGGGGGTTGCTGTGCGCCTCCACTCCGCGTGAAGAGCGTCAGAGGCTTCTTGCGCTTCTGGCTTCGGGTGATTTGTGCGTCCTGTTCGGAACGCACGCCTTGCTCGAGAGCGATGTCGTCTGCAAGTCCTGCACGCTGGTCGTCATCGACGAGGAACAGCGTTTCGGCGTCGGGCAGCGAGACGCGCTTCGCGCGAAAGGGCTCAATCCCGATTACCTCTCGCTCACGGCAACGCCTATTCCTCGCTCTCTCGCTTTGGCGCTTTACGGGGCCACGGCGCTTTCCTACGTGCGTCAAAAACCGGGAGGTGCGGCCGGCCGCACGACAAGCGTCGTGGGGTTCAGACAGCGAGGCGTTGCCTACGATGCGGCTCTTGAGGCGTGCAGGCGGGGAGAGCAGGCGTATGTGGTTTGCCCGTTGGTTGGCAAGAAGCGCCCGCAGGAGGCTGTGCGGCCTTCCCATTTCCGCGGGGGTCATTCCGAGCCTTTCGAAGGGCAGGAGCTTGAGCCTTACATCGACTCCGACTACGACATGCTCGACGACAACCCGAAAGCAGCTGAGGCGGAGGCTGCGTTTTTGCAGGCCAAAACCTTTTCTGAATACACCGTCGGTCTTTTGCATGGACGAATGAAGCCCGCGGAAAAACGCGAAGTCATGGAGCGGTTCAGGGCGGGGGATATCGATGTGCTGGTCAGCACCACCGTCATCGAAGTGGGCGTGGACGTCGCAAACGCCACGGTTATGATCGTCGAGGATGCCGACCGCTTTGGCCTTGCGCAGCTTCATCAGCTCCGAGGGCGCATCGGCCGCGGCGAGAAGCCCGGCCAGGCGTTTTTGGTGGCATCGTCTTCCGACGCTGAGGCCATGGAGCGTCTTTCGGCGATGGAGCGCACCGAAGACGGCTTCGAGCTTGCGGAATTCGACCTGTCGTTTCGTCGCGAGGGCGATATCCTCGGGAATAGACAGCACGGGGCCTCTTCGCTCAAGCTCATCAACATCGTGCGCGATCGCGCCGTTGTCGAGGCTGCGCATGCCGATGCGCTCAAGATTGTGTCGGACGATCCGGGGATTGCCCCCGAGGAGCTTACGGTTCTTCGCCACGAGCTTGCCGCCGTGTTTCCTCCGGATGCGGACGGACGCTAATTTCGTCTGCACCGATGGGTCGCCGAGCAGGCGGCTTGCATGTCGAGAAAGGATGATGATGCGAGTTATCGCAGGTTTGTATAAAGGAAGGCCTCTGGCCGCCCCGAAGGGTTTAAACACGCGTCCTACCACCGACCGTGTCAAAGAATCGCTGATGAGCACGCTGCTTTCGGCTTGCGGGTCCTTTGACGGGGCTTATGTGCTTGATGCTTTCGCCGGTAGCGGGGCGTTGGGGATCGAGTGCATCTCCCGCGGCGCTGCTGCGGCCCATTTCTTCGAGCGCGACCGCGACGCTTTGGCCGCATTGCGGGAAAACATAGGAAAGCTCGGGATATCTTCCGACCAAGCGCGCGTCTTTCGTGCCGATATCATGAAAAACCCTCCGGTCATCGGGGCTGTTTCGTACGATATCGTTTTTCTCGACCCTCCTTACGCTTATTCGTTCGAGGATGTCGTGGGTCTTGTTCTCAAGCTCAAAGACCACGGGCGGCTTGCGCAGGGATGCGTGGTCAGCTACGAGCACGCCGCCGAGGACGATCTTGCCGCATTTTTCGACATGCGGGGCATAGAGACGGATATACTTGCCAGCAAACGCTTTGCGACGACGGTCATAGACCTCGTGCAATTCAACTAACACAAGGAGGAAATCAGCTATGAGGAAAGCCTTGGTTCCGGGAACGTTCGATCCCATTACCAACGGTCATCTTGATGTCATAGGCCGCGCATCTCAGATGTTCGACGAAATCGTGGTGGGAGTCGCCAACTCGGCGAAGAAGGGCCCGTTGTTCTCCATCGAAGAACGTGTCGCCTTCGCTCGCGAGGCTACGGCAGGCATGGACAACGTTACGGTTATGCCGTTCAACGACCTGCTCGTTCACTTCGCGGAAGAAATCAACGCGAACGTCGTTGTCAAGGGCTTGAGGGCCATTACCGACTTCGAATACGAGTTCCAGATGACTGCGGCGAACTACCGCCTCGACAGCAACATAGAGACGATGTTTATCATGTCTCCTCCGCAGTATATGTATCTCTCGAGCTCGATTGTTCGAGAGATTGCCCACTTCAAAGGCGAGGTGGGCGATTTGGTGCCCGCTTGCGTGGAGCAGGCGCTGCGTGAGCGCTTCGCCAACAACTAGGAAAGTCTCTTTCCCCGCATGCCCATATGGAGAAAGCATCGACGCGGGCTATTCATGGTAGAATATCTTGATATTATGTGCGGTCCGTCTCATCGGCTCGCCTTCAAAACAGCGATCGGGCGCAAGCCCGTGTGGAAAAACGCAGCTTAAACGCAGCAATTACGAAAGGGACAACACAATGGACGAAACAGGAGTTCTTGGACTTATCGAGGAGCTCTCCATTCTTCTCGAGGACTCCAAGCCGGTGTTCGGCAAGGGCAATCTTCGCCAGGTCGACATTGCGGCGGCTTTCGAAATCATGGATGAAATTCGCGATACGTTCCCGGGCGAATTCGCCCAGGCTCGTCAGATCGTGCGCGAGCGTCAGAGCCTTATCGATGACGCCGAAGCGGAGAGCGCTCGTTTGATCGAGGACGCGCGCAGCCAAGCTATGACGATTGCTTCGGAGCAGGAAATCGTTCGCATCGCTCAGCAGCAGGCGGATACCATCATGGCCGACGCCCGCGAGCTCGAGCGTCAGACCCGCGCCGGCGCGGAAGATTACGCGGACGAGGTCTTCGGCCACGTTGAGCAGAGCCTCGACACGCTCATCACGAGCGTTCGCCGTTGCCGCGACCGCCTCAACAACCAAGGTATCGGCCGATAATGGAGCGCCTTGTCATCGAGGTTCCCGCCGAACTCTTCGCCCCTGCGGAGAGTTCTTCGTTTGACGGTGTGTTCGACATGGGGTCGTTCGATTGCGGCCCCGACGCCTACACGTGCTCTCAACCTATGGAATACCATGTTCTGGTGAGCAACGTCGGCGGAGCCCTGCTTGTCGGCGGTACCGTCGAAGGCGAAGTGACCACTTCGTGCGGCCGCTGCCTGGAGGACGTGGTCATTCCCATTAAGGGCGAGGTCGAAGGCTATTTCATTATAGAAGGGGAGGGCGAAGCGCCCGAGGATATGGACGAAGATGAATTCGACGTCCTTCCTGAGTCCCACATCATCGATCTTGAGTCGCTTCTGCGAGCGGCCGTGCTGGTCGATTTGCCGCTCGTTCCGCTCTGCGACGAAGAGTGCCTGGGTATTTGTTCGCAATGCGGGCATAACCTCAACGAAGGTCCCTGCGAATGCCGTGCTTCCGAGCAGGACGAGATTTCTTTGGGAAGGAACAATCCATTCGCCGCCCTTAAAGGCATCTCGTTCGATTAGGGTTTTCACGCGCAATCGCACGGCGTGCGCATCGGCTTCTTCCGAAGACCCTTCGCGTTGGAGTATTTTTTTCGACAGGTTCGCCTTCGCGACTTGCGAAGAGCCAAGGGCTTTGATAGTATTTCGTTTCGTCTGATTTTATAGATATGTACCGTTTCGACCAAATACGTTGGTCGAGGGGATAAGGAGATGGAAAACCATGGCAGTGCCTAAGCAAAAGACTGGTCGTGCTCGTACTCATTCTCGCCGTAGCGCTAACAGCGTTATCGCTACCCCTGCCCGCTCCACCTGCCCTCAGTGCGGCGAGGTGAAGTTGCCTCATCGCGTATGCGGCAATTGCGGCTATTATGGCAAGCGTGAGGTTCTCGACGTCGAGTAACGAGAACATTACAAAGTTCCAGCATTATTGCGAATGCCGGCTCATGGGGCCGGCATTCGTGTATAAAGAGTTCGATGTGTTTAATTTTTACGCATACCGAACCAAAGTAATACTGTACGATTGCATACGATGAATCACGTATCGAAAGGACTCACATGTCGCATACTGATACGGTTACTATCGCCGTTGATGCAATGGGAGGGGACAACGCTCCCGAAGTTGTGCTCGAAGGGGTTGCCGAGGCACTTGCCGAAGACCCCCGCATCGAAGTTCTCCTTGTCGGCCCCTCCGAGGTCGTCGAGCCGTTTGCAAGCTCTCATGCGCGTTGCATAGCGCAGCCCGCGTCCGAGGTGATCGCCATGGACGAGCATCCTGCGGAGGCTGTTCGCCGCAAGAAGGATTCCTCGATCGTGGTCGGCTGTCGCGCGGTCAAAGAGGGTAGGGCGCAAGGATTTTTCTCTGCGGGTTCTACGGGTGCGTGCCTTGCGGGCGCAACGCTTGTCATCGGCCGCATTAAAGGCGTTCAGCGTCCCGCGCTCTGCAGCGTCATTCCTTCCCCTGTTGCTCCTGTCGTTATGGCGGATATCGGGGCGAATGCTGATTGCAAGCCCGAATATCTCGTGCAATTCGCCCAGATGGCCTCCATTTATGCAGAGAAGATCGTTGGCATCGAAAGCCCCCGCGTCGCTTTGCTCAACATAGGCGAAGAAGACACCAAAGGCTCCCAGTTCGCGCAACAGGCTTTCGCCCTTATGAAGGAAAAGGTTTCCAACTTCGCGGGCAACGCCGAGGGGCGCGATATCGTGACCGCTGGCTTCGACGTCATCGTCACCGATGGGTTTACGGGCAATGTAGTCTTGAAGACCGTAGAGGGTACGGCCAAGGCTCTTTTCGGTGCGCTGAAAAACGTCATGACGTCTTCGCTGAAGACGAAAATCGGCGCTTTGGCGGTTAAATCCGACCTCAAGAGCCTCAAGGAGAGCATCAGCGCCGATACGTACGGTGGGGCTCCTTTGCTGGGCGTCAAGGGGGTATGCCTCGTTGGCCATGGCTCCAGCAACGCCACGGCCATCAAGAACGGCGTGCTCGCGTCGGCGGCCATGGTTCGCAAGGACGTTTCCGGATGCATTGCCGAGGCGGTGGGCAAGCGATGACCCGTACCGAAGAGCAGCAAAGGAAGGTCGAAGAGGCGCAGCGCATCATCGGCCGCGACTTCGACGACCCCGACATTCTTCTTTCGGCGATAACCCACCCTTCCGCAACGGAGGGAAAGCCCGTCAAATTCAGCTATGAGCGCCTGGAGTTTCTGGGCGACAGCATACTTGGGGCTATTGTCGCGAATGAGGCTTTTCACGAATACCCCGAGCTTGACGAGGGCGGCCTGACGCGAATCAAAGTCGCGCTGGTTTCCGGAACAAGCCTGGCCGAGGTTGCTGAGAAGCTCGGCTTCGCCGACGTGATCGTGTTCGGATCCTCCGAACGGGGAACGGGCAGGCGAGGTTTGCACTCTGCGCTTGAAAACGTCTACGAGGCCGTTGTGGCCGCGCTGTTCCTGGATTCCGGCATTGCCGGCGCTCAGGCGTTCGTGCGCCGGACGCTCATTCCCAAGATGTCCGTCGAGATGGCGCGCGAGCCCGAGAATCCGAAAAGCGCCTTGCAGGAGAAGTTGCAGGAAGAGGGAATTACTCCTACATACAAGCTCGTAGAGACGCAGGGGCCTCCGCACGACAGGACGTTTGTCTCGCAGGTTTTCGCAGGCATGAAAGCGCTCGCAAGCGGCATGGGTCGCACGAAGAAGGAAGCCGAGAGCCAGGCGGCCAAAACGGCGCTCGATGCGCTCGGTTTCACCAAAGCTTCGAAAGCGGACAAGGCGAAGGCAAAGCGCGAAAAGAAGCAGTCGAGAACTGAGAAGAAAAACAAGGGATAGGCATTCTGCATGTATCTTAAATCGCTCGTTCTCAAGGGATTCAAATCATTCGCCGACCGTTCCGTCATGGCTTTCGAGCCGGGAATCACCTCGGTCGTGGGTCCAAACGGTTCGGGCAAGTCGAACATATCCGATGCCGTGCTGTGGGTTCTTGGCGAGAGAAACGCCAAGAACCTGCGCGGCCAGGCTATGGAAGACGTCATATTCGCAGGGTCATCTGCCCGAAAAAGCCTCGGCATCGCCGAGGTCGATTTGGTGCTGGACAATACCGACGGGACCCTTCCGGTGGATTTCGCGGAAGTGTCCCTCACGCGCCGCATGTACCGAAGCGGAGAAAGCGAATATCTCATAAACGGCGCTCCTGCGCGCCGCATGGACTTCATGGACATCCTTCATGACACGGGTCTGGGAACGGGCACCCATTCCATCATAGGGCAGGGCAATCTGGACGCCATTCTGGCAAGCCGCCCTGAAGACCGTCGTACGCTTATTGAAGAAGCCGCCGGCGTCTTGAAGCATAAGCAGCGCAAGGACCGCAGCGCCCGCAAGCTTGCCGCGATGGATGCACATCTCGATCGAGTCAAAGACGTCACCGCCGAGATAGAGCGGCAGCTCAAGCCGCTTGCGCGCAAAGCGCAGCGAGCGCAGGCCTATCAGGGGCTGTCAAGCGAGCTTTCCGAACTCGAGCTCGTGCTCGCGGTGGACGACCTGCGTCTGCTTCAGAGAAAATGGGATGAAACCGCCGTACGGGAGAAAGAGGCAGCCGCTTCGATTGACCTGGCGCAATTCAATGCCGACGAAGCGGAGAAAAAGCTTGAAAAGCTTCAGGTCATGCTGCAGGAAAAAGGCCTCTACGTAGGCGACCTCACCGCGCAGCGGGGTCGTTTCCATATGGCTCTCGAACGCTTCGAATCCAGCGACATGCTCCTCGGCGAAAAAGGCCGAGGCATTCGCTCGCGCCTTGATCAGGCTCGTTCTTCTTTTGCGGCGAACGAGCGACGCATGGCCCAGTTCGAGGAAGAAGCGAACGCGCTTCGCAAAGACCTCGACGAGAAAACCGCGTTGCGCGATGCGCTCGAATCGAATGTTGCAGATCTCGAAAAGGAGTTTTCCGAGGCGAAGGACGCACGCACGAAGATGGACGCGGAGCTTTCCGAAGTGCAGTCCCTTCTTCGCTCTCGCGAACGCGAGATGGAATCCGCCGTTGCGAAGCGCAGCGAGCTCAAGGACGGACTGGCGGGTCGCCTTTCTTCCAAGGCGCTCCTTGAAACGAGGCGTCGCGAAACCAAGGAAGAGCTCGACGCCGCCTCTTGCGAGCTTCGACAGCGATGCCTCGACCTTGACGAGGATGCCGCAGAGCTTACGCGCCTTTTCGAAGAGAGTCGAAAAGCCTCCGAAGAGCTCGCCGAGGCCCAGCGTGCGCTCGCGTCGACTGCAGACAACGCCGATGCGGCTCGTCAGGAGCTTCGCCGCATAGAGGCGCGTATTGTCGCGCTCGAAGAGGTCAATAAAAGCATTCGAGAGAAAAATGAAATATCGGCGTGGATTTCCGCGCACGCTGCTTCGTTCGATACAGCGTCCGTTCCTCTTTCCTCGCAGGTCAAGGCGCCTCGAGAGCTGGAGCCTCTTGTCGAGATGTTGCTCGGCGACGATCTTTCGTCGCCCGTCGTGGCAGACGGCGCATGCGCGGCCCGTTTCGCCCGGGAGGCGTCTTCGTGCGACGCGAGCGGTTCGGCGAGCATCCTATTTTCCGAATCTGCGTGGCGTGCGTCCGAGCGTCCTCAGGGCCGTTTGCTTGAAAGTCTCGCGTATCCTGATTCCATCGCCTCGTTGATGGAGGAGCTCTTGGGAGATTATGTGGTGGTGGATACGCTCGATGAGGCATGCAGCCGCGCCGTCGCGTGCGACGAGCACGCGCGATACGTCGCCCTTGATGGAACCGTATTCGTTCCCGGGGCGAAGCTTGTCGTCCGCAACGGCTTTTCGAACGACTCGGGCGTGCTTGCCCGCGAGCGTGAGCTTGAAAGTCTGCGTGCGTCTTTGGCCCAGGCCGTTCGAGCGCTCTCCGACGCCGAGTCCTGCAAGCAGCGAAGCGCCGAGGAGCTCGAGCGCAAACGCGCCATGAGCCTCGAGCTTTCCCAAGCCCATGCGCAGCGCAAGGGAGCAAATAAAAGCGCGGAGGCAGAACGGCAGCGCCTCGCAAAGCGAGTCGGCGTGCTCGAGGCGACGCTTGCCTCCCTTGCGACGCAGCTTCGCCAGACGGAAGAGCAGCTGTCTGAAGTGCAGCCTCGCATAGAAGAGCTCTCCACCGTCGTCGATTCCTGCCGAGTCGCCCGTACGGAGTTGGAAGAGCACTTGAGCTCTCTGAATGGGAACAGGGCGATGCTTTTCGACAAGGAACAGGCTTTGCAATCGCGTCTGTCCGATGCGAAGCTGAACTACTCCACGACCAAAGAACGCGTACTTTCCCTCATGCGCGAAACGAAGGAGCGTGAGCGCGACCTCGATCGTGCCCGCCGCTCGTTCGAACGCGCCCAGAAAGACATTGCGACGCTTGAAACGGTCGAGAAGCGTATTGGGCCTTTGCACGATACACTTTCCTCGTTGAAGGAGTCCGTCAAAAGATGGGTGGACGATCTTGCGAGCAAAGCCGCGCTCGAGCAGAGCAATTCTGCGGAATTGACGGAGGCAATTTCTGCCGCCCGCGGCGTCTGCCGCGAATGCCAGGAGCGGCTCGATGCCTCCCGAAGCTTCCTCAACGACGTGCGCATCGAGAAGGGCAGGCTCGAGGTGCAGGTCGAAGCCGCCGTTTCGGCTATCGTCAACGACTGCGGGGTGGCTCTTGAGACCGCTCTTGAAATTCCCGCGCCCGAAGATCGCGAGAAAGCGGAGGGCGAGGCCTTCAGGCTCCGTCGCAAGCTGAGCTCCATGGGGACGATCGATTCCTCGGCTTCCGAGGAGTACGAGGCTATGAAGGAGCGTTACGATTTCATGGTTTCCCAGGTCGAAGACGTGGAGGCGGCTCGCCGCGCTTTGAGAAGAATCGTCTCGGCGATCGACGCCCGCATGAAGGAGCAGTTCGATGTGACCTTCGAGCGCGTAAACGAGAATTTCCAGGAGATTTTCGGCCAGCTTTTTCCGGGGGGAAGCGGCTCGCTCGAGCTTGTAAACGTAGACGACCCAGACCATCTCGGCGTTGAGGTGCATGCGCAGCCGCGTGGGAAGAGGATCGCCAAGATGACCCTTATGAGCGGCGGGGAGAAATCCCTGACGGCCATTGCGCTGCTCTTCGCGGTGTATCGCATTCGCAAAACGCCGTTCTACATCCTCGACGAGGTGGAGGCGGCCCTTGACGACAGCAACCTCCGTCGCTTGCTGGCGTATCTCGAGACGCTTCGTTTCGAAACGCAGCTGATCATGATTACGCATCAGAGGCGAACGATGGAGCTTTCCGACGTTTTATACGGCGTCTCTATGCAGTCAGACGGCGTGACGAAGGTGGTTTCGCAAAAGCTCGATCAGGCTCGCTCGTCCGCGCGGGCGTAAACAGCGCGCGGCATGGCGGGTTTCTAAGATGCTATGGTACCCTTTCACGAACACGACTTTCGAAAGGAGCCCCGATGGGATTCTTTGATCGCATAAGCCAAGGCCTCGCTCGTTCGCGCGAGCGCTTCACGGAGCAGATGAACGTCCTTCTCGACCGTGGTCCCGATCTAGACGACGATTTCTGGGACGGCCTCGAGGAGACTCTTATTCTTGCCGATATCGGCGGCCCGGCCGCTTTTGACATCGTCGAGGGCCTGCGCGATACGGCGACGCGCAAGGCTTTGCCCGACGCCTACGCCGTACTTGACCTTCTGAACGAACGCATGGCGTCCTCGTTCGCCGAAGGCGGCGAAGAGATTTTCGGCGGCGAGCCCGCGGTCGTGCTGTTCGTGGGAATCAATGGCGCGGGAAAGACCACCACGGTCGGAAAGCTGGCGAAGGAAGCCACCGATGCCGGCCGCACGGTTTTGCTCGGCAGCGCCGATACCTTCCGCGCGGCTGCTATCGAGCAGCTCGAAGAATGGGCTCGCCGCGCCAATGTGGAGATTTGCACGCGCGAGCGCGGAAGCGACCCTGCCAGCGTCTGCTACGACACGCTCGAGCGCGCGGAGTCGAAGGGAGCGGACCTGGTGCTCATCGACACCGCCGGCAGGCTTCATACCTCTGCCGATCTGATGCGCGAGCTTGAAAAGGTGGTCAACGTCGTTCGCAAACGCTCTTTGCTGCCGGTCTATACCGTCCTTGTTATCGACGCCACCACAGGCCAGAACGGCATGCAGCAGGCGAAAGAGTTCGATCGTGCGCTCAAGCTCGACGGCGTCATCGTGACCAAGCTCGACGGTACGGCGAAAGGCGGCATCGCCTTGGCGGTAAGCCACGAGCTCGATCTTCCCATTCTCAAGATCGGTGTCGGCGAAGGTCTCGACGACTTGAAAGATTTCGACGCGCATGAGTTCGCGCGGGCGTTCGTGGGCGAATTCGACGAACGTTCCTAACGAAAGGCGCGACGCCTCGCGCCCGACACGCTTGCTTTCGCCATCATCCGTTTCATCCGCTTGTAAGGAGCTGTGACATGTTCGACAATCTCTCGGATCGCCTCCAGGGTATTTTTTCCGGGCTGAAATCCAAAGGCCGCCTGACCGAAGGAGATATCAACGCGGCCATGCGCGAGATACGCATGGCGCTGCTTGAGGCGGACGTCAATTTCAAAGTGGTCAAGGAATTCGTCGCCTCTACCAAGGCGCGCTGCCTCGAGGCGGAGATTCTCGACTCCCTGACGCCCGCCCAAAACGTCGTCAAGGTCGTCTTGGATGAGCTCACGGCGCTTCTGGGCCAATCTGATTCGAAGCTGGTGCTTTCCAGCCGCATACCCAACGTCATCATGCTCGTCGGCCTTCAGGGCTCGGGCAAAACGACGGCTTCCGCGAAGCTCGCACACCTCCTGAAGAGCAAGGGCCACAGTCCGCTGCTCGTGGCGTGTGACGTGTATCGCCCCGCTGCGGCCGACCAGCTGCAGACGCTCGGCGACGAGATGGGCGTCAAGGTCTATCGCGGAGACGGCCAAAATCCCGTCAAAATCGCCCAAGAGGGCGTTCGCTTCGCAATCGACAATCTGCGCGACGTGGTCATCGTAGACACGGCGGGCCGTTTGCACGTAGACGAAGAGATGATGGACGAGGCGGCCGCGATCAAGGCGGCGGTGAAGCCCGACCAGATTCTCATGGTGGTCGACGCCATGACCGGCCAAGACGTCGTCAACGTCGCGCAGGCGTTCGCCGAAAAGGTGGAATTCGACGGCGTCATCATGTCCAAGATGGACGGTGATGCACGCGGCGGCGGCGCTTTGTCTCTCAAGCAGGTTACGGGCAAGCCCATCAAGTTCATCTCTGCGGGCGAAAAGCCCGACAGCCTGGAGGAGTTCCATCCCGACCGCATGGCGAAGCGCATTCTTGGCATGGGCGACGTCGTGTCCTTGATCGAGCATGCCTCGAAGGTCCAGGCGGAAGAGATCGAGGCCGAAACAACGGCGCGCATGGCAAAGGCCCAGATCAACCTCAATGACTTCTTGGAGATCAAGAAACAGGTCAAGAAGATGGGCGGTATCGGCAAGCTGGTCAGCGCGCTGCCGGGAGGCGACAAGGCCATGGCATCCGGCCAGGTCGATGAAGGCGCTTTCGACCGCATAGAGACGATTATCTTCTCTATGACCAAGCATGAACGCGAGCATCCCGAAGTGCTCAACGGCAGCCGCCGTGCTCGTATTGCCGCAGGGTCTGGAACCACCGTGCAAGAAGTGAACCAGGTCATGAAGCAGTTCAACGAAGTGAAGAAGATGATGAAAAAAGCCATGCCTGCCGCCGAGGCTTTGCAAAGCGGCAAGCGCGGAAAGAAGGGCAAGAAAGGCAAAGGCAGAGGACGCATGCCTCGTCTGGGTATTCCTGGCATGGGCGGCATGAAGATGTCGGATCTCAAAAAACTTCAAGACATGATGGGCGACATGAAGATGTAGGTCCTCGAGATACGAAGATGTGTTTGCCGCGAACGGAAGATTGTGCCGGGCGGCGGCTGCGTAGCAAGGAGGATGCAATGGCCGAGAAGCGTTGTGCTGCGAAGCGTTTCCTTATCGCGGCGGTTGTCGCATACGCCGCGATATGGCTTGCGTGCTTCGTTCTGTATTGGACGAGCTTGTTGACGGGCGCTCTTGGCGGCGGTGCAATCGCGGGATATACGCTGCTGGTTCTGTACATCCTTCTGCCGACGGCTAGCGTCATTTCCTCGTTTCTGGTCGGTTGCGTGTCCGATTTTGGATGGTGGCGTCTTGTCGCGCCACTTGCGGCTTGCGTTTTCTATCCTCTGTTCATCATGGCGACCTTCGGCCTTTCGACGGAGTTCGGACTTGCCAACGTTGCGAATACGGATTTTTTTGCGGTCGCAGTCGGTTTCGCCCCTGCCGCTCTAGGATTGGCTGTCGGCTGGCTTGTCTCAAGCAGACGAGCGGGCGGTTTTTGTAGATAGGCGGCCACAGTCGTGCGCATTCGACCGTATGCCGATGATGCCTCTTGCGAAGGGGGCTTCGCTTCGTATAATTCGGTGCGTATGGAAAAACCTAGAAAGGGGTTTGCAATGGCAATCAAGGTCGGCATCAACGGTTTCGGTCGCATCGGCCGTCTTGTGTATCGTGCAATGGCGAACGATCCGGCGCTCGACGTCGTCGCCGTCAACGACCTGGGCGACATTCCCACCATGGCCCATCTTCTGAAATACGATTCCGTCCACGGTCGCGCTTTCGACAAGGTGGAGGTTGTCGAGGACGGCTTTATCGCTGACGGCCATAAGGTCAAGGTCCTGAGCGAGCGCGAGCCTTCCAACCTTCCCTGGGGCGAGCTCGGCGTCGACATCGTGGTCGAGTCCACTGGCATCTTCAAGACCGGTGAGCTTGCGTCCAAGCATATCGAAGCAGGAGCCAAGAAGGTTTTGATTACCTGCCCCGCAAAGGGCGAGGACATCACCATCGTCATGGGCGTCAACGACGGCGACTATGACAAGGAGAAGCACAATATCGTTTCCAACGCCTCCTGCACCACCAACTGCCTCGCACCCTTCGCCAAGGTTCTCATGGAGAACTTCGGCATCAAGCGCGGCTACATGAACACCATCCACGCTTACACCAACGACCAGAAGATTCTCGATCTTCCCCACAAGGACCTGCGCCGCGCCCGCGCTGCCGCGCTGTCCATGATTCCTACCACCACGGGCGCCGCTCGCGCCGTTGCCCTGGTTCTTCCCGAGCTCAAGGGTAAGCTCGACGGCTTCGCAACCCGCGTTCCCACCCCGGATGGATCCATGGTCGACCTTACGGTCGAGCTTGATCGCGAGGTGACCAAGGAAGAAATCAACGCGGCCATGAAGGCTGCCGCCGAAGGTCCGCTCAAAGGCATCCTCGAGTACACCGAAGACCCGATCGTTTCCATCGATATCGTCGGAAACTCTCACTCCTCGATTTTTGACAGCCAGCTCACCATGGTCATGGGCGAGAAGAGCAACATGGTCAAGTGCATTTCCTGGTATGACAACGAGTGGGGTTATTCCAACCGCGTCAAGGACCTTGCGAAAATCATGCTGTAAAGCATAAAGCGCCGTTCGAGGGAACGGCGCTTTGCATGGGCGCTGCGAAGCCGCTTGATGCCGTGCCGGTTCTCCCGCGTTCCCGTTCAACCTGGGCGCGAGAGACCATCGGCGGCGTCGAGCGGCTTTTCGCTTGCGTTTGCAATTTCGTTTCGACATTTCGGTCGCACGACGCGACGGCAGCGATCGAAGAATCATCATAGGAGGCATCATGGCCGATATAAAGACCATCGAAGGCGTGGACGTGCGTGGGAAACGCGTGCTTGTGCGCGTCGATTTCAACGTTCCCGTCAAAGACGGCGTCGTAGGCGACGACACGCGCATCCGGGCAGCCCTGCCCACCATCTCGTACCTTGTAGAGCATGGAGCGAGGGTCATCTTGATGAGCCATCTTGGACGTCCTGCGGGCGAAGGCTACGAGGAGAAATTCACCCTGGCGCCTGCTGCCGCGCGTCTTGCCGAGCTTATCGACGCTCCCGTTGTCTTTGCTTCCGATACCATCGGCGAAGATGCCCGGGCCAAGGCGGCGAATCTGTCCGATGGTTGTATCGTCGTGCTCGAGAATCTTCGCTTCGACAAGCGCGAGAAGAAAAACGACCCTGCATTTTGCGAAGAGCTTGCTTCTCTTGCCGATCTTTACGTAAACGACGCGTTCGGCACCGCGCATCGTGCGCATGCCTCCACGGCAGGCGTCGCTGCCCTGCTGCCTTCGTATGCCGGCTTCCTGCTCGCGGGGGAAGTGGATACGCTTTCCGGTATGCTTGATGCTCCCGAGCGTCCTTTCGTCGCCATCCTGGGCGGATCGAAGGTATCCGACAAGGTCGGGGTCATCGACGCCTTGATCGACAAGGCCGACACCATCATCATCGGCGGAGGCATGTGCTTCACCTTCCTGCTCGCCGAGGGCAAACAGGTCGGTACCTCCCTGAAAGAGGAGGACTGGGTCGAGCGTGCGGGCGAGATGATCCAGAAGGCGAAGGCCGCAGGCGTCAAGTTGCTGCTTCCCGTGGACATCGTCGCCGCCGACGCGTTTGCGGAAGACGCCGCCAAGGTCACCTGCGATGCGGATTCTATTCCAGAGGACATGATGGGTCTTGACATTGGTCCGAAAACCGAAGAGCTGTATGCTTCCGCCATCGCACAAGGCGCGACGGTGTTCTGGAACGGCCCCATGGGCGTGTTCGAGATGAAAGCCTTCGAACACGGCACGAAGGCCGTCGCCGAAGCTGTCGCCGCTAACACGCAAGCCGCAACGATCATCGGCGGCGGGGACAGCGTTGCCGCGGTGAACAAGTTCGAGCTCGCCGACCAGATGACCTTCATTTCCACGGGAGGCGGCGCCTCCATGGAGCTTGTCGAAGGCAAGCCCCTTCCGGGCGTCGAGGCCCTTCGCTAACTGATATTCGATACAGCGCATGCAGGAGGATGTATGGCTCGCAAACCCATTATCGCAGGCAACTGGAAGATGAATATGACGCCGGCTGAAAGCGTCGTTTTGTCCCAGGGCGTTTCCAATCACTACGATCGCAAGTGGGACAAGGTAGATGTCGTCTTGTGCCCGCCTTCGATCGATCTTCGTTCCGTGTTCACCGTCCTTGATTTTGATAAATCGAACATCGAGGTCGGTGCTCAAAATGTACATTGGGAGGCTTCGGGCGCCTACACCGGGGAAATTAGCATTCCCATGCTGAAGGACGTTGGTTGCACCTGGTGCATCGTCGGCCACTCCGAGCGTCGCGAGATGTTCGGCGAAACCGACGCCATGGTGAACAAGAAGGTCCGCGCGCTCGTTGAAAGCGGCATGAAGGCCATCGTCTGCGTGGGCGAGAGCCTTGCGGTGCGCGACGCGGGCGATGCGGAAGGATTCGTGTGCGATCAGGTGCGCGCCGCACTCGCCGGCCTTTCCGACGACGAAGCGGCCCAGTGCACCATTGCCTATGAGCCCATCTGGGCCATCGGCACGGGTCGTACCGCCACCCCTGAGCAGGCCGAGGCAATGGCGGCGGCCATTCGTGCTACGGTGCAAGAGCTCATCGGCGAGCAGGCGGCGCAGGGCATGCGCATCCTGTACGGCGGCTCTATGAAGCCTGCCAATGCCGAGGCATTTCTCGCCTGCGAAAACGTTGACGGCGGCCTAATCGGCGGGGCGGCTTTGAAAGCCGATGATTTCGCCGCCCTTGTCGCAGCCGCGAGTAAATAGCCCAACGAGTCAGTTTTGCCGCCGGCAATGCCGGTCCATGCCGCAGGTCGCCGACGGAGGCCTGCGGCGTCTGTGTTTAAACCGTTGAATCAGGAGGCGCGTATGTCATCCCCATTGAATCTGCCGGCCCTGCTTGTCATCATGGACGGCTTCGGCCTCGATGAGCCATCGCAAGGAAACGCTGTTTCTTTGGCGAACACACCGTATCTCGATTGGCTTTTCGCCAATGCTCCGTTCGTGCCCATGCAGGCTTCGGGAGAATCCGTAGGCCTGCCCGACGGTCAGATGGGAAATTCCGAGGTGGGTCATTTGAACATTGGAGCGGGCCGTGTCGTATACCAGGAGCTTACGCGTATAAACAAAGCATGCCGAGAGGGAAGCATCCGTAGAAACGATGCGATCAACGAGGCTTTCGACCGGGTGATAGAAAGCGGAGGATCCCTTCATCTGATGGGTCTTTTGTCCGATGGGGGCGTGCATTCGAGCAACGAGCATCTCTATGCCCTCATGCGCCACGCGGCCGATCGAGGTGTCGAAGACATTCGCGTCCATTGCTTCTTGGACGGGCGCGACGTGCCGCCGCAAAGCGCCGGCGAATACCTGCGCGAGCTTCTTGACGTGATGGCCGAGCCGAACCTCGAGGGAAAGGTCCGTATCTCCTCGGTCGAAGGGCGCTATTATGCCATGGACCGAGACAAGCGATGGGAACGGGTCGAGCGCGCATGGGGCGCGGTGGTCTGCGGCGTTCCGCGCTCTGACGAAAACGTGCTCGATTCGCTCGAAGCATCCTACGAAAACGGCGTGACGGACGAATTCTTCGTGCCGACGTCATTCGACGGACGAGGCATGCAAGACGGCGATGCAGCGGTGTTTTTCAATTTCCGCCCCGACCGAGCCCGCGAATTGACGCGTGCGATAGTCGACGCCGAGTTCGACGGCTTTGATCGCGAACGGCGTCCCGAGGTCTCTTTCGTGTGTCTCACCGAATACGATCCCGCTATTGACGCCCCTGTTGCATTTCCCAAGGAATTCCCTGCCAACGTCTTGGCCGATGCCTTGGCCGATGCGGACTTGCGCCAGTACCATATCGCTGAAACGGAGAAATACGCGCATGTGACGTTTTTCTTCAATGGGGGAAAGGAAGAGGAGAAGAAAAACGAGCAGCGCGCCCTCATTGCGAGCCCGAAGGTGGCGACATACGATTTGCAGCCGGAAATGAGCGAGCCCGAAGTTGCCGCCACGCTTGTGCAGGCCATTCGAAACGACGAAGCGGACGTGTATATCGTGAACTTCGCCAATTGCGACATGGTCGGACATACCGGCGTCATTCCTGCCGCCGTCGCCGCCGTCGAAGCTGTTGACTCCGGTGTCGAAGCCGTTATCGAGGCCATAAAGGAGAAAGGGGGCTTCGCGCTTCTGACTGCCGACCACGGCAATGCCGATAAAATGCTCGCCGAAGACGGCTCGCCGCATACCGCGCACACGACGGCCCCCGTTCCCTTCGTCCTGGTGGACGGTGCGTGCGAGGGCAGGAGGCTGCGTATGCCTGACTGTCGCGAAGCCGCCCTGTGCGACATCGCTCCGACGCTGCTTGACGCCATCGGGCTCGAGATTCCGTCCGAGATGACGGGAGAAAGCCTGCTCGTTCGCTAAGTCAACACGTCGGAAACATTTCTCTGACACTTTAGTGTGCAATAGTGCTAGTATAGCGCCCACGGTTTAGCACTAAAGACTTCGATGCCGGGCCACAGGTCCGGCATCGGCATCTAGAGAAAGGTATCGCCATGATTGCCATTGTTCGCGAAGGAATCACCCAAAACGGCCTCGATGAACTCTGCGAATACTTTAAAAGCCAGAACGTCCAGCCTCACGTAATCGTGGGCGAAAAGCAGACGGTTGTCGGCTTGATCGGCGATACGACTTCCATCGATATCCACCTGCTCGAATCCATGGACCAGATTGAGGCGGTTCGCAGGGTTTCCGAGCCTTTCAAGAAGGCGAATCGCAAGTTTCACCCCGACGATACCGTCGTCGAAGTCGGCGGCGTTGCATTCGGCGGCGGTAGCTTCCAGGTCATGGCGGGGCCGTGTTCTGTCGAAAGCGAAGAGCAGTGCATGATTATCGCCGAGGCGGCGAAGAAGTCTGGGGCGACGGTCTTTCGCGGCGGAGCCTTCAAGCCTCGCACGTCTCCCTATGCCTTCCAGGGAATGGGCAAGGAGGGCCTTGACATTCTTGCCAAGGTGAAGCGTGAATTCGGTATGCCCATCGTCTCTGAAATCATGGATGCGCGCGACCTTCCTTTGTTCGAGGATATCGACATCCTCCAGGTGGGCGCTCGTAATATGCAGAATTTCACGCTCTTGAAAGAGCTTGGGAAAACCGACAAGTCCATCCTGCTCAAACGCGGCCTGGCGGCTACGATTGACGAATTGCTCATGGCGGCTGAGTACATCATGGCGAACGGCAACGAGCGCGTGATGTTGTGCGAGCGCGGCATTCGCTCCTACGACAAGCGTACCCGCAACGTCTTCGATGTTTCCGCCATTCCCGTTCTGCGCGAGCTCACGCACCTTCCCATCATTGCCGACCCCAGCCATGCAACGGGCTATACCCGCCTTGTCGCGCCCGTTGCCTATGCCGCAGCGGCGGCAGGTGCCGACGGCCTTGAGGTCGAAGTTCACCACGATCCCGCTCATGCGGCCTCCGACGGTGCCCAGGCGCTTCTGCCCGAGCAGTTCGACGAGATGATGAAGCGCCTCGCTCTGATTCGCTCGGCGGTGACCGAGCCCATCACGGAGGGGTAATTATGCCTCGAACTTCTTTCGTCGTCCCCTTCGCTTCGTGCGAAACGAACACGGTGGACACCCGTCCGCTTCTGGTGAATCAAAACGGGTTCGATGCGGCATCCATTGGCAATCCCCCCGCATCGCTGCGCCATATCGGCGTGGTTGGCCTCGGCCTTATCGGAGGCTCTTTTGCAAAAGCCTACGCCGATGCAGGCCTGCAAGTCTACGGCGCCGATATCGACGAACGGTCCCTTGCGGCGGCTACGGCCGAGGGCAGCATCGTCTCCGCGCTCGATGACAAAACCGTCGGGGAATGCGATTTGATTCTAATTGCCCTGTACCCCCAGGCTACCGTCGACTGGCTGCGCGAAATGGCGCCGAAAATCTCCAAAGACGCTCTTGTCATCGATTGCGGCGGCGTCAAGCGAAGCATCTGCCCCGATTGTTTCGCCCTTGCGGAACGGCATGGATTCACCTTCCTCGGCGGACACCCCATGGCCGGTACGCATCGCAGCGGCTTCAGGGCCGCTCGTTCCGATCTGTACGCGGGGTCTCCCATGGTGCTTGTTCCTCCGCCGATTTACGATCCATCCGTCATAGCTCGGGCGCAGGAGGCTCTTTCGGTCGTCGGCTTCGGGTCGTTTTCCGTCACGACGCCCGAAATGCACGATCGCCTTATCGCGTACACTTCGCAGCTCGCGCACATCGTAAGCTCGGCGTTCGTCAAAAGCCCCACTTCCCAGAAACATCGTGGGTTTTCGGCGGGCAGCTATAAGGATCTGACGCGCGTTGCCGAGATGAACGCGCCCATGTGGACCGAGCTGTTTCTCGACAATGCCGACAACCTCGTCGAGGAGCTCGATTCTGTCGTGGAGCAGCTTCGGCTCTATCGCGAGGCTCTGGCCTCGCATGACGAAGAAACGCTCAAAGCGCTCATCGAGGAAGGGTCGGTAGCCAAATTGAAGGCCGACGGTCGCTTTGCGGATGCCGAGGTGATCATATGAGCATCGTTCATATTGAAGCCTCGAGGCCTTATGACGTTCTGATCGACGAGTGTACGCTCGATGAGGTGGGCGAACTGACGCGACGCGTCAGCGGGGGAGATGCCTCCTTCGTGGTGAGCGATGCTCATGTGGCGCCTTTGTATCTCGACCGGGTTATGGAGTCGCTTCTCGAAGCGGGCTATCGAACCTCATCGTTCGTCTTCGAGGCGGGCGAGGCCTCTAAGACGCTTCAGACGTATGCAGCCTGCCAAAGCGCGATGGCCGAAGCGGGGCTTACCCGTTCTTCCGTGGTCGTCGCGCTCGGCGGCGGAGTCGTGGGTGACCTGGCGGGTTTTGCGGCCGCTACCTATATGAGGGGGTGTTCCTGCATTCAGGTTCCTACCTCGTTGCTTTCCTGCGTCGATTCTTCGGTCGGAGGAAAAACCGCGGTCGACCTGCCCGAGGGAAAGAATCTCGTGGGGGCGTTCTTTCAGCCTGATGCGGTCCTTATAGACACCTCGCTGCTGGAAACCCTGCCGCATCATTTCTTCACCGACGGCTGCGCCGAGGTTCTGAAATACGGCGCTATCGCAGACGAAGGCCTTTTTTCGTTGCTGGAAAAACCGCTTGTCGCTCGCGACTCCCGTCTGAAAGAGGTCATTCGACGCTGCGTCGAAATCAAGCGCGACATCGTCCAAGAAGACGAATTCGAACAGGGCCACAGGCAGCTGCTCAACTTCGGCCACACGCTCGGGCATGCCATCGAGAGGTGTTCGAATTTCGAAATCACCCACGGATACGCCGTGGCGTGCGGCATGGCCCTTGTTGCTCGCGCATGCTCGATTCGCGGCCTATGCGGCGAATCGAGCGCCGATCGCCTGTTTGCCGTCCTGCGCTCCTACGGTTTTTCCTGTGAAACGGATTTCGATTCCTCTTCGCTGTACCAAGCGGCGCTTCTCGACAAGAAGCGCAAGGGCGACAGCATCTCGGTCGTTCTCGTGCGAGGTATGGGAAAGGCATTCTGCAAATCTCTCGATCTTGAGGAGTTTCGCCGTTTCGTCGCGGACGCGTGCGGCTGAGGCCGGCGTGCGCATCGGACGTTTTCCGTGTCGCCTTTCAACTGCTGGCTGGCAGGCGAAAGGCGCGGTTTGTCTCCAACGGACCCAAGCGGCTCCGATTGGGTATTTCATGATATTTCGAGGTGGGCTATGTCATCGCATATTGGAAAAAACATCGCCGTATCCGTGTTCGGACAGAGCCATTCCGCCGGGATCGGCTGCGTTGTCGAAGGAATCCCCGCGGGGCATCGGATCGACCGGGAGGCTCTTTCCGCCTTCATGAAGCGGCGCGCGCCGGGCGGTCTGCCTTGGTCAACGCCGCGCAAGGAGGCCGACGAGCCGGAGTTTCTCGGAGGATTGGTCGGCGACATCACGTGCGGCGCCCCTTTAGCGGCCGTGATTCGCAACACCAACACCAGAAGCTCCGACTACGACGCTCTTCGTCGCATTCCGCGCCCAGGCCATGCGGACTATGTGGCCGAGGTGAAATTCGGCGGGCATCAGGACGCTTCGGGCGGCGGGCATTTTTCCGGACGCCTGACCGCGCCGCTGTGCATCGCGGGCGGCATTGCCAAACAGCTTCTTGAAGAATCGGGCGTTTATGTCGGCGCTCACCTGAGGCGCGTGGCCGGCATCGATGATGTTGCATGGGATATGCATGCGTTGACGGCTGAAGACGCCATCGCACCAGGGGAGAAGCTTTTCCCCGTTGTCGACGATCGAGCGGGCGAGCGCATGGTGGACGCCATTGTCGAAGCGCGCTCGAACCGCGACAGCGTAGGAGCCGTCGTCGAGTGCGCGGCTGTCGGCATGCCCGTAGGCGTTGGCGAGCCGATGTTCGACGGCGTCGAGAATGCGATCGCCGCGTATTGCTTCGGTATTCCTGCCGTCAAAGGCGTCGAATTCGGCCGCGGCTTCGAGGCGGCGGACATGAAGGGGAGCGAGCATAACGACCCGTATTGCATGGATGGCGATCACGTTGGGTTTCGGTCCAACAATGCAGGCGGCATCCTGGGCGGCATTTCGACGGGAGAGCCCATCGTGTTCCGGGTCGCCTTCAAGCCCACCTCTTCAATCTTCGTCGAGCAGGATAGTGTAGACCTGAAAGACGGGACTGATGCGAAGCTTTCCCTCAAAGGACGCCACGACCCCTGCGTTGCCGTGCGCGCCGTTCCGGTTGTCGAAGCGGTGTGCGCCCTGGCCTTGTACGACCTTCTTCTTGAGGAAAGGATGGACCGATGAGCGAAGCGCGCACAACGCCCGCGCCGTCCGCCGCAAGCACTTGCGGCAAAGTGCCCGCGGGCGGAATCGTGGAGCTTTCCGAATCCCGTGCGAAAATCGACGCGATAGACCGCGAAATCGTCCGCTTGTTCGAAGAGCGCATGCGCGTCTCACACGATGTGGCCTGCTATAAACGCGCTACTGGCAAGCCCGTGCTCGATCCCGTGCGAGAAGCTCAGAAAATCGCCGCCGCGACAAGCCTTGCAGACGATGATTTCAAGCAGTTCATACCGCCGCTTTTCGGCCTCATCATGGAAATGAGCCGCACGTATCAGCACCATTCTATAGACGGACCTACATCGTTGAGCGACTTCGTTGCGCATATCTCGAAAGGCGCTACGTTGCCCGAATCTCCGAAGGTGGCGTGCCAGGGTGTTGCGGGCGCGTATTCCCACATCGCGTCGAAGACCTTGTTTTCTCAGGCGAAGATAGAATTCGTTTCTACCTGGCCGGAAGTATGCGACCTGGTCGAACAGAAGGAGGTCGAATTCGGCGTCTTGCCTCTTGAAAACTCCACCGCAGGGACGGTCGACCGCGTCTATGACCTGCTCTCGACCAGAGGGCTCTACATAGTCAAGGCGGTCACCTTGCGCATCGACCACAACCTCCTGGCCAAGCCCGGATGCTTGCTGGAAGACGTGCGCGAAGTGTTCTCGCACGAACAGGCGCTGCGCCAATGCGACGAGTTCATCTCCTCGCTGTCAAGTGAGGTCCATGCGACGGTATGCAAGAACACCGCACTTGCCGCCCAGGCAGTTGCCGCGAGCGAACGCTTCGACGTTGCAGCCATATCTTCGAAGGAATGCGCCGAAATCTACGGGCTTGATGTGCTTCGTGAGTCGGTGCAAGACGAACGGAACAATTTCACCCGTTTTGTCTGCGTGTCGAATCGGCCGTTCGTCTCCTCCGACGCCGACCGCAGCTCGTTTTTGCTGGTGCTACCTCACGAGCCAGGGTCGCTCTATCGCGTCTTGTCTCGCATCGCGGCGCTCGGCGTGAACATGGTCAAGCTCGAAAGCCGTCCAATTCCGGGACGTGAGTTCGAGTTCATGTTCTACGTCGACGTGGAATCAGTGCCTGGAGATGCGGCCTTTGACCAGCTGGCCATGCAAATCCCCCCTTTATGCGACCGATGCTGCTACCTGGGAAGCTACGCCGAGATATCGCGCTGATGCATCCTGGCGGTTGGAAGACCGCGTCGTATGATACAAAATCGCCCCGAATGAAACGGCCGTGGCATGCGGCCTGAAAGGATGAGAACCGTGGCATCTTCGAAAAAACCCATATTCGGCCTGATCGGGCATACGCTCGCCCACAGCTATTCCCCCAAAATCCATTCTTTGCTCGGGTCGTACGAATATCGCCTGTTCGAGGTTGAACCCGAGAATCTCGAATCGTTCGTGAAAAACGGGGAGTACGCGGGAATCAACGTCACCATGCCATACAAAGAGACCGTCATGCCAATGTGCGACGAGCTTTCCGATGCGGCGCGCATCATCGGATGCGTGAACACGATCGTTCGCAAAGAGGATGGCAGGCTCTACGGAGACAACACCGATTATTACGGCTTTTCTCACCTTGTCGAGTTCTCAGGCGTGCCTATCGAGGGAAGAAAGGTCCTCGTGCTGGGAGCTGGCGGTGCTTCGAAGACGGTTTGCTCCGTCATGACCGACCGCGGCGCGCGCGAGGTCGCCGTTGTGTCGCGCAGTCTTCCTGGAGCGGGTCTCAACACCATCGAAGACCACTATGACGCCGATATCATCGTGAACGCCACGCCGGTAGGCATGTATCCGAACTGCCCCGAATCGCTTGTCGACATCGAGCCGTTCACCATCGCGGGGGAAACGCGCAAAGGCTATCGTGACGGTCTCCATGCGGTGTTCGACGTGGTATACAACCCAGCTCGAACCGACATCTTGCTGCAGGCGGAGAAGCACAAGGTTCCTTACGTCAACGGCCTTCCTATGCTTGTAGCCCAGGCGAAACGGGCTAGCGAGCTGTTCCAGGGCACGAGGATTTCCGACGAGACGATGCGTTCGGTGCTCGAGAGCATCGCGTTCGAGATGCGCAACGTCATATTGATCGGCATGCCGAGCGGCGGCAAGAGCACCATCGGCGCCCTTCTGTCGAAGAAACTCCATCGTCCGTTCGTCGACATCGACAACCATATTCCCGCCGCTGCAGGCAAGTCCATTCCCGAGATATTCTCAGACGATGGAGAAGCGGTCTTCCGCCGCATAGAGACCGACGTGACCGGCGATATCTGCAAACGCTCCGGCCTTGTCATCGCATGCGGCGGCGGAGTTGTCACTCAGCCGAGAAACTACGACCTGCTTCATCAGAACGGTATTGTCGTGCTGCTGCGTCGTCCGATCGAGCTGCTTGTTTCGGACGGTCGCCCCATGAGCATAGCCAAAGGTATCGCAGCCCTCGAACACGAGCGACATCATCTCTACGAAGCCTGGGCGGATATCGCCGTTGAAAACGACGGGACCCCAGATGATACGGTCAAGCGCATCATCGAGGCTTTGGACGAAGTGAGCAACGTGGTGAAGGGATAGCCGGCAGCCAACGCGACAGAAAAGAAGGATATGCCATGAGGTTTCTTGTCATAAACGGACCGAATATCAATTTGCTCGGCCTGAGAGAACCGTCCATCTACGGCACGCAGGACTATCGGGCATTGGTAGAGCTTGTTGCCGAGACGGCGAAGGAAAACGGATTCGAGGCGGACTGCTTCCAGAGCAACCACGAAGGTTCCATCGTAGACGAGATACAGAAAGCCTACGGGGTGTACGACGGGATAGTCATCAATCCTGCGGCATACACGCATACGTCCGTCGCTATCCTCGATGCCTTGAAGGCTGTTGCAATTCCTTTCGTCGAGGTTCATATCTCAGCAGTTGAAAAGCGCGAGGATTTCAGACAGGTATCGTATATTCGCCCGGCTGCGTCGAGCACCATCACCGGTCACGGCATCGAGGGATATCGCGAAGCGCTGCTGTTTTTGCAGAATCTACTTGCGGGGAAATAAGGGCAACGACTATAATTCATAACTTGCCATACTTATTTCGAAACATCGTAAGGAGAGAAGTAACGTGAATCCGTTGCTCATCGCAGTTCTTGTCATCTGGGCCGTTTCCGGCATTGGTCTTATTATTTTCGTCCTCCTGCATTCCGGCAAAGGCACGGGTGTTTCCGATATGATTGCAAGCTCGCTGTATTCCACGCAGACGGGCACGAACATTATCGAGAAGAACCTTGACCGCATCACCATCATTTTCGCGGTTGTGTTCATGCTCTCTTTGCTGGTTCTGATGATTATTTATCCTCAGGGTTCTATTGCCGGTCAGTAGGATCGGACAAAAAGAAACTTTTTTTCAAATTTCTTCTTGTCAATGACGCTTGTTTGTCATAGTATATCAACTCGCAGCCGACGAGGCTGCCATGTCGGAGTGGTGGAACGGCAGACACGCTAGCTTGAGGTGCTAGTGCCCATATACCGGGTGTGCGGGTTCAAATCCCGCCTCCGACACCATAGCAAACCAGAAGGCGGCCGCAGGGCCGCCTTCTTTCGTATGGGCGTGCAGCTGTCTGCCCATATTGTACAGCTCGTATAGTGGGCGGCGTCCGTTATCATGCTTGCGTAAGCATCGCCTCATCGCATGCGGCGACACCGTCTTACACCTGCTGCGAATTCGCTCTGCATTCGAAAAGGAGCATCCCGCAGGCATCGTCTACGGCTGTCTCTCGCAAGAAAGACGATGGGCCAGACGTCCGAGAATCCCGTCTTGCCTGGAAGCCCATCTATCCAAATCTGCAAAAATGCGTCTTGAACTCATCGCTTGCTCTGTAGGCCCTTGTTCTCTTTTTTTTTCGGTTCGTACACCCGGGAGAGAACTGCGCTTGGGTCTTCGCATCGTAGCGGCTTCCAGAGCGCAGCGTAAGCACGCAGCCTTCGGATGTCGGCGCGGCTAGCTAAGGGGCGTAGTTCTCTTCGCAGACGCGGCAAGGGGAGAACTCGCGCATTTCTGCACGCAGGCTTCTGCGGTAGTTTTCATGGTCCTCTTCCATTTGTCAGGATTGCAGCCGATGCAATACGCATTTCAATACGCCGATGCGCGTTGCTCTGCTTGTCTTAACGACTAAATTGCTCGTGTGGCAAGCTGGGCATGGAGAGCGAAAAAAATCAAAATGGCCTCTTGCCATAGAACGGATCTTGGCATAATATATCAACTCGCAGCCGATGGGGCTGCCATGTCGGAGTGGTGGAACGGCAGACACGCTAGCTTGAGGTGCTAGTGC
>OLQG01000184.1_pt1 | contig 54829 bp, 40 predicted proteins | sample 1672221 | NCBI WGS metagenome assembly OLQG01 (sample SAMEA3136660, study PRJEB25190) | human gut metagenome | biome: human gut; feature: human-associated habitat; material: faeces | place: Austria | collected 2013
ATCCGGTCTCCTTTCATAGGTAACATATCATCGTGCTAGTTTACCACATGCCACCAGGCAATAAGAAACGTCACGAAAAGCGATGTTTGAGCGCTTCGACCACGTTGGACGGGACAAACGTCGATACATCGCTGCCGAGCGAGGCAATCTGGCGAACGACCGAGCTCGAGATATAGCCGTACTGCGGCGCACTCATGACAAAGATGGACTCCAGCTCGCTATCCAGGCGATAGTTAAGGTCGGCCTGCTGCAGCTCATACTCAAAGTCGGTCATGGCGCGCAGGCCCTTGACCACGGCACCCGCCCCCTGCTCACGTGCGAAGTCGACCAAGAGGCCGGTAAAGGGCAGGACCTCGACGCCGTCGATATTACCGAGCGCCTCGCGGGCCAGCGCCACGCGCTCATCGAGCATAAACGTGGTGCCTACACCGTTTTTACCTTGCGACTCGGCAACAGCGACGATCACGCTGGGAAAGATGCGGCGGGCACGGCGGATCACATCGATATGGCCAAACGTGATGGGATCGAAGGTGCCCGGGACGATCACGCGGTTGATGGTGTCATTCATGGGCGTCCTCCTGAAACGTCGTGGCATCGTTGTTGTCGGCATCGGTGCCGGCGCTATCGCCCTCAACATCGTCATCGCCGACCCAACGAAGCAGGTCGACCGAGGTAATGCCGTAGCGCTTCTCACGTACAGTCTCAAAGCCTGCCGGATGCGCGCCCGCATCGGCGGAGGCATGCTCAAACAGGGCATAAGCGCCAGGCGCAAGCAGACCCTGCTGAGCCAGATTCTGCAGCAGTTCCTCGACCGGCTCGGCGCCAAAAGCATACGGCGGGTCGAGCAGGACCTGATCAAAGGGGCCGCCCGGCACACGACCGCGCGAGGCACTCATCAGCATGTCGCCCGTTACCACGCGCCAACGCGCACGGTCACGGCAGAGCGACTCGATATTCTTGGTAATGAGCCGCGCGGCGTTGCGATCGATCTCAAACGTCGTGAGCGAGCGGGCCCCACGAGAGAGCATCTCGATACCTAGGGCACCGGAGCCGCCAAAGGCGTCCAGCACACGGACCTCGTCCAGATCGAAATCGAATGCCGACATGACCATAGATGCGCACGCCTCGCGCACGCGATCAGTCGTGGGGCGGGTGACATCGCGACCACGGGGCTCCTCGATCTTACGACCGCGCCATTCGCCGCCGATGATTCTCATCCTCCGCTGACCTCCTTAAAGATATGTCGATAACGCATGGCGACCGCGTCGCGCAAGGGACGCGTCGCCACAGAGTCAAGGTTGCAAGCATACCGCAAGAGCTCGACCGCGTCCAAATGGGCCCATTCGATAAGGTCCTCATCGGCGTCCAGGTCGACAAAGCGCAGGGTCACACCACCATGCTGACGATAACCCAGGATCTCGCCTTCATGGCGCAGGCGCAGGTCCATCTGGGCGAGCGTAAAGCCGTCCGAGGTCTTTTCGAGCGACTGGAGACGGTCTTGTGCCGCCGATGCGCCGCCGTTGCCCTTGGAGTGCGTCATGACCAGGCACGTGCCCGACACGCTGCCACGGCCCACGCGACCGCGCAGCTGGTGCAGGGCAGCCAAACCAAAGCGCTCACCGTTCTCGATAACCATGACGGTGGCATTGGGCACGTCGACGCCCACCTCGACCACCGTAGTCGAGACGAGCACGTCAATCTCGCCACGCTTGAAGGCATCGATGACCCGATCCTTCTCCCCCGCCGGCATACGGCCGTGAAGGCGCTCGACGGTAAGCCCCGGCAACGCAAGACGCAGTCGGTCGAGCTCGGTTGCCGTATCGTGAAGCGGCACGGGGACCGTCACGCGGCCCTCCTCGTCGCGGGCGATACCGGGTACGTCCTCCAACTCATCGGCCGAATCGCTCGGCTCCACGAGCGGGCAAATCACGTAGGCCTGCTGACCCTTTTCATGCGCCTCGCGAATGGCGCCATAGGCGAGGTCGCGGCTCGACTCGGTGAGCACGCGCGTGGTCACACCGGCACCCGGAACAGGCCGGTGGCGGATGATGCTCGTATCCAGATCGCCGTAGACCGAAAGCGCCAGCGTACGCGGGATGGGCGTTGCCGTCATAACGAGCAGATCGGCACCGGGGCCCTTCGCGCGCAGAGCGTTGCGCTGGCCCACACCAAAGCGGTGCTGCTCATCGATGACCACGAGCGATAGATGCTTGAACGCAACGTTATCCGAAAGCACCGCGTGGGTGCCAAAGAGCACATTAAGCTCGCCCGATTTCAGCTGTGCATGGATGCGCTCGCGCTCTGCAGCCGGCGTGGCACCCGTCAGAAGCGCCCAGGACATGCCGGCCTGTGAGAGCAGAGGGCCGGTCTTATCGGCATATTGGCGCGCCAGCACGCCCGTGGGCGCCATAACGCAGGCCTGCGTGCCGCTATCGGCAGCCACAGCCAGTGCGCAGGCGGCAACGGCGGTCTTACCGGTACCGACATCACCCAACAGCAGGCGGTTCATCACACGCCCGTCATCGCACATATCGCGCAGGATATCCTGGAACGCGGCCTCCTGCTCGTCGCTCAGCGAAAACGGCAGGGCTTGCTTGAGCGCGGCCAGGTGCTCGCCCGCGGTGTGGGCATAGGGCACCACATCGACCAGGCCGCCGTCGTTGCGCAGACGCAACGCCAGCTGCAGGTAGAGGCACTCCTCGTAGGCCAGGCGACGACGCGCGATGTCGCGCTCTGCCATACTCGATGGAAAATGGATTGAGCGCAACGCGCGGGCATTGCTCATGAGCTTCCGCTTTGCGCGCAGCGGCGCGGGAATCGGATCGAACGGATTGCCGACGACCTCGAGCGCGCCGCTTACGATGCGGCGCATCCACGCCTGGCTCACGCCATCACTCACGTAATGGACCGGCAGGATGGTGCCTGCGGCACGCCCGTCCTCGAGCTTTTCAAAGTGCGGCGAGGCCATCTGCTTAAAGCCGTAGGCAAACTCGACCTTGCCCATCACGGCCAGGCGGTCGCCCTGCTTAAGCTGCTGGGCAATCCAGGGCTGGCGGAAAAAGGCGACCTGCAGCACGCCCGTCTCGTCAACGAGTGAGACCTCGGTCACCTGCATGCGCGGACGCGGCTGCTTTTGGACGATACGGTCGACCGTGGCGATGATGGTGCACATGGTACCGATGGGCGCCATCTCGATGGACCACGAACGGGTAAAGTCCAGGTATCGATGAGGGATATGGAGAAGGAGGTCCCCCACCGTCCGAATTCCCAGACGGCGAAGGGCCTCCTCACGTTTACCCGAAACATATTTGAGTCGCGCGATATCTTCATCGAGCGCATTGCTCTGGGCAAAGCGCTCCGAGACGCGCGGCACGGAGCACAGCTCGGACATGACGAGATGCCTACTCGATCGAGAAAATCACGGGATAGAGCGGCTGCTCGCCACGATGGGCGTCAATCTCCAAGTCGGGCTGAGCCTCCTCGATAGCGTCGACGATCTCCTGGAAGGCCTCATCGGACAGCTCCTCGCCGGCCAGAATCGTCAGTGCGTCGCCCTCCTCTTCCTCCTGCATGCGGTTGATGCAGTCGAGCGTGACCTGCTTCACGTCGGAGCCGACCACGTCGATGGAGCCGGCGATGATACCCATGACGTCACCGGAGTGAATCGGCGAGCCGTCGGAGGCGCTGGAGTCGCGCACAGCGCGGGTGACCTCGCCATCGCGGACCTCGCTGATGGCGTCGACCATGGCGGCGACGGCGTCCTCGAGCTCGGAATCGGGCAGGACCGCGAACAGCGCGGAGAACGCCTGCGGGACGGTCTTGGTGGGAACGACGGCAACCTTCTTGTCCGTGCAGGCAGAAGCGGCAGCCTCGGCAGCCATGCGGATGTTGCCGTTATTGGGCAGGATGATGACCGAGGTCGCGTTGACCTGGTCCACCGCGCCCAGCAGGTCGGCGGTCGAGGGGTTCATGGTCTGGCCACCCGACACGATCACGTCGACGCCGAGGGACTTAAGGATGTCGGCCTCGCCGGAACCGGCGGCAACGGCGACAAAGCCCAGGGCCTTCGCGGGCTCGGCGGCCTTTTCCTGGTCCTCGTGAATCTTGGCGGTACGGTCGTGGGCCTCCATCTCCATGTTGTGGATAAAGACCTCGTAAATCTGACCGAGCTGCAGCATGTGCTCGAGCACCAGGTTGGGGGTGTTGGAGTGCACATGGATCTTGTAATCGGGGTAGGCACCCACGAGCAGTTCGCAGTCGCCCATGGAACCCAGGAACTTAAGGCACTCGTCCTCGTCAAACGGGGCGTCGGCCTTAAAGAGGAACTCGTTGCAGTAGCGGAACTCCGAGCCCTCCCAGTCGTCGTTGGCCTCGATCTCAACGCGACCAAGGGCCGCATCGCGGGCAGAGCCAGCGGAATCAAACGTGGCGGAGAAATCCTCGACAAAGGTGCTGCGGCCAAGCGCGGCGGCAACAAAGTTCTCCAGGAAGATGGCAAAGCCAAAGGCGCCGGAGTCGACCACGCCGTTCTCCTTCAGAACGGGCAGCAGGTCGGGCGTGCGAGCAACGGACTGGTACGCCTCGACGACGATAGCATCGAGCGCATCCTCGGCCGAGAACTTCTTCTTCTCGCACTCATCGGCCTTGGTCGAGACATCGCGCAGGACCGTGAGGATCGTGCCCTCGATGGGCTTGCGGACGGCCTGGAAGGCGACCTTGACGGCACGACGGAAGGCGAAGGCAATATTGGCGGACGTAATAGGCTCGTCGGCAGAGACAAGGCCCTCGGCCACGCCGCGAAGAATCTGCGAGGTAATAACGCCGGAGTTACCGCGAGCGCCCATGAGAGAGCCGTGGGTGATGGCACCGGCGATGGCCTCCATATCGGCATCGGCGGGAAGGACAGAGAGCTCCTTGGTCACCGAGGCGAGCGTGAGCGACATGTTGGTGCCGGTATCGCCATCGGGTACGGGGAAGACGTTGAGCTTGTTGATCTCCTCGGCCTTGTCGGAAACGGCAGCCGCAGCGATCGGAAAACAGGTGCGAATGGTCTTTGCAATCATGGGTATTTGAATCTCCGTTTTCGGATGCTAGTTCAGACGGCTCTTGAGCGCGTCGATATGGATGCCGATCTTAAGGCTGGCGGGATCGATCTGGGCGATCTCCTGCAGGGTGAAGGCAACGGAGCTCGAAAGATTGTGGCAGACGGACTTCATGTTGACGCCGTTCTCGAGCACGACGTGAAGATCGACCGTAAGGCCGTTCTCGTCGGCGGAGACAAGCACGCCCTTGCGGAGGCGCTGACCGGCAAGCAGGCGCACGCTCTCGGCGCCCTGGAGCTGCTCAGCCATACCGACAACGCCATAGCACGTCATCGCGGCATAACCGGCAATATCGGCAATAACGTCGTTCGAGACGCTCAGGCTGCCGTTAATGGTCTCAGACACAAGAATCTCCTTTTCTTGGTGCTCGCGGCACCATGTCGTGGGAGCAATCATTGCAATATTCTACAACGACCGCGGCATGTTGAGGTGGCGGGCCTCGGGATTACATCCTCGACACGAAATGTTGATATGGTAACGTTCGCGAACGGCGATCGCGGCATGAAAAAACCCGCCGCATAAGCGACGGGTTTTACAACCTGGCTCCCCGGGTAGGACTCGAACCTACAACAGCGCGGTTAACAGCCGCGTGCTCTACCATTGAGCTACCGAGGAATTTAAAGCCCAACGGAAAGGGCTGGAAAATTCTGGCTCCCCGGGTAGGACTCGAACCTACAACAGCGCGGTTAACAGCCGCGTGCTCTACCATTGAGCTACCGAGGAATAGGTACGTGCTCTCAAGCAACGAAGTTTATTATACGGACGAATCAGCTCAGGGCAAGAACTTTTTTGAGAATTTTTCCGACCTAGTCATTGGAGACGTCCCCAACTGCCACCCAACTGCCACCCAACTGCCAAGCAATGGAGATGCCGCAGGTAGAGGACGGACAGCGAGCGACGTCCAGAGCGAACAATTTGTCATTCAAAAGGCAAGGCATAGACCTTCTGGTCATGCCTTGCCTTTTGAATGACAAATTGTCGCTCTGGGCGGCGCGCAGCGTCGACTGGTCCGCCGTTCGGTAGAACGGCGGAACCCTAAGACTCGATGTAGTCCTTTAGCTTGCTGGAACGGCTGGGGTGACGAAGCTTGGCCAGGGTCTTGGACTCGATCTGGCGGATGCGCTCGCGCGTAACGCCAAACTCACGGCCGACTTCCTCGAGCGTACGGGGATGTCCGTCGACAAGGCCAAAGCGCAGCTCGATAACCTTCCGCTCACGATCGGCAAGCGAGTCGAGCACCTGGGTGAGCTGCTCTTGCAGCATGGAGAAGCTGGCGGCATCGGGCGGAACGATAGCCTGGGAGTCCTCGATGAAGTCGCCCAGCTGGGAATCCTCTTCCTCGCCGATAGGGGTCTCGAGCGACACGGGCTCCTGCGAAATTTTCTGGATCTCGCGGACGCGGTCGGCACTCATGTCCATCTCGGCACCGATCTCCTCGGGGGTCGGGTCGCGACCCAGGTCCTGGAGAAGCTGGCGCTGCACGCGGACGAGCTTGTTGATGGTCTCGACCATGTGCACGGGAATACGGATGGTACGGGCCTGGTCGGCGATAGCACGCGTGATGGCCTGACGGATCCACCACGTGGCGTACGTCGAGAACTTAAAGCCCTTCTGGTAGTCGAACTTCTCGACGGCGCGGATCAGACCGAGGTTGCCCTCCTGGATCAGGTCCAGGAACAGCATGCCGCGACCGACGTAGCGCTTGGCGATGGAGACGACCAGACGCAGGTTGGCGCTGATGAGCGCCTGCTTGGCCTCGAGACCCACGTTCTCGATTCGGGTCAGGCGACGCATCTCGACGCGGGTGAGCTCGATCTCGCCCGCCTCGGCGGCCTCGAGCTTCTCGGTGGCCTCGAGACCGGCCTCGATCTTCATGGCCAGATCGACCTCTTCGGAGGCGGTCAGCAGGTCGACCTTGCCGATCTCCTTAAGGTACATACGAACCGGGTCGCCGGTCAGCATCACCGTGGAGGCATCGATGCCACGCACGCGCGAACGCGAACGGGACGTGCGCACGGTGCGCTTCTTCTTGTTCTTGGAAGAACCCATCTCGGCGTCGGCCTGACGGGCCATCTTAAGCTCGTGATCGTCGAGCGAGCCGGAATCGTGCTCGTCGTCATCGAAATCGTCGGTATCGTTATCGTTATCGTCATCGTCAACGTCCATGGAGGCGTCGTCGTTTCCGCTCGCGGAGATAATCTGGATGCCGCTGTTGCGCAGCGCGGAATACACCGCGTTGAGCTGCTCATCAGATACATCGATATCCTTCAGGGCGACCTGAATCTCGTCCTCGGTTACCGAAGTCCTGTTTGAGCCGTTGCCCATGAGCTTTGCAACGTAGGATTCCAGCCCAGTACCCGTGCTCTCACTCTTATTTGGCACAGATTCTCCCTTCATAGTCCACAGGACTCATTACTTTAGCACACGCATTGACGTCTATACCCAAAATTCAGACTGGATATAGGCGCAAATACGCTGGTTGACCACAACATCTAGGCCTGCTCGGCGTCCGCCGTCTCCAAACCGATCAAACGGAACGGATCGGCCACGCCACCAATCGACTTTTGGAGCTCACGCTGACGCTGAGAATCTTGCATCGCCTGCATCGTCAGCACACGGCGCGCCTCATCGTCGAGCGACCGGTCTTGGCGAAGCTTGGCCTGTGCGGCGCGCATGCGGCGCTTGATGGTGTAGAGCTCAAGGGTATCGAGCATAAACACGATGTTCGTCTCGGTGGGGTGCTTGCTCGTCGACGAAATGCGCCCGGCGCTGACAAGCGACGCTGCCTCGGGACACACCGCGCGCGCCGCATCCATGCACGCCGTGGGGTCGGTGCCCGGCGGCGTCGCGAGCACGGCCCACGCGATGGACTCGTGGCGCGGATCCACCCACTCGATCGAGCAGATGCGGTCGGCATACGTGCGGAACAGGTCGGGGTAGCTCGTGAGCATCGTCAGCAGCTCGCGCTCCCCCGCCAAAGACTTTCGTTCCAGGTCGGTCAGCACGATCGGCATCGTCGGTGCCGCGGGCGCGCCCGTTGCATCGGCAACCGGCGCCGCGCCATCCATGCCAACCGGCGCATCGATCGGCGGCACATCGTCGACGACCTCGACCGGCGCGGCCCCATAGGCCTCGAGCGGCACATAGTCGTACGGTTCTTCCTCGACCGGTGTGGACACCGGAGGCGTCACCCCCGACGCCCAAGCACCGCGAGACGTCCCTTGCGAACCAGACGCCCGACCGCCCGCGCTGCCTGCACGCTCGGCCTGCGCCCGCTGGCGCTCGTAGTTCTGCTCGCGACGACGCTCGGCGTCCTCGCGCTTGGCAACATCGAGAAACACACGGCCCGAGCTCGAACGCACCGTCTCCAAGTCCAGCCCCAGCAGGTCGGCAATCTGGATAAAGTACGTATCGATCATGTAGCTATCGCGCAGCGGATAGATGAGCGTCAGCGCATCCTCGAGCGCCTTGGCACGGCCGCCCGGCGTGGTAATGTCGCTCGACTCCTGCAGCGAGCGATACACAAAGTCCATGAGGGGCTCGGCGGCATCGATGCGCGCTTGCAGAGCCTCGCCGCCATGCGCCGTGATGAACTCCATGGGGTCGTTGCCGTCGGGAAGCACCACGCAGCGCAGGTCCATCGAATCCTGCTCGATAAACTGAATCGCACGGCGCGCGGCCTTTTGACCGGCGGCGTCGCCATCGAACATATACACGATGCGCTTGGCAAAGCGAGTGAGCGTCTTTACATGATGTTCCGTCAGCGCCGTGCCCAGCGTGGCGACGACGTTTTTAATCCCCGCCTCCCAGCAGGCGATACAGTCGGTATATCCCTCCACCACGATGGCGGTATCCTGCGCGACGATAAACTCCTTGGCCCAGTTAAAGCCGTAGAGGTTTCGCTTTTTATGGAACACGCTCGTCTCGGCGGTGTTGAGGTACTTAGGCTGTCCGTCGCCCATAATGCGCCCGCCAAAGGCGATATTATGACCCTGCTCATCAAAGATGGGGAACATCACGCGGTCGTAAAAACGGTCGGCAAGTTGCCCGCGCCCACGGCTCACGGCCACGTTGGCGTCAATCATCTCCTGCGGGGTAAAGCCCGCCTGCGACAGATGCGACACCAGCGCGTTGCGACCCGGCGCAAAGCCCAAGCAGTAGCGGCGGCAGACGTCGCCGCCCATACCGCGGCTGGCGAAGTACTTGCGCGGACGGCTGTCCTTACCGCGCATGAGCATGGTGTGGTAGAACTGGGCGGTCTCGGCGCACAGGTCATAGATGCGGGCGCGCTTGGTGCCGCGCTCGCGATAAGCACCGGTATCATGCAGCTCAATACCGGCACGGTCGGCCAGGTAGCGAATCGACTCGGGGAAGCTCAGGTTCTCGCGCTTCATGATGTAGGTGAAGACGTCGCCGCCCTCGCCACAGCCAAAGCAATGCCACACCTGCGTGGCGGGGATAATGTGAAACGACGGGGTCTTTTCGCCATGGAAGGGACAGCAACCCCAAAACTCATGGCCACGGGGCTTGAGCTCAACCGTTTCCTGCACGATGGCAACTAGGTCGGACGCAGCGCGCACCTGGTCTTTTTCCTCATCGCTAATCACGGATGCTCACCCCCTGCTCACCCAAATGATGACGGATATCGTCAATATTACCCTCGACGGTCGCAATAAGCTCGTCCAGCGAATCGAACACGCGCGACGGGCGCAGCCAGCGCGTAAACGCCAGCGAAACCGAGGCGCCGTACAGGTCGCCCGCATACCCGATCAAGTTGGCCTCGAGATGCGCCGAAGCGGCATTGTCGGCATACGTCGGCGGCAGGCCCACGTTGACGGCAGCAGGCCATACGGTATCATCGACCAGCACCAGGCCCTCGTAGACACCATCGGCAGGCACCTGAATGCCCTCGGGCACCTGGATGTTTGCCGTGGGAAAACCCATGTCGGAGCCCTGGTGACGACCGCCGGCAACAATACCTCGCAGCATGTACGGGCGGCCGAGCAGCTCGGCGGCAAGCTCAACATGACCCTGGCGGAGCTCCTGGCGAATACGGGTGGCGCAGACCGTCTGCCCATCGACGCACAGCAGCTCGTGACCAAAGACGTCAACGCCGCGCTCGGTACCCCATGCCTGCATCTCGGCAACGCCCGAGGCACCGCCGCGGCCCAACCTAAAGTCGCTACCCACACGAATCGAGCGGATATCGACGACGCGCGACAGCAGCTTAAGAAAGCCTACGTGGTCGAGTGCCGCCACCGCAGGCGTAAAGGGAACGGCTACGACCGCATCGACCCCGGTGAGAGCCAGGGCATGCAGACGGTCGGCCGTCGTCATCAATTTTTGAGCGGGCGAAGAGCTCACCACCACGTCTGGGTCGGGATCAAAGGTGACCACAACCGCCTTGCAGCCGTGAGCATGCGCATCGCGAACGACCGCGTCGATCAGTTCGCGATGCCCCCGATGCACGCCATCGAACACGCCGATGGCAATCGACGCGGCGCCCAGGCACGCGCAATCATCAAATGCATCGGCGGCGACGATGCGGGCCTCTTCCGACTCGCCAGCGAAAAAAATACGCGCGAGCTCGTGGGAGGCCAGCATCATCGAACACCGCCGATCGCCTGCGGAAAGACATGCTCCATAACAAAGCGGCCGCCCTCGATACGGGCAAGCGCCTTGAGCCCGCCATCGAGCACCAGCGCAAACGGCGCCTTCGACGCATCGAAGCTCGCAAGCGCGCGCTCAATAGGAATACGACGTCCGCACAGCAGATCGTCGGCAAGATCGCCCGGCAAGTCGACGCGCGTGGCGCCCAGTGCCGCAATGGGATCCAAGGCAAAGCCGGCAGCGGACTCGGCAGAAAGTTCCTCGACCGCATGGCAGGCGCCGATGGAAACAACACCGGAGGCCGTACGGCGCAGTGCGGAAATATGTGCCGCATTGTCGCAGGCACGACCCAGATCGCGAGCGAGCGCACGGATATAGGTGCCCTTGCTCACCGAAAACGCCACGGTCCAAACGCAAACGTCGCCCTCGCCGCTCACGGCAATCAGGTCGGCGGAGTACACCTCGACCGGACGCGGGGGCAACTCAACGGCATTGCCTTCGCGCGCAGCCTTATAGGCGCGCACGCCGTTGACCGAAATGGCCGAAAACGCCGGCGGCACCTGCATCTGCGGGCCCAGCATGGAGGACAGGCGTTCGCGGGCATAGGCCGGATCGCGCAGGTCGGCGGCAACAGGCACTGTGCGGACGGTCTCGCCTTCCGCATCATCGGTATTGGTCTCGACGCCAAACGAGATGTCAGCGACGTAGCTTTTGGTATCGAGCGTGAGCATGCCCAACAGACGCGTGGCCTGGCCCACGCCCACCACCATGACACCCGATGCCATGGGGTCGAGCGTTCCGGCATGACCGACACGCCGCTCATGGAGGGCGCGTCGGCATTGCGAAACCACGTCGTGGGACGTGCAGCCCACCGGCTTATCGACGGCGAGCAGCATATTAAGTTGAGAAGGTGTACGACGAGCCATGTACCATCCAAAAAGTTAGAGCTCGACGGTCACCGAAGCGGGATCCTCCCCTACCAGCTCGGCCAGCATGGGAAGTGCCGCGGTGAGCGTCTCGGAAATCGTTCCGGCGTTGGTAAAGCCGGCGGCAGCGTGGTGCCCACCTCCGCCAAAGTTGGCCGCAATCTCGGAAACATCAAGTTCGCCCTTAGAGCGCAGGTTGCCGCGCACCTTGGTATCGCCCTCGATGCCCTTAAGGAACAGGCAGACCTCGACGCCCATCACCGCGCGCACCACATCGACCAGGCCGTCGCACTCATCAGAGGTGACGCCGCATTCCTTAAGGTCACTTTCGTACGCGTAGCTATATGCCACGCGCCCGTGCGCGACCGTCTTGATACGACCCATGACAATGGACTTGAGGTGCAAGAACTCGACGCGCATGCTCTGGTAGACCTCGAGCGCGACGCGCGCCGGATCGGCACCGTGCGCCACCAGACGCGAGGCGGCATGAAACGCAGCAGCGTCGGCGTTCTGATACTGAAAACGACCGGTATCGGTGACCAGGCCGCACAGCAGGCAGGTCGCGATGCTGTCGCTTGCAGTAATGCCGCAATCGGCCAAAAAGCGGTCAATGATCATGGCACAAGCAGCGGCATTGACACACCTAAGGCTGACCTCGGCAAACTCCTCGCGCGCTGGGTGATGGTCAAAGCACGCCACATGGGCCGAACGACGCAACACCTCGGCGGAATTATTGAGGCGCTCGACGACCGGCACGTCCACCGAGATGAACAGGTCCGGGTTGCCGGTGTAGGCAGATGCCGGCACCAGCAGATCGGCGCCCTCCATAAAACGGTAGATGCGCGGAACGGGATCGTCGTCTGCCAGCAGCAGGGCGATGTCCTTGTCGGGAAACACCTTCATAAGCGATAAGCCCAGGCCCAACACGGAGCCCAGGGCATCGCCGTCGGGAGAGGTGTGACCCGAGATCGCAATGGAGGACGCATCCTCGATAAGCTCGAGGATGCGTCGTTTAATATCTGCAGACTCGCACGAGGCGAGATCGGCGGAATTAGTCATCTAAAGCTGCCTCCTGGGCGGCATCCGCTATCGGGTAGCCGTCCTCGTCCTTTTCGATCGCAAGCGTGGCCGGAACGTTTTCCAGCGCACGCGTGATGCGCTCGGCCTCATCGGTCGAGCGATCGATACGAAAATCGAGCTCGGGAGTGACGCGCCAATCGAGCGAGCGAGCCAACAGGCTGCGAATACGGCCCTTGGCGCTGGCAAGCGCCTCCATGACCTCATCGTAGCGACTCGCATCGCACGACACGTACACGCGCGCGAACGAACGGTCCACCGCGACCTCGACCGCGGTCAGGGTGACCAGGTCGAGACGCGGATCGGAAACCTCAAAGAGCAGGATATAACCAAGCTTCTCGCGAAGCTGCTCGCCCAGACGGCGGGTTGCCTGCGTTTGCTTCATAGCGCTACCCCCTACTCGGTACGGGCAACCTGGTCGATGCGGTAACCCTCGATCTGGTCGCCGGGCTTGATGTCCTGGAAGTTCTCCAGGCCAATGCCGCCCTCGGAACCGCTCTTGAGGCTCTTGGCCTCGTCCTTGTAGTGGCGCATCGAGGCGATCTTGCCGTTGAAGACCACAATGCCGTCACGCACCAGGCGCACGGAATCGGTCGCGGCGATTTCGCCCTCCTCGACGCGGACACCGGCGGCGATACCGACTTTGGGCACCTTGAAGGTGTCCAGGACGGTCGCAGTACCCGTGGAGACCTCGACCTCAGTGGGCTTGAGCATGCCGATGCGGGCAGCGTCGAGCTCCTCGAGGCACTTGTAGATAACGTCGTAGCAACGGATCTCGACGCCCTCGCGCTCGGCAGCGGAGCGGGCCTTGCCGTCGGGACGCACGCCAAAGCCGATGATGATGGCGTTGGAGGCGTCGGCCAGGACGACGTCGGTCTCGTTGATGGCACCGACGGCGGAGTGGATCGTGTTGATGCGGACCTCGGACTGATCCATCTTGTCGAGCGAGTCCTGAAGGGCCTCGATGGAACCCTGGACGTCGGCCTTGATGATCAGGTTGAGCTCCTTGACCTCGGCGTCGGCGATCGTCTCGAAGAGGTTCTCGAGCGTGACGTGCTTCACGCGGCTCTGCTCCTCGATACGGGCCTTGAGAGAGCGCTCATCAGCCAGGGCGCGAGCCTCGCGCTCGTCCTCGAACACGCGGAATTCGTCGCCGGCGTTGGGCACGGACTGCAGGCCCAGAATCTCGACGGCGTCGGAGGGACCGGCCTCGGTGACGGCGCGGCCCTTAGGATCGAGCATGGCACGGACGCGGCCGTAGGTAAGGCCGGCGACCAGCGTATCGCCCACGTGCAGGGTACCGCGGGTCACCAGCACGGTAGCGACCGAGCCGCGACCCTTGTCGAGCTTGGCCTCAAGGACGTTGCCGGAGGCAAAGGTGTCCGGGTTGGCCTTGAGCTCGAGCACGTCGGCCTGAAGCAGCACGGTCTCGAGCAGGTCGTCGATGCCGATCTTCTGCTTAGCCGAGATGTTGACGAACATGTTCTGTCCGCCCCACTCCTCGGGGATGACGCCGTACTCGGTGAGCTCCTGGCGCACGCGGTCGGGGTTGGCGCCGGGCTTATCGATCTTGTTGACGGCGACGACGATGGGAACGCCAGCGGCCCTGGCGTGGTTGATCGACTCGACGGTCTGGGGCATGACGCCGTCGTCGGCGGCGACGATCAGAATGACGATGTCGGTCACCTTGGCACCGCGGGCACGCATAGCCGTAAAGGTCGCGTGACCAGGGGTATCGATGAAGGTGATCTTGCGGTCGTTGATCATGACCTGCGAAGCGCCGATGGCCTGGGTAATGCCGCCCGCCTCGCCGGCAGCGACACCGGTGTGACGGATGGCGTCGAGCAGGCTCGTCTTGCCGTGGTCGACGTGACCCATGACGGTGACGACCGGGGCGCGGGGCTTAAGGTCGGCGGGATCGTCATAGAACGAGAAGGTGTTCTCCTCCTCGGGGGTGATGATCTTGATCTGACGGCCCAGGTCGTCGGCAACGAGCTCGACGAGGTCGTCGGACATGGACTGCGTCATCGTGAGCGGCGTGCCCAGCAGGAACAGGCGCTTGATGATGTCGTTGGCCGGAACGTCGAGCGCCTCGGCGAGCTCCTGGACGGTAACTCCCTGGGAGACCTTGATGGCGTCGAGCTCCTCGGGGTTCACGCCCTGGGCCAGCGCCTCCTCAATCTTGCGCTCCTCCTGAGCCTTAGCAGCCTCGCGCTCGCGCTTCTCCTTGCGCTTCTTGCGACGACCGGTGGACTCGCGAGAGGCCTCCTCGACGGCGGCGCGGGCCTCCTCGAGCACCTTCTCGCGGCTGTACTCTTCGGCCTCGCGAGCCATGCGGCTGTAGTGGTCCTCATCGTTGCCGTGACCGCCCTTGCGCTTCTTGCCCTTGCCCTGCTTATCGGGGTTGGGGAAGTCCATGCCGGCAGCGACGTTGTTGCTGGCGTTGGTGCGATGGCTGTGCGGACGGCTCTCGGAGGCGTTGCGCTCGGAGTTGCTGTCGGAGGCGTTGCGATCGTTACGACGGCCACCTCGGCGGTCGTTGTTGCCGCCACGACGGTTGCCGCGCTCGGCGGCGCGCTCGGCCTTGGCCTTCGCCTCGGCGTCCTTCTTCTCCTTGAGAACGGTCTCCTGTGCGGCGATCTGGTCGAGCAGCGAACGGAAGCGCGAACCGGAGTCGGAAGCGGGGACGGCGCGGCGTTGGGCCTCGCGGGCAGCCTCCTCCTTCTCGCGGGCAAGGCGCTCCTGCTCGGCCCTCTTCTTGGCCTCGGCCTCGGCACGGGCGGCCTCTTCGGCAGCCTGGGCGGCGGCGAACTGGCGGCGCTCCTCCTCGCGTGCCTTCTCGGCGGCGATGCGCTCGCGCTCGGCCTCGGCAGCGCGCGCTGCCTCCTCGGCGGCGGCTGCCTCCTCGGCGGCCTGCTTGGCGGCCTCGACTTCCTGGGCGCGGGCCTCAATCACCGAGGCGAGCTGCTTGCGGACCATGGCGACGTAAGCGTCCTCCAGGGCGGAGGAAGCGGACTTAGCGGGAATTTTCATTTCGGCGAGATGACCCATCAGTTCCTTGGAGGTCATGCCGAACTCTTTGGCCAGGGTGGACACACGGACTTTTGCCATATGACTTCACCTACCCTTTCTGGCACCTTGGTGCCTAGAGACTGAACGAGCGTGGGAAATGCACCGGGACCTGCCCGGCGCGACTGCGCGCTAGATCAGGTCCTCCGCATCATCGAAGGCGTCGGTGTCATGGACACCGCAGAAACGGGAGCCAGGACGGGCCTGGTTACGGCACTGGATGCCGTCCTCGGACACGTACTCGCAGCGACGGACGTCGTCGTCCTCCTCGTCACCGATCAAGTCGGCGGCGGGCTCCTCATGAACGGGAACGTTCTTGAGAATGTCGGCGGCAAGGGTCTCGGACTTGATGTCGATGTGCCAGCCGGTCAGGCGAGCGGCGAGGCGGGCGTTTTGGCCCTCCTTGCCGATGGCGAGCGAAAGCTGGTCGTCGGGCACGATGACGCCGGCGTAGGCCTTCTCCTCGTCGATAAGGACGCGGGTGACCTTAGCGGGCGACAGGGCGTTGGCGACGTAGACGGCCGGATCGGCATCCCACAGGATGACGTCGACGCGCTCACCGCGGAGCTCGCCTACGACGGCGCGGACACGGCTGCCCTTGGGGCCGACGCAGGCACCCACGGGATCCAGGCGGTCGTCGAGCGAGTGGACGGCGACCTTGGAGCGCTGGCCGGGCTCGCGGGCGATCGACTTGATCTGGACGGTGCCCTCATAGATCTCGGGCACCTCCTGCTCAAACAGACGACGCATGAGCTCGGGGTGGGTACGGGAGATGACAATCGGCGGACGGCTGTGCTCGCCACGAACCGGCTGCAGGTTGGAGTTGGGGTCGCGAACGTCGATGATCACGGCCTTGATGTGCTGGTTGTGCAGGTAGCGCTCGCCCATCGGACGCTCGTTGCGCTCGTTCTCGTAACGGCGCTGGTCGAAGTGCGGCAGCTCGGCCTCGACGCCCTCGCGGATCTTGACGATCGTGAAGTCGGGTGTGGACTGCAGCACGGTACCGCTGATGAGGTCACCGATGCGGCCGGAGAACTCCTCGTAGATCTGCTCGCGGGCGGAGTTGCGCACGATGGCGTTGATCTCGGCCTTGGCGTGCTGGGCAGCGATGCGGCTCGTGTTCTTGGGAGTGACGTCGATCTCCTCGAACTCAGTGAAATTGCCCTCCTCGTCCATGGAATCGTCGATCGGCTCCAGGCGGTAGACGTAGATCTTGCCGGTGGTGCGGTCGATGGTCACCTTGGCGCCCCACTCAAGATGCAGGATCTCGGCATAGCTCTTGGCGAGCGACTGCTCCAGGCGGTCGATCAGGTAGAGCTGGTCGATGTGCTTCTCCTGGCAAAGCTCCATCAGGGCGGACATCATGTCGGATGCTGCCATCTTACTTTCCTTCCTTCGCGGGCTTGAAGTCGTAGGTGGGCTTCAACTTGCACTTCTTAACATCAGAGAAATCGAGGGTGACGGACTCGCCGTCCTCGAGCTCGAGGGTCACGTTCGTCTCGGTGGCGGCGGCAATCTTGCCGGCGTACTTGCGACGGCCCTCGGTGGCGGTAGAGGTGAGCTCGCAGTTCTCGCCCACAAAGCGGGCAAAGTCGCACGGGCGGCGCAGCGGGCGCGCCATACCCGGGCTCGACACCTCGAGCGTATAGCTCGAAGAGATGGGATCGAGCTCCTCAATCACATCGCCGACCCACTTGGTGTTGGCCGTGACGTCGTTGAGCGACAGGCTCTGACCCTCGGCACCCTCGATACGCACACGCACGCAGGGGGCCTTGGTGGCACCCACGAGCTCGACGTCGACGATGTCGACATCGTGCTGGGGAGCGACGGCCTCGAGCGCGTCGATGATCGCCTGCTCGGTCTTAGTCTTGACCATTGCAGCACCTCCATCCATACAAAAAAGAAGCGGGGCCGAAACCCCACTTCTTTCAATTACAACTTCATTTGCAAGCAAACTATACCAATAGCTGCGGAAACGTGCAAGCACAGTACGAATCTGCAGGTCAGCGTGCGCACAGCTTCTCCACAAGAATAGGACAATTGACCGCAGACATCAGGGCAGGTACATGCAAGACGAGGGACGACCCAACCGGATCGCCCCTCGTCTTTTATGCGTCAGTTAAGCGCGCAATGCTTACTTGACCACCAGGTTGACCAGCTTGCCGGGCACGCAGATGGCCTTGACGACCGTCTTGCCGTCGAGCCACTTGGCGACGGCGGCCTCGGCGGCAGCCTGCATATCCTCATTGGAGGCATCGCGGGCAACGTCGACGCGGCCGCGGACCTTGCCGAGCACCTGGACCACGATCTGCACCGTGTCCTCAACGGACTCGGCCAGGTCGAACTCGGGCCAGGCGGCGGTGTAGGCGTTGCCCTCGCAGCCGAGTGCCTCGTGCCACAGCTCGTCGGCCCAGAACGGGCAGATAGGGGCAAGGACGCTCACGATATCCTTGGCCACGCCGTAGCACAGAGCCTTGTCGCGGTCAGCACCCTCAGTGGCGTTGAGATAGGCGCTCGCCGCGTTGACGAGCTCCATGACGGCCGAGATCGCGGTGTTGAACTGGCCGCGGTCGAAGTCCTCAGTGCACTTGGCGATGGTGCGGTGACGCTCGCGATAGAGCTTCATCGCAACCTCGTCGAGCGCGGACTTGTCGAAGGCCACGTTGGCGTCACCGGACTGGACGAGCTGCCAAACGATACGCCAGGAGCGCTTGATAAAGCGGTTGGCGCCCTCGACGGCCTTGGGATCCCAGTCGAAGTCCTTCTCGGGCGGGGCGATAAACAGGATCGCCAGACGCATGGTGTCGGCACCGTAGGGCTCGATGACCGAGCTCGGGGGCACGACATTGCCCTTGGACTTGGACATGGTGTCGCCGTTCTCGTCCTTGACCATGCCCTGGCACAGCAGGTTGGTGAAGGGCTCGTCCACGCTCAGCAGGCCCAGGTCGCGCAGTGCCTTGGTAAAGAAGCGGCTGTAGAGCAGGTGCAGAATAGCGTGCTCGATGCCGCCGATGTAGTTATCGACGGGCATCCAACGGTCGGCAGCCTCACGGGAGAAGGGCAGCTCGGTGTTGTGCGGATCGGTATAGCGCAGGTAATACCAGCTGGAGCAGGTGAAGGTGTCCATGGTATCGGTCTCGCGCTTGGCCGGGCGGCCGCAGACCGGGCAGGTGGTCTCGTAGAACTCCTTGCACTCAGCAAGGGTTTCGCCGGCGCCCAGGTCCAGGTTCTCGGGCAGCGTCACCGGCAGCTGATCCTCGGGCACGGGCACGATGCCGCAGTGCTCGCAGTGGATGGCCGGGATGGGGTTGCCCCAATAGCGCTGGCGGCTGATGAGCCAGTCGCGCAGACGGAACTCGACCTTGCGACGACCGCAGCCCATGGCCTCGAGGTCGGCCACGATCGCAGCCTCGCCCTCGGAGTGCTTACCGCCGCGCATGCCGGTGTACTTGCCGGACTGGACGAGCGTGCCCTCGGCAGCGTGAGCGCAATCCCAGTCGACGGTCTCGGCATGGAAGGTATCGATGGTCTCGCCGCTGGCCTCGACGGCAGCACGATCGTCATCGTCCAGGATGATCGGCACGATCGGCAGGTCGTACTTACGGGCAAACTCAAAGTCGCGCTGGTCGCCACAGGGAACGGCCATGACGGCACCGGTACCGTAGTCGGCAACGACATAATCGGCAACCCACACGGGGACCTTCTCGCCGTTGACGGGGTTTACCACATAGCGGCCCGTGAAGGCACCGTGCTTCTCGAGGGTGCCCTGGGCACGCTCGACGGCAGAGATATGCTTGGAGTCCTCGACGATCTTGGTGACGGCCTCCTCGTACTCCGTGCCCTCGACGAGCTCGTGCAGGCCGGCGTACTCGGGAGCCAGGACAAAGAAGGAGACGCCAAAAAGGGTATCGGCACGCGTGGTGAAGACGGTGATCTTGCCCTCATCGCCCTCGATGGGCTCGCCATCCTGGTCGCACAGGGTAAAGTCGACCTCGGCGCCCTCGGAGCGACCGATCCAGTTGGCCTGCATCTGCTTGACGCGCTCGGGCCAGCCGGGGAGCTTCTCCAGGTCGTCGAGCAGCTCCTGGGAGTACTCGGTGATCTTGAAGTACCACTGCTCAAGGTCGCGCTTCTCGGGCTCGGTGCCGCAGCGCCAGCACTTGCCCTCGGTGACCTGCTCGTTGGCCAGAACGGTCTTGCAGGTGGGGCACCAGTTGACCGGGTTCTTCTTGCGGTAGACCAGGCCCTTTTCCCACAGCTTCTCAAAGATCCACTGACCCCAGCGGTAGTAGTCGGGGCTGCAGGTCTTGACCATGCGATCCAGATCGTAGGAGAAGCCCATGCGCTTCATCGTGGCGAGCGCCTGGTCCATGTTCTTATACGTCCAGGCGGCAGCCTGCGTGTTGTGCTTGATGGCGGCGTTCTCGGCAGGCAGGCCAAAGGCGTCAAAGCCGATGGGGTGCAACACGTCGTAGCCGCGCATGCGGGCCTGACGGGCCATGGCATCGCCGATGGTATAGTTGCGCGCGTGGCCCATGTGCAGGTCGCCCGACGGATACGGGAACATCTCGAGCACATACTTTTTGGGCTTGCTGTCGTCGGTGTCGACGGCAAAGAGGTTGGAATCCTCCCAGGCCTTCATCCACTTGGACTCAATGGCCTGCGCGTCGTAGGCAGGGATCTCGTCCTTATGATCTGTGCAATCGCACATATCAGCTCCTTTAATCTTAGCTGGGGTCGGGTGGCTTGGCTTTATTTGCTACTGCGGACAGTCCTGCGCAAGACGAAGAGCACATTAAGTGCTCTTCTTTGCGTGCGGAACTTGTAGCGAACAAAGCCAAGCCACCCGACCCTAAGGTTAACTTGACTGATGATAGCAAATACGACAAGCGAGATGCCTGCGACTTGCGGGCATCTCGCTTTATCTAAATAACGTGGTTGTGAATCAACCGCTATCTGTTATCCGCCCAAGCATGGTCGGGTTTTCCAAGTGCCGCAGATTGCCGTGAAAGAGGAGCGACGCGTACTTTGGTACGCGAGCGACGGTTTGAACGGCAAGGTGCGGTGCTTGGGAAAGCCGCTTATCGATAGGAAACGCTCTGCTGAGAATCCTTCACGACTACATCGTGGGCGCCGCCTTCGACGATGGAGGTGGAGCTGACCAGCGTTAGGCGTGCCTTTTCCTGGAGCTCGGGGATCGAGAGGGCACCGCAGTTGCACATCGTGGACTTGACCTTATAGAGCGTGCCACCCACGCCGTCCTTGAGGGAACCGGCGTAGGGAACGTAGGAGTCGACGCCCTCGACGAAGCTGAGCTTCGCGGCGCCGCCCAGGTCGTAGCGCTGCCAGTTGCGAGCACGCGCAGAACCCTCGCCCCAATACTCCTTCATGTACTGACCGTTCACGTTGACGCGCTCGGTCGGGCTCTCGTCAAAGCGGGCGAAATAACGACCCAGCATCATAAAGTCGGCACCCATGGCAAGGGCGAGCGTCATGTGGTAGTCATAGACGATACCGCCGTCGGAGCACACGGGCACGTAGACGCCGGTCTCCTCGTAGTACTCGTCGCGGGCGCGGCAGACATCGATCAACGCGGTGGCCTGGCCGCGACCGATACCTTTGGTCTCGCGGGTAATGCAGATGGAACCGCCGCCGATACCGACCTTGATGAAGTCGGCACCGCAGTCGGCCAGGAAGCGGAAACCCTCGGCGTCGACGACGTTACCGGCACCGACCTTGACGTCCTCGCCGTAGTTGGCGCGGATCCACTCGATAGTGCGCTTCTGCCACTCGCTGAAGCCCTCGGAGGAGTCGATGCACAGAACGTCGGCACCGGCCTCGATGAGCAGCGGCACGCGCTCGGCATAGTCGCGGGTGTTGATACCGGCGCCGACCATGTAGCGCTTGTCGTTATCGAGCAGCTCGTTGGGGTTGGTCTTATGGCTGTCGTAGTCCTTGCGAAACACAATGCCCATGAGGTGATCGTTGTCGTCGACGATCGGCAGGGCGTTGAGCTTGTTATCCCAGATGACGTCGTTGGCAACCTTGAGGCTGATGTTCTTGTCGCCCACGATGAGCTGCTCACGCGGGGTCATGAACTCGGAGACCTTCGTCTGGTGGTCATCGCGACTGGGACGATAGTCACGGCTGGTGACGATGCCCAGGAGCTTACCCTTGGGGGTGCCGTCGTCGGTGACCGGCATGGTGGAGTGACCGGTCTTCTCCTTGAGCTCGATGACCTGCTCCATGGTCATGTCGGGGGTCAGCGTGGAATCGGACTGAACGAAACCAGCCTTGTGATCCTTGACGGCCTTGACCATGGCGGCCTCGGACTCGGCGCTCTGGGAACCGTAAATGAAGGACAGGCCGCCCTCAGTAGCGAGCGCGACACCCATATCGACGCCCGAGACGGACTGCATGATGGCGGAAACCATGGGGATGTTCAGGGTGATTGCCGGCTTCTCACCGCGCTTAAAGCGGGTCAGCGGCGTCTTAAGAGAGACGTTGTTGGGGATGCACTGCGAGGACGAGTAACCAGGGACCAGCAGATACTCCGAAAACGTGTGGGACTCACCGGGAAAGAACGTAGCCATGTTTCTCCTTTTTCCATGCGACCGGTCGGCTGCAGGCCTCGTAGGACCCAGCCCAACCTTGGGCGCCCAATACTGGGGAAGTATCTTAACGCACTTTGACTGCTACAATGCATGATTTAAGAAGAGCACACGAGGGTTTGACGCAGGCTTTGCGTTTGCCCAGCAAACACTTTAGCGGGGAGACGTGGAGCACATGGAGTACAAGACGACGGCAAAGTTGGTCATTCAAGCGTGCGACAAGGATTTGCCGGGCGTGTTCGGCCACGGCTGCGTCTTGCTGCTGCAAGGTATCGCCCGCGAACACTCGCTCAACCGAGCCGCTAAAAGCATGGGCATGGCGTATTCCAAGGCCTGGCGCATTGTGAACGAGGCCGAAGGGCAGCTGGGATGCAAACTCATCGAGCGCGACGGTGCCCGCGGATCCACGCTCACCCCCGCTGGAGAGCGAGCCATAGCGGTCTACGAGGAGCTGCAGACCGACATCAACCAAGTAATTGCCGCAAAGGCCAACGACCTCATCGCCAGCATAAAAGAATAGCCAATTTAGGACGGGGCCTTATAGCCACACAACCCCTTCTCATAAGTTGCGGTGAAATAGGGACTGTTTATGCGGTTAAAGCCGTAAATCAATCCCTATTTCACCGCAACTTATGAAGTCGAGGATGATTTAGCTAGTTGCGGAGGGCATTATCTAGGGTGGCGGCTACCGTCAGGGGGTCGTCGGTACCAGCGAAGAGGCGGATGGTGCTCCCCTGCTTGCCGCGTGGGGCCGAAAGGCGCGTCGTTGCGCCGCCGGCGGGCGATGTGCGGAACTCACCCGGCAAAGCATCGAACAGCTTGCCCGCGCTACGCTCGATAAGGTCAAATTCAACTGCCGGGCCAAAGCCGTGCTCGAGGATTCCCGTTGCAACCGCATGGTCGGGATGCGAGCTCAGACCGGGATAGCGCACGTCACGCACCATCTCATTCGCAGCCAAGTACTCGGCCAGCGCACGGGCGCGGTCGAAGTGTGCCTGCATACGGGCATCGAGCGAGTTCAGCCCGCGCTCAAGCACGTCAGCCTCCTCGACAGACAGATCGAGTGCCGGCGCATCACAACCCACTAACAACGCATGTACGCACTCAGCCGCGGCATCCACACGATGGCGCTTGAGCTGCGAGCGCGCAACCGAAGCGGCAACCAACTTGCGCGGAGTCTTACCGGCGCACACGCGGTCGAGTGCCTCAAGCGACAGCGCAGCACCCAGCCGCAGCGGATCGCAGCCAAAAGCCGACGCCACGGTGTTGTCCACAACCAGCAGCGCATGAGCCTCACGCGCCGCGCAGCCTAACGTACGAAGATCGGGTACGCGCAGACCAAACCCACCGATGGAGTTGACAAACCACCACAGGTGCGACCCCTCAGCATCAAGCGAAGCATCAAAACCCTTGGACGCTGCAGCAAACGCATCAGCAGACGATGAGCCCACCAGCGCGACATCGCAGCAATCAAAGCCGCTCGCAAACGCATCAGCAAAGTCGTCCGCAAAAGCCACCAGGCGGTCACCGGGACGCACAATCCCCAGCCGCGACAGCGCTGCCGGCACATGCGGGGCCGCAAGCAACCGCGCCTCACGTGCGCCGGTCCTCAAAGCCCAGGCCTCTTCTAGCTGTTGTACGCCCATACGGCAACCTCCTTTCATTAACAAAAACCCACGATGCGGGTGTTCCCCGCATCGTGGGCAACGGCTGCAGTATAGCGCCGATATGCGACGAATCGCCTAGATGTTGAGCGTGTGATAGTTCACGCTCGCACCCGGAGCGTCAACGGTCACGCCATAGGCCTCGGGATAGATGCGCGTCGAAAACACGAGCGCGCCATCGTTCACAAACACCTCGACCGACGAGACATCACCGACAATGCGCACGTTGCGCACCTCGTCGACGGGCTCCCAGCGCACGGTACGACCGCAGCCGGCAGAAGCGCGACCTTCATCGGTATATCGCATCTCAAAGCGCGCGGGAAGCTCGCCCTCGGCGGGCACAAACACCAGTTTCAGCTCGCCATCTACGGTCGCGGCAAACGCGCCGTCGACACCGTCGACAACAACATCAAAGCAGGTATCGCCGGCAACCTCCAACGAGCCCGCCCCCACACGCACCGAGGCATAATGGTGCTCAATCTCGCGCGCCGGCTGTTGCAGCACCACGCCGCCAGCACCGGCTGTAAGCTCACGCGGCACCGTCATACAGTGCTGCCAGCCGCACGCCACGGTGGGCGCGTTGCCATAGGTCGGCTCATCGGGCATGCCCATCCAGCCGATCAGAATGTGGCGACCGTCCTCGGCCGTGAACTCCTGCGGAGCATAGAAGTCAAAACCGGCGTCCCACAGGCGAAACTCGCCCAGCTCATAAGCGTCATTGCCACCCGTAATGTCGCCCGTTACAGGCATGTAGCCCGCTGCATACACGTTACCGCGGTCCCAACGACCGCCCTCGAGCCCCTGGGGAGAGAAGGACAGGAACTTCGCCGGTACACCGCCATCCGCCTCAAGCTCAAGGTATCCCGGGCACTCCCACATAAAGCCAAAACGCTCGGGCGTAGACACGCGGCTCTCGAGCTCCCAACTCAGCATATCGGCCGAGCCATACACCAGGATCTCGCCCACATCGCGCCCGGCACCCTCGCCGTGCATGGCGCAAAATCGACTATCGACATGCGGCCCATCCACGCGACGACGCGCGCCCAGCACCATGTGGTAACGCCCATTATCATCGCGCCACACCTTGGGATCGCGCACATGGCAGGTCAAATCCTCGGGATAATCCTCGGACGCCAGCACCACACGCTTTTGGCTGAACTCCCGACCGGCAAGGCCATCAACGCTCTCGACATAAACAGTATCGGCGCGGCGGCCGGTATTGACGTAGTCGTACGTGCCGTCTGCATCGGAGAGTTTAACGTTGCCTGTGTACAGTACGCGAATGCGGCCGTCCTCGGCAAGCGCGGAGCCCGAATACACGCCATGGCAATCGAACGGCTCGTCGGGCAGCAGCGGGGCGCCAACGTAGTCCCACGTCATAAGATCGCGGCTTGTGGCATGGCCCCACATCTTGACGCCACCCTCGACATCAAACGGCGCATACTGAAAATAGGCATGGAACACGCCGCCCGCTTGGCAAAGACCATTGGGGTCGTTGAGCCAGCCCGCCGGCGGCATAATATGGAAGCGCTGGCCATATGCGCCATGACCGCACTCAGAGGCGGCGGTGTCAACAGCGGCAACCAGCTTTGCAAGGTCGCGGCCAAGTGCATTAGACATATCAAAGTCCTAACGGATCGAAAGTTACAAGGCGCCAGAGATCGACACCAGATACGGGAAACGCCCGCGAGCATACAACCCGCGGGCGCCCCTCAATCAAAAGCTCTTAGGCCTGCTCGGAAGCCTTGGGCTCGTCCTTGTACAGGACAAACGAGACGGCAAAGGAAACCAGCGCGGCGACCGCAAACATGATCGCGTACTGCACGGGCTGGGCCAGGCACAGCAGGATACCGAAGATGCCGGTAACGCCGGTGCCGGAAGCAGCAAGCGAGGTGAGTGCGCAGACCAGGGCACCGCAACCGCCGCCGATGCAGCCGGCGATGAAGGGCTTAAAGAAGCGCAGGTTCACACCAAAGATGGCAGGCTCGGTAATGCCCATGAAGGCGGAGAGAGCCGAAGGAAGTGCCAGGCCCTTGATCTTGGCATCGCGGGTCTTAAAGGCAACGGCGAGCGCGGCGCCACCCTGAGCGATGTTAGCAGCGCTGGCGATGGGCAGCCAGTAGGTCACGCCGTACTGGGCGAGCTGGCCCAGGTCGATGGCGGTGTACATCTGGTGGATACCGGTAACGACCGTGGGGGCATAGAACAGGCCGACGATAAAGGAACCGATTCCGAAGGGCAGGGTCAGCAGGGCCTGGATCAGACCGAGGATGGCATTCTCGGCCCACACGAAGATGGGGCCAACGGCAACAAGCGTCACGAGCACGGTCACGAACACCGAGACGAGCGGGGTCACAAAGAGGTCGAACATCTCGGGAACGATCTTGTGCAGGCGCTTCTCGAGGAAGGCCAGAATTGCGCAGGCGATGACGATGGGGATCACATGGCCCTGATAGCCGACCCACTCAAAGCTGTACACACCGGGAATAACAGTAACCATGGTCTGAACGCCCTCGGAGGCAACCGTGTAGGCGCTCTGCAGCGAGGAGTTGATGAATGCACCGCCAACGACGGCACCCAGGTACGGGTTGGCGCCAAAGGCCTTAGCCGCGGAGTAACCGATTAGGATCTGCAGAATGCCAAAAGACGTGCCCGAGACCAGGTCGGCGATCTTATAAATAAAGTTATTGGTGTCGAGCGCGATAAAGCCGTTGGAGGCCATAAAGTTGAGGGCGCTCATAATGCCCAGCAGCAGGCCCGAAGCCACGATGGCGGGGATGATGGGGACAAAGACGTCACCGAGCACCTTAATGGCACGCATAAAGATGTTCTGCTGCGCCGCGGCCTCCTTGACCTCGGCCTTGGTGGCAGCCACGACGCCGCTAAGCGCGATGAACTCTTCGTAGACCTTGTTGACGGTGCCGGTACCAAAAATAATCTGGAGCTGGCCCTGGGCCTCAAAGACGCCCTTGGCGCCGTCGACGTTCTCGATGGCCTCCTTGTTGACCTTGGAATTATCGGCAATCACCAAGCGCAGACGCGTGGCGCAATGCGCGGCAGAGACGACGTTGTCGGCGCCACCGATGTTGTCGAGCACCTCTTGGGCTGATTTGCGGTAGTCCATGACTTCCCTTTCCTCCAACGGGCGCATGTGCACCCGGCCATCTTTGACACATACACTGTAATCGTTTTCAGTTTGATATGACTGTAATCGTTTTCATAGTAGGGTGAACGGTAGGAAAAAGCCGGCGAAAGGTAGTTTTGAAGCAAAAACAAGGGTCTCAGAGGCAGGCAGACGTGCCCAAGGCCTAGACATTCATAAGCTGATGGCCGAGCTTGAGCGTCTTGAGACCGCTCTCCCCCTCCTCGCCGTCGAGCGCGTTGAGCAACATATTGGTCGCCTCGACGCCGCTGGTCAGGTAGCCGTAATGCACGGTGGGAATGCCGCCCGTCAGCGCGCGCAAAAATGCGTTGTCGCCGAAGCCGCTCACGCGGTGCATGCCCTCGCCCATGCCGCGAACCTCATCGATGGCACGCAGCGCGCCCGCCGCCATGGTGTCGGTCGCGCAGGCGATAAACGAAACATCGGGAGCGACGGAAAGCAGTTCACGCGCCGCACCATAGCCCGAGTCGAGCGTAAACGAGCCCAGGCGAATCAAGGCGGCATCGAGCGGGTTACCCGCGGCGCGCAGGCCGGCCTCAAAACCGCGACGGCGGTCATAACCGGCCGCGCGGTCCTCATCGGTAACTCCAATATAGGCGATTTTGCCGTCCACGCGACCCGCAAGCGCATGGCCCAGCTCAAAGGCAGCCTCGTAATCGTCGTGATAGACGCACGCCGTGCCCTCAACATTCTGGCCGATCAGTACGATGGGCACGCGGCACGACTCAATCGCCCGACGGTGCTCGTCGGTGATCATGGTTGCCACCAGCACAATGCCATCGACCGGGTGGTTTTGGAATAAATCGAGGTATTCGAGCTCGCGATCGGCCGCGTTGTCGGTATTGGCAAGCAGCATCTGGTAGCCACGGCGACCGAGCACCTGGCCAATGCCAGCGGTAATGCGGCTCACGGATTCCGAGTTGATCTTAGGCACGATGACGCCGATGAGCTTGGTGGAGCCGGTGCGCAGCGCGCGAGCCTGACTGGACCGCACGTATCCGGTCAACTCAATCGCCTGCTTAATGCGATTGGCCTTATCGGCCGAGATATATCCACCGTTAAGATACCGCGAGACCGCGGCGCTCGAAACGCCCGCCAACTCGGCGACATCCTTCATCTTTACCACGCGCGCCACCCCTGTCATTGAAATCGCTTTCACCATGATACCCGTGAAGACGGCATGCGAACCAAATCGGCCCACTCAGGTCGAGCAAACGTCAGCGAGCGGGCAGCTGCCGTGGCGAGGTGCCGCGAAAGAGGAGCGAAGCGTACTTTATGTACGCGAGCGACGGTTTGAATGGCAGATCGCCCGGCAGATGCCCGCGCAGCGTCGAGCGGTCCGGCGTTTGTTAAAACGCCGGAACATAGTTAGCCGTGGTACTCGCCGTTGTACTGGATGAGCGTGAGGTCTTCAACGCCATCGAGCGCGCGAATGGCGTCGGCAGAGGGCATGTCAACACCGTCCGAGAACACCTCGACGGCCATTTCCACCTTGTCGCCGCGCATCGTCTTGGACTTGACGGTGAACTTGGTGCGCCCAAACGCGCGCACGATATCGTCGCCGGTGGTCTGACCCGTGTAGTGGATGACCATCATGTACACGCGCGCCTTGTCCTGATGGCTCGCAAAGCCGGCAATCATCACCACAATCACTACTGCCGTAAGCCCCACGAGCGCATACATGCCGGCGCCCGCCGTAATGCCCGTGGTAATGGCCCAAAACAGATACAGCAGGTCGAGCGGGTCCTTGACCGCCGTACGATAGCGGACAATAGACAGAGCACCGACCATACCGAGCGAGATGACCACGTTCGTCGAGATCGCGAGCGTGACCATGCAGGTGAGCACGCACATGCCCACGAGCGTCACGGCAAAGCTGCGCGAATACACCACGCCGGTAAAAAAGCGCTTGTACACGTAATAGATCAGGATGCCCATGGCGAGCGCCACAAGCAGCGACAGGCCAATCTTGGCAGGGTCGACCTGGCCAAACGCCTCCAAGACGGAGTTCTTAAAAAAGTCCCTGGTGCTCATGGTCTAAATATCCCCTCGGTTCTCAAAATCCGATTCCCAGTAGTTAAAGCCGCGCAAGTAGGCGGTCTTTTCGTAACACAGGCAGTACTTGGAGACCGCCGTGAGCTCGGCCGCGCCCGGCGGCACCATATCGCGCACCAGCTGCGGGCAAAACTCCGTAAATTTGACCTCCATCACCAGCTTGCCGGGCTCCAGAACCGGCAGTGCAGGCAGGGTCGCGTCAAAGATATCGAAGCTTCCCACCGCGGCACGCACGTTCATGTCAAACGTAATGCGCACGGTGCCCTCATCCATCACCCACGGCTCGCGCTCGTAGTCCACGATGGTCCGCGGGCGCATCATGTTGCAGATGCACTCGATGTAGAACTCGCGACAGAGCGGATAGGGGCTCCTCAGCAAAAAGCCGTAGTCGCCGGCCAGAATCTGCTCAAACTCGCCGCGCGTGAGCGGCGCGTCCTCCTTGTAGATCCAGCTGCCGTACTTCTTTTTGCGCTCGAGCTTAATCACCTTGTCGCTGCCGTTATAGATGCGCACGCGATACTTTTTGCGCATGAGAATGCCGGCGTCTTTTTCCTCGTAGGCCGAGTTGCAGTAGTCGTCAAAATACAGGCTGCGAATAGTGTAACCGCCCGCCCGCGCATGCTTGTCCAGCTTAAACACCGACGCCATGCGACAGGCAAGCGCAGCGTGCTCGCCCTCGTTAATGAGATATTTGAGCTCGTGGCGGTAACGCTCCTGCGTGGTACGCACAGGCGGGGCCGCCAAGTGCTCAAGCAGCGCGCTAGCCCTCCTCATACGTGTCCTCCACGACCTTACCGCCGTCTTGCACGTAAAAACACCTCATGCCGTAGTGCTTGCCGTCGTCGGTCACATAGTAGTCAAACGCATCTTGCGTATAGCCGTCGGAGTTGTTGGCACGCACGCGCACAAAATACTGTCCGGCATCGGGCGCATCGCAGGTCACCTCGGGAAGCAGCACGTCCTCGGCCTTAAAGACCACGTCGCTTATGGCATAGTCACGCGCAAGCTCCACGGTGTAGCGAATGTCGCGCGCCTCAAAGTCGTAGGACGCATCCCAGTTAATGCGCAGCTTACCGTTATCGATCTGCGGCACGCCGATGTAGAACGGCATGGGCTTTTTAAAACTATCGCGAAAGCTCTTATAGTTCTCCTCGATCTCGGAAGGAATCGCCGCGGCAATCTGCTCGTATTGGTCCTTGGTGACAGGCAGATTATCGATATCGGGCGAAGCAAAGACCAGCGATTCAGTAACCTCGCGGTAGTGCTTGACCATCTTGCTCAGGCGTGCCTCGGTCATATACGAGCGCAGGTCCTTGACGGCACGGTCGAGTTCGCTGCGGAACGACTTGCTGCGCAACGCACGGTTAAACAGCACGTTGCCCCAGTAGTTGCTCACGCCGCGCTCCCAGCTCGCGTAGTCCGAAAACCCGGTAAGAGAAAGCTCCAGCTTGCGCAGCATGCCGTCGTTATCCCAATCTAAAAAGTACCAGGAATTTGAGTTGAGAGGACTGTACAGATAGCAGTTACGGTTCTGCGTATCGCAGTTGCCCGTCAAGATCTGAAACGCCAGCCAATAGACCAGATTCTCGGTATCAAAGTAGGTATCGAGCACATCATCGATCTTGTGCGATTCATCGTTGAGCGCATCGAGCATCTCGATGAGCTTGGTGTGGTCCGAATCGCCCTTAATCTCGAGCATGCCCTCAAAGTTTGCCTGGTTGTAGTCGGGATCATCGGCAAGCTTAATAGTGTCCTCGTAGCGATGGAAATCAAAGCTGTTCACCTTGTACAGGTGTCCGCTCTTATCCAGGCCATGTGCCTTAAGCGCCGTCTTGTTGAGCTGCTCCACCTGCGTAAACAGGCCGTAGTCCTCAAAGGTATCGTTGGACTTTTCGGTCTGGTCGCACACCCACAGATGCACAAACTGCGTGCGCAGGCCCATCATCTGGGGAATCCCGCGGATAAGGTCGTAGGCCATCTTGTTGCGAAAACGCATACCCTCGCCCATGTGCTTGTTGAGCGCAATCGCGCGCTGTTGGCGCCAGGTACCCTTGCCCTTTTTGAGCTCCACCTTGTAATTCTTTTGCGAGTTATTGCTCGATGTCTGACCGCGCACCTGCACGGTGGCATTGGGCGCTTCCTCGCCATAGCCAACCTCGCCGGCCACCGGGCCGTCTTCGTCGCCCGGCTGCAGCAGGCCCATAACCTGATAGCGCGTCACACCCATGTCGGCATAGTCATACACCGAGTACGTATTGATCTCGGCCCAGCTGTGGTCGGTGTTCTCGGACCTGTTACCGCGCGAGACGGTCAGGTACATGGTCACAATGCCCGAGTCATCGTAGACCTCGTAGAGCTCGTCCTTGTCGCGCAGGTGCTTGGCCTCATTCGAGGCCTCAGCCTTTTTAATCTTGTCCTGCTTTTTGACCTTTTTGGTCGAGGAGTCTTCCTGCACCGAGCAGCCCGAAAGCAACAGCGCACCGGCAGCCGCCTCAAACAGGCGACGGCGAGACATCATCCTATCGGTCATCAGAACCTCCCCAATGCTTGCGATACACGCGAACTACCGCGCGCTCAAACGCGCCGTGCGGCACGCCCATATGTCGGCCTTCCTCATAGCGCTGTTCGGCACGGTCGAGCAAGCGGCCCAGCTGTGTAAAGCGACCCGTCTTGTCGGTCGCCACAATGGGCTGCTGGCTCAGGATACGATACGGCAAGTTGGCGGTATAGGTATCGAGCCGCAGCAGCGCCACGATAAAAAACACCGCCGCACCCAACAAAAAGCCAAAGCCGTAAAACTGCTGCGGCAATAGCAACGAAACGGCAGTCGCCAGCCCGGCCACACCGGCAAACAGGCCCGAAGCCAGCACGGCCCCCTTATAGTCGGTAAAGTACAGCAAGATAAGCATCACCGTATTGCCCACGGCATACAGGCCATAGCCCACGCACAGCGTGCGAAAATACCCGTGCATAAGGTTGTTAAAGCCCAACGGTAGGGCCGACAGCACCGTGGTCTCGAGCGAAATGACCGCCGCGGTCACAAACAGCTGCTTGAGCGCACAAAAGCGCAGTTCGCTGTTGAGCGTGGAGAGCATCTCCTCCTCTGCCACCACAATATCGCCTACCACGCCGCCGTCATTGAACAGGCTGTAGTAGTCGCGGTAGCGCGGATAGAAGTTGACCTCGACCGAGACCACAAAGTTGACGGTCGTGACCAGGATCGTCAAAAACGCAATGAGCGCCGGCACATCGTAGTAGGGCGCACCATAAAACAAGCCCTTGACCTGCACGCCAATGGGACCGGCCCAAATAATCACCAGGTGCGCAAAGAGTCCCAGATTGGTTAACAGACCCGTGAGCGCCAGCGGCATAAACTGATCGAGCCACCGCAAAAAGGGCCAGGGGCTGCGGTCGCTCTGAGGAAAATACCGGTACAGCAGCACCACGTCCCAGGCGAGCATGACGCCGTAGCCCAGAGCAATTGACGCCAACAGACCCTCGACCGGCGGCAGTCCCAGCGCCAGCGCGGCCAGGGCGCACAGGCACGCCACGCCAATGGCAGCCGCAAAGCTGCACAGAATGCCGCGGTAGTCCTTGATGGCCGTGAGGTAACTCATGCCGTTCCAGTTGACGATCATAATGTTGAACAGCCACAGGCACAGCAGCCCCTGCAGCAGCGTGGCACCCGAGAACAGCAAAAAGACGCCGTAGAGCACCGTGCCCGCAACGAGCATGATGGTATTAGATCCCCAAAACGAAGGCAGGATCTCATCCTCGCGCTCGGCAAACAACATATCGGCCAAAAAGCGCGTGACCGGCATAGAGAAAAAGCTCGTGAGCAAAAGTGAGGCCAGCAGTGTGTAGGTCACCATGCACACCAGCAGATCCTGGTTGGCACGGCCCACACCCCACAGACCGCACAGCACCAAGATACCCACCTGGAGCAGCACGCCCAACAGCATGGGACCCGTGCACACAATGCCGGCGTAGCCGTAAGCACGCATCGTGGCAAACAGGCCCTTGCGCCTAAACAGGCGCTTGAGCTCAAAACCAATTCCGGCCATCGGCTACTCCCCCTCTCTGGGCAGGTTAAACGAACACGCCGTCTCGCCGTACAGCGCGCGATAGTTGGCGAGCATCTGCTCGTGCAAAAAGTACGTGGCAACGCGACGCTGCCCGCGCTCCCCCATCTCAATGCGACGGGCGCGGCTCACACACATGCGCTCCATGGCATCGGCCAAGCCCTTGCGATACATGGGCGGCGTCACAAAACCCGCGACGCCAAAGTCGTCGCCCGGGGCGCCTTCGAGCAGCTCACGGCAGCAGCCCACCTCGGTCGTCACGCAGGGACGACGCGCTGCAAGCGACTCCAGCACGCTAAGCGGCTGGCCCTCGGAGATGCTCGTCAAAATGGTAAAGTCGAGCTTTTCCATGTACTCGACCACGTTGACGCGACCGGTAAAGATCAGGTCGCGCACGCCCAGGGTATCGACCAGCGCGTGGCACTCGGCGCCGTACTCTTCGTCGTCCACGCCGCCCATGATGTGCAGGCGCACCTTGGGCAGGCGCTCGTGCAACTCAAAGAAGGCATAGATCATGGTCTTGACGTCCTTGATGGGCGCCAGGCGCACCACAGCGCCAATGTCCACCCAGCCGTCATCGGGCTTTAAGGGAATGTCCTTAAAGCGGTTGAACTGGATGCCGTTGGGGATGACCAGGCATTTGTCCGCATCGCAGCCCATATCGATCTGCGTCTTGCGGGCGTTATGGAACAAACTCGTCACGCGGAAGGCGCGGCGGTAGATCTCCTCCGAAAGCAGGTAGAAAAAGCGGATCCAGCGGTCCTTAAACGACGGCACCACCCAATCGGCGCGAATGATCTCTTCCTCGCGCTCGCGGGTATAGATCCCATGTTCGGTCAGCAGCACCGGCGCATGGCGAACGCTTGAGCCCAGGCAGGCGAGCAGGCCACCGTAGCCGGTCGAGATGGCGTGGTACACATCGGCCACCGGCACCTCGCTGCCCAACAGGTAGAGCACGGGAAGCAACATGGAGCGCATGGTGTGGAATGCGTCGGCAAAAGGCGTGTAGGGGTACTCGGCAAGGCACACGTCGCGGAAGATATCCATAAACGTGCGGCTCTGCAAAAACGAGAGCGGATGTACGCGACGGCGCTGGAAGATATCGAACAGCACGTCCCAGTCCGGATTGGAGAGCGACACCAGGCGGCGTAGCGCCTCGCGCTCGCGGTCGTTAAAACTGGCTTCGTGTTGCTCGCCCGAAAGCCGCAGGGCATCGTCCAGGAACACCTCGTGCACCTCGACCACGTTGCTGGGCAGCTCGTAGACAAATTTGCCGCGGTCGGCAGCATGCGCGCCAATCACCCACAGCACGAACTCGTGCTCGGGCATGGCCTGGATAAAGCCATGCATCCAGGTAGATACGCCGCCGTGCACATAGGGGTAGCAACCCTCGAGTACCAAGCAGATTCTCATCTGTCGCCACCCTCCTTGCGCTCGATCGTCAGGGTATTATCATTTGCCTTGAGCAGATACAGATTGCCCGTAAGGTGCGTCAGTTCGCCACCCGTCACCGCACCCGGCTCGCCATTATTGGCGCGGAACATGAGCCACGCCTCGTCGTGGAAATTGCCAAGGCTGAGCGTCCAGGCATCCGCACTGGTATCCACGCTCACCGTAACCGACGAAAAGCGCTGAATGGCGCCCGAGCATTCCGAGCCGGTCTGGCGGCGCAGGTCGGGCGCAGACTTGGTAAGCCAGTCCAGGTAGTCGGTCAGGCCGCCCTTGTAGACTTCCCAGCCCTCCTTGGCGCCGCGATCGGGATCGAGCAGGTCGTCCGGGTGCATAAAGTGCGTACTCACGTAGTGCATGTTGAGCTCGGACACGGCAGCCAGGCGCATATAGGAATCGTCGACCATGCCGCCCGAGACAATACGCGGCTGCTCCACAATACCATCGCTCGCCACGCCAAACTCCTGCACGTACGGCAGGTCGGTACCGTCCTCAAAGTACGTACTAGCAATAGTCTTAATGCGCGAAACGTCGGTGCCGATAAGCTTACGCGCGCGGGCCGAAAGGATATTCGACGGTGGCACGTAGACCGAGCCGTGCGCGTTGGGCAGCACCTCGTCCTGGAAGGCTATAAGCTCGTTGAGCGAAGCGACGAGCGTTTCCTTGTTTTTCCACGTCTTGTAGACGTACAACGTACCATAGTCGGTGTCCCAGAGCGCAAGCGGCTGATGGTTGTAGCCGTGAAAGCCCAGCTCTCCGCCCATCTGCAGCAGCATGCCGCCAAAGTAGCGGAACTGCGTGGTATCGGCCTGGCGCGCGGGCTCGGTCTGGTTGACCGCGTCCTCGTAGTTTTCGATCATCACGCCGGTATAGCGAATGCCGTATTTTTGCGCGAGCTTTTGCAGATCGGGCCACCAGACCTTGGCATAAAAATCGGCGACGGAAAGCCCGTAGTCGCGCTTGATGTAGGTGCCGTCGCCCGAGGGCACAGGGCTAGGAAAGTCGTCCAAATAGAACACGGCGCTGTTGATGACCGGATAGGCCGTGGCATCACCCAGCAAGCTTATGGCCGAAGCATAGAACCCACGCATGACCTTGTCGTAGATGCCAATGTTGCACACCACGGTGTGACCACTGCCGCAATCGTTAGACCAAATGAGCGGCGTGCCCGCGTCACCGGTCTTTGCCCATACGTGCGCCGTATCGCGCAATGAAACCGAGAGCGAAGAATCGAAGGGATCCGAGAACTCGTAGCGCTCTCCTCCGCCCAACATAAAGTCCTCGCTCGGAACGATACTTTCGGCTTTCGCATAGTCATATCCGGCCGATTCGATCCCAAGCTTGGAAGCAATAGCCTGCAGGTAGTTCGAGTTATCTGGCGTCATGCCCAGCATGAGTGAGCCGCCCGCACCCACCCAACTCATCAGATCGGTCAGATGCGTACCCAGTCCGTCAAGCGAGGGCATAAGCACAATCACGCGATCAAACGACGTGAGCGATGGAATCGCGTCCGCACCGTCGGTGGCAATATCAACATCGCGATGGGCGATCTTCATGTCCAGCAAAATCTGGTCGAACTGTTCCTTTACGTCCTCGACGCCAGCTTGATCGGAATCGGTAATGACCAGGCACGTGGGCTTTTGGCCAAAGATTGCCGAGGAGGCCGGCACCGCATCGTTGGCGGCCAGCATCCCCAGCTTATGCTGGCCCGCACTGTACTGCACGCCGGCACGCTCCACCAGCAACACGGCGGCCATAGCAATAAAGACCGCCCACACCACAAGGAGTCCCATCCAACGAAAGCGGCCTGCACGGTCGCGGATATGTTGCGCCACGCTCATCTGGCCTCCTCCCCGTCGCGCCAAAACGCCAACTTTTCGCGGTTGTCGGCGCTCAAATATACATGTTGCTTGTCAATCGCATCGATCACACGGTGGACCTCGTCACCGTCACGGCGCATCACGGCCAGGCGCAGGCAAAGCATCCAAACCTCCTGCTCCTCGGGCACGTCGAGCACCAGCTGGTTAGTCACGGCCTGCGACTCGTCGATCTGTCCGACATCGGCCAGCGCCGTCGCGTATCGAATGCGCAGCTCAAGGGTATCCTCGCGCTCGCAGCGACGCGCAAGCAGGCGCGCGTACTGTTGGCGCTGAATCTGAGCAACGCGCCCCTCAGCCAAACCCGAGCCCAAGTATTCACCAAGAAAATCACAGTATTCGTTGAGGTTTTGCGCGCTCGGGTCCGTCTTGAAGGCACGCTCCAGCTGCTGCAGTTTAAGGTCAGACTCCTTGGAAATCTGCGCCACCGCCGTCGCGGCATAGTGCGCCACCTCAACGTCGTCGTTAAGCTTAGCCGCCTGCAGCTGCGCCAGGTACGCGTCGGGTTCCTCGGTGAGCATGGAGAGCATTAGGCGGCGCCGGTATGCCGGGTCGTTGACAATGAGCGCCTCCTCGAGCGGCACTACGCCTGCATCGGCGTCACGGTCGTGCATCAGGATGCTGCGATGCAGGTCGTCGTTGAAGCGCAGCGACTCCAGCGCAGACTCTTTCAGTCCCTCGCCAAACACCGCGCTGCGGACCGATAGCAAAACCACCAGCAACGGGCCCCACAGCGGCACCAGCACTATCACAGCCAGCATGTGCCCGCGCACCGGCAGCAGGCCCAACTTCATAAGCGTCCACAGCATCAGGCAAACCAGCGCATGAATCAGCAGCAAGACGGCAGCAACGACAAGCGAGATCAAGCGGCACCCCCCTCACCGTCACCGGTGTAAGAGATGTGCTGCAGCAGCGCCACGATGTCCTCGCCGTCAACGGGCTCCACCGCAATCTGCTTGGCGCTCAGGCGCTCGCGGATAATGGGCAGATCGCACGCCTTTGCCTGGCGCATAAGCAGATAGAGCCCGTCGCCGTCGACCAAGCCCGCCGCATCGCTCTCGCGGATTGCCGACCCAATTGCGCCCACCAGCTCGCCGACAGGCTCCACGCCCGGTACCACGCGCAGGAGCAAAAAACTCCCCATCTTGCTATCTGCCAGCGCCTGCTCCGCCGCAAGCTCTTGGCCAAAGGCAGCCTGCTTGAGCACGCAAGTGCCGTCAACGCAGCGTTTATCCTGCGCCACCGCCTCATAGTCAAAGGCACGGCCCAGCGCGCTTTCGACCAACCCGCACAAGATACGGAACAGGTTTTGATAATAGAGGGTCATTTGGTTTTCGGCCGCACAACGCACAAAGATCAACACGGCGGGTGCCCCGTCGCGTTCGATCGTGTATCCAAACATGGGAAGCCCCGGCGTCAGTTCGCGGTTCACCCACAGGTTCGAACGACCCCCGTCGCCCAAAAGAGGTGCAAGCTGCTCAAGCGTGAGCGAGCGTGCGGCATCTTCGGCAATCGCGGGACTTGCTGCCACCAAACGTGCAAATGCCCCGCCCGAAACATGGTAGATCGCCACCGAATCGTTCTCGAGGATCTCGCCCAGAAGCTCGCAGCACTTGCGATAGATGTCGCGTGGGTTGAGCACGTCGAGCTCCTGCGTCACGGCAAAGATCTTGCCAAAGCTGTCGTGGCGACCCACGATCTGGCGCCTGTACGCGCGCTTGTCCTCGATCGCGTCGTGGTAGAGCTGTGTGAGGAACGTATTGCGGTTGCGCACGAGCTCGTTTTGATCGCGCTCCGCCCTAATGGCCTCGCTGTTGCGCAGCTGCACATAGCCGCACACGGCACCCACCACAAAGTACGCAATAAACGGCAGCCAGTTGGACGGCTCGTAGAACAGGCCCTGGAAGGTATAGCCGTACTGAGTAAAGTAGCTCGCGGCCAAACCCACCGACGCCAGCAGCGCCGCAACCAGGCCAAAGTCCAAACCATACAGCGTGCCGATCAACACCACGTAGAGCAGGCGATAATCGAGCACGTTGAGCTGGGCCGATTGTGAGAACAGATGCTCCAGCACCTCGAACAGAACCCAGGCAACGCCCGTCTCCAGGCATTTAATAGGCAGCGCGCGCATCTGGATGCGGTCGATGGCGGCACGCAGCGGGTTGACCTTCTTTGCGCGGCCAGCATCCCAACGCGCTTGAATGGTCGAAAGATCGCGCAGCAAGTCGTAACGCTGAAACCAGCCATAGCGCACGCGAGCGACGTCACTGGCGGGCAGGGCGTAGCCAGCAGAATCGCCATAGGCAACGGCAAGGCCGGGGAACAACGCCTTGAGGGCCTCGCCCACCTCACCTGGCGTGTGATGGAAGGTATCGGCTACGTCGAGTGTCTCAAAGTTGCCATCCCAGCTGTCGAAGATACGGCGTACCAGCACCGCAAGTTCCTCGGCACACAGCAGGGGAAACGCCGCATCCTGCGCGCCCTGTAGAGCGACCGATCCGGTTGAGCACGCATCGAACAACGACACCAAAAACGGGTCCTCCAGCGCGGCGGACGCGGTATACAGGAACGGTACGCGCAGGATCTTGGTTTGAACGCCCTCGCGAGCAGCGTAGTAGCGGCACAGGTCGTTGGCTGCGCGCGCGATAATGCCCTTGCCCGTTCGCCCCGCGGCATCGGCGGCACCCTCGGCACCCGCGGGCCCTGCTATATACAGCAGTTGGACCCGGCGACCCGCGCACGCACGAAAGACCGTGCGCAGCAGCTCGATATCGCCCACGGTATCGGTATGCGGGGTAAGGTAATTGGATAGGTAGACCATGCGGTCGAACTCGTAGGCCTGCTCCAAGTGCTGGAGCAGCTCTTTCCACGAGGCATGGGGCGACGACTCGTCGCGGTACGCGTCCTGCGCGGCTACGACCTGCACATGGTCCCCGGGGAACGCCTTGGCACAAAAGTCATCGTCAACATATGCGGTGTTGCCAACAACCAGCACCTCCATGGCGCACCCCTCCCCTTAATTCCACATTTGTCATAGTCAAACATGCGTATTGTACGCTGTCAACGCGAGCCAAGGCGCCTTTAAGGCTGTTTTAAGAACTTTTTTAGAGGATGTGGGAGTGGCAACTCGTCCGACCCAGGCTCATTGAGAAGCTGCTATTCGCTCTGAAAAGGCACATCGCAATCTGCTGACAGCTCTGCAGGGAGAATGGCAGGCAATGTAAGCGCTCCCATGGGCGAAAGTCCAGTAACAACCATCAAATAGCTCTTTGCATGGGCATATGCCATCGAAATAGCATTTGAAAGAAGGTAGTGACGCGCCTCGTCATCGGGAGAGTTCATTGGCATTTGCGCTGAAACCGAGATGGATACTGTAACGCCAGCGTGCATCTTCTCCTGTGCACCTTCATCTCTGTCAAGGAGGCTGCCAATTACGCACATCTTTAAACTTGCGCGAGCGTCATTGCCGTTTTTCCAAAGGTGGACATCTTGGTAGCTAACGTCAACTTTTAATTCCATGTTATCCGAGGGCGAATCCTCGATATGGAAATCGGAGTCAACGACGAACAAATGAACGACTTGAATCGGAGCAATAAAATCCCCTCTCATGCTGCCAAACCTCCGGAAATCATCTCGGGATTCACATGCGAGGACGGACGCTCGTTCCTAAAAGACCATTGCTTACGCAGGGATTCATTGGACGAGAGAAACGGTAGCTCTTTAGAATAGTTAACGGTAACCTTAGGAACGATATTGATACCCAAAGCGAGCTCGAACCTAGCGATCGTCTTCAGCGTCATATTGGGCTGAGAATTCAACAGCTTCGAAAGCGACTGAAGGCTCACACCCATACGCTTTGCCAAATCGCTTTTGCTTAAACCCAAATGCTTCATCTCGCGATGAACAATAAACTCGATATCTAGCGCGTGTTCATAAGCGCGTGTTTCGCTAGTTTCTGTCTCGGCGTAAAAATCAGATAAATCTACTGTATTCATTGTGTTCTCCGTTTCGAAAGCCAAGTATATAAGTCAACGCTCAGATTCCAGAAGTTGACGTGCTATTACGGATAATCGCTTGGCCCGCTCGATTTCTTTACTGATATTTCCTGATCCCTGATGTCCTTTAAACCAAAACAATAGAACAACTTTGTCTACGCCCTGACATATGGCATAAATCATCTCTCGATTTGCCCCGTCAAACCCTTTTAGTTCATAGAGGCCGATCTTAGAATCAATACATCGTAGCTTTGAGGTCCCACTCGCAACCTTTAACCCATAATCATAGATTTTTGAAATCTGATCGATCATTTTACGGGCGGCTATTTTACGTTTAGGGTCTGACATCATCTTCTGAAATTGAGAGTTGTCGGGAGAAGTCGTCAGCTCCCAAAACGGTCGGCCCTTGGGGTCTCTATATTCGACAAGTTCATATCCTTCAACCAAAGGCCACCTCCCATTTCTAGATACACTTAACTTATAAGTTAAGTGTATCTATTTAAATACAAATAACAAGGCTTATGTTAGATTCCACAGCTCCAAATCGATAAACAACCCAGTCGACCTTGCGTTAAATCCGGAAGTGCGGGAAAAATCCGAGATCGGCAGACCAGACCCCTGTTTTAGATTTCCTCGACCAGCACCTTAAACACGAAAACCGCCTTTCGGCGGTTCCCGCGGACCAAGCCGGACGTACCGTCGCAAGGCCTCATCACAATTCGCACTCTAAGGAAATGAACAGTCGCGGTCAATCCTCGGCAAAGAATCCGTTACGAATTAGAGCCAAGTAAATGAGCATCAGTAAAGTTACATGCGAGCAGAAAAAACACCCGCAATTTCGCCTTTTCCCAATTGAGATGTAAGTTTTGACAGGCCGAATCTTACATCCAAACAAAAAGATGGCCGACGCATCAACCCTCTTCAGGTGTCACCCGAAGGCTTCCACCGCAATTGGTTTAATTCTAATCGATATCAATTGTTTGTCCACGGTCACGTCAACCAGTAGAAGCCGCCCATATTCGACCTTATCCAGGCAGCCATCAACCCGACACGCACCGGGCGTTCCGAGACGCGTCAACCAACGAAAGGTCACGCCATACCTAACGACGACATCGACTACCTGCTGAAGTTCGCACCCCAAGAAGCGCATATCGACGGCCTGACGGACGCCTCTATATGAACGCAGCCAAGTTCCCGACCAAGCCAACGCTACCCATTACACGCCTTAGCCAGCAGAACAAGCCTCTTAGCAGCATCATCAAAAGATCCCACAGCGTAATATCCGTCTTTATCCTTACCAATGCACCCAACAAAAGGAGAGGACAGGAACTCGAGCATTTCCCCAACCTCACTGATTGACAAGTCTTCAATTGAGGACGCGCCGTTTTTCATGAACCAGTAAATATCCCGTTTAGACATCACGCCGCCAAATTCTTTATCTTCGTTTTGAGAAAGCAACGCCCTGAGCACCAAATCGAGCAGTTTGGTCGTTCGCCTAAAGCGAGCAATAGCGGGTTCCAATAAACCAAGATCGATAGACCCCGAATACTCAAAGAGAATTTTGTAGTCTTGAGAGACGAGAGGAATCTCCTCTTGAAGCTTAAGGAGTTTTTCCAACTCGCTAATTCCAAATAAAGCGACGTCGTGTTCCTTAGCCCTATCGCAGATTCGTTTTTCAGAAAAACTTGAACCCACAACGGCGACGAACGACGCATTGTGCTTACGACGATGCAGCTCAAGCGTATCAAAATCGACTTGTGAGGCAGAAACCCCGCCATTAGAGGTTGATTTAGCGTCAATTACCACGGAATAAGAAAATCTCGAAGCAGCATTTGCGACGGCTAAAACATCTGTATCACCAGACCCACCCAACAAAGTCGTTCTAAACCCAAGGCGACTAAAACACCGTTCCACAGCTCGTTCCAGCCGATCGGGATGACCGGAATCGCGCGAAGCATCCCAAAGCTCTCCAATCAGTTTGTCGACATCGGTAGCCATGGGCTGCTCGGGTCCCGCCCCCTGCTTGCCAATGGAATCAACGGTGAAATTAAAGCCATAACCGCTCAAAAAAGAATCGCAGTGCTCAGTTGCTTGATAACTCATCTGGCTCCTCTTTTTTAGCAAGCCAGCTTTCAACAACACATTAAGACGCTTTCTTAGCGCTTCATGGGAGATGTTGACGTTAAAACGTTCGAATAGAAGCAGCTGGAGTGATCTAACATCAAACGAGCTGTAACCAACAAGCGGCAAAAGCTCGAATACCCAAGAGAACGCCGCGTGAAAACAGCATGCAAAATTAACTGCAGATTTTTCAGACAGCCAAGCGTCGCCAATTGCGGTTAATTCGTACGTCGTAAGTGACGACCGCCGCACAAAGCCCAATTTTGAAAGTGCGGAAATCGCCGCCCTGGTTGAGCTTTCGGAAAGTTTATAGGACAAGTTTGAAAACTGAACGATTGCAGCCTCCTCACCACCATTTTTAACGATGGAAAGAAGCTCAACTGTGGCATCAATAAAACCGGATGCTCCACCAGCGAAAAATCCAATAGAATCCGAGCGATCAGATTGTTTGGCATTTAAGGCTAGTTCGACGGCCCAATTTGAAGGATCAACCCAGTTTAAGGAGGCAGACTCCTCCAAGACGCCCTTGGGCTCCACTTCGATCTGAGAAACCCATTGGTCACCTAGAGCCGTACGCGCGTATCTGCATCCTTCGTATTCTCGATACTCAACAAGGCCAAGCTCGCGAGCCCACTTTAGACGTCGCTGAACCTCACCCTTCTTGCTCCAGCTCATTCCGTACTCGGCATTAGCCGTCAAACGCAGCTCACCCGAAGTTTTTGGCGTGCCTAGCGCATCAATCATGCCGCTAAAGAATTTGCAACGACTTGCCAGGCACGCAGCCAGATAGGAGTTATCTCCCGTGTCAATCCAACGTTCCGCTTCTGCAGAAGGAATGTATCCCTCAGGAGTCTTAACAACCAATCCGCACGGGCTCAGGGCAAGACAAGCTTCGCCAAGAGAAAGCTTGGCTGTTGAGCCCTCAATTGAAATGGCATCGTCTAGGGATTGGCCGCGCTTTAAGACATCCAGAATCGTTCTTAAAGACTCGATCATCCCCGCACTCCCAACAGGAATATTGGGAGAAGACTGGGCATGGGATGAATAATCGGAAAACTTTGGATATTCCATCGGATCGATCTGGACCATAGGGCATCTCCGATAAAGGTCGACAAATAGAACGCTATGGTCATGATATCAAGGGAAGAGCTCGCGAATCGCACGGGACCCTATACGCTACCGCGAAAGAGTTCGGCAATGTCTCGAAACGCCATTTACATTTGTCCAATTAGAGCATGGCAATCAGTGCAAACTGGGCTAATTTCCATTGGTGACAAACGCACCCCCGGTTCGTACACGAGCAAGGTATTCTTAAGTTCGGGAATAATCTCAAGGTAGCGAAGGAAACAGCTCTTCTCCAGTTCGCCAAAGTCAGAACCCAATATTGCATCCCGCATCTCTTGGATAAGCAGGATTAGCTCCGCCAGCAAATTATCCGTTTTTGTCAAAAAAAACGCATCTCTTGATCGAAATTCAACCTATGAGCAGATGAAGCGCGTGCAGGCTCATCCTTATATGCCTCAAGAGAAGTATCCAAGATGGATTTAAATTCCGCCATTCGCCTATTAAGGACATGATCGAAAGCGCGTTCGACAACTTTGGGGAAGACAAGCTCCAAGAAAGCAAGAAGAGCAAGTGCACTTAGGATTAACTCAGAAATTACTTTTCAATCATGCGATATCCTCATCTTACTTATTAGCGTTATTAGCGCGCATATCAATTAGCGCGCATATCAAAAACAAACGAAGAACAAGACGGATGCTCCATTTCGCGTGCAAAGATACGCGCACACAAGCCTAAGCTCCAGATTGAAATAACGAATAATTAGGCAATCAAAATCTGTAGCATAATCTGCTTTAACGCTTGCGCTCCCTATGCCGAATTCGAAAGCGGTCGACCAGATAGTTAGAGGCTATTAAATATACGAGAAGAATTATGAAAACAATTAATGCGACCGTCCCAGAGATTTCGGGTTCGTGATTAGCAAACAAGCCCTCTATTAAAGGAACGGTCAAAGATACTGTAACCCCAATAAAACACATCTTATCGGCATCAATGCAAATAATGCCTTTGTTTTTAGATAGAAAGAAAGCCGCGGCGCAATAAATAACCAACAAAGCCATAAGCCCCGGAACCGTATCCCAGCAGAAAAGTGCAACCATAACGGGAAAAGTCCATACCGCATTACCGGCCGAGTCAGAGTCCATAAAAGTATAGCCCCTGGCCTTTAACCCGCTTTGTACCATTGCAAGCCGAAAACTCTCTCGTAATATCCATCCAGAAAGAGAAGAGAAATAGAGAACCATCAGGCGATCGACCGACCACAGCGAGCTATCCCCAAACACAAGAGTAAGCATGTGAGAAACTACAGGAAGAGCAGCTGAAGTTAAAATCGCAACCAATATATCGGCAATATCGATCGAGGCCGCTCCGTTCTGTTTTTGTTCGATCATAGTTGGCTCCAGTTCCGCAAATGAAGTCAGGAACAACAGGCGATTAGCGTTAATTGATCCAGTTTGGAAAACAGTGAAAAAGCTAGTTTTGTAGCTTTTCGATTCGTTTCCCAATTTCCTTTTCGAGCTTAAAACGTTTCTTTTGATCATCAACCGCCCGGTTCAGATAATCCTCCCAGTAGTCAATCACGTTTTTTCGCAGCCACGTGCCCGCGAGCCTTCTACTTGAAATGACCCTAGGAATATCATCGGCAATGAGTGGGAAGCGGAAAGACCAGTGCCTCATTTTTCCGCCATCCCATTTTAAGAGGACAAGCTCACGGTCAAACCACTTTGACGAGGCCATCAACTTATAGACATGTTCATCCGAAATAATGAGATCCCTTTTACAAAGCTCCTTAAGACAGGCGGCACCAACCGCCATGATCCCTTCCGTAACAGCAGAAATATCAATCGGGAAGTACTTGGGATGCGATTCTTTAAGTCCAGAGATAATACGAATAACATCCCCATCAGGGATGTTTGCTTCCACAAGCAGCCTATTCACAAGAACCTGAGCAGCATCTTGATCAAGTTCGTTATCAACACCTATCTCGAAATCGTCCCTGACCATAAAAGCAGCGAACGATTCTGTAACGCTGGCGAACATCGACTGTATTGCCCCCCCGTGCTAGAGCCACAGCGTTCATGAGGTTATGAGCAACAAGATCGTGAGCCAAAAGAGCGTGAAGAAGCGCGTCGTAGAAACCCTGATAATCGGAAAGAGGCTCAAGGATCTCAGTATTTGTGTCTTCAACCGGAGGATTGATATTGCTGCGTTCAATCAATGATTCAACTGCATCTTTTAGACTGTCGCCATCGCTCCATAACTTCCACCGTTACCGTAATCGATCTAGCAATCTAGAGCATCAAATTACTCAGCACAGAACAAACTGGATTAATTACAGTGCTGTGTCTTTGTTCGAAGGCAACTGTTTTACGCGCTTCAGCAAGCATCTTATCAACTTCTTTGCCTCTGGTCCGAATCGACTTCAAACCATCAATCTCTAGATTCTCAACAACATGAATCCTATCGCCATGAGAATAGGCGACAAATTCATTATGTTCAATCTGTCCAACAAACTCTTTATGCTCTGAAAGCATTGCTCTAAGTTGAGAATTGACCATCCTCACATGAGGCTGAACACACTTCAAAAAATGAGAGTAAAGCTCAATAACAAGTTCGTGATAAAGCATATTTGAATATCGAAAGCACAGGAAAGGGGAACCTTCTGGATCAATACCGCGTATTGCGCTCAACGCACGAGAAATAAACGATGTTAATTTCTTGGAAGTATTGAACAAATGCAGATTGGCAAGCTGGTCTAAATCAAGGCGAAGTCGATAACGACCCAACTCAGGAACAACTGACACAACCGTTTGTCCATGCTGAATAGGATTTCTGAGTTCATACATTAAAACATACAATCCGCCCCGATCGATCCAACTCGAAGGCAGTTTCTTAAATGTCAGATACCCCTTAGACTTTCTCCCGCCGAAATAATCGCCTGCAACAGCGTCCATCTTGTCTATTGCGTTACGCGCTGCTGAAATGAAATTACCAAAAGCACCGTTCGTCACCGTTCTCGGATCAAATTTACCATATTGAAATTCATCAGTCAGAAAGTCGCCCCGATCACACGGAGCCAATCGGCAAAGCTCGAAATAACTCCATTGAAACTGATTGAACAATTGATCGGTCTCAAGATGCGATCGCATGGCTTGATTGTAGGAATCAACGATCTCGTTATACTCAGCATCAACCAAAATCACATTTTCCAAAGCGTCCCTGCCAGAATCGCTAACTCTATTAAATGGGAGTGTATGCACCAAATCAGCCATCGTCTCCAACCCTTCTATTCCTGTCTGTTAAAACGGCCAACCGTGAGCGTTATGAAAGCCTCTTCGTTTCCCAGCTCAAACAACAAGTCCTGTGAAAGTAATTTGAGGAGCCCCGATCCAAAAGCAGCCCTCGGTCAGATAAGGAAACGAACGGCCAAACGGCCACTGCAGACCTTTAGCAGCCCTTCCTTCCTAATCAAATGAGCAATATCAGTAAGATTGCCAAGTTTTAGAATCAGGGGCTGTAGGAATGCATAGCCTTTGCTACTCGTTTCTTTCCCCACCACAATGGGGATGCGGACGTTTTCCTGGACCGCGCATAGGCGTATCCAAGCTTCCAGCGGTACTCCATCGGGCTCAGCCACCCGAGGGACTTCTTAATCCGCTCCTCACGATAGTACACGAGGTAGGCCTCGAGCCTCCCCATGAACTCCTCGGCCATCACGCCCTCCCAGTTCCTGTAGTGGAAGAACTCGTTCTTGAGGTGCCTGAAGAAGCCCTCGCAGAAGACGTGCGGGCGTCGCTTGCAGCCGATCGCGCAGTACCGCCCGCACCCGTTGCAGCAGCGCGGCCACGCGGCCAGGCGCGGGCAGGCCGCCGGCAGGTCGGCGGAGGCGTCCACGCGCTCGCCGCGCCTTTCCCTCGGCGCCATCAAGAACCCGAGCGACGCCACCTCGGAGCTCACCGTCGAGGGCGACCTGCCCAGCTCCCTCGCGACCTGCCTGCACGAGGCCCCGCGCTCCAGCATCCTCTGCACCGTGCCCCGCTCGTGCCTGGTAAGCCTGCGGTAGGCCCTCGGGGTCGCTTTACCGGCCCCCTTCTTTCTTTTTGCGGACATGCCGTCCTCCGATCTCCCGGAGCCGGCCGGTCCGGCCCTCAGGGTATCGGATTCCCTCATTCATCCGTGCATATACGGAGTAATGAGGGAAGTGTTCGGATGAAGTTGCCAATCAAGGATCAAAGAATAACGCGGGGCCTTGACGCTTGAATCTTGCCGGGGACCCCCATAAAATGATGTATGTTGGCCCGCTAAGTCAACATCACGCTAGGCTTTAGTTGCCGCTAAAGCCTAGCGAATTTTCACCTTTACGGTCTTCGTAGTCGTCCCGACCTTTCTAGCCCTACCCGTTGGGCTGATTCGATATTTCGGGATCTTAACTCGAATCGTTTTCGTAGCCATGTACATCACCTCCCAACAGCTAAATCTCGAACGACCCTAAACTTATCGATGCTTGGCAATTTGATGCTTGACCAAGGTCTTCGCAGCCGCGGTCTTTGCAGCTTTGGTTGTCGAAGAGCTTGCAAGCGTTTTTGCGGCGGCGCCAACCTTACCGCCATGATGAGTAGTCATGTGTCCTCACCTCCATTCTTGGAATCGTCGTTATTGTATCATACCTTTGTCGCATCCCAAGTCAGTTTCCATTGCTTTGTCTCAATCTGTCCCATACAATATAGTCGTGGAGAGGAGCACACATGAAGAGATCAGACATCATCGACTTAATCCGAGCGCACTCGGAACATGACGATATCGCCTTCAACAACGCAGCTACTATCATTGCGAAAGATTTTGAAACGTCCGGTCAGCCCGAACTTGCAAGCTACATCATGGCCCTCATTGCCAGAACACGAACCTTCGTGCCGCAAGAAGTCACGGAGCAGAAATATGACTTCTTGGAAAAGGTAATCAGCAATAACATCTCGTTGCCCCTTCCTCAGGCCATCGCAAACGATATCCAGGGACTCCTCAACGCGTTATCTAAAGATGCGGGAATCAATACCGTCCTCTTTTATGGCGCGTCGGGGACCGGAAAAACCGAAGCGACAAAACAGATAGCCAGAATACTTGGCTATCATCTATATGCTGTCGATTTCAACCAAATTATCGATAGCAAACTTGGAGAGACGGCCAAAAATATTGCAAAAGTCTTTCAGGAAATTCATGATATCGGCGACGGCGCGATCGTCTTATTTGATGAGATTGATGCCATAGCCCTCGACAGGATTAATCAAAATGACGTACGCGAGATGGGACGAGCCACAAGCGCCCTACTAAAAGAGTTCGATAAGCTAGATACACGTTCCGCAATCATAGCGACAACGAACCTCTATGACAAATTGGACCCAGCGCTTGCCAGGCGATTCGATGTCCAAATTAACTTCAATAGATACACCCATGACGATCTCGTTGAGATTGGCGAGTCCATCGCAAAGAATCTAACCAAGAATAATACAACAATCAAAAATGACTCACGAACTCTCAAAAAGGTACTGCAGAGTTGCCCAGAGCTGCCCTGGCCCGGCGCGCTAAAAAACCTAATTAAGACTTCTGTTGCATTTAGTGACCCCCTTAACCCAAATGATTATCTCGGTAAGCTTTATCAGCGCCTTCATGGATATGAGCCCGATTCACTCGAGCTACTTAAATCTCAAGGTTTCACCTTAAGAGAAATGGAAGTCTTAACAGGCATTTCCCGAAGCACCATCGCGCGTACCCTAAAGGAGTAGCTCATGAACAGCTTAATTAGGCTCACCGGAGATTTTCAAACCGCAAAGGGCTCGCGACCAGGCTCAATAACGCTACCAGCCAAAGGCGTAGTCACGTCGGATAGAATTAAACTAATCCGTAAGAGCCTTGAAACAGTTCTAAACAAGTGGCCCAAAGATGCCATCATCAAAGATGTCTTGATCTCCGTCGAATACCGTCAGATAGTAGCCAAGAGCAATCGAATTAGAGAAATGCTGAATGGCGGGAAAGACCAAGAACCGGAATTAACTATCCGCGGAGCACGATATCTCGATTTTAACGGGAATCACCCAAGGCACTTGATGACCCATTACGTGCCCAAAAAAACAATTCTGTCTACTATTGATAAGCTGCACGAGTGCGAGCGAATCGTCGTCAATCATTTTGATGGACTGATGAACGCAGACAAGATGGTCGATCTAGTTAAAAATGGCATGCTCAAACAGAAATGGAATACAGCCATTTCCAGCACTCTGACCCGCTCGGTCTTTGCGCAGCTCATACGCGACTGCTATTACGTCAACGAATTTAAGGTGAGAAATCCGCCTACAAGTAAGGACGAGAGTGCCATCGTCACGCTCTTCAAAACCGAAAGAGAGCCACAGGATCTTTTTGAGGAGTTGCACATTGATGTATCTCCTGCAAATATCTTGGAGAACAGCGTACTCCTGACCGAGGCAGAATATCGCACCCTTCTCGACCGGGCCCCTTATCTCGTGGCGATGTCAGTTGTTGACCTATCCGACTTCACCCCCATCGATGATGAGAGCCCTGCCTCCACCGCTATCAGCAGTCTCCCCGAATACCCCACCGACGAGCCCATTATCGGCGTAATAGACACTCCATTTGAAGAGAATTATCCCCCTTACTTTAGCAACTGGGTGGACCACAAAAACTGTTTGCCCAAGGAAATTCATCCCACTGCACGCGATTTTCGACACGGCACCTGCGTCAGCTCGCTAATCGTTGACGTGCAGGCTCAAAATCCATCCCTTGACGACCATTGTGGCCACTTTAGGGTTAGACATTTTGGAGTTGCAACCGCAGGCAAATTTAGCTCATTTGCAGTGATGAAACATATTGAGCGCATCGTCGCGGAAAACCAGGACATCAAAGTTTGGAACATCTCCTTAGGATCAAAGGAAGAGGTGGACCGTAACTCAATTTCGCCTGAAGCAGCACTGCTCGACAAGTTGCAACAGAAATATGACGTCCTCTTTGTTGTTGCCGGCACTAACCAAGATAAAGGAAAGCCCTCATATCTTGGGTCCCCGGCGGACTCCATTAATGCCCTCGTTGTTAACGCTGTCAATAGAAATAACGAACCGGCGTCCTACACAAGAAGAGGACCAGTCTTAAGCTTTCATCACAAACCAGACCTCGCGTATTACGGAGGGGAGAATGACGACCCTCTAATCGCATGTTGCGGAACAGGAGCACAAGGTGCTGCTGGAACCTCCTACGCTGCACCGCTAATCGCCAGAAAAGCAGCGTATCTCATTTATAAGATGCACTTGAGCTGCGAACTTGCCAAAGCGCTGCTAATCGATGCGGCATGCGCGTGGACAGTCCCCGAAGACATGGATCGGCTTGGATATGGTATCGTTCCCGTAAAAATTGAACAGGTACTCGAAACCAGCAACGATGAAATCCGTTTTATGCTGAGCGGCGTGGCCACCGAACGCGAGAATTACAACTTCAGCATACCGGTCCCGGTATCTGGAGCATATTATCCCTCGGTAGCCAGAGCGACGTTATGTTACTTCCCCACTTGCAACAGAAACCAAGGCGTTGACTACACAGACACTGAACTCGATTTGCATTTTGGGCGCATCGACAACAATGGTCGGATCAAATCGCTTCAACCCAACAATCAAGGCGAAGATGACTGCACGACCGACGAGGAAAGAGCCCGAAAACAGCTACGAAAATGGGATAACGTAAAACACATTGCAGAATCACTGACCAGTCGCAGCAGGGCCAAAAAGGCATATAGAAACCCTCTATGGGGCATGATGATTCGAAAATCATCCAGATATCAGAAAGGCTCTCACGCTCCGCAACGCTTTGGTGTCGTAGTCACCATCCACAACCTTAAAGGCGAGAATCGCATTGACACTTTTATGCGCCAATGCGCCGCACTTGGCTGGATAGTTGAACGAGTCGAAATCGACAATGAACTCAAGATCTATGAACACAGCCAGGTGGAAGTGGAATTCGAGTAGACGGAGACTCCAGAGAGTGACGAAATAACCATTACGGTGGTCTCCATCCCCGAGATTGTCCGCCATTGTGATTGACGCAAACATCGAAACAAGACCGCCGTCATTTTCGAACAGTGTGCGTATCACATTATCCCGTCAATGCCGCGAAAGAAGGTAACCACTATGAAGCGAGCTGATGAAGAGCCAACGCCCGAAGCAATTGATACCGCAATCTTTCAGGATCCGCTGCGCCGACATGGCGAAGTCGAAAGATTCCTGCAATTGCTTCTTTCAGTAGAGCCTCCCTATACGATCCTCGTCAATGCTCCCTGGGGCTCAGGTAAAACGTTTTTTATAAAACAGGTCGAAAGAGTCCTGCGAATGGCAAATCCGGCGCTCGAGCAGGACGCCGCAAGACTGGATTCGATATTTGGTGCCACAGCAAAAGATCTTCTTGCTAACCCATTTCTGCCCATTTATTTCAACGCCTGGGAAGATGATCATTTCGATAATCCAATCCTGCCCATATTGGCAACAATCGCCACTTCAGTAGATGAGTCAACCGTCCATGGAGATGGACACCCATGGAAATGCTTCGGCGAAATCATTGAGACAGCAGTCTCGAAACAATTCGGACTAGCCCTCAATGTCAACAATATTGTTGAAGACTTTAGCGGCGTTGATTTTCTCGAAGGATACAAAGAGGAGAAGAAGCTCCGAAGTCGAATAGACGAACTCGTAAGAAACTATCTTCCCGGGATTGCGAAACGAGCCGTCATCTTTATCGATGAGCTCGATCGCTGCCGACCAGAATTCGCTGTAAAGGTACTCGAGCAAGCAAAGACTTTGTTTCAGCAAGAAAACATTGTCGTAGTCTATTCGACCGATATTTCGCAGCTAGCGAATTCGCTTGAAGGAATATACAGCTCCAATTTTGATGGAGTTAAACACCTAGAGCGCTTTTACGATAAGTGTATAGAACTTAACCCTATAAAACCTGCCGACTATCTCTCATTCAAGGGCATTAATACGCAAGCCGGATTCATCTTTGTCAATACAACGGTAGAACTACTTGACTACAAAAAGGCCTCGCTCCGAGCTTGCAACAGACTAGCAATGTCAATATCAGAACTCTTGAAGTATATTCTCAATAACCAAAACTACTACGGATTAAACGAGGCGTCGCGATTCCCAAAACAGTCTCTCCTGCCAGCTCTTATTGTTCTAAGCTACTTTGAACCCTTATCTTGGTACGAGGTGAAAGCAGGCAGAAACTATGACGCCGTATACCAGTTTGCAAGCCACAGCGAACTATTTATTAATTGTCTTGATAGCGCAATCGAAGTTGCTTGGGGGACTAAAAAAGACGAACTCCCCTATAACCAAGATATTGTGAATAGACGCAAACGCTTTATAGAAGATCTTTGTGCCTTGCTGTATACCGACAACAGATTCGATCCACGAATCGCCGAGCTAAATAACGACATGTCGTATTTCCCGCCCTTAGACATAGCTCTCTTCCACCATTTGGCACCACCTTCGGAATAGATGTTGACGTTCGCTAAGAACCTATCTGAGCAATCACTGGGAACCGAACACCGTGAGCATAATTGAGCAGTTAAGTAAAAGGGACGCACCTCGAAGACCGGGAGTGCGGCCCTCGCCGTATGGTTTTCCCAGGCGACCATCTTGGCGTACCCAGCAAATTAGGGCGCAGAAAACAATCCCATCCATGACAAAGCATGACAGCAAGGGGGAGGCATCACCCGCCGCGCGGAGGAGATCCAGGTTGCTCTTTCAGGACTTCGGACACGACTATATGACCGCCGCCGCGATCGAACGTACCATCCGTCACAAGTGGCTAATTCAGTTCGGCAGCAAATCCAACCGTACCAACTATATCCTCATGCAGTACGATCAATTTCTTGTATAGCGCGTTCACTTCCGATGCCCGAACCGCTTAAGTCCCGAAACCTCGTTTATCTAAATAAACTTAACGAAACACATGGACACCAGCGACCCGCGCCATTCCGGCACGAGGGTCCCGCGTGGCGCCCTTACCTTGGTAGCAAAGAACCTGGCCGCACATGGCGGTCCGAGGCATCACTACCAAAGAAAGGACGCGCCATGCCCGGCGGCACCATCGCCTACCTACTCAAGTTCGCACCCAAGGAGGCGTACATCGACGACCTGCTGAAAGGGCGCCTCTACATGAACGCGGCCGAATACTACAATGGCTTGCCTGGCGAGCAGGGCGATCCGCTCGAAGCGTCCATGGTCCTCCCAGCATGCATCTACGGCAATTACCGACTGCCCATCTACTGCATGTACACGGTCCGCGAGAACAATATCGTCGACAACACCGTGAAAATCCCGATACGAATGATCCGGGAGTTCGGGTGCGCGGACGAGTGGATCGGCATTATGCAGTACGACAGCTTCGCGCGCCTTACGGACAGCCACACCACCGGCGGCGGGGACGCAAACTCCCACAGCGCCATCTCCTATGGCATCCCCGGACCAAAGCTGATCGACGAAATTTTCCAAGGCACGACCTGCAACCTACTTATCAAAACGCCCAAGTACGCTTACCAGCAGGAATATCGAATCATCGGGTCGAACCCGGTCGAGTGCCGCCTGAGGCCCGATACCAAGCACCCTGAATGCAAAATCGAAGAATATGGCCACGCAGAGTTGGATCTGGGTAGCCAACTCACAGGCTTTTCCTGGAAGACGCCCGTGTCGAGCCTCACGGAGGAACAACGCAGACTCGCGCTGAAGCTTCCGCAGCACGCATAGTCAACCCAACGCGATCCACGACGTCACCTGGGCAACCAACCATCCCCCCCTCCCCGACATTCCCCAGAAAGTTCGCTGATGTTGACAGGTATTCCCGTAAAATAAACCCCAAAAAATATGTGCGGAGTGCTGGCCTGGAGCTGCCTTCGGACCCTATTGGCTGCTCA
>OLQG01000187.1_pt1 | contig 54588 bp, 45 predicted proteins | sample 1672221 | NCBI WGS metagenome assembly OLQG01 (sample SAMEA3136660, study PRJEB25190) | human gut metagenome | biome: human gut; feature: human-associated habitat; material: faeces | place: Austria | collected 2013
CGAGACCACAAATATGCCTTATTGGGGGCAATGGCTTCTGTGCTGTGGCTGGAGAGGATGAATTAAACAGGAGGTGGGGATTTGGGGACAGAAGCTGATGTATTCTGCTTACCCGAGAATATATGCAAAAGACAAGGAGGTTTTTGTATGAAGAACAACGACTCACCATTCCTGCTACCGGAAAGCATGACTGGAGCGACTGGTGGATCGTAAAAAAATCTACGGTTTTTAAAACAGGAACAAAAAAAAGAGAATGTTGGATCTGTGATAAAACACAAACGGTTTCTATTCCTAAATTAAAACCATTTGTGAAGCTAAATAAGAAAACTATTTCCTTAACTGCCGGAAAATCATATCGTTTAAAGGCATCTTATTCCAAAGGCGATTCTGTAAAAAAATACAAATCTTCTAATAAAAAGGTTGCTACTGTCTCTAAAAAAGGAGTAATTAGCGCTCGACAAGCTGGTAAAGTTCGAATTACTATCTACACAAAATCTGGTAAAAAGGCAACCTGCAAAGTTACTGTTACTGCGAAAAAGAAAGCCACTAAGAAAAGTTCCTCTAATAAGAGAGGTTCTGGTAGTGGTTCTTCAAAAACAAACGGCAGTACTGTTTATTGGACACCAGGCGGTGCAGTTTATCATCGCACACCAAATTGTCCGACTTTGAGTCGATCAAGAACGATTTATCATGGTTCTATTTCTAGTTGTCCGAAGAACCGCGGATGCAAAGTGTGCTTTTAAATTTTGATTTGCGCAGCAAAGGAGACACCCACAGGGAATATAATATCCTATGGGCTGTGTTTTGTCTGCCTAAACGAATTCAGAATTTATTCCAACTGGTTTTCTGAGCTGCAACGCACAGAACTCCTGAAGCTAAATAAAGCATATTTATGGCCTCGGAGCAAGGTTTGGATGCAAGCGCTTTAAGCGAACATTCAAACTGCCGCGACTAAAGTCACAAATATGCTTTATTTAGCTTCAGGAGTCCGTCTGCTTTGCAGCCTCGCAAATCAGAAGCTGCTATGCTATCATTCCCCGAATGCTTCCTCTCATTTTGCGAATGAAAGAGATTACTAATCCAAGTACTGCACAGTAAAATATACCATTGTTTCCGGTAAATGCATGTAAAATCCACTGGCCGCCATCCATTCCATTATATCCAAAAGTAAGGAATCCATCAATAAATGGAGTAAGTACCGTAATTACTAAGAATAATCCAAATGCGAAAATTCCTCTTCCGGTATCTATGTTTCTAAGTACTCCCATGTCCATTACTTTTTTAGAACCAAGAATCCACAGTGCTTCAATGATTCCAAACAGGATGAAGAAAGCACTTCCGCCGATAAATACAATGGTGTCTATATCTCTTGATGATGCCAGTCCCATAATTGTACTTACGCTGGTATAGTTCCAGACATTCTTAAAAATCTGTAATACAATACCAATCATTAATAAGGCGCAAAGCCAATGTAAACCGGTAAAAAGTATATTTCCTGCTGTCTTTACACTCTTTCCTACAACATTACCTGCTGTGGAGGCTGCATTTGACACGGCATCTCCACCACTACTTAAAGCGGAACGGCGCTTTCTCTTTGTCGTTGTTGTGTTTCTTGATGAGCCGCCTCTTTTATTCTTTATCGTGACTTTTACATTTTTCTGTTTGTCTTTTTGTTTCTGGTCTTCTTCCTCATCATATACCTTATATTCCGCATCAATGGATTCATTGCTTTTCTCTGTAGATGGCTCTTCTTTTGGAAGCGGAGCACCACAGTTCTTACAGAAATTACCTTCTGCTTCTGCACCACAATTGCTACAAAACATTATGTTCACCTCATTTCAAATATCTTGTATAATAATAAAGCATTTTTACACAAAAGAAAAGAGGGGAGGTTTCTTGATTTTTACCAGGGAGGAGACAAACCGAAGGAAGCATATCTCATATTTCCTCAGAGTTTCGTCTGTCAGTCTGTTTATCTCTCTTCACACAGGGACATTACCAAATGATTCATTACTTTTTCACACCTTATTATATCCCGAATCTCTACAAATTCATCTGGTTTATGTGCATACTGCAGGCTTCCTGGACCGTAGGACATACATTCTGTATTGTGCAGTCTTCCGGCGATGACTGCGGTATCTGTGTAGCCGGTAAAGGCTTTAACGACTGCTTTTTGTTTTGTTTCTGCCTCTACGGCTTCTTTTAAGTTTTTAAGAAGTATAGAACCTGGATTTTTCTCGATATATGGGCGGTTTCCCGTAATATCGTAGGAAATCTTTATTCCTGGTATCTGGGTTTCGATTTCTTTAATGATTTTATTAAAATGTTGAACAACGATTTGATCGGTTACCGGAGGTGCTAACCGGCAGTCAATGAAAATTGTGCAGGCATCTGGTACTACATAAGGCTGATAGCCTCCTTGAATCTGTCCAAATGTAATGGTAGAGTAGCCAAGTTCTTCATGCACTGGAAAATGCTCAAATATTTCTTGTATTTGTACGATAAACTTTGATGCTGCAAATATTGCATCCGCTCCTTTTTCTGGCTTGCTGGCATGAGCGGTAATTCCTTTTACATGAACGTGAAACCATAGTCTGCCTTTATGTGCCATCTGAATCTCACCATCCGTCGGTTCTAAGTCTAAAACATAATCTTCTTTTTTTACGAATTCCTGTTCTACGATATGGTCGGAGCCGGTCATATCGCCCTCCTCATCGACAGTGCATATCATTCGAAGCGGACATTTTAAAGAAATTTCTCCTTTTTCAAGGCGTCTTGCCGTCTTTTTAAAAGTCGCTAATGCACAGGCTAGTCCGGACTTCATATCGCAGCTTCCTCTGCCATACATTCGTAAAATTCCATTCTGCTCTTCTATTTCTGCTCCAAATGGATTCTTCGTCCACCCCTCTCCTACAACGACAGTATCCATATGGCAGATAAATATAAACATTGGAACTTCTTTGTATTTTTCTTTTATACTTTCTTCTTTTGTATTTTCCGGCCACAATGTGGCAATTACATTTTTTCTGCCATTTCCTACATCGTCAAGCTGGATTTCGCAGGAAGTATCCTTTAGATAAGCAAGGATAGCCTCTCTCATTGCTGCTTCTTCTGTTCCAGGATTTGTACTTTCTATTTTGACAAATGTTCTGGTAAGTTCAACACTCTCTTCATATATTTCCATTTCTACTTATAACACCTCTCAAGAAACTTTCAAAATATTCGTATTATTCTGCTTATAAGTTTTGCTGCCCCTTTTGTATTTTTTAGACGATGCTGCTTTTTCCTCTCTTTAAATATTTACCGTCTCCTCTTTCACCGAGGAATTCTCCGTCTTTTACAAGAATCTTTCCTCTCTGCATTACAAGGTCGATTTTACCTTCGATCTCTCGTCCCTCATAACAGGTATAATCGGCAGCACCATACATTTTTTTCTTTGTCATTGTCCATTTTTTCTTTGGATTAAAGATCACAATATCTGCATCAGAACCGACAGAGAGTGTACCTTTTTGTGGATAGACTCCTCCGACCTTTGCTGGATTGGTACAGGCGTATTTTACAAGCTGTTCCATGGAAATTTTCCCTTTGCACACACCCTCAGAATATAATAAAGATAATCTTTCTTCTACTCCCGGCGCGCCACTTGGACATTTTGTAAAATCATCTGCTCCCTGCTGCTTTTGCCTTTTGAAAGTAAATGGACAGTGATCGGTTGCTACAGTATCAATTTCATTGTTTTTAAGGCCATCCCATAATGCCTCATTATCTGCTGGCTTTCGCAGTGGTGGAGCCATCACTGCCTTTAACCCTTCAGATGAATCATCATACAAGTCATCTGTAAGCAATAGATACTGTGGACAAGTCTCCACTCCGATATGTTTCTGTCCTCGTTTCTTTGCCTGACGAATTTCTTCTAATCCCTCTTTTGTCGAAAGATGTACGATGTATACAGGAGCATCTCCTATAGCACTTGCAAGATATAACATACGGTTTACAGCTTCTGCTTCTGCTTCATTTGGCCTGCTTAATGGATGATATCTTACTTCTGTTTTCCCTTCTCCCACAAATTTCTTTCGGAAGTAAGATACGATACCATCATTTTCACAATGAACCGTAATTAAAATGTCATCTTCTTTTGCCTGTTTTAATACACGAACGATGTCTTCATCAGAAAGTTTATAGTCATAGGTCATATAAATTTTAAAGCTGGTGATTCCCTCGTCTTTGACAACTTTTTTCATTTCTTTTAATATATCATCATTAACATGCTGAAAAACGCCGTGGAATCCGTAATCAACTACAGCATTATGATCTGCAAGCTTGTGATATTCCTTTACCTGATGCATCAGATTGCAGCCTTTTGGTCCAAATGCCATATGGTCAATGATAGTTGTTGTACCACCACAGGCCGCAGCAATCGTTCCTGTATAAAAGTCATCAATAGCCCTTGCAATCCCGACATCCAAATCCATATGTGTATGAATATCTACTGCACCTGGCATAACATAACATCCTTCTGCATCAATACACTTTGCTTCCGCGTCTTCTATGTTCGTATCGATTTTTATGATTTTGTCATCTTCTAATAACAAGTCAGCCAGAAATGTTTTTTCTTCTGAAGCAATGGTTCCGTTTTTTATAAGCCATTTCATATGTTCTTCTCCTTTTCGTATAATCATTACAAGTTGAGAATATAAAAGAATCCCGTTATCACAGTACAATCTGTATCAACGGGAAGTCTTTCTTTATAAGAACATATCGTAATGGCGGGTTTCCCTTTTCCTGATTCTGGCGGGTTTCCCTTCTCCTGATATGGTTCTCGTATGATTATTTTAACTATTCAGAATCAGGTGTATTTTTCATAAGCACTATAGACACTATAGGAGTTGATTCTGAATAGTTATTCATCGTAATTATTTCTCAGAAATTACAGCTACCGCTTCAATCTCTACTTTTGCGCCCTTTGGAAGAGCGGCAACCTGAAAAGCTGCGCGTGCTGGATATGGTTCTGTGAAAAATTCTGCATATACTTCGTTCATTGCTCCAAAGTCTGCAATGTCCTGAAGTAAAACTGTAGTCTTTGTTACATCACTCATATCTGCTCCTGCAGATGCAAGGATGTTCTTGATGTTTGTAAGGCTCTGTTTTGTCTGTGCCTTAATGTCTTCTCCAGCAAATTCTCCTGTCGCAGGATCTACTGGAAGCTGACCAGATACATAAATTGTTTTCTCTGCCTGTACTGCCTGGGAATATGGTCCGATAGCAGCAGGTGCATTGTCTGTATGTAATGCTTTATTCATAACATTTGCTCCTCTACTGATGAATTAATGTTCCCGTCTTTCCGGCAATTCCATCTTTTGCCTTCTCAAGTAAGGTGATAAGAGATGTTCTTCCCTCTCCAGACTGGGTAAATGCTACGGCTGCCTGTACCTTTGGAAGCATGGAACCTGCTGGGAACTCACCTTCTTCAATGTATTTCTCAGCAAGTTCTGGTGTAAGCTCGGAAAGTGCCTCCTGTTCTGGTGTGCCAAAATGGATGGCTACTTTTTCCACAGCAGTAAGTATAATCAGACAGTCTGCATTTAACTGTTCTGCAAGTTTCTCAGCGGCAAAATCTTTGTCGATTACTGCGGCTGCACCTTTTAAGTGATGTCCTCCTGTTTTAAATACAGGAATTCCACCACCACCACATGCGATGACAACGTGGTTGCTTTCTACTAATGCTTTGATTGTGTCAATCTCTACAATAGATACTGGTTTCGGGGAAGCTACCACTCTGCGGTAGCCTCGTCCGGAATCTTCGATTACCTTATAACCCTTCTCCCTTACAAGCTCATCTGCTTCTTCTTTTGTCATAAAGGAACCGATTGGTTTGGTTGGATTTTTAAATGCCGGATCATCCGGACTTACTTCAACCTGTGTAAGCATTGTCGCACAGTCTTTCTGAATTCCACGATCTAATAACTCTTCGCGAAGTGCATTCTGAAGGTCATATCCGATATATCCCTGACTCATTGCCACACATACAGATAACGGAGACTGTACATACTTTTCAGGATTTGATCTTCTGAGTTCTGTCATCGCATTCTGAATCATCCCAACCTGTGGTCCATTTCCATGCGCGATAACAATTTCGTTTCCCTCTTCAATTAAATCAGCAATCGCAACTGCTGTATTCTTTACGGCTTTCATCTGCTCTTCAAGGTTGCTTCCAAGTGCATTTCCCCCTAAAGCGATGACGATTCTTTTACTCACTCTAACTATACCCCCTGCGAATTAATAAACGACTTAAATTATTCACCGAAGTGTCTTGGGGTAGCTTTGTCTGCTAATGCTTCTAATGTTCCAGTGATATCTTTCTGTTTTGCAAGAAGAATCATAGCTGCGATGATGTATGGTTTGTAGCTTGCTTCTTTGTATAATGGATCACGGTATCTGTCAAATACAGAAGCTTCAACTTCTCCGTCTTTGCAGGATACACCATTGATGTCTGCTGGTAAGCAGTGAAGATAGAGAGCTTTTCCGTCTTTAGTTGTAGACATAAGTTCTTCTGTACAGCACCAGTCTTTATGCTCTGCGTTCTGCGCAAGTAATTCTTTCTCTAATGCATCGATTCCAGCCTGGTCACCTTCTGCATATAAGTCTGTACGTTTTTCCATAGCTGCAAAAGGAGCCCAGCTCTTTGGATATACGATATCAGCATCTTTGAAAGCTTCTGCCATAGAGTTTGTCTTTGTGAAGCTTCCGCCGTTTTCTGCTGCGTTTTTCTTAGCAACTTCTTCTACCTCTGGCATGATGTCATATCCTTCTGGATGTGCAAGTACAACGTCCATACCAAATCTTGTCATTAAGCCAACAACACCCTGAGGTACGCTTAATGGTTTACCATAACTTGGAGAGTAAGCCCATGTCATAGCAACTTTTTTACCTTTAAGATTCTCTACACCACCAAACGTATTGATGATGTGAAGCATATCTGCCATACACTGTGTTGGATGGTCGATATCGCACTGAAGGTTAACTAATGTAGGTTTCTGCTCAAGAACACCATCTTTGTTTCCCTGTGTTACAGAATCTACTACTTCATGCATGTATTTGTTTCCTTTTCCGATGTACATATCGTCACGGATACCAATAACGTCTGCCATGAAGGAAATCATGTTTGCTGTTTCTCTTACAGTTTCACCATGAGCAATCTGACTCTTTGTCTCATCTAAATCCTGTACTTCTAATCCAAGAAGGTTACAAGCGGAAGCGAAAGAGAAACGAGTTCTTGTAGAGTTGTCACGGAACAAAGAAATTCCTAATCCAGATTCAAATACTTTTGTAGAGATGTTGTTCTCTCTCATGTAACGAAGTGCTTCAGCAACAGTAAATACTGCTTCTAATTCGTCATCTGTCTTTTCCCATGTAAGGAAGAAGTCTCCGTTGTACATTTCTTTGAAGTTTAATTTGTTTAATTTGTCAATATAACCCTGTAATTTCTTGTCCATTTTTATTCTCCTTATTTTGAAATACTCTTTTATTAACTTGTTTATTTTATTTATTACTGTAACTACTCCGGCCAAACTCACACGCATATCTGCATAACTCTGGATACTTGCTCGTATTTACAGCTTTTTTTGATTGATACTTTTTAATCTGTCAGGAAAACAGCTATTTTTGCAAATCTCTGTTTTCCTGACACTGTATTTTTACACATTCATTGGATGAACATTATTGGTATCAACATTTATTTTATTTATCTAAGGTAAAAAGATAAATTATTTAATGTCGTTATTTGTTTTTCCAGCGCGGAACTGTGAGATATCATCAGTCTTGTTGTCTTCGTTGTAAAGGTTTGCTGCTGCAACGTAAACTGCTGCACATCTTACTAAATCATCTTTGTATGTGATTTCGTTTGGTGCGTGTGCCTGTGATTCAGCTCCAGGTCCGAATCCTACGCATGGGATTCCGTAACGTCCCTGAATTGCTACACCGTTTGTAGAGAATGTCCATTTGTCGATTAATGGACGGTTTCTAAGTTCTTTTGTAGAATCTGGTCCCATACGTTTATCTCCGAAGAGTCCCTTATGAGCGTCTACTAATGCCTGAACATGAGCAGCATTTTCTTTGTTGATCCATGTTGGGAAGTAACATTCTGTTTCGTATACTTCTCCTGTCCATGATGGACGGTCATACATATACATGGAAACTTTAACATCATCACCGTATTTCTGAACGCTAGGAAGTGCGCGGATTTCGTCTAAGCAGGAATCCCATGTCTCACCAGCAGTCATACGACGGTCGATGGAGATTGCACAGCTATCTGCTACAGCACAACGGCTAGGAGATGTGTAGAAAATCTGAGATACTGTACATGTTCCTCTTCCTAAAAACTGTGCATCTTCGTAATGTTCTGGGTTGTATTTAGGGCTGAGCATCTTAACAAGGCCTTTGATGTCTGTGCTTTCGTCACATCCGTTGTTATTTAATGCCCTTACATCAGCGATGATGTCAGCCATCTTGTAAATTGCATTGTCTCCTCTTTCTGGAGCAGAACCGTGGCAGGAAACACCTTTAACGTCTACACGGATTTCCATTCTTCCACGATGTCCTCTGTAAATACCACCATCTGTAGGCTCTGTGGAAATTACAAACTCAGGAACGATTTTGTCTTTGTTGTAAATGTACTGCCAGCACATTCCGTCACAGTCTTCTTCCTGTACACTACCAACAATCATAATCTTATAACCTTCTGGAATGAGGTCTAAGTCTTTCATGATTTTAGCACCGTATACAGCACTTGCCATTCCACCTTCCTGGTCAGAACCGCCACGTCCGTAGATGATTTCATCTGTTTCATATCCTTTGTATGGATCCTGTTCCCAGTTATCAATGTTACCGATACCTACTGTATCAATGTGAGAGTCGATTGCGATAATCTTTTCGCCATCTCCCATCCATCCGATAACGTTTCCTAATCCGTCAACTTCTACTTTATCAAAGTTTAACTTCTCCATCTCTGCTTTGATGCAGGCAACAACTTCTTTTTCCTCACAGCTTTCGCTTGGATGAGAAATCATCGCACGAAGAAATGCTGCCATGTCTGCTCTGTAATTTTCTGCTGCTTCATTAATTTTCTGAAAATCTAATGCCATTTTTATCCTCCTAAATATTGCATTCATCCACAGTTGGTAAATTTCACGGAGTCTGAAAATTGGGAATGTTAATTTCTCTCCGACCACACTGCCCTTAAATTTTCTTTATTTCATTTATCTAAAAGATATTTTTATACGGTTGGGTATTCGCCGCCCCATACAATCTTCTTATATTTATCAGGGTCTGTATCTCCCTCTGTGGAGAACATGAGCACCTGACTGGAGTTATCTAACTCTAATGCTTCTCTGAGTTCTTTGTAAGCATCGTCTGTCATAATAGAAGAAATAACTCCCATTCCTACCGCTCCGGATTCTCCGGATGTTACGGATGGATCTCCTTTTACTGGAGCTGCAAGCATTCTCATACCCTTTGCAGATACCCAGTCTGGACAGGAAATAAATGCGGAAACATGGTTTCTTAAAATATCCCATCCAATTGTATTTGGTTCACCACAGGCAAGACCTGCCATGATTGTCTGAAGATCTCCACCAACGATTCTTGGTTCGCCATCTCCAGCTTCTGCTCCTTTATAAAGGCAATCTGCTGCGCCAGCTTCCATTACGATAAATTTCGGTGGGTTGTTTGGATAAAGGTTTGCAAAGTAACCAACAACACCGCCTGCAAGACTTCCCACACCTGCCTGTACAAATACATGAGTAGGTCTGTTTACTTCTACTTCTCTTAACTGCTCTGCAGCCTCACCAGCCATACTTCCGTATCCCTGCATAATCCAGGAAGGAATCTCTTCGTATCCGTCCCATGCAGTATCCTGAACGATAACACCATGTGGTGTCTCTGCTGCTTCTTTTGCTGCAAGTCTTACACAATCATCATAATTTAACTCTTCGATTGTTACAGAAGCACCTTCTTTCGCAATATTATCAAATCTTGTCTGTGTGCTTCCCTTTGGCATATGTACAACGGCTTTCTGTCCAAGCTTATTTGCTGCCCATGCAACACCACGTCCATGATTTCCGTCTGTTGCAGTAAAGAATGTTGCCTGTCCAAAGTCATCGCGGAACTTCTTGCTTGTCAGATAATCATATGTCATCTCACTAACATCTTTACCCATCTCTTTTGCAATATATTTTGCCATTGCGAAAGAACCGCCAAGTACTTTGAACGCATTTAATCCAAAACGATAGCTTTCGTCTTTCACAAATAAACCGCCGAGTCCAAGCTGTCCAGCCATTCCATCAAGCTTTGCTAATGGTGTTACTGAGTACTGTGGAAAGCTGCGGTGAAACTTTCTTGCCTGATTTACATTATCAAGTGCCATTACCGCAAGATTCTTATCTTCATTCTTTGGCATCTGATTCAAAATCCATTTGATTTTCTCCATTGTTTTCCTCCATAAAAATAGTCTACAAACTTTTTGTTAGGTGTAATGAAAAGTTTTTTGTTGTCTTTATTATAGTGGTATAACGGCAGATTAGCAAATTCTTCTTTGGAGGTATTTGAAAAGAGACGAAGGTGCTGAAAACAAAGAGCCCCTATCTGTGACTTTCTTCGTTACGAGAAGATATCTAGTCAAAAATTCCTCCTTAAATATATTGATTTTGACTCCGTTGTAAAAAACACAAAAGTCGCAAAATCAATATATTTAAGGAAGAACTTTTGACCATATCGTACTCTGGCAACTCCGAGACCACAGATAGAGGCTCTTTGTTTTCAGCACCTTCTGACTTTGGCAAAATATAGGAAAGATAAATTTGTTATCTACGAAAGAGATTTGGGGGGTTCGTCTGTTTATCTATTACATCTGTTTTACCTATTCCTCTTCTTTCTTTTCCAGCATATGGCTTTCGAGAAACATTTTCTCGAATTTTTGTTCTGAAAAACTTATGACCTGTTCTTCAAATCTCTGGCAGGTGATCAAGAACTGACGGCCGTCTTCAGTGAGGAAGGTTTTTCCTCCATTTCGTCCGCCTCGGCGTCTTTTTACGACAGTATAGCCGAGTTTGTCTTCTAGTTCATTAATCATATCCCAGGCTTTTCCTGGAGATAATGCCATTGTATCACAGGCTTTTCTTACATTATTCAAGTCTTCTATTAAAAAAAGTAATAATTTTAAACGGGCATTGAAGAACGGGGTTTCGTGTCCAATTCCAAAAGTAAGGATTGGATGAAGGATGGATTTATTATGTTCTTCAATCTGGCTTTGTAGTTCATCATCCTCCTGATTAAGTGATAATACTCCAATATCATCTACCTCAACAAATACTCTTCTTTCTGCATATTTTTCGATGGCTCCCCGCAGTCCGTTTTCACCATCATAGGCAAGGATATCAGGAATCATTTCATTGGAAATGAGCACTGGATGCCCAGCTTTTTTCTTATAAGAAGGTACGACGATATCATCGTGATGTTTTCGCATCTCCACGATGGTCTTCGGAATGAACATGGGAGCATTTACCGGGGTAAATACAACACTTAAGCATTTATCCTGTAAATAAGAAAGACCAGCTTTTACCGAATGAAATAGTTCTCTCTTTTCCTCCGACTCTTCTAAAATTAAAAATACTACATTAAGATTATTTAGCTGATATCTGCTCTCGTAATCATCAGCTCCTACAACTACTACTATTGGAAACAGACCTGCCTGCTGCATGGAAAGGACAATTCTTTTAATAGCTGGAATCTTTCCCGTCTTTCGCAAAGGATGTGCGCTCTCCTTACTTGCCGCTGCAATAATTCCGCCTACATTGCTAACAAACATAGTTTTCTCCCTTTTCTTTCACAAATTTACTTATTTGTAAGTATTATAAACTATAGTACCAAAAAAAGCTACATTTCTGTAGCTTTTTTAACAAATTTTTTATTTAAAATAGGGATTATAATTAATTTACTATATTATTTCTATATTATTTCATTTTGTAAAAGAAAAAGATAGAAATACAAATTTTATCACTTATCGTCCTATCTGTTTACTGATAAGATGATATTTTATAGAGTTTTTTACTTTATGTTTACAGATGAAATCAGCATTAGCTGATTTCACGATAGCATGTTTGAAAAATAGTTTCAGCAAGATGTACAGATTGATTTTTGATTTTTCAAACACGCTATCAGAATTACTCTTCTTCTTTTGGACGATAGAAAGTATCCTCTAATGGTAATTTTGTTCTAAATTTGCCATCAAGGGCATAATAAGCTCCCTGTACAGCAGGGGCAGTAGGAATTGTTGCAATCTCGCCAATTCCCTTTGCACCATAGGCAACATCTAATAACTTCTCTTTTTCTACATAGATAGCATGAATATTTGGAATCTGTGTAGAACGGAGTAAGCCAAGTGTTCCGTAAGTTACTTGAGGAACGCAGTCTTTAAGTGGCCAGTCTTCGGTTAAAGCATAGCCCATTCCCATGAGTACGCCTCCCTCAATCTGTCCCTGAATAGAGGTTGGATTCACTACCTTTCCAGAGTCGTGTGCCGCATACACTTCGGTTACTTTTCCTTTTTTATCAAGGATAACAACATGTGTCGCAAATCCATATGCGATATGGCTCTTTGGATATGGCACATTTGCACCAAGTTTATCGGTTGGCTCATAATATTCATAGAAATAATTCTTGCCGTTTAATTTCTCTAAGTCATTATCGACTTCTTTCATTGCATCGGCAAGCTTCACTGCCGCTCCTCTTACTGCTTCACCAGTAAGAAGAGTCTGTCTTGAACCAGAAGTTGTACCGGAATCTGGTGCATTCTCTGTATTGCAAACAGCGTTGCGGATTTTTGAAAGTGGAAGTCCGGTTGCCTGTGCCACATCCTGACAAAATACAGTAGCACATCCCTGTCCGATATCAGAGGCAGCCGCATAAATCACGCAGACACCATCTTCAATCACAAGGTTGCATCTTCCTTTATCCGGAAGCCCTACGCCTACACCGGCATTCTTCATAGAACAGGCGATTCCTGCATGGTCTTTATTAGCTTCGTACACATCTTTTACAGCCTCTAATGTCTCTTTTAAGGCAGTAGAACAGTCAGCAATCTGTCCGTTTGGAAGAACCTTTCCTGGCTCAATCGCGTTACGGTATCGGATCTCCCACGGAGAGATGCCTACCTGTTCTGCAAGAAGGTTAATAATGGACTCTAACGCGAACTCACTCTGACATACTCCAAATCCACGGAACGCTCCGGCTGGCGGATTGTTCGTATAATATCCAAATCCTCGGATATCTGTATTCTGGTAACAGTATGGCCCTACGGAGTGCGTGCAGGCTCTTTCAAGAACCGGTCCACACAGGGAAGCATAAGCTCCTGTATCAAAATAAATCTCACAGTCAAGGCCGGTAAAAATACCATTTTCATCACAGCCAAGAGTGAAGGTTCCTTCCATTGCATGGCGTTTCGGGTGGAAGAATAGAGACTCCTGTCTTGTGAACTTGGCCTTGACCGGACGCTGGTATTTATATGCTGCAAGTGCAGTTAAATGCTGTACGGTAACGTCTTCTTTTCCACCGAAGCCACCACCGATAAGCTGATTTTCTACTACAATCTTTTCCGGATCCCAGCCAAACATAATGGATACTTCTTTTCTTGTATCAAATGCTCCCTGATCCGTACTTAATATTTTAATTCCATCTTTATATGGGAAAGAAACCGCACATTCTGGTTCAAGAAATGCGTGTTCTGTAAATGGTGTTGTAAATGAACGGGTTACTTTATAGGCTGCCTTCTCTAAAGCAGTTTTGGCATCTCCTCTTGTAACGTGACGCTGCTGGCATAAGTTTCCACTTGAATGAATCTGTGGGGCATCCTCTGCCATCGCCTCATGGACATTGCGGATCGGCTCCAGCTTTTCGTAATCTACTTTTACAAGCTTCTTTGCCTTTTCAAGGATTTCTTCAGTCTCTGCTACAACAACACAGATGGTATCCCCAATCATTCTTGTAATATCGCCTTCAGCGATCATAACATCCCAGTCCTGCTGAATATGTCCCACTTTATTATTTGGCACATCTTTTGCTGTGAGTACACCAAGCACACCTGGAAGTGCCTCTGCTTTTGACGCATCAATCTTTAACACTCTTGCACGAGGGTATTTGCTGCGTACTGCAGATAAATGTACCATACCATCCATAACAATATCGTCTGGATATTTGCCGTATCCAAGCACTTTCTTTCGCACATCGACACGGAATGCTCTCTGTCCGACACCGTACTGTTCTCCTCTTTCAAGGTCATAGTCAATCTCTGCATCTCCTCGAAGAATTGCTGCGGTAAGCTGAATTCCCTCGATAATCTTTTTATAACCGGTACAGCGGCAGATATTACCTCTTAATGCGTATTTAATTTCTTCTTCTGTTGGGTCTGGATTCTGATCAATAAGTGCTTTTCCTGCCATAACCATTCCCGGAATGCAGAAACCACACTGTACAGAACCTTTCGAACCAAATGCATAGACAAATGCATCCTGCTCTCTTTCTGTCAGTCCCTCTACCGTTACAATGTTTCTTCCCACAGATTTATCTGTCGTTAAAACGCAGGCTTTTACTGCAACCCCGTCAACAATAATCGTACAGGTTCCGCAGGCACCTTCACTACATCCATCTTTTACGGAAAATAAATGAAGGTCATCTCTAAGATAGCGAAGAAGAGACTTTTTTTCTGTTGTTGTCCGGCGCATTCCATTGACAGTAAAACAATATTCTGTTGCCATAGTTCTCCTCCTCTCTTATCTTATGGATAAAATACCATTTTTATCGTGAATAACACCCCGTGGACATTTGACGGCACACATACCACAGGCGATGCATTTTTCCTGACAAATGACAGCGTGGTTATCCACAACTTTGATTGCCTTACATGGACAGTATTTCTCACAGATTCTGCATCCAATACAGCTTACTGCACATCCCTGAATCGCTTTTGGGCCTTTGTCAAGGTTAGCACACTGTGGCTGAATGGTATTTTCTGTTGGAACTACCTGAATCAGATGCTGTGGGCAGGCTTTTGCACAAAGCCCACATCCCACACATTTTTCCTCATCAATCTTCGCAATTCCTCTTTCACCGATTGACACTGCGTGTAACCGACACGCTTCCACACAGCTTCCTCCACCGAGGCATCCATAAGAGCATATGTTAATACCTTCTGAATACTGTGTTAATATTTCCTGACAGTTACCTGTGACAGTAACCTGTTCAAATCCTTCTTTTCTGGTTGGTCTGCCGTTACAATGGATTACGGCAACTTTCTTTCTTCTAACAGCCATAATACTCGCCTGACTATTTCATCAGATAGGAATAATCCTTCTGAATTGTCTCGATGACCGCTGCTGCATCTGCGGAAATAGTACGGATGCCATTGATGTCCGTTTTTTCTACTTTATCATCAAGACGAAGATGGATTTCTCCGTTTTCTTCACAGTAGAATCCTTCATTTTCGCTGTTTGTGAAATCTTCTTCACTCCAGAATAATGTAAATTTATCTTTGTAAGGTCTTCCAGCGTATGGACAGAATACAGCACAGTTACCACATTCATTACACATACCATCTACATGGATAACCTGTTCCTGACATTTACCAGCAACTTTAATTGCAACGTTTGCTCTGTTTGGACATACATCTGCACATGTCTCACATACAGTAGAACATCCAAGACATCTCTTATCTGGCATCTCTGTAAGGTCAGGACTCTGGTATCCCTTCTTGGCGATGTATTTTGCTGAATCTTCTGCCACATTCGCTTCTGCATATTTTTCGTAGGAAATACCTGCAATGGCTGCGGCAGCTTTCGATGCATCTGCGATTGCTTCTACAACAGTAGCTGGTCCTCTTCTGGAATCACCTGCTGCGTAAACGCCTTCTACACTTGTCATCATGTTTGCATCTACAACCGGGCGGCCCTTGCGGTCAAGTTCCACACCCATATCTTCATATAATGTACCGTCGATATTTTCTCCAACAGCTGCAATTACAGTATCTGCTGGAACATATTCTACTTTTCCTGTGTCAACTGGTGCTCTTCTTCCAGACTCATCTGCCTCACCAAGTTCCATTACAGAACATTTAAGCTGTCCATTCTCCACACCAATCGGTGCAAGAAGTTCCATGAACTGTACGCCATCCTCGATAGCTTCTCTTAATTCTTCTTCGTCTGCAGGCATATATCTCTTTGTTCTTCTGTAAACAAGACGTACATTTTCTACACCTTTTACGCGAATCGCTGCTCTTGCAACGTCCATTGCTGTGTTTCCACCACCAAGAACAACAACATTTTTACCAAGAACAACTTCAATTTTTTCATTCTTTGCATCTGCTAAGAACTCTACTGCATCAAATGCGCCGCCGTACTGAAGATGTGCGTTACCAGGTTTCCATGCACCGATGGCAACGATAACATCTGTATATCCTTCTTCTTTAAGTGCTTTAATAGAAGCAACTTCTTTACCCGTTACAAACTCTGCACCGTATGCTTTACAAAGTGCAACATCTTTCTCAATGTCTTCTCTCTTAATTCGGAAGTCTGGAATAACATTTCTTACAACACCGCCGAGATTTTCAGACTTTTCAAATACAGTAACAGGGACACCTGCTCTTGAAAGGAACATTGCTGCAGAAAGACCCGCAGGACCACCACCAATAACAGCAACCTTCTTATCTGTTCTTGCTTCCGGTTTTGCAATATTCTTAAGAACTGTTTCATAGGCGGCATCCGCTGCTGCATATTTTGTCTCACGGATATGTAATGTTTCTTCGTAATAGTTACGCATACATTTATCTCCACAGTGATGTGGACAGATAGTTCCTGTGATAAATGGTAATGCATTTCTTTCTAAAATGATATCTAATGCCTTTGTTGCATCGCCCTCTGTCATTGCCTCAAGGTAAGCTGGGATATCCTGTGCAATCGGACAGCCATTACGGCAAGGAGCTGTGAAACAGTCAAACAGTGGAAGTTCTTTTTCCATATGTCTTTCTGGTAAAGGTTTTACTGGTTTCTTATATAATTCATCGCTTGCAACAGCGTCATCTAACGCTGCGATTGCTTTTGTATCTGTTCCGTGGAATCTCTCTGTACCGCATTCCATGAACTTCTCGCTAATCTGGCTTAATCTTTCATATCCACCTGGTTTTAAGATATTTGTTGCCATTGTGATTGGCCAGATACCTGCGTCAAACATTTCACGGATATTGTAGATTGTTGCTCCACCAGAATAAGAAATACGAAGCTTGCCGTCAAACTGTTCGGATAACAGTTTTGCAAGATGAATACTTAATGGGAACAGGGATCGTCCGGACATATACATCTCTTCGCTAGGTAATTCTTTTGCAGCAACGTCAACAGGGAATGTGTTTGTCAGTTTTACACCAAACTCTAATCCCTTTTCTTTTGTTAATGCCATTAATCTTTCTAACATTGGAATCGCATCATCCCACTGTAAGTCTTCTACAAAATGATGGTCATCAAATGCAACATAATCAAATCCAAGCTCGTCTAATCTCTTTCTTGCATATTCATATCCAAGAAGAGTTGGGTTACATTTGATAAATGTATGAAGATGTTTCTCTGTAATAAGATAAGTAGCAATTCTTTCGATTTCATCCGGAGGGCAGCCATGAAGAGTAGATTCTGTGATGGAACTGGAAATGTTAGAGCTGATAGACTTAATATAGTCTGCATCTACATTTTCAAAAGAATCTACATTCTCTAATGCCCAGTTGATACACTCTTTAAATACTTCTGTATCTTTTGCCTCGATCATATCATCAATGAATGTATTTACCTTTTCGGACTTAATTCCTTCTAAGTCATATCCAACAGACATGTTAAATACGAATCCGTCTGGATTGCCAAGTCCTAATTCTTTGGCAAGAATCTTACATACAACCCATGCTTTTACATACTCAGCGTATGCCTGTGAAACATATAACTCCGTAGACCATTCACAGTTATAGCACTCATCTCCTGCTGTAATACATGGTTTTGCAACGCAGGCAGAAAGTTCTGCACCATCCATTACCTGTACAGTCTTTAATTCAAAGAATCTGGAACCAGCTACATAAGAAGCAATGATGTTTTGTGCTAACTGTGTATTTGGACCTGCTGCTGGTCCGAATGGAGATTCAATCTTTTCCTCATAAATAGGAAGTACCTGTCCGCTTGTGTAATGTACAAGCTTATCAATACCAAAAATACTTCCTTTCTTTTTGTATTCGCTTAATGCCCAGTTCATAAGATGTCCAATAGACATCGGTCTCATAATATCGCTCATAGTACTCTCCTCTTTATTATCATTTTATTTTAGTAAGTTCTGTGATTTAATTCCCCCCAGAGCTTCTTACTCTGTTCCATTGTCCACGCATTGATTGCATCTTCATCAATGTTTACAAATTCACGGTCTTTATAAAGTACTTTTCCGTTAATTACAGTTGTTCTACAGTTTTTACCCATCATTCCGAAAATCATATGCCCATCAATGTTTTCGTCTGAAAATGGAGTAAATGGTTTGTAATCCATAACAATAACGTCTGCTGCTGCACCCTCTTTTAAAATACCCAGAGGCTGATTGAAGTATTTCTCTGCGATGATACGGTTGTTCTCGAACTGCATCTTCACATCTTCACACCATGCAACATTAGGCATTGCCTGCTGATGTCTCTGGATAATTAAAAATACCTTCATGCTCTCTAACATATCATGCGTATACGCATCCGTTCCCATACCAACAGTGATACCCTTTTCCATCATCTTAAGAACTGGTGCACATCCTACAGCATTACCCATATTAGATTCTGGATTGTTTACAACCATAGTTCCTGTCTCTTTGATGATATCCATCTCGGCAGGACTTACATGGATACAATGTCCTAACATGGTCTTTTCTCCAAGTAATCCGTTATATAACAGTCTGTTTACTGGACGGCATCCGTAGTTGCGAATACTATCGTATACATCATTCATTCCCTCTGCAACGTGAATATGGAAACCTGTCATTCCATCATTTGCTTCTACCATTTTTTCGAAGGTCTTATCAGAAATTGTAAATAAGGCATGTCCACCAAACATAGCTTTTACCATATCATCATCTGCTTCTTTTGCCCATTTTGCAAAATCAGCGTTCTCTTTGATACTCTGTAAAGTTTTCTCCTCGCCATCTCTTTCAGAAACCTCATAGCAAAGACAGGAACGGATACCTAATTCTTTTACAACATCTTTAATGGCAAATAAGGAACCTGAAATTTCACCAAAACTTGCATGATGATCAAAAATAGTAGTCACACCATTTCTGATACAGTCTAGAACAGTTGCATATGCACAGGCTTTTGTTCCATCTAAAGTAAGATGTCTGTCAATTGCCCACCATGTTCCATCTAATACTTCAAGGAAGTTTGTTGGATTGTTGCCAGCAATAGATAAGCCTCTTGCAAGACCAGAGTAGATATGTGTGTGCGCATTGATAAGACCTGGCATGATCACGCCGCCCTTTGCATCTACAAATTCCGCTTCCGGATACTTTGCTTTCATTTCTGTCAAAGATCCTACTTCTTTTATCTTTTCTCCAGAAATAACAACCGCTCCATCTTCTAAATACGGATTTTCCTGATCGCGTGTAATTACTCTTCCATTTCCTATTAATAACATTTAGCTGTCCTCCTAAATTTTTTTTAGATTAGAAATTGAATTTATTTTTTTTAACTGATATAATGAAATATACTATTTAAATTCTTTTGATTTTGTCTGCTTTATCCTGTGATAACGGACTTAAATAGTTATAAAATATTCCATTTAGAAAGGTTTTATTGATTATGAAAAAATCTCTTATTGAATTTTACACAAGGCTTGCTCATGGTCTGGCTGTACAGTTCGGCTCTAACTGTGAAGTTGTTGTACATGACCTGCAGGGAAAAGACATAGAACACTCCATCATCGCCATTGAGAATGGCCACGTAACTGGACGAAGAATCGGTGATGGACCTTCTCAGATTGTTCTGGAATCTCTTCATAATAGTGAGCAAAACTTAAAACAGGAAGATAAGCTCGCTTATCTCACAAAGACAAAAAACGGGAAAATTCTAAAATCAAGTACGATTTTTATTCGTGATGACTCCGATAAAATTATTGGAATTTTCGGAATCAATTACGACATTTCCTTAATGCTTGCTATGGAAAAAGAGCTTTCTTCCTTCACTGGTACTATTGAAGAAGATACTACCAAAGAACCTATTGCTGTAAATATCGGCGATTTATTAGATGAATTAATCACACAGAGTGTACAGCATATCGGTAAGCCGGTTACCTTAATGTCTAAGGAAGATAAGGTACAGGTTGTCCGTCTTTTAAATGAAGCCGGCGCTTTCCTGATCACCAAATCCGGACCAAAGGTCTGCCAATTCTTAGGAATCTCCAAATACACTCTGTATAGTTACTTAGATGAAATAAAATCGAAAAATACAATCTAATATATTTATAATCTTCCAGAATCATCATTATTGAAATTATATGATTCTGGAAAGATTACTTTATTCTTTCGTTTCTTCTGTAGTTTCTGCTGCTGTCTCTTCTTTCGGAAGAATCAAATTTAATAAAATAGCCATGATTGTAGCAACTACTACAGAGGAAGAACCAAAGATACTGTTAATCCATCCCGGAAGTCCAGGGCCTGATAAACAATCCGCAACCTGTGTAATTCCGACACCTAAAGCTACAGACATACCAACTACCGTTGTCTTTCTTGCTGTCAATCCATCTTTTGTAAACATACGAACACCAGTCATGGCAATCTGTGCAAATACAGATAATGTTGCACCACCGATAACACTCTGTGGAATTGTTGTTAATGCTGCTGAGAATACAGGAATAAATCCTGCAATCATAAGAATGACTGCTGCCACTAAAAATACGATTCTATTTATAACCTTATTTACTGTGACAATTCCTACATTCTGACTGTATGTCGCAGTTGGAAGCCCTCCAAAAAATGCTCCAAAAATACTCATAACTCCCTGCGTAAGAATACCACCCTGTAACTCACGATTGGTTGGAACTCTATCCATACCACCCATTGTTGTGGAAGTTAAATCACCGATTGTCTGTACAGAGTTTACAATATAAACAATGGCAAGTGATATACATGCAGATGGTACAAACTTAATCTGGAAGTGCATGAACTGTGGCACAGCCACAATTGCTGTCGTATTAGTAACACTGGAGAAATCTACCATTCCAAATGCCAAAGCAAGTAAATATCCTGCAATCATTCCGAAAAATAATGACCCTAATTTAAAAATTCCCTTTGTAAAATTACTTAAAATAAGAACAATTCCAAATGTACAAAGAGCAACAACCCAATTCTTCATACTTCCAAATTCTTTTGATCCGGCTCCCCCAGCCATGTATTTTATCGCAGTTGGATAAAGAGAAAGACCAATTGTAAAAATTACAGTTCCAGTAACAACATCCGGAAATAATTTTCTAATCTCTTTTACAAAAATTCCAAAGATAATTGCAACGATACCGCCGATAATTTCAGCACCAAGTATCGTTCCCATATCAAATTCACCACCAATAGCTTGAAGTGTCGGAACGTAAGCAAAACTAGTTCCCATGATCACAGGCAACCCTGCCCCCAATCGATTAAAAATCGGGAATAACTGTAGTAATGTTGCAATGGCAGTAAGGAGCAACGCTGCCTGAATCATCATCGTTTTCTCACTCTCTGTCAACCCACATACTCCTGCAATGATAATGGATGGTGTAATTACACCAACAACCGCTGCTAGTACATGCTGCAGAGATAATGGTACAAGTAAGGATGGCTTTGGAACCGATCCTTTAAACTCGTACAATGTACTCGTGTCAGCTTCTCTTGTTAGTTTTTTTTCACTCATAATATCCTCCTAACATAAATTATTTTTATTACTAAATAATTTTTATTAGGTTTATTATAACTCTTCATACTATTTATTGCAAGTTTTTTATTATTTTTGTCAATATTTAATTAATTTTGTCAATTATTTTGTGCATATTGCTTAATTTTATTTTATTTTTTTGCGCACTCACCTAACTTTTTTTATGTGATTTTTCTATCATTCTAGAAAAAATTGAAAATTATCAGTTCGAAAAACGCTTTTCTTAATATCTTATTGATATTATAATTTCAACAGGATGCTTCTGCAAATTCTTCCTTAGAAGAACTCGTAAAAATCAGGTAAATAACGGTTTTTGCAAGAAAAGAAGGAGTTTTTGATATTTCAAAAACTCCTTCTTTTCCTGTTATTTAAAATAGTATGGAAATGTTTTCATTGTTTTCTAATTATTCTATGTAACTCCACAATTTCTTAGTGCTTGTCATAACTCCGTCAAAGCCCGCTTTCTGACATATCTTTATTCGTTCTTCTGAATTTATAAATCCACCGGCGAAAAACTTACCTGTAAATATTTCTTTAAACATTGGAAGAAATTCTACCGCATGAGAATATGGCCGAAGTTCTACTGCCGTAAAATTGACTCCTTTTAGTGAACGTAGTGCCATTTCTACAGAATGAGAATCAATCAGGGAAATACGAAAAATAGTTTCCAGTCCCATATGCTGCATCTGATTTAACTTTGAAACACTAGACCCTATCACACCATCTACTTTATACAGCTTTTTTAACATTTCAAAAGCAATTCTGTCATTACCAAGTCCTCCAATCAATTCATGATTTACAATAACTTTCTGTCCATTTCTATGACAGTTCTCTGTGAGTTGTTTTAAATTTCCAATATGTGCATTCGATAACAATACCTCTCTGCATTCTGACTCCAGCGTATATTTTAAATATTTCACATCACGGATAGATGGTACAACTAAAAACCCCTGTTTCTCCAACTTTATCATCCTTTCGATTTTTCATCCCAGTATGTTTTCATAATTTCATTTAATCGACACCACTCTTTATATCTCTTCTCATAAATAGGGAAAGTGCTATCATCCGGCAATACCGGTTCTTTTACTTTTACAGCTTTTTCAAATGCATCCTCATAGTCTTTATACACTCCTGCCCCAATACCTGCTGCGATTGCTACACCCTGTGCTCCCGTTTCTTCACAATCTACACCAACAATTGGAACCTGTAAAACATTTGCAAATATCTGATTCCATACATGGCTTTTTGCTGTTCCACCAGTTAATCGGATCTCCTTTACTGGAAGCCCTGCATTTCTTAAAAAATCAATATGATGTTTATGGATAAAAGCAACTCCTTCTGCAACAGAATAACAGATTTCTGCATAAGACGTACTCATATCAATGTTAAAGAAATTCGCTTTTGCATTCATGTGAATACTTGGCTGTGCAACAAAAGGACTAAAGAATACTTTTACCTTCTCAATTGGTACCATCTCAATAAGTTCATCAAGTACAGCATATTGAGACAAGTTTCTATCCTGCGCCTCAAGTTTTGCTGTTCCACCAAGAATTCTCGTAAACCATTCATAGTTAGAACCAGAAGCTCCGGTATAAGAACAGTTTAAATATTCTCCTTTTTTCAGATACGGCATATTGGACGATGCATTCGGGATGATTCGATCGGAATGTGTTTCATTGATACACCAGGAACCGGCAACGGCAGTATATACCTCCTCTCCCGTTGCTCCCGCACCAACCAGGCATGCTAGTATATCCATCATTCCGGCTGCAACAGGAGTTCCTTCTGCGAGTCCTGTAATTTCTGACGCTTCTTTTGTTACTGTTCCAACAATTTCTGTCGGCTCTGTCGCAAGTTTTGGCAATGCATCATATAATTCCGGAATTCCGTATAAATCCATCAGTTCTCTGGAATAATCCATCGTATTCATATCTACCATAAAGGCTCCGCCAAAACAATTTAAATCTGTAGCAAATACATTAGTAAGGCGATACATAATATAATCTTTAAACTGAAGGATTCCACCAATCTGATCATAAATCTCCCTGTAATTTTCCTTATACCAGCGAAGAATCGGGCCTGGTTCTCCCGCAAATAATGTACCTTTTACAATATCATTAATCTTTTCGTATGTTCCTTCTCTCTGATACATTTCAATAATACTGTTGGCACGATAATCCTGTGAAAAACAGCCTGGCGCAATAGCATATCCTTCTTTATCAAGGAAAACAACTCCATTACCAAAGGAAGTAACTCCGACACCGGCAATCTGCTCTGGTGCAACTGCTGCTTTCTCTACTGCCTCTTTTATACATACTGATATAAGATTCCACAACTCTGTAACATCGAATTCTTCAAAGCCTTCTCCCCTTCTTTTAAAATGCATACTCGGTGTTGCTGCTGTGGCAATCATCTTCCCATATAAATCAAAAATAACAACTTTACTTGATGTATTTCCCGCATCAATTCCCATTAAATATTTTTCCATGTGTAACCCTCCTAAAATTCCGTATATTTTAAGCTTTTCCTGCGGAACCTGTAAGCCGTATTTTTTCTTTTACTACCTTCTTTACCGCTTTAAGTGGTTCTCTGTTTGCATTGCTCATCCAGATTGCCATCGTTCCTGCTTTTTCAAGTTCTTCTTTCATTGTACCAAAATAAGCCGCCATCATTTCTGAATAGATATTAAGCTTGGTAACTCCGAGAGAAATCGCTTTTTTAATCTGATCATCTGGTGTTCCTGAACCTCCATGCACTACCATAGGAATATCTGAAATGCTATTTAATAATTCCAGTCTTTCAAAATCAAGTTTTGGTTCATGAACATAAACACCATGAGAAGTTCCAACAGCAACCGCCAGACAGTCCACTCCCGTTTCGGCAATAAATCTCTTCATCTCTTCTGGATTGGTCAGATAATCTTCTGGATTGTCGTAATTGCCGTCTTCCTTTATTACACCAGAAACAATGCCGTCTCCTACATGACCAAGCTCTGCCTCCACCGTTGCCCCATATTTGTGTGCATAGTCTGCTGCTTCTTTTGACAATCTGACATTTTCCTCAAAAGGATATTCAGAAGCATCATACATAACAGAAGTAAAGCCGGCATCCACACATCGTTTTAAGAAATTCATATCTCTCGCATGATCAAGATGAAGACATACAGGAACACTCGCTTTCTTCGCCAAATCTTTCAGGCTCTCTGTCCAGTAGGTAAGCATTTTTTCATTGCCCTGCTGTAAGTCTGGAGTCAGTCCCATAACAATAACCGGCGATTTCTCTTCTTCTGCCGCTTCCACGATAGCCATTGCCATCTCAATTGTGCTTGCATCAAATGCCCCTACCGCGTAATGTTCTCTTCTTGCCTTCTCAAGCATTTCTTTAATATTTACTAACGCCATATCATTTTTCCTTTCTATTAATACTTTTCATGATAAGTTTTATAATTTTTCCTGTTTTTACTTGTATTTTCCATTACTTGCTTATGCATACTTACTCATTCTTTCTTTCAATCTATCTCATCAACATACCGCCTGTTGCATCAAAGGTAATCCCCGTATAGTAATCCGCACATTTTGATGCTAAGAATACCGCTGCCTGTGCGACCTCCTCGGGCTCAGCTACTCTTCCAATTGGAATTCTTCCATTATAATAATCTGGCTTTGCCTTCAACGCTTCCTCTGTCATCGGTGTCCTCACCATTCCGGGGGCTACCATATTTACATTAATTCCATATTTTGCGACTTCTCTTGCAAGAGAAATACTAAAGCTTACAAGTCCTGCTTTTGATGCTGCATAATGTGCATGTCCTGTTGTTGATCCGTGAAATGCTGCCTGCGAAACAATGTTAACAATCTTTCCTTTCTGCTGAGCAGCTATCTTTTCCTGCACAAATTTCTGACACAGCAAATATGGTACTTCTAAATTCACACGAATCGTCCGCTCAAAATCTTCTGGCTTCATATCTACTACATATGCTGTCGGCCAGATTCCAGCATTATTAATCAAAACATCAATACTGCCCAAATCCTTTTTTATGACATCAAAGATAAAATCCACACTTGAAAGCTCTGAAAAATCCACACAATATCCCTGAATCCGCTCATCCTGATATTTTTCCCGAAGTTCCATCATTATCTCATGCACTTCCTTCTCTCTTCGTCCTGTAACGACTGGAATTCCTCCTTCCTGTGCAATAAGTTCTGCTATCGCCTTCCCAAGTCCTTTTGTGCTCCCTGTTACTAAAACTACCTTATCTTTTAAACCGTAATCCATTCTGTCACCCCTGTTTCACAAAAAACGGCTAAAGTCTTCTTTTTCTCAAATTTAAGAAAAGAAAACTTTAGCCGTAGTACTTAATCTTATACAACTTAATCTATTTTGTTCTGTAAAAATTATAACATATGCACAAAGAGACTGTCAATAAAATAAAAAGAATACATTAAGTTAACTATATTATACCAAAAATAATTCCTCATATGTTTAAAAAACACTTGGAAATATCCCTTTAGATTCTATCATTTTATCCGCAAAAACTATTTCTTCATTTCCATTAGTGCAACTAACTTCCTGGCAGCGAATATTGCAAATGCCTCATCATTAATATGTGCATCCACGTCAATGACTTCAACAAGAGGATTGTTTATCACTTTCTTTAATGCAATAAATAACGCCTGGTCTTCCCTCGGGCCATAGTATTCACTTCCCACTTTATCATTCATAGAAATTCCCTGAAGTGGAAGTAGCAATACCGCATTATTCTTACACTGATTCAGTTTCTCGCCAACTTTAATACCAAATGTAACATTTTCCTCTATATTACTCTTTACAACTGTGATAGCCGGATTATGCATATAGACAACTCTATCCTTATATTTTTCAGGGAGACTCTCTCTTTCACCAAATGTAATCATATCTGCAGCACCTACCGATACCACCTGCGGAACACCATTCAATGCAGCCGCATCTAAACGTCCTGTACCAGCTGCCATAATACCTCCGGCAATTTCATCAATCCATTCTGTTGTTGTCAGATCTAATACACCATCTACAATTCCACTGTTAATCAGAGATTCCATCATCTTTCCGCCAGTTCCCGATGCATGGAAAATAATCACCTCGTATCCTTCCTGCTCAAGATATTCTTTCGCACACATAACACATGGCGTCGTTACTCCGTACATCGTAGCTACGATCAATGGCTTTTTGACTGGAATATCTGTATTCTCATGTTCAACCATCCCAACAATAGCATGAACCGCATGTGTCAGTACCTGCGAGGAAATACGGTTAATTCCTGCTACATCCACAATGGAAGGCATCATCAAAATATCACTTGTTCCCACATATCTTGACACATCTCCAGATGCCATCGTTGATACCATGATTTTAGGAACACCTAATGGTAATAACCTCATACACGGAGTCACAAGAGAAGTTCCGCCTGTGCCACCCAAAGCAAGAACGGCATCAAACAGCTTCTCCGCATATAACTTTGGAATTAAGGCACAAAGCCCCTTAGACATCACTTCCATGGCATATCCCCGGTCTTTTTTCTCCTGCAATTCGGCAACGCTTCCTCCTCCCAAAACAGCAACCGAATCATGATTAATATCTGGTGAAAAAACCTCCTTATAAATGCCAGCATGAATCGTTAATGTTCGTAATCCCAGGTTCTCTATTTTATTTTTTACATAGAGATATTCCTCTCCCTTTGTATCAAAAGTGCCAATTAACGCTATTGTCTTCATTTTTCCCTTCTCCAAGAAATCAACTTCTTTCCAAAAATTATCCTAAAATGTGTTTGAAATCTACTGGGGATATACAGATACCTTTTAATTTTTCAAACATACTTTATTTTATTATAATAAAATTACTCCACAATTACTGGGAATAATTCAGAGTAATATTAGGAGAAAAATGGTTTTGTAAATATTATATTTTTTATCATATATTAAAAACTTCGCCATCCTCCGGAACCCACACATTTCCCTTGTAAAATTGCTTTGCTTCCTCTGTATACCGCTCTTTTCGCTTTTTCCCGGTCTGGTCTTCAGTATGCCAGATTAACAGATTCTTTACCTTTAAATCCTGTGCAATCATACTTGCCTCTTTTACCGTTTGATGTTGATATTGGTACGCATGAAACTTCGGTTCTTCACCAAATAAGCAGAAAGCTTCGGATAATAGCCAATCTACATTTTTACTATATTTTTTACCAGTTTCTTTCAACGGCTCATCTCCAGCAAATACCAGTTTCTTTCCATTATCATACTCCATCAAAAAACCATATTGTTTCGCTTTTGTAGAACCAATATCAAAAAATGTAAAATCATAATTTAAAATATGTTTCCTTTCATGGTCTTTTACCAAAACAAACTTAATTCTTGTCTCCAAAAAAGCCTGGCTTCGTTTCTTAAGAATCATGCGGCACACATGTAATACCTTTCCCAATACTACATCGTTTCCGTAAAGATAAAAATCCCCCTCATATTCTTCCAGTTCTAACAACTCCGCAATCGTGCGAATTACCCATATCATCCCTAAAAAATGATCGGTATGTTCATGAGAAAGAAAGGCATAATGAAGCTTCTTCCAATTAAGATTCATAGTATCAAATGCCCGCAGGATGTCACTGCCCCCTGTCCCGTCCACAAGAAACAACTGATTATCTTCCTCAAAAACACAGGAGGTATTGATATATTTACTTACTGTTGCTGTTCCAGTGCCAATGATGTGCATTTTCATTGTAAAATCTCCTTTGTATTTTCTTTGATTAATACTTCCTTCTTTCCAGCGGATTCCCTTTCGGGTTTCTATGTAATCAGAGGGTTACAGGTCTCCGTTTCACTTCGGTCGTTGCAAAACAAGTGCCACTGGCACTCAGCAACCTCTGTTGAAAGACTAACCGCCTACCGTTATGGTAACACTCATGTTCGGATTATAACATATATCCTTTATCGTCACAATATGTCATTTTAATTCCCATAACTTACATTATATTATTACAAAAAAGAACCCATACCATCTAGCATGAGTCCTTTAAAAAATCCTATCCCTTTCTATTTCACTTTCAGCCCTTTAAAAATCTTCGCATAAGTCTTCTTCACTTTCTTCGGCACCTTAATTACCATCTTTTTATTTACACCCTTAAATGCCTTCTTGCTGGCTGTTTTCTTGGTGAGTTTTGTTGTCTTGATCTTTACTGTTTTTAATGCCGGACATTTGTAAAATGCATTGTTGCTGATGCTTTTAACATTCGCTCCGATTACCACAGATTTCACTTTCTTGTTGTTCTTTACAGCTTTGGCCGCTACAGAAGTTACCTTATATCTAAAAAATGATTGATTCCGGTTGTGACAACCATTGGAGTTATCAATTGAATTATTAATCTGGGTTGATATTTAATCGCGATCTTCCATTTATTTTAAATTTATAGTTGAATTCAACAGCAGATCCAAATGATTTGGTTAAAATGCCTTTTATTGAAGAAATTGTATTTACAGAAAACCTCTTATTGTATAAATTTATAATAAACTCTTGTAAATCATTTTTTGTAATTGTTTTTAATTTATAAGACTCCAAAGCAGGTTTTATATATAATCGAATTTTCTTTTACCATTTACGGATGCAATTTCAAATCTATACTGGTAAGAGAGACCATTCTTTGTTTCTCTTTTGTCAATCATTATGTCTTTCATTGTACGAATTTCTCCTTTCTGAAATGGTATGCTAGAATATAGCATCTCAAGCACACATTTTCAAGCGTTATTTTAGAAAAATTATATAAATTTACAGAAAATAAAAAAGGACTTCCACATAAAATGGAAGTCCCAAAACCCGCATAAATAAAGAGTTTTTCTTAGAATCTACCTGCCTTAGCAGCTTCTTCTACGGATACAGCTACTGCAACTGTAGCTCCAACCATAGGGTTGTTACCCATTCCATTTTGTAAAAACACTCTTTGTTTTAAGATGCCATTTCATGTTATAAAACGCTTATATTACTTGTATAACACTATATTTTCATGATATTTTCTGTTTATTATTATTTTTTTATGTAAATATGTGTTGTTATATAATGTAGACTTTATGTAGACTTTTACTGTAATATTACAATAAAATCTGTTAGCCTGTACAAAATATAAAATGTGATTTTATTATAACATCCTTTTCTGTAACTTTGTCAATAATTATGTAATTCTTTAAAACCCGGCGGTGTAGATATTAGAAGTATAATACGTTTTTTCTTTCTTATTCTATATGTTATATCATATAGGACTGTATAGCATAACAGTAACATAAATATAGTTTATCTCTGCAATTTGCAGGAAAACCCCCAAATATGAATGATAAATTACAAAAAGTCTCCACATCTTAAGATATGGAGACTTGATAAAAACTAATAACATTTTTTACAAGCAGTGTAACCTTTTGACACAGCATCTGCCTTCTTTATTTTGCTCGGATTTTTCATACCGCTGCAACCGGAATAAGAGTGATATTTGCTACCGCTCCTAGATACCCAGACATAATTATTTGATTTTTTCGTTGGTGTTGTAGTATTCTTGGATGATGAACTGTCAGGAAAAGCAGCACTATAGTTCTTCCAGATACCGAGTTTTCTCTTTTTTGCCTTTCTTTCTGATGTTTTTAAGGTGTCGGTATATTTATATTTTCCATATATGTAATATACACGAGCATACCCTTTTTTCACTAATTTATCCTGCAGCAACTTTCCGTCCACCCAGATCCATGCAAGTTTTCGTCCGTATTTATCCGTTTTATTGCCATCGTATTGTATTTGGATTTTTTTCGCCTTTTTTAATTCTGACTTTGTATAATCAGATGCTCTCTTTCCCATGAAAGCAACAGGTGTGTTTGGTTTAACGGTTTCTGGTGTATCTACTGCAAGAAATCGGAAAGTATAAGTTCTTCCTTTCACGGATAATTTAGCGGTATCTCCATCTACAGCCTTGACAAACTTTGCTGTCTGTTTCTTTGATACAGCCGCTTCAACAGAGACAACAGACGAATACGTTGTACCGGCAGGCATCACCCCTGCAATAAGCAGTAAACTTAATATAAAACTTAATGTTACTTTCCTTAGTTTATTCATTTTTATTCCTCCTCAAAAAAATCTTTTAGTGTCTTATTTGATATCGTATTATGAAAATATTTCTGATAAACATCTCTATATGGTGATTGTTTAAAAATAATCTGCATAAGAGATGAATTTGAGTATTGATCACATTCATCTACAATACCTTGTATAAGCTCCATATCTCGTTTCTTTATATGGTGTCTCTGCTTCGAATTTCCAACAGCAATATTTCCTCCGGCATACACTCTGTAATTTCGATAAACAGACTTTACAACTGGACCAAACATCCATGCTTCTATCTTATCCTTAAAACATGGTTTATTTGTTACGACAAGGAATTCTGCTTGTACATAATACAAGACTTTTTGTAATTTTAAGTTACTCATACAGTATTTTTTCTCTCTACAATAGTCAATGATGTATTGAGATACCTCTAGTGCATCATACATAGAAACAGCCCCTGCCCATTTTAAGTTCCTTGTATAATTTCTTCGCTTCTGCTGCATCTGCGTCTGGAAAATGTTTCTCAATATATTGATTTAGTGTAATCTTCCTCCGATTGATTTTAATTTCTAAGTCATTTTCTTCGGTAAAGCTTCCTGGCTGTAAGTGTTCCATACACATCACAACAGAAGCTTTTTGCGTTTTTGACAATTTAGAAAGAAGTTCAGCAAATTCTTCGAGATCTTTAGTAAAATCGCGTGTTGTTTCTCTTGTTATAGGGATATTATGCCTTTTGCAATCTCGTTCGTTCATGCATTCGAAAAATAGCCCATTCATTTCTTTTATGGCTTTTTCTCTATATTCTTCATTCAGTCTGCAGAATGTTTTTATCAAAATATCAATTTGTTTCGGATCTACATTCATGTTTTATCCTCCTCTTTTTCTATAATATATCAAAGTTTTCACAAATAAGAATTTTTATATGAAAAATCAAAAAGAAATATCTGCAAACACATCGCCTTCTAATTCTATTATATACTTCATTGGAATCTTCTCTCCACTTTTCATATTAAGACATTTCTCTATTAGGCCTATATTTTTTAATCGCCCATACATCTCGGTATAGCTTCCGCCTGCTTTCCTTTTATCAGGTACAAAATAACAAATGCTGATTAGTGGATGTTCATACTGTATTTCTTGTAATATGCACAACTTCTGATTGATTTCTTCTTTTTTCTTACTTTCGAGTGGATGAAACTGGTCTGTGATTCGAGAGACTTCCTTTACTTCCTCATCATATCCTGTCAATGCAGCAAACGGAGCAAATTGGGCTGCTCTATCATGTAATGACATTTGCGGATGTTTTTTTGATACATGATGCGGAAGATTAATAATATCATCATATTTTTCCATTATGCTTTATGTCCTCCTATCTGCTCATTTCGCTCTATAGTTGTAGCACCTTCCTCATAACTAATTCCCCGCAAAATTGCATTTTTTCCGTACTTTTTCTTAATACTTAACAGAGATTCCTGTAGCTTTTTCTCTTTTTCCTGTTCTTTTTTTAGTGCCGCATAATCTGTAAACAAATTTAATTGTTGATACTCAACATCTTGCTTTGAATGAACCTTCCCTACAGATAAAGTAATCCGCCGGACAAGTAATTTTTTATCAATAATTCGGTCATACAGTTTTGACACGGTATCAGATATGATTTTTAATGAAGCAGTTGCATTTGGAAAGTTTTCAGTGCCATGGGCGTGTTTCGGGATCTTTCTTCCGTAATGATCCGTCTTAACTTCGCCTTTATAATTCGTCCGTATAAGACTTTCCCTATCATATCCGACTGTCAATATAGCTTGCTTTGCTGTCAGACCTTTTTCAAAGAGGTCATAAGATATCTGTTCAGCCATTTCTAATACAACAATCTTTGCCTTATCCGTTGAATAGGCGCAAGTTAATACTTGTCCGGAACCAATACTTTTTTCCTCCGGTTTATAATTTTTTATATCTGCTATCGTACATGGTTCATAACCCCATGCGTGATCAATCAGTAACTCTGCATTAATTCCAAATAATTTATATAATAATTCTTCATTGTAGTATTCTTTTTCTTTTCCAATGGAACATCGCGCAATATCTCCCATCGTGTAAATCTGATATGCAGCAAGCTTTTTTGCATATCCCTTTCCTACCCGCCAAAAATCTGTAATTGGCATATGATTCCATAGTTGTCTTCGATAAGCCATTTCATCAAGATATGCTATCCGAACACCATTTTTATCGGCTGGTACATGCTTTGCTACAATATCCATTGCTATTTTAGAAAGATATAAGTTTGTTCCAATCCCCGCCGCTGCAGTTATACCCGTTTCTTTAAGCACATCTTGTATTACTTTAGAGACTAATTGTTTTGCTTTCATCTCGTATGTCTTTAAATATCCTGAAAGATCAATAAAAACCTCATCGATAGAATATACATGGATGTCCTCTGGTGCAAAATATCGTAGGTATACTTTATATATCTTTGTACTGTATTCCATATATAGTTTCATCCGAGGGGAAGCGGTGATATAGCCAAGCGCAACTACCGGGTCAGATAGTTTTTCATTGTGAAAAGACTGTCCGATAAATTTATGTTCAGGGGCATCCTTTATCCTTTGGGCATTGATTTTCTTTACTTGTTGTATAACTTCAAATAGTCGCGGCCGTCCAGAGATTCCATAGGATTTTAAAGATGGTGAAACAGCCAGACATATAGTCTTTTCTGTCCGGCTTTTATCTGCAACTACTAAATTTGTTGTTAAAGGATCTAATCCTCTTTCGACGCATTCGACGGATGCATAAAACGATTTTAGATCAATTGCTGCATATATCTTATCCAAATCTCATCTCTCCCTAAACAAAAATAATATAGTTCATATTAATTTAGTATATCACACATATGTTCTTCTATCCATAAAAGAAATTTGGAACAAAAAAAAAGACCTATCTGAATCTTTTGGATTCTCATAGGTCTTTTTTAAAGAAGGATAGTTATTGATAGCATAATGCTACGAACCCGGCTTTGGCAATACATTGTCCTTCTCCATAAATATGATAAAACAAATACATATTCATTTATCGCCAGATTGGTATCTGGTTCCAAGTATGTATGATTTTAATTGCATGAGTCATCGTAATTTTCCTCATCTGCGAAATTACAGAGCCAAGGAGTACTTCGAACACTTCGTTCCATCCGTATACGCCGTGCTATTTCAGCTTTTTTCTCCCTTTCCTGTCTTTCTGCCTCTTCCTTTTCTTTTTTTATCTTTGGCTCTTCTATCTTATCGCACAGCCGGGCTACAACAGCTTTCACCACATGACTGTCGATTTTCGAAAATTCCTCCTGTATAACTCGTTTATTATCTTCTATTTCCTGTTCAGTCCAGCTTTCTGGATAGCCAATACATTCAAGAATTCTGTCTCCTATACTACCTTTTACCATTGTTTTCCTCCTTTTTCTCGTTCCTACCTGTTTAATATGTATAAAAATTCTAACATCTGCGATAAGATAAGAATTTTTATAAGAAAATCATTTTAAACCATTTCTTGTTCTACCAAATCATACAGTTTATCGCCACTTTCAATATACCTTGACAGCTCCCCTGGGATTGCTTTTCCATATTTCAGTATATACACACAAAAAAAGACCGGATAATCCGACCTTTCTTATATAAGTATCCTTATTGTAATATTTTTCCTATCTCATTCCACCATTCTGTCGAAAGTTCAGGTATATCTCCCTGAACTTCTGCATCTTCTAGGCAACTTAACAGTTCTCTTAGATTTATTGCAAATCGACTGGAACGGTTAGCCGAAGAAAAGAAAAAGTAAATTTCTCTTTTACAATTTATATCTTTATAGATTTCTCCTATAGGGTAAGCAATATTTTGTGACAACATACCTCGCTTTTCCCATTTATTATATATTTTTACGATTATTTTTTTTGTTTTAATCCACAGTCGGTAAGTTTAACGGAGCCTGAATATCGGGAAAATCCAACTGTTGCTTAAGTCTCTTGTCAGTGGGGGATACCAATCTCTCTCCGCCCGCCACTGACGCTTAGTGAATTTTAGATAATTCCTCCCCCACCTACTGATGTTGAGGAAGGGAATCCTTATATTATTTTGTTGTCTATGGCTTCCTCCTTTCCATAAAAATAATAAGAATCAAAAATTTTCTTCTATAGAAAGTATTCAGGCACAGACAACGAAATGTTGAACTTTTAATACCGCATTCTATCATCATCCAAACAAATTCTTCGTCAGATAATGACTCAAAAAATTTTTGGATATAAGTATATCTTTTTTTCTAATTCAACCATCATAATAACCGCCATTCAGGAGGAGAGGTTCACAAAGTTATCCCTCTTTCTTAATTAATCTGCATTACCGAAGAAAATGCTACCTTAATAGTCGAATTAGATAATCTCACTTTTAACCATTCCCTATTTTTTGTAGTTCCCGTAACTATACCATATTCGCCCTTATGAGAGCTTGATTTGCTGATAATCCTCACTCTATGACCTATAATTTTTAATTGTTCGTTTGTCATAATATTTTTAGTCCTCCAGCTGGTATCCCTTATGCGGAGCGAAGGCTGAATGCCGGATTTTTCCGGCGTGCTTAACTCTCTTGGTTGGGGATATCGTTATCTCCGTCCACCATTGACGTTACACGAATTCTACAATTCATCCCACAGCCTAAAGAGGCAGAGAATCCTTGCTTTTTATTTTTCTTTTTTTTAGAAGCTCCATCTGAACTGCGGTTCAGACGGAGAGGTTCACTATCTTACAAAACACAAAATCTCAAATAACATAAAAAAGCACAAAAACAGTAATAAATATTCGATAACTATAGCGCTATAATTGATCGTGTTGACTTTTACCACTTCTACTCCATAGAGACATGCATCATTTAATTTCTGAATCAGCATATTTAACTCATCGTAGTCATTAACATGAATTGTTACCTGGGGATAAATAGATTTACCTGGTCTTATTCTGAGAATCTGTATATTGTTTTCATATAATACAGAAGAAACTCTTTTTTCATCATGTAAACAATCTGTATATTTTAAATCGGTCTTGAAGCGAAAATATTGTAGAGATTTAAACTCCCACTCCCCATTCTTTAGCACTTCCTATCATATACTGTACAAGTCATCAATTTTTTTTCTCTTCTCCATAACAGTATTCTTCAAAGAATTAATTTCTTCTTCATATTTTTGTATGTCTTGTTCCAGTATTTTAGCTAAGTCAATATTAATTTTTAATTGTAAAAGTTCTTTTGCATCCATACGGGCATGTCGTTTTCCTGATTGAAGCATTCTCATTGCTTCTCTCATTTGTGATAATGATAACAAATACCCAACAACTCTTGGACTTGATTTTTTACACTTAAGCCCTACCCATTCCGTTGTTCCTATTGCTTCTTCTTCCGGATTAATTATACATTTTCCCAAATAAGGTTCAAGCTTAGAAACAACCAAATCCGCTCCTGAAAATTCCACCTTATCCGATCCAATCATCGATACTTCTGGTACTTCATCATAATTAACACCACCACACAACGGGTAAACACTATCTAAATCAATCAACTTTCTATCATACGCCAAATCACCTTTCTTTATTTTATTCAATTCAACAATTTTTACATAGTTGCCAATATCATTCCATGCAGCTCCTCTAGCCACTAAACTAATTTTTCCTTCCAGTACATCCCATAACCATCTATACTTCGCGTCTAATCGTAATGTACTTCTACTAAATATTGCTTTTAATGTTGTTTCAAAACCATATCTTAGTGATTTTTGACTTTTATTTCCTCTGTAATTAAACAAAACCTTAGGCAAATCATTCTCTGTTATCAAATCTGATAGGCCCTTTCTTCGTTTATATCCAATTGCTTGAGGTTCTGCCATAAATATTTTTTCATCCAGCAAACCGCAATCATCAAAAACTTTTTTTAGTCCTTCAACTCCTTCCTTTTTTGTCCATCCACTTTCTTTAATTTCCTTTTCTATCCTATTTACTTGTTCCGTACTTCTTTTCTCTGCATAAATAACACAAGTTTTTACACTTGTATATGGCTTAAAAGCTAAATAAGGAAGGGATATAATAGCCTTAATTTTAAAATGTGATAATAGATATATTCTAGTATCCAATTCTGTTGGTGTATCGCATACAGATTCTGGAAGTACGCAACAAAAAACCCCCTGTTCTGGTCTTAATAATTGGTACCACCTTTCAATAAATAAATCTTCTGATATCTTCAATTTACCTGAAAATGCCTTCTCAACTGATTTTTTTTCGTCTGGAGTTAATTTCAGTGAAAACGGCGGGTTTGAAAGTACAATATCAAACTTTTCATTTTGATACTCTTCATGCATTTCTAAAATAGTAGGCCTATCTTGTATACAATAATCTGAAAAAGGAAGTAGCCCACTTGTCACAAAGGTATTCATGCTTCCATCTCCATGTAAAATCATGTTTACCTTTGCTGCCAACCCTAAATCATAATTATTCTCAATCGCAAATAGTGATCTCTTGGCCCAATTAGTATGTGTTTGACCAGAAAATTCAGCTTCAAATGTTTCCAATGCCCTGTCACTTAATCCTGCTTTAAAAGTTCCATTTTCATACATTTTTTTTACTATCGACTTCATGTAAACAATTAAGAAAGTACCCACGCCACAAGACGGATCGATTACATTTGGCATCCTATGAATTCCTCTACCATCAGGCTTCTCTACAAGAACTCTTTTCGCATGCTCTGTAATATCACATAATTCTGTCATGAACTCAACCAGCTGAACAGGCGTAAAAAATTGTCCTTTAGTTTGCGTGAAGCCATGTGCAACTATTTCTTCAAAAAAGCTTCCTAATAAATCTCCTCCGTATACATTCTTAGTTAAAGATATTCCTTCTAGCCTTTGCACCACGTAAAAGACTTTTGATGGTTTTATTCTGGCCTTATCAAAAGCAACATTATCACTTTTTTCATCTAATAGATAAGAACTTTCCGCTTTTTTATATAGTACATTCATTCTGTCCACTAATGCATCTGGACTCTCCACAATATTGCCTATATAATTTACTTGAAATTCATACTTATTTCCTGGTCTGATTTCTTTTTCATCATAAATTTTACACAGAAATAATTTTGTGATAACTGCAAATACGTCATTATTATTTGTTCCACCTCCTCCCCAAATAACATTATGTAATTCTTCTGTCAATTGCTTAAAAAACAATTCATCAGAAGTCTCGTCTAATGGAATTGACGTCTCCGTTTCCTTTGGAACACGCGCATAACTTTTTTGAATTACAGTTCCATACCCCTTCGGAATAGCATTTCCTGCTGGTTCTCCTGCATCCTGCCACTTGTCATATTCTCCATACTGACTAGCTGATATTACCAATGTGTTAATTGCAGGCTCTCCACTATCATTAAACACAACTGTTGTCCATAGCAAATAATCAGGTCTCTTTATTTTTTCAAGCTTACTTGATTGAAAAAGTTGCCCTTTTATCAAATATCTTTCTGATATATACTTCTGCGGCGTTTTTAGCTCAAAATATAAAAAAGGAGACCCATCCTCATTTCTAATAACAATATCTGATCTGCTCCCTTTTGCTCCCTTTTTAGGTCTTCCCGGTGCTTCATAAACTTTCTCAATATCTATATATTTATTTTCAAATTTATATCCGTACTCTTTCTCCAACTTCAGAAGTAAAACAGCCCTTACCATTTCTTCGTCATTTAAGTTAGTCGTTGTCCCCTTAAAGTCTGGTGCCTCTGGATCAACATTTACACATTTAGGATTATATGTAATCTTTCCTTTTCCAGTCTTTTCATCAAATGTAATTGAGGAAATTATATCAGATTTACTATCCTGAATATATTTTATATATAATTTTGGTTCAAAAATTTTCGCCATGTTGTTTCTCCTAGATTATTTTTTTAATTGATCAATCACTCGCTCTGCTTCTTTCAGGGCAGTTCTTCGTACAAACTCACTATATGAAGCATATGCTTCTATTCTAGCCGCCTGTTTCAATTTTGCTAATTCCTCTTCACTCACTCTTATACTCATAGAAATAGTTTTGTTCATTCCCAAGCCCTCCTATGTCAAAAATTATATCATTTGTGTGCAACATTTACAATACAATTCTCCACGTCCTCAACATAGAAATAGCCACTTTTCATAGTAGTTCTACTAGCAAAAAGCGGCTATATATCAGCATTTACAAATTATTTTTCATGATTTCCATATAGTTTTCTGGGAATCCAATCAACTTCAAATCAATATCATCACTATACTCACTTATCACATTTTCCACGGTTTGAATCAAAGATTTTTTACTACTCTCATCTGGTAATCTTTTTAATAGAACAAGCGTATACGCAAATAATGAATTATTCTTTATTTCTGAATGTTTTCTCAAAAATGACGTTGTAAACTTTGCCGGAGGATTAAAATCTGTATTATACATTCTAGCCGCATGCGCACATTTGTTTCGTAAAACCGATAAACAATGAAGATGATTTTCTAATGTATCTCTTCCAACACCAACCATATGAGCAATGGCATCTTTTTCTGAATAATACATAGAACTGTATAATTTAGACATATTAGAAAAAGACATTAATTCCACAATAACCCACAATGGCATTTTACTAGAATATTTCATTTTATGATGCTTCACAATTAGGCTATCTTTACAAAAGGAATTTAATGCATTCCTGCTGATGAAACAGATTCAGGCAATCTATCGAGAAGAAGGGAAATTGAATGACCTTTCTTCTGAAGAACGGCTTAAGCAACGGCAAGCGGTTATAAAACCTCTTGTGGATGCATTTTTTGCATACCTGAAAACTATAACCGTATCCAAAAAGGATAAATTTGGTTATGCTGTCGGATATGCATTGAATCAAGAAAAATATCTTCGGGTATTTCTCACAGACGGAGACGTTCCGATTGACAATAACGCCAGCGAACGGGCAATCCAAGGATTTTGTATTGGGAAGAAAAATTGGCAGATGATCGATATGATTCATGGAGCCAAATCTTCAGCAATCATTTACAGTATTGTGGAAACTGCGAAAGCGAATAATCGAAGCCTTTTGACTATGTACAGTATCTTTTGGAAGAGATTCCAAAACACACAGATGACAGATTATTGCTTTCATAAAAAATCCTTTCTGATTTTTTCATCTTCTTTTAAGATTCTAAAATATTTTCTTCTACATTACAAAAATCATACAAATCTTCTTTATCTTCGATATATCTTGACAAATATCCCGGGATAGCCTTTCCATATCCGTGGCACCGATGTTCTGTGCCGCAGACAGGTCGCAATTATAGATCTTTCCATTCTGAAATGTACACAGACTGTAGTTCTATTGCTTCAATCGTTATTTTCTGATATAATCAAATTGTCATCTTATAGAGATGTGGATTGAAATTATCTTTTTATCTTAATTTCGTCTAAGGCAATTCCTCATTAGAATTGCCTTTTTCTTTGTTCTCCTTTCTGTTCTTGATATCCTTCCTTTTTATTTCGGCAGCCCACTGTCCGGCATAAGCAAAGAACAAAATTAATATCAATAAAATATTAGTATCCAATACACTCATTAATTTCTCTAGGAAAACAAATTCTCTCAGATTTGGAGTCATGACAATTATTAGTAATGCCAAAGCTTTTAAAAAAAATGAAATACTCTTTACAATTTTATTCTGTTTTGCGAAAGTATCGATAGCCATTGGTATACTTAATATTAATACAACTAATGCAGCTACAAAACTAATCTCATCTTCCAAGACTATCACATGGTTATACAGCAAACCATGGCTGTTATTGACTATATACAGGAACAACGTGACTATTAAAAGGAACATGATCAACAATCGCTGCTTATTTCTCATCATACATATATCTCCTGTTCATTTAATGTCATAAGCGTCATACAGATCATCTCTACCCTCAATATAACGAGACAAGTCTCCTGGAATTGCCTTTCCATATTTTAATGCAATCTTAGGAACCATCATATATAATGTATTTTTTGCTCTCGTCACTGCCACATACATGCAACGTACATCCTCATTATCCTCTGGAGAACCAATATATCTGGCAGATGGAAGGATTTCATCGATACAATCCAATAAGATAACCGTATCATATTCCAATCCTTTTATGGAATGTATTGTCGATAAGACAAGTTTATCCTCTTCATTTTCTTTTGACTTTGTTGCATCCAAAGTTGTTGCATCCAGAAAAGCCAGAGCAGAGTCGTAATCTTTTGCCATTTCCTGAAGAATTGTGATATCTTCTTTATTCCTTTCAAGATCCTGTAAACTTTCTTCCCTGTCCGATTCAGAATCAACTTTTTTATTTCTAATAGTATTCTCTAAGGTTTTAGCATAATAAGCACAACTGCTTTTTAATATCTCTAAGAACTCTTTACCTTCCCAACTTTGGATCTCATCATACAATTTTCTGATATGCACTCCATATTTTTTTCGTTTATGACAATCATCTATTAAGTATTCCGGACCATATTCCAAACACTTTCGAGAGATGTTTCTTGCATATACCTTTCCAATACCAATATGTAACTGCAGAATACGGAACCATGCCAGTTCGTCAGATGGATTTGTATAGATTCTTAAAAATGCAAGAACATCTTTAATATGTGCCCTGTCTAAGAATCGGATTCCACCATATTTTTCAAAATCTAATCCAGCTTTATTCAAAAGAACTTCTAATTCATAAGACTGGAATGAATTTCGATACAATACACAAATATCGTTATACGGGATACCTTCTGCATGTTTTGCTTTAATACGGTTTAACACAAACTCCGCTTCTGTTTTTGTATCATTAACACTGTACACTTTCGGAAGTTCTTGGCTGCTAAACTGTGCTCTTAAGTTTTTTTGATATCCTTCGGTTGCATTTGTCATAACATGATTTGCAAGGTTAAGGATTTCCTGACTGCTACGATAATTTTCTGTTAGATAGATTACTTTACAATCAGTATATCTTTTTGGAAATGATAGAATATTTTGTACATCCGCTCCTCGGAATTTATAGATAGACTGCATATCATCTCCAACGACCATAAGATTTGTATTTTTTGTCCGGATCTTTCTTATAATGCTGTCCTGTAAAGTATTTGTATCCTGATATTCATCTACCATAATGTATCGATAAGTATCCTCAATTCTTCTTGCAATATTAGAATAATCTGTAAGCATCTGATCAAACTTGAGCAGAATATCATCATAATTAAATAAATTATGTTCTTCTTTATACTTTTTTGTTTCCTCTCGTAATAAGAGAAGTTTTCTCTCATTTTGTCTGAATCTCCAGTACTTCTGCTCTTTTAACAGTTCTTCTAGTGTAAGCCTTTTGTTTACACAAGTAGATAACATAGAAGCAAAAACAGAAGCAGAAGGCATATTTTTTAACTTTTGGAAATTCAACTCAGATTTTACAATGTCAATGATATCCGCTTCGTCCGGTCCAGATATAATCGTAAAATCAGGAGAGATGCCAGCCATTTTTCCATAAAATCGCAGCATCTTTACACAAAAAGAATGGTATGTACAGGCAGTGATTCCACATTTTTCTTTTAACATCTTCTCTGCTCGTTCTTTCATCTCATTCGCTGCTTTATTGGTGAAGGTAAGAAGCAGGATACTTTCTGGACTGACTCCTGACTCGATCAGATGTGCTACACGGTAGATGAGTGTCCGTGTCTTTCCTGTACCTGCTCCAGCTAAAAGCAATGCTGGTCCTTTATCATGCATTACCGCCTCATACTGGAATTTGTTCAATTTTTCATAGTTAATCATATGGATACTCCCTTTCTTTTCACTCTTTTCTCTTATTAATATGTTTCATCAGGATCGAGTCACCTCATTTCGTACCAGATTTGCTGTATCCGACCCCATACAGATAGGCATAGCTTCGGAGTCATCACAGAAAAGCGATAACATGTATTCCTTGGTATAGTATAAAAAAAGGTAGGCAAAAAGAATTTTGATAAGAAAATACCGAAGTAATAGAAGCTTTTTCCAATGCCATGCCAGGAAGGTAAGAGGGATACAGATAAAAATAAAGACACAGTGGGAATGCTCTGTGCAAAAGAAGGATAGTGAGCTACGTCCAACAGAGAAGAACTAATAGACGTACTGCATGACTAGGGTGTCTAAGATAATTATCATTTATATATGCAGGCACGGAATAATTGCAACAACTATCTTTCTTTTTCTTGTCTTTCGCCTTGTTTACCTCTTGTCTGTTTGTTTACTTTTTCCTTTTTAACCCGGATAATGAAAATTCTGGCACAACAAAAAGCCCCAGTCTCCTGTGGCTATTTTTACTAGAAAAGAGGTCTTTTTTTATAAGAAAAAATTAGTTGTTACGTTCATTGTAACTGCGGATTTCCCCTGCTAATATCTTCTGAAACTCTGCATCAGACGGTAGAGCAAAAGTCCGGTTCCATTCCGGCGTTTTTTCTTCGTTCGTTTAACTCTTCCTTTTCTTTTCTATACCGTTCCCGCTTCTTTTTCAACTCATTCAGCTTGTCCATTGTGGTACAAAACTCTGGATTTTTCTCCAGCAGATGTTCCATTTCTTTATGGACTTTTGCTTTTTGTTTTTCCTCTTTTTTTGTATGTATTGTCTGGCAGATGACTTTGGCAGATTCGATTATTTTTCTTCTGCCTTTTTTGCATTTGATTCCAGATTCTTTTATAACCTTGCTGACGGTTGACTGGGTACATCCAATGATTCCTGCAATCTTCTGCTGGGTATATCCTTTCATGAGCAGCTCCAATACACGGAGTTTTTTCTTTTCTTTTTCTTCTTTTCGTCTTTTCCTGTTTTCTTCTGCTCGTTTCTTTGCCATTTCTCGTTCCTTTTTTCTTACTCCTGCTGGTTTTAAGCAGATGGTTTCTTGTTCTTTCTCATCAATATCAAGATATTCGATCACTTTTTCAAAGGTAAACCGATATTTCTTTTCCGTTGCACTGGACATGTAACTTCTCAATTCTTTTTCCGGCAGCGGACGCTGAAAACTTTCGTTAAGTCCTATGGTTTTTGCCCAAGCAATCTCATCTGCTGTACCGCTGGAAAGGTAGGCACAGTAAACGATCAGGCAGTAAAGATCCCGGAAACCATTTTCGTCCAATCCTTCTTCTCGTCTCACTTTAATCAAATGCCGGATCTTTTCCTCCATATATTTTCCGTAATCTCGGAATCTATTTTTTCTTTTGTTCTTATATTTAATAAACGGTTTTCCTGTCTTAGGATGACGGTCAAAAAACAGAGATACAGCATCAAATTTGTTTTCATGCAGGATGCGGAAAGAACCAAATGTCCGTGACTTTGTATTCCATGTCCCCGGCATACGGAACAAACCGCTCTCTTTTTTGGAAGCAGCGGCATCTACGATGACATATTTTTTCAATTCTTTGTCTTCATTGATTCTTTTTGTAATCTCACTCGCAAAATATCTGACAAGGTCATGGTATACATATAACAGCTCTTTTGCGGAAAATGGACAGACTGCCCACCATAGCTGTATCCCTCTGCCAGTATAGACAACTGTGTTAGGGACAGGCAGTGGAAAAGTTTTATCTTTAATCGCAAGGTACAGTACCGCATCCAGACGCTGTACAAAAACCTCTCGATCTCTTTTCGCCGAATGGATATCGATATCCAATACAATATTCTGGATTGTGTATAGGTTTTTCTTTTTTCTTTCTTTTGGTGTGGAAAAACTGTTTGCTGTGAGAAAGTATTCCTGGTATTGATGGAAATCTACCATCTTTTCCAAAGACTTTCCAATGTCAGATGTATTAACATACCCAATCTGTCTGATATTTAGCTGCTTATTATTTACAACAGGGCGACAGAATATCTGAGCATAAGAATAATACCCATCTTCTCTTTGCAAGTGCAAATGGAAAAAAGCAGGTAAACCGTTTATATATAATTGGGGACTCTCCCACTTTGCTCGAACTAGACGAAAATCTTTTGGCGGGATATAAGGCATTCCTGGTGCAAAATGATAAACCTGTGTTTTTTCTGCCATAACTGTACCGATTCCTTTCTGTTTCATAAGTTTTTATAAAAGAAATAATGCAAGAGGAGTTTTTCTGATTTTAATATGGCAAAGTATCTTCTGGCTCGGGTCAAATGCCTGTCTTAGCACACTTGGGACATTGTAAGTTCACATGGGAACATATAAAAAAGTGGCATCTATAGCTTGGGAGAAATGCAAAAATGGAATTCGATTCTTTTTCAACAACTAAATTTTTCTTATAAATAAGCTGTGGATATAAAAAAAAGCCCTCGGAAGGACTTTTTGACAGACGGTTATTTCACAGATATATCTATGGAATATTTACACAGGTATATCTATGATATTAATACACAGATATAACTATGTTTTTAATACACGCATATATCTGTGAAAAAAATACACAGGTATATAAATGATTTCATGTCACACCTATATTTGTGTTATAATTACACGCATATAAGTGTGTTTTATAGTCACACATATATCTGTGTTTTGATTACATAGATATATCTATGATTGTTATTTCACAAAACTCCGTTTTGACCACAGCAGACAGCATATCTTTAAAAAGACATCGTTGCCTTTATCAAGACTTTTCATCATCGATATAAGAGTCGAATTCATGTCATTATATTTGATTATATTTTTTTATATCTTTTTTCTGTTCTACAACCAGTAAGTTATAGCAATAAAACGATAGTTTTGGCAGCTTCTCATCTTTTGATACACGAAACGTTGTTTCTTTTTATGCTTTCTTTTTTGTCCTATTTTCCTTCTCTATATATTTTTTTCATTCATTTTAAAATCATTTTGCGTATAACTTATTATGCAATAGGTTGCCTAGAAGTTAGTTTACGTTTCTTTTCTTCATCTCAATGCGTATAATATTCATCTTATAATAGGGAAAAATAAAAGAATTTTTATAAGAAAAAAAGAGCCAGCGTAAACTGACTCTATTTGTCGAGAGAACTTCTTATGGGCCGATATTACAGCAAATCCTATTTTTTCACGATCATCCTGTAGACCTTTAGGCGGAATCTATTTTCTTCGATGGATTTTCTCATCTTTATCAATGTAAAGAACTCTTTTGGTGCATTGGCAAAGACTGGAATGACTTCATACTGATATACACAGAAAAACGAAGGATTTTTGAAAATGATATCGAGCAGTACAAAATACTGTTTTATATCTATTTCATTTTTCTTCATTCTGTTAAACTTATTAACGGCATCAATACTGCCGCCTTTTTTCATAAAAGGGATAATGTTTATACATTTTTCTCCATCAGGAGTGAGCTTTACTATATCATACGAACCGTAACACCCTCTTATTTTTTTCTTTTCCAGAAGCTCGGATTTTAATAATTGCTTTATAGCAGCTGATACTTCCTCTATAGTAAGGATGTTATACTTCCCAGCATTTGAAGTGCATTTTACATCCGGGTTAGATAACTGTGTCCCCCGCAATATGGAACATACAGTTTTCTCTGTGACATAATCATTGTTGAGGGAAACCGTCTTTAATATATCCTGTAGTAAAAAATCCGATAACAACTTATTGTATTTTTCAAATAGGATTTTTCCCTTTTCTTTTATCATGGTATCCATCGCTTTATTGATCCTTTTTACTTCTCTCTTTAATTGTTTACGCCATAATACGAGAGATTCTTTGTAGGATGGAACATGAATGGTGTCGTTTATTGTAAACTCAGATATCTTTCTCCTTATTCTGGTATCTCCACATAATACACCTTTTCCTGAAATATACTGATATCCTTTTAATAATTCTTTCGCTTCAAAAAATGCCCTTTGAAATCTTTTCTTTGAAAATTCTTTTTCTGCCTCATTGATAAAATGAATCTTTCCATCTTTTATCATAATTCCAGACCCCACATAAACCGTAGAAAAATCATTTCTTTTTATCTGACATTTAGGTGCAACATTATAGGAACCACATCCAGCGGGGTAAGCAAACGCAGCCAATAACTTATCAGCCCATTGTTCATAGTTTTTAACATAGTTTTTTACAGCGTTCATCTGCATATTTGATAGTTTAACTTCTTTTCTACAAGCAGACTGTATCATTTCTTCTTTTATGCTGTCACAACATTTAAGCTTAATATGCGGTGTACGGATGATACCGCTCCCGATAAACTTAGTGAAAAAACATTCATTTTCATCTACTTTACATGGTATCTGAGCATCTGCTTTCTTTAAGTATATATAAGCTTTTTTTGTTGGCTGTATTATAAATGAACAGTTTTTATCTTCATATACCTTCGTTATCGGTATGTCTTTTATAACAGCTTTTCTATATTGTTCTTCTATTATGGAACTATTTTTTTGTATGTGAGCAAGTATGTAAGAAGTGAATTTATCTTCTTTGTGTTGTTGATAATTGCTTAAAAGGAAAGATACTGGAATCTGGTATATTTTATCAATACTATATTCGCTCTGAAAAAAAAGATTAATTTCTATACTATTTTGCTTATGGTAGGAAAAAGACGTCCTCTTAAATAAAGGATTTTCCTCTTTTAACAGCGTCTCGATATGCGCTTTTGCACATTTGTAATCCGCTTTAAAAAACTCTCTTATTTGTTTCCTTTGTTCTTTTCTTTCTTTTTTCCTTTTTCTAAGTTCAGGGTTTTTCTTTACAGGTAGATTGTTTTCGGCAATAAAATCTCCTTGTTTTGAAAATGTCAACAGATTTGTACCATAATAAAACTTATGCTTACCAGCATTTGAAATCCCGGCATATTCTACTGCGTCAGGCGGATAGCCTAATTCTTCCATATTTTTTATGATGTTTTCTTCCACATCTTTATCAAGATACCACATCAAATCACTCCTTATCCTATCTGATCGATAAAATGTATCAAGTCTGAGGGAGTTCTAGCCTCATACATCGATGCGAATCGGGAATAGACAGGAGCTATGGAATCTCCCTGTCCCCATTTTTCTTTTTTGTCTGTATTTAGAAAAAACATTTTCTTTGCTCTAGCATGAATATTCTTCAACCACTCTGTTCCCTCTTTATTTTTGTTATTACGGTAATCCCCTAAGAATAAAACAAAGCTATCCTTTTTTAAATATTTTCGATTATTAGTCCATAGCATTTCCATTGGACGATTATAATCTGAATAAACTCCTTTTGTCGGGACACTCTGCAGGACTCCTTGCACAGCAGTATGAATATCATCTGTTTCCATGAGTTCTGTTACATCATACAATGAATTAACAAATACATATGTCCGGCAGCCTCCGGTAAATATATCTTTCAAAAGATACATAAAACTTAATAACATTTCAGAAGCCTCCCTACAGGAGCCGGAAATATCGAGAACAAGTATCAGATTTGCTCTGTTTCGTTTAGGCATTTCATAACAAAGCTTGAGCGGAATGCCTCCTGTTTTGCACGTCATCTGTATCGTCCGTTCCATATCAATCTTACGCTTTTCTTGTGTATACAGGTATCTTCCAAGCCTTGTCTTAAAAGAGACTATATTCTGACGAATGTACTGATAGATATATTCCTTCTCTTTTTTTGTTAATTGTTTGAATGGTTTATCCATAAATTGTGGCATCGCTTCGTCTAAAAGTTGTACCGCTCCGCCACCTTTAAAAGTCTCTCTGTGAGTTACAGGGGCAGTTTTCTCTTTGAACTGATGCGATAGCATATAAAGTTTGTTATCCAATTCATTTTGAATCCGTTTTTCTTCTTCTTCTAATTTTTGAAGCCTATTTTCCAATTCTTTTTGCTGCCCTCTCAATTCTTTTGTCTCACGGAAAATTTTACTCTCAATATAATTTTCATGCTGAGTGACCTGCGCTTTGACTTTTTTCAAGACTTCGAATATTTTCTGATAAACATCAAAGTCCTCTGACTTTCCAGATAGCAACGCTTTTTCAGCTTTATCTGGAATCTTCTTTTCTAAAGTCTCAAATGTTTTCATTGATATATCAGAAACATCCGCTTTTTCTGTGCATAAAGATAAGAGAAAAGAGGTTTCTTTTTTAGTAAAATATTTTTTTATTTTGTCTTCCTGTTTTCGCAGATAATTTTTTTGTGTTTTGGGGATATTTAGTATTTCGCTTTCTCTTGATACAGCATTTCTCTTTTCCGTTAGTTTCTGCCCGATATATGCAAGCTCTTTTTGGACTTTTTCCTTGCAGGAGTGGTTATATTCCACTCTTTCTGTCTGCTCTTTTTGTATCCGTTTTTTTTCCTTTGCATATGATCCGCGATACTTTTTAATATACTGGTGGAAATAGTCAGAAAATGTACCTGCTTCTTTTTTATTCCGACAGAAACATAATTTCATTAACGGAAGAATATCCTCTTCTTTTGTAAAATCAATCTCCTCATTTTTTAAAGATAGGAAGCGGCTGATCTTATCCTGCGTCACTTCGTATCCATTATCATTTAGATATCCTGCGAATTCAGTCATGTATCCCAATAACATTTATTACACCTCCTGCTCTTGTATTCTCTTGCAAAAGAATCCGATTCCAATATTATTTTTCTGATTCAGAAGTTATCCGCAGGATATTAGAAAGAATGTCTGTTTCCTGTACCAGTAATTGGTCTTCTTTGTTTTTACACAGCATACACAGAGAATCTTTAATATCAAAGTCATCATCATCCATAAGTTTCTGTAAATATGCAGCCCATGTAATGCCTTCTGAGATAGATGGTGTCTGTTTTAAGCGAAGTTCCTGCAACTGATAAAGACAAGATGCTACCCCTTCTATGATAGCTGTAGAGGCTTGCACTTTCATCTTCAAGATTTCCGCAATCTCTTCTTTTGTTTTCCGGGGGATATATAAGTAATTACACCGTCTCTTTAAGGCATCTGACAAATCTCTGTAATTATTGGATGTTAGAATAACTACGGGTTCCATCCCCTCTTGTGCCTTTATTGTTCCATATTGTGGGATACTTAAAGAAAAATCATCCAAAAACTCCAATAAAGTATATTCCAGTTCTTCAGATGCTTTGTCTACTTCATCCAAAAGAAGAACATACCGTTGTTCTCCCCATATGGATTCTAGTATTGGGCGGCGAATCAAAAAATCTTTTCCATAAAAATCAATTGTTTTTGCGACCTCCATTGCATCATGGATATTCTTTCCACTCAAATTTTCCTGTAAGGCACTCTGGATCGCCTGAATGGAGAGAAGCTGTCTTTGGTAGTTGTAATCGTATAATATCTTATCATCTGTCAAGCCTTCATAAAACTGGACACGAAGGACAGGTAACTGGAAAGCTTTCCCCATAGCCATAGCAAGGCTTGTTTTTCCCTGCCCAGGATCAGACTCGACCAGCAATGGAACTCCATGAAGAGCTCCATAAACTGCCATAACGATTTCATTATTTGCCAGGTATCCGTTTTTTATAAGCTGCTCTCTGATATCTGATAAATGCATATGTTTCTCCTCTTTTCTTTTTCTAATCCTATTCTACCATAAGCTGCCTAAAGTTATTTTACAAGATACGTTTAACTGATGAAGATGGATAAAGATTTTTATAAGAAAAAAGGACCAGAAAACTGGCCCTTTTTGTTGTGTGGAAAATTATGCTTCTGGTTCTGCTTCGACCATCAGATCAATGACCGGCATACCAAAAGATTCTGTCACATTTCTGATTGTCTCTTTCAGTAGTTTTTCTGCCATAGGATAACATTCTTTGTTTGCTTCATCTAATACGAAAGGCTTGGACTCGTCAATCTGGGTAAAAAATGTGAGTGTCTTTAAATACAGATACACATTTTCTTCCGGTTTCCCAAGATGAACCTCCTGTTCAAAAATAATACCTTTCCCGTTTTTCGGGAGCAGGACAGATCCGGAAATGTCAAAACTGGATTCTCCTTCTTTCTGTCTGCCATTATCCCTAAAGTTTGCTTCTGTTACCTGGTGTTTAGTTAATTCAAAATTCTGCATAACTATCTCTCCTTTTTTAATTATTTATATTAATATGGTAAATATATTTTACTATAAGAGAAATACACTGAATTTTTATAAGAAAAAAGAATTGGATTAAGTTATAAATTTGTGGCGAAAAACCCACATGCTTGCGTGTGGGAACAGTCAGTCTGTGGAGCAAAGAAAAGAATCGGATTCTTTTCATATTATAAAACATATAAAAATTGGCAAGTCTCCACCATAAGAGAGAACCAAAAAAAGTAGAGGAGCGTGAATAGCTCCTTCTTTTTTACAGAAATCATAGGAGAAGACCACCGCTTTGCTGCAATATTGTTAGTACTATCGACTACTTGGTGAACTACCCCTTCCTATAGAGGAAGGGGCTTCTTGCGTCATCCACCGCGGTTATTATCACACCTGTTTGGCAGTTTTCCCACAATGTCAGCAAGCGTATCCGTTTGGCGAGTCCCTCACCTACTGTATATATTTTTTACTTAGGCGATAACAGCCGAAGTCCTTCTTTCTTAATGTTGATAGCTGCGTTATAGTCCCGGTCTATCTTACAGCCACAGCTACACCGCATGGTACGGATAGACAGATCTTTCATCTCTGGATGCAGCGCACCACAGCAGCTGCAAGTCTGGCTGGACGGAAACCATTTGCTTACTTTAACAAGGCTGCCGCCTTTCTCCTCAAGTTTATAATCCAGCATCTTTAAAAACATCCCATACCCGTTATCCAATGTCGCTTTTCCATTACCGAAGCCTTTGTTAGACATCGCTTTCATATTGAGATCTTCTACACAGACATGAGCATACTGTTTGGCTATCGCAGTAGATCCTTTCTGTAAAAAATCCTTCCTCTGGTTTGCCACATGCCGATGGAGCCTGGCAATGCGTTTCTGCTGTTTCTTGTAGTTGTTACTTCCCACGGTCTTATGCTTAAGCTTACGTTGGGCTTTTGCCAGACGTTTTGCAGAATCACGATAGTAATGTGGCATACCACAGGTCTCACCATTACTATCGGTGTAAAGACCATCAGACTTATAATCCAGACCGATCGTTGTATCTTCTGTCGCTGCAAGAGCAGAGACAGTATCTTACGTATGCGTTTATCCACGGATCTTGGTTATGTGTCAGGTTCACTAGAAATGTAGCCGAACAATGTGCAAATTTATCAACGACTGCCCGTATCATTTCTTTGTCATCATCACTAATAATATCCTCATAGTAAATACGCTCTGTATTCCAGATATTCTTTTTATCAAATTTCACATAGTAATCTATTGTTGGGATATCCATGCCACCATACCTCTTATATTCTCTGTATATTTCCGGTACAACGGGTCCGAAATCCCATGCTTCTATTTTTTCGTCAAAACATGGAGGACAGTCATTTATTAAGAAAAACGCTTGTACAAAATATAGTAATTTTTGCAGCTTTAAGTTGGATACTCCGTAATCTTTTTTATTGCTATACACAATGATGTAATGGCTCACATCCCTAACAGGATAGGTATAATGTTTTTCTTTCTTCTTTTTCTTTAACATTTTTTGTCCTCCGCATCTCCCTTTTTTTGTTTTAATCCCCAGCCGGTATCTTTGCGAAGGCTGATTGCCGAGCAAAACCCGGCGGTGCTTACTTCTTGTCAGTAGGGGATACCGTTTTTTCTCCGCCCACTACTGACGCTAGGTTAACTCTACAATTCATCTATATCCTTTTTTAGAAGAAAGATATTTTTATAAGAAAAAATTACTTGTTAAACTTTCCTTTTTCTTATATAATCCTTTCTTTCTTGATTGATTCGAGATATTGACATGAAATATTTTCCCTCCTTTTCGTCAATAAATTATCTCAAAAATAGAATGTCAGACTGTGGAACGTGATACACCGGCGGGCAACTGAAGTTGACCGCGGCTTCTTTACTAATCCATCTTTTCCTATTTGATTTCCATTTTCTTTTTCTCCTCTCTTTTGTCTCTGTCTGCTCTATTGTATTAAGATGCACTTTTCGTTTTTATGTCTAAAATCTCCATTCATTTTTTATACATTATATAAGATGTATAAAAAATGAAATTTTTGTAAGAAAAAAAGCCTCATTTCTGAGACTTTTTTCTGATAAATTGTTTTCTTATAATGGATTAAGAATCTGATATCTGACCATATCATATAGCCATGCTTCAAAAGTTGATCCCTGTTGCTTTTCAGCGGGGTGAATATCAACCGTATACCTTCTGTACAGCTTCGACATAGTAAAGATTTTCCTGCCGCCTTCTTCATAATAAGCAAATCTCATAGGATGACCTGCACTTTCTTATGCTTTGACAAGAATTTGATCTTTTTTCCGATCATAATAATAAACGGAATCAGATAATACATCCCCTATTGATACAACTGTGGTATTGGCATCATGAACTATAGACAATAATTTCGTAGGGTCGTTTATTCTATCTGCTGGAACCATGATTACTTCATGGATGCTAGAAGGTAAGATATACATATCTGCTCCCTTTTTGTTTGCAAAATCTTTCAATATATCTCCATATAATAAAGCAGAGGCTCCATTAAGTTCCTGTTTATTTGTCAAGATATACATTGGGATAGCGCTTGGATATAAGATAAAAGATACCATCCCTGCTAACATCTCCTCCATATCAATAATTTGGGCTGGAAATAAACGAGGCGTGTTCTGTCGTGCTGCTAAGACTAAATCATTGACAGAAACACCCCACTCTTTGACTTGCTTATTTGTGATCAATGACGTAGAAACGCCAACATCATCAATACGAGCCACCCAGCGAAATGTTACCGCAAGATCATATAATCTTATATGTGGGCAATCCTCTAATATCTCCTTGTTTTTTTCATAATTTACAAGGCGATAAATAACTCTTCCACGGATATTTTCAAATTCCTGCAAGTTTGGTATTTTGACGGCAGCCATCTGAACCTTTTTATCATAATCAGCCCTTATATTTCTTATGACATTTTCCAACAGCTCACCGTTTTGATAGTGTATGTAATAATCATCCAGATAAAGTATCGGACTGACATCTTGTCCACTTTCTCGGATAAATAAGCCAGTTGCAGAAACGCCATTGTTCTTTTTAACAACGGATATTTCTATCTGACTTGTCTCTTTCCAATCTTTAGATGTAATGTTTTCCTTAACCCATGCCTTAAACTCTTCAAAATTCATCATAATTTTTTCCTCCTGTTTTTGAAAATTTTTACGTCTCTAATATGCATGGATTATAAAATATAGATTATTACAAAGAAAAAAAGCCTCATTTCTGAGACTTTTTTTTACATTGTTTTATTCTTTGTATTAATATTAATTAATAGTAGCTGGATCAAGCTCATCACCAGAATAAGCTTTTGTGATATCAGGAGCAAAATCATACAGTACATTTGTCTTGCTCATTGTTTTAATCCCCAGCCGGTATTGACGGAGACTGAATGCCGGTGTTTCCTCCCG
>OLQG01000206.1_pt1 | contig 52408 bp, 47 predicted proteins | sample 1672221 | NCBI WGS metagenome assembly OLQG01 (sample SAMEA3136660, study PRJEB25190) | human gut metagenome | biome: human gut; feature: human-associated habitat; material: faeces | place: Austria | collected 2013
AAACGAACGGTACCGTCATCACGCTCGAAAAGGTGGATGCGGACAAGGTGACGAAAGATGACCTGACGGCCATTGCCAAGGATGTTGCGGAAGCCGTGAGGATGGGAGATTCAACGCTGACCGGAGAGCGCGGCGTGAAGGTGGTTAACATCTTCCAGACCAATATCAGCAGCAATCCGAACGCCGATACGGATGCCGTCGAGAAGGAGACCGGGAAGGCCGAGGAGACCGCCAAGGAGGACAAGTCCGATGCGAAGACACCGGAGACCTCCGACAACAAGAAGAACGATAGCGGAAACAACGGCTCTGGAAATAAGTCGGACAGCAAGCCGAGCGGAGGTAGCGGAAACTCCGGCTCCGGTTCCAGCTCGGGCGGCTCATCAAATAAGGATGACACCCCGGCGCACCAGCACAATTGGGTTGCCCAGACCAAGACTGTCCATCACGACGCGCAGTACAAGACCGTCCATCATGATGCGCAGTACAAGACCGTTCACCACGATGCGGTTGTGAAGTATGTCAGCATTTGCAATAACTGCGGTGCAGATATTACCGGAAACGAAGCTGCTCATTTTAAGAACTCGTTGCTTAATGGTGGTAACTGTGGTTCTTGTCACGAAGAGTCTCGTACCGTGCAAGCGGCTTATGACGAACAGGTAAAGGTTTCCGATGCCTACGACGAACAGGTTCAGGTAAGTGCGGCTTGGGACGAAACCGTGACCACTGGATATAAGTGCTCTTCCTGCGGTGCCACGAAGTAACTAGAAAGAGCAAGGCAATCGTCTATTTCAGGCAAGGAAAGCCCCGACCAAATGGCCGGGGCTTTTTCTAATGCGCCTTGTTCAGGTCTTTCGGTGGTTCCGACCCGTTCCGTTTCGATAGCTCTGCGGTCGCACTCTTCATATCACCGATTTCGGAACCGAAGAAATCCGGCTCCTCAAGCCCAAGCGAATGGGTGGGAACCGGAACGATGATGCCACTGGAACCCTTGATATAGGAGAGGGCATCGTGGCGTTCGCCGACCTCGGTGAGCGATGCGGCGAGAAGGGAGTCCTTGAACCAAGGATATCTCTGTTGCAATTCCTCCATGACGGCCAATGCCTTGTCAATCGGCATCGCCACCTTTGATTCATAGCCGGAATACTGGGTGTGGATGAATCCGTTGCGTTCCATGAAGTTGCGGATAAGCGTCCAAGCGCCGCGCCAAGCATTCGGCCTGATGGAGCCGTAATTCTCACTGAGCGCAGCCATTTCCAAGTCGAAGTGAAGCTCCTTGCGGGTGTCGGGGCGGAGGGGAAGTGATGGTTGCATCCCATTCTCAAGAAACTCCTTCACATCGTAGCTTTCACCGATTTCCGTAAAGGTGGCCGCTTTCATGCAGCTACTGAACCAGGGGAGCTTGTCGGATAGGATATCTATCACATGGTAGGCTTCCAGATAGCTCATTTTGCCGACAGATTCATAGCCTGAATACTGCGGTTTTTCAAATCCATGTTCTTCCAGAAGCTCGCGGATATCTGACCATGCGGCATTCCATGAGGAGCTGTCATGGTCGGAATAGGTACGTTTTAGACTATCAACGTCAAGGTCGAAGTGAAATTCTTTCCTATCCAATTCCACGACCGGCTCCAATCTTACCGATTTCTATTCGCGGATGCGTTCCGGGCTGTGGCGGCGGACAATGTTCAAATAGTCCTCGCCATCAGGTTCGTTCATATCTTCATAGGTGCGCCATGACTTAATGTTCTGCATCACCCAAGGCTGTTTGGATAGAGTCGCGCAAACAGGGCACTGCGCTCCGAACTGCACCTTTCGGTTCTTTGCCTGCCAAGTACCAAGACCGATGCGGACGTTACCCATTTGCTCCGCGTATTTTCCCACGCAGTCGTAGAGGTCATCTACGTTGTAGCCGTTCCTTTTTGCCTTCTCCTCATCGAACTCGATGGTGAAGCGCCAAGGTCTCTTTTCTATTTCTGCCATACCTATCGTCCTTTCCGCCAGATGGCTGTTATCATATGTTACCATTATACTATAATGCCGGTGTTACGGCAATATAGAACTTGAACACATGTTCTTTCTTGGCAAACGCATGTTACAGAACGGTGGAGAGAACGTTTTCCGGCATCTCGCTTTCCGGCTGGTGTTCGGATGCACTTGCCATGTCATGACTCTCCCCGGCAAGCGATACCTCCTCTTCCAGTTCCGGTGCGTCAATCTCGATGTTCTTTCCCAGTTCCTCCTCGTAGCGCTCCATGATGAAGGTGTCCGCATGGTCGGCTTTCGATGCGGCTTTGAAGAGATAGGAAGGGTCGTTTTCCAATGCATTCATCCAAGATTGCAGATAGGAGACGTGGTTCTCGTAGAACTCGCCCTCCAAATCGGTGCTCTGGATACCGAGGTCTGCGGAAAGGAAAAGGCTTCCAAGCTCCGCGACCAGCTCTTCCTCAGCATAGGAAGGGCTTCCGAAGCGGGTGTCGAGTTCACGGGCGAGGGCGGAAGGGTGTCCGGTAGAGTGAGTCATCTCATGCAGCAGGACGCGGGTGAACGCTTCGTCCGAGCGGAAGGTCTCTCGCGGGGCGATGAGGATGCGGTCTGTAGCCGGAGAGTAGGCGGCGCTGCCGAGATAGCTGGTGCTCTCGATGACTGGGCATCTGGAAGATTCTTCAAGGTTTTGGGCGATGATAGCTGTCCGGTCATTCTGGTGGACGGGGGGGTTTTCTGGCGGAATGCCCTCGATATCTTCCGCATTGAAGACGTTCCAATAGCCGACGAGCTTCGGATAGCGCCCCGCAAGCTCCTTCTCACCGGTATCCTCGTTTTCCTTGTAGAAGGCGAACTGCTTCCATTTCTCGATGAGCGCGGACTTGGCACCCTTTTTTACATGCCAACCGGCATCCTTTATCTGGTTGAAGGTAGCCCACCGGTTGTCCGTATAGCCGCGCATGAACCCGATGAAGCCAAGATGCACACGGTTTCCGCCCTGATACACGGTGCCGGAGACGGGGTTGTGCGGTGTTAGGGAGGGCAGGTACGGTTCTGCCCAACGAAGCCCGTCGCGCTTCATGTCCTCGATGATTTTCTCAACGACGGCCTGACGCTGGCTATCAACAATCTCCGTAGGAGTCTGCTTCTGCTTAGATTTCATCATGGTCTCCTTTCCGGGAAAGCTCATTGAAATTATACGATAGCTGCCGCTTTTCCGACATGTTCTAAGAAAACGACCCCACAGAATCGCATCTGCGGGGTCTTGACGGTACGTTTGTAGCGTGGGTGCGAACGGATTGAAACCTGCCCTTATTCGGCATCAGAGCCAGTCTGACGGGATTCGGTCGAAACAGTTTCCGTTTGCGCTTGTTTTTGGTCGATACTGGTGGCCACGACCGTCCGCTCGTTCTGCTTCCAGAAGTTATAGGAGCAGGAGACGAGGGAGATGACCTGATTCGGTTCGGAATCGGTATCGAGTACCATGGCGGCAGATTCCCGCGAGGAATCGTACCAACTTCGGAAATCCGATTCACCGGCAAACGCCGTCCGTTTGGTCGGCTCCCATCCCTTCACGATGTTGGCGAAGCGCACGGTGTAGCGCATCTTCTTTTCCGGTGTCTGGATGAGTACCTTGGCGTGCTCTGATGCGAAAGTTTTATCGCTGTAGTTCTGGATGTTTCCGAAACAGGTGATGGCACCACCGATACGCAGGCTGTGTCCGAGGATGACGGCATTCGGACTTTGAAAGCCCTCCCTCTCGCATTCTGCGTCGAGATAGAGCGCACCCAAAGGGTTGTAGTTCCGGTAGATATCGTGATGCAGGTAGTAATCCGGGTCAGATGCGTGGGCTTGCAGGATAGGATGGTTGATATCCGTCCCCGGCACGGTTATCCATCCGATAACATCCCCGTTCACACTCTTCCAGTAATCCCAATCAACAGTAGGGAACTCGGATTCCCGACCCCCTGCGCTTTCCGTGGCGGTCTCGTGCGGCGTGCCGTTTGGTGACGGTGATGGACTTGCGTCCTGATAGAAATGAAGCAGCACGCCGAAAAGGATGGCAGCGACGGCCAAGAAGACCGCCGCTGCCGCAAAAGCCGCACGGGATTTCCGGTTATGATTTCCCAATCTGGCCATCTGAATTACTTGGCGGCATCCGATGTGGCCTGCGGGGCATCCTTCGTCGCTCCGCAGGTGGTGCAGACCAGCTTGTCGATGACCGTCTCATCGTAAGCCGGGGTGTCGGTGACCTGTTTGTCATAGCCCTCGCTCACCATGACCTCATCGGTGATGGGGACGTTGGTGGAGTAGCCGGAGTGACCGGTCTGCTTGATGTGCTCATCGGCCTTGCCGTCGATGACCTGCTTGCACTCATTGCAAACGGTATGGTAGGTGGTCTGATTCTGATAGACGGGTTCCACATGTTCCGTATGGGTCACCGCGTCGTGGTGTACGGTCTTATAGGTGATAGACCAATCGTGGGTGTGGGACTGCTCCTTGCTATCGGAACCGCTTTCCTTGGAATCCTTCGCCTGTGCGGATTCGGTCGTGGAGCCTGCACCGGTTTGGTGGCTGATGCCATAATAGGCACCGCCGCCGATGAGCGCGACGAGGGCAAGGCCGCAGATGGCGGCGATGACCTTCCGGTTATGCGGCTTCTTCTTGCTTTCCGGGTTTGCCAGCATGTTGTTCCCATCCGCAGGCGCTTCGGCGGAATCCCCGTCGTTCATCTCGATATCGTTCTCTTTATCGTCCTTCATGGGTGTATCCCCCTTTCAAATTAAAAAGGAAGGCAGGGTGCCGGAGTGTCGCGGCACCCTGCCGGTTTCAGGCGTTACGGGCACTAGGCTTCGGTGTTATCCTCTGCGCTCTCGTCCGCATCGCCCTTGGTGGTCTTGCGGCTCTTGATGCCGTAAGCGGTCGCGCAGCCTGCGGCAATCAGGAGGATGCCGATGGCGATGGCGATGTTCGTCATGTCAACGCCGGTCTTTCCGTAGGTGGAGCCTGCCGGGGTCGAGGTGACGGTCACGGACTGTCCCTCGTCGTTGATATCCTTATGCTCGGCAACAGTAACGTCGGTCGTATCGCCGTCGATATCGGACTGCTTGGTCAGCTCCTCGAACACGACCAGCGTATGACCGTCGAGGGAGGTAGCGTCGAACTCGCCGAGGTCGATGGAGACCGTGCCGTTCTCGCTGTTCGGCGTGAACTTGAGTTCGGCGGTCACGCCCTTGTCGGCAACCTTCAAAGGCTCGCCGGTCTTCTTATCCATGAGCGTTGCATGGAGCGTGTACTCCTTGCCGGGGATAAGACCCTCGTACTTCACCTCGTCAGTGATGACGGCATCCTTGCCAGCCATCAGTTCATGGTCACCGTCGGACTTGTCGGTCGCGGTGGTACCGATGGTACTCGGGGCGAGTTTCACCGTCTGTCCCTCGTTGTCCTTATCGCATTCGCTCGCGACGATGGAAACGGGAGTCTCATCGGAAGCGTTCTCGATACTGCCCTTGAACATGACCTCGAAGACCACGAGGTTCTTGGTCTCGCCGGACAGGCGGTCGATGACGTCGTTGGAGTTGAAGGCGTAGTCCATGTCGATGGAACCGGACTCCTTCTCGGGCGTAAACTCCGCCGTCTGGTAGACAAGGCAGGAGAGGAGTTCCTTGTTCTCCTCCGCGTAAGCCGTCACCTTGGAGAGGTCGATGCTTGCAGTCGGGAGCGACTTGACAGCCGACCAGTCGATGCCATCCTCATCCGAATCGGACTTGAATCCCAGAACGTCCAACAGACCGGTGGTGAACTTCACGAGGTCATCCTCGGTGAACTTCTTCGCACCTTCGCCCGTCAGGACGGGAAGACCGGTCTTAGCATCCATCAGGATACCGGCCATGGTGTAGGACTTACCGGTGAGCACGTGGTCATAGGCAACCTCGTCGGTAACGGAGGACTCGGCATCTGCGATGACCGTCTTATCGCCATCCAGCTTGTCGATGGCGGTGGTGCCCACGGAGGGCTGGTTGACGGTCACGGTCTGGTCTTCGTCCTCGATATCCGCGTGGGCGCAAAGCTCCTTATCCTTGTAGGAAAGGGACTCGAACGCGACGAGAGGGGTCTTGTCCTTGATGCCGGAAGCATCGAACTTGAAGGTCACGGTCGCATCGCCGTCAGAGGTCTCGGCGGTGAACTCGGTCTCGGCAGTCACGTCCTTGCCGTCAACGGTGAGCTTCTTCTTCGTGACCTTGCCGTCCTTATCGGTCACCTTCTGATAGAGGGTGCCGGTGACCTTATAGGTCTTGTCGGGGGTCAGGTTCTTATAGTGGACGGTATCGGTGACGGTTGCATCGGTGTCCGCAACCACGTTCTTGTCTCCATCGAACCCGTCGGTGGCGGTGGTGCCGACCTCGGGCTTGGTGACGGTCACGGTCTGGCCTTCGTCCTCGATATCCGCGTGAGCGCAAATCTCGTGCCCGTCGCTGGAAACGGTCTCGAAGGCAACAAGCTCGGTGCCATCCTTGATGGCGGAAGCGTCGAAGGTGAAGGTGACCTCCACCTCACCGGAAGACTTCTCGGCGGTGAACTCGGTCTCAGCCGTCACGTCCTTGCCGTTCACGGTGAACTTCTTCTCGGTGACCTTGCCGTCCTTGCCCTTGACCTTCTCATAGAGGGTGCCGGTGACCTTGTAGGTCTTGCCGGGGGTCAGGTTTACGTAGCGCACGGTATCGGTGATGGTTGCTTCCGGCTCGGAGACCACGTTCTTGTCCCCGTCCGCCTTATCGGTGGCGGTGGTGCCGATTTCCGGCTTGAAGACGGTCACCTGCTGGGACACGTCATCCTTGTCCTTGTGCTCAGCGAGCTTCGCGCCATTCGCGTCGGTCAGGGTCTCGTAGACCACGAGGGTCTTGCCAGCGAGGTCGTAGCTGTCGAAGGTGAAATCGACGGTCACGGAGCCGTTGGACTTCTCAGCCGTAAAGGTCTGGGAAGCGGTCACGGTCTTGCCGTTCACCTTGAGCACATCGCCGGTCTCGGCATCGCGCAGCTCGCCGGTGACGGTGTAGCTCTTGCCAGCGACGAGGTGGCTGTACTCCACCTTGTCGGAGACCTTGACGGTGCCGACCCCGATGTAGTGGTCGCTATCGGAAGCGTCGTAGGCGGTGGTGTGGATTTCCGGCTCCGGGTCATCGAGAGTGCCGAAGTCGATGGTAGCGCCGTTGCGGCTGATGGTGACGGTGGTGTTCACCAGCGCGTGCCCCTCGTTCGCAGTGCAGCGAAGCTCCTCGACGCTGTAGGTGTCGAAAGGCATGGCACCGAGCGCATTGTCGGCCTTGATGGCATCGCCTGTTGTGGCGTGACCGTCCGCATCGAGTACGGTGTTGTTGCCGAACCAGAAACCGGCAGTCGCATCGAGCCTTGCGCTGTCGATGGTGCCATCGGCGGTCAGCGCCCAGTCGTTCGCGTTGGTGTTGCCGTCATGGGCGTTCCAAGAGGATGCGGAGCTGAAATAGCCGTTCTCATCGGTCACGGCGATGTGGGACTCGCCGGTGGTGAGCGAGGTCACCTTGAAGGGCACGCCAGCAAGGCGGTCGGAGCCGTTCTCGGCCTTCTTGGTGAACTCGAAGTCGGAGCGATAGACCTGCTCGGGAACCTCAGCGAGGTTGTACGTCTTGAGTGCTTCGGTGTTAGAGCCTTCCATAATCTTCTGGAAGCTCACGGCATTGCTCTTGAGGTAGCCCGTCGGTGCCTTGGTCTCGCGCACGACGATGGTGCCGCGAGGAATACAGATATTATTCTGCTCATTGTAGAAGAAGGCATCGCCTGAGACGAAGTGCTCGGTGTCGAAATATGAGAATCCATCAGCATCCGTCTTGAATGTCCAAGAACGGGTCGGCTCGATATCGGCCTTCTTGAGGACATCGTAGTTGTCGTAGTCGAAGGTGTCGTAGTAATCGACGGTGAACTCGGCATCGGCGAGGGTGGCGGAACCCTGCGGGAGGTTGCCTGCACCGTTGTAGGTCTTCTCGCCGTCGAACTTGCCGACAAGCATTGCCAGCGGGTCGTTGTAAGGCTTATCGCCGACGGTCTTCTTGGTGACCTGACCGGCGTTCACCTTGACGGTGAAGTCATCGGCGGCGTAGTAGCCCTCCGGAGCCTTGGTCTCCTTGACCGTGTAGGTGCCAGCGGTCAGCAGCCCGCTCCTGCCGGTCTCGCCCTTCTCGTTGGTGGTGAGCTTCTGGACGAACTTGCCCGAAGCGTCGTAGATGGAGAACTCCGCTCCGGCAAGGCTGTAGAGCTTGTTGTTGTCGGAGACGTTGGTGCAGGTGGAAGCCTTCTGAAGCTCGATGTAGCCCTTCACGACCTTGTAGACGGTCGCGGTGGCATGGATGCGCTGCACGCCTTGCTTGGTTCCTTGGCTTGCGGGATAGGGTGGGCGCTTCACGTACATATCGCCGGTGGCATGGCCTGCCGGATACACGTACACATCATAGACGGCCTTGCCCGTGGTCTCATCGAACGAGGCGAGGGTGGCCTGATAGCTTGCCGTGCGACGGCCAGCGAGATAGGGGTTCTCCGCGCCGGAGTCCACGCATTGTGCGTCGTTCATGGAAGCGCCGGCAAGCTCGCCGGTGAAGTTCGAGAGATTGAAGCGTGCGATGGAACCCCACTCGAAGGGAGAACCGAACCACGTGCCGTTGATGGTGCACGTGCCGGTCGCGGTCTGCGCGGGGCGCGAAGCGTCCGTAGGAGCAACCTCCACGGCATCCTTGAGGTTCCACTTGGCGTAGACGGAGACCGTGGGGTCGGTGAGCTTCATGGTGAAGTCGAACTTCTTGTTGGTGGAGGAGTCGTACCAGCCGTCGAACTCATAGCCCTTGCGGGTCGCGGGAGCGGCCTTCTCCTTACCGAACGCCTGCTTGTAGGACTGCCCGTAGGGAACGGTCTCCGTATCGGACTTTGTGGTGCCGTCGTTGGCAGAGAAGGTGACGGAAACGTCGTACTTCTCCCACTTGCCGATGACGCTGGTGCTCTTGGTCACCTTGGTCTTGTACCAGTCGAACTTGGCACCCGTGTCCTCGTCGTACCAGTTGAGGGCGAGACCCTGCTTCTGCTTCTTGGCGGCAAGGCTCTCCACGAAGGATGTACCGTCCTCGTGGGCAGTCCAGTAGGCCGGGCAGGTGCCGACGGCGCTCCCGGCGGTAAAGTCCGTGGGGCTTTGGACGGTCGGAAGCGTCTCGTCGAGGTCTTCGACGGATGCGGTCACCGTGAGCACCGCACTGGAACGCGCCTGCTCAGCGGCATAGGCAAGCCCGGTGGGGCAGGCTGATTGGAGGATGAGCACTGCGGTCATGACCGCAGTGAGCACCTTAGATTTCTTGATTCGTCCGAGAATCTTCATGTGTTCTTTTCTCCTTCCTTGTTTGCGTGGTTTTCTGTAGCTTCGTTGGTGGTTCGTTTGAACTGCGTTTCTCGTTTCGTTCTATCTCTAACCGAAGTCATATCCGCCGATAGCCCTGGTGTTGTCTTCCTCGTTTTGACCTTCCCCGTCATCGTCCACGAAACCCTCGTCCTGAGAGATTTCTGCATCGCGGATGCGCTCGATGGCGGATTCGGTGTAGCCCATGATGCGGGCAATCTCATCATCCGGGTACGTCGGGTGCGCGTGCTTCAAGTAGTCGAACACGGCGATGGCGCGACGGTTGATTGATTGCACTGTGGCATCGGAGTAACACAGCTGCTCCATGGCGAAGAACCGCTCACCGTTTATCAGCTCATCGCCCTCCCGCCACAGGAGCTTTTCGCCGTCCTTCTTGAGCCAGACCACATCGTCCAGCTCATCTGGCGAGACGAGGAGCATGGCGCTCCCGACCTGACGGGTGGCGGCGGGAACCTTGGTGCCCTCAAGGGTCACCTGCCCGCCTGCGTGCTGCGGATTTCCGTCATACCAGTGCTCTGCGAGGATGATGCCGTTTTCCTCAAGGGCACCGAGGTAGAGGTTCCAGTCGGTAAGGATGTTCGTTCCCTTCGCGCGGAACGGCTCGGAGTTCGTCTGGGCAGATGAGTCGAACTTCTCGTAGCGGAAGGACTTGTAGAGCACTTCGATTACCATGAACTGTCACCTCTTTCCTCTGTACTACTGGGCAATATCCTGCCCGGTTCGCGACTTGGTGGACTTGGCGGGGTCATCGCCTGCGAGCGCGTCCTTCCCGGTCTCCATGTCGCGCGCTTCGCCCGCAAGGCTCACGCCGTCCTTTGCGGCGGCACGCTCTGCGGCTTTTTCGGCCTTATAGGAGTCCTGCGCCACCTTGAGTGCGTGGGTGAGGTCGGTGGCCTTCACCTCGTAGCGCTGATACGGGTGCTCGGCATCGTCCTTCTTCCCCGTCCAGATGGGCACCGGCTCGTCCTTCTTGAACGAGACCGTGGCGCGTCCCCTCTCAAGCATGTCCTTCTTCATGTAGTCGGAGAGGAACACATCGGTTGAGAAGCCGCTCACGTCGATGCCGTTCACCTTCGTCCCCTTGGGGAAGGAAACGAAGCACTTCTCGAAGGTGCGCCCGTCACTTGTCTGAATGTCGTGGGGCGTGAGGAAGGCGGCGGGCATGTTGATTTTGGCGTAGTTGTCTGCCTTGGGAGCCTGCTCTGGCTCCGGTGTCTTCTTGGGCATGTTTTTTCATCCTTTCTGTCTGTGCGGAACGGGTAGTCCCGCGCGGTGTGTATACGGTACCCGATTTTAGCACAATGGTGTGTTTTGGCTGCTTGGGATAGCTGTCGGCGAATGGATGCAAGTCCGGTTCGAGAGAAAGCGGCTCATGCCTATCGCACCCCCTTCACATGGTTCATGGGTTGTTCCGCGCGTGTCGTATCGCAGGTTTCGAGCACGGCGCTTCCGGAAGCGCAGTCATGGGATTCGGCGTTCAGGTCGTAACCGCTTTCCAAGGCATCCGTGAACTCGCTGCCGTATACGTTTTCGAGTGCCGCGTGGCACGCGCCCCGCATCTCGGCAAGGCTGCTGTGGTCTGCCGATGCGAACTCGTTTAAGTCGCGCATGTTGCCCATGACTTCGGAATCGAAGGTGAAGGCCGGGTAGGAGCAGAATCCCGAACGCATGAACTGGCCGGTGAAGGCTCCGAGCTGGGAGATTTTCGAGAGCATCGCTTCTCCCATGTTATTGGTGTCGAGGAAAACGGTCGCGTCCTGTTGCAGTGGGGAACCGAAGTTCACGGTGACGCTGCTCCAAGGCTGACCGAACGATTCGTCGGTTGGGTCGGAGAGATAGGCGGTCACTGCAAGGTTTCCGTCCGCATAGGACTCCCTGACGAGTTCGACCTGCTGGGTGTATCCGAAGGCATCGAAGGAGAACTCGATGCCCGATTTCTCACTGTCGTTTCCTCGCAGGTTCCCGGAAAGCATGTCCGGGGAGAGTGGTATGGCAGGGCGGTCTGGTGCGGATGTGGTCGTATCGTAGGGCACTTCCGAGGTCTGGGCTTCTGGCGCGTGGGGCATGGAAGCCTGCCCGAAATCCATGTTCCGAATATCCTCGGGAAGCATATCCGGTGATAGGAGTGTTGCCATGTCATTCCTTCCTTTCTGCCGCTACCTGCGGCCTTTCTTCGTGGGTTTTCTCGGTGTGAAAATGGGTTCTACCGACCCGTCCTTTTGAAGAACGACTGTGCAATCGAAGGTCTTCCCGGCCTTGGACTTGCAGCCCCTTAGCGAGACCGCCTTCCCGTCAAGAAGGGATGCGGCCTGCTTCTCGGTGAACTTCTTGGTGCAGAAGCCGAACAGCTTGAACCCGCAGCCCGCGACCTCCTTCCAAGTGCCGTCCTCCTGCTTCTCGTTCCTGATGGAGGAGCAGGCGTAGATGGAGCCGGTCTTTATAACGTCCTTGCCGCACCTCGGACACTTGCCCACTACGGTCTTTCCGGTACCTGCGATGGATGCGCCCACGTAGGCGGTCTCGCGGTGGTGATTGAAGACCTCGATGACGGAATCTTGCAGGGCGTTCACGTCCGCCTTGCCGTCTGCGATATCCTGCTGGATGAGCCACCATCTTGCGGTCACGTCCGCGCCGCGAATCTCCGGCGGGAGGAGTGCGTAGAACGCCTTGGCCTTATCGGTCGCTCGAACCTTTCCCTTTCGTTCCTCAAGGTAGCCACGGGTTTTCAGACCCTCGATGATGGAGGAGCGGGTGGCCGTCGTTCCGATACCGCCGTGTTCGCCCTTCTTGCCGTCATCCTTACGCTTGAGGATTTCCCGGATTTCCGGGTCTTTGACGTACTTCGCGATGGATGCCATGTCTGTGATGAGGGTGCCCTCCGTATAGGGTGCGGGCGGGGTGGTCTCCCCTTCCGTGATTGAGCAGGAGATACCGGCAAGGGTGTGGCTTCCTGCGGGAACCCATGGGTTCCCCGTATCGGAATCCTCTCTGACGCGGCTGTTCGAGACGTTCGGGAAGACAGCCGTGAACCCCGCGTCCGAAAGGCGCTTCGCGGTGAGCTTAAGCGTTCCGCCGTCCACGCTTACCGTGCTCTCGCTCACGTCGTACACGGCGGGAGGAAGAAATTGCATCGCATAGCGCTCACAGATGGCGGTGTAGACCTTGGCTTCGTCCGGTTCCATCGCGGACACGGGCGCATCCGCTTCCTGCGGGATGATGCCGTGGTGGGCGGTCACGTTCCCATCGTTGAACGCCTTGGAGTGGAGCCGGTAATCCAAAGGCCAGCGCACGCCGAGGTTCTTCATCGCCTGCGCAAGGACTGCCGGTGCCTGCTCGCGGTGCTCCTCCTTGAGGTATTGGGAATCGGAGCGGTTGTAGGTGATGGCTTTGTACTTATCACGCAAATCCTGCGTGATTTGCTGAGTCTCGGCGGCAGTGAAGCCGAAGCGCTCGCTCATGTCAGAAAGCAGCACGGTCAAGTTGTAGGGAAGCGGCGGGTTCTCCTGCTTTTTCGATACGGTCGTTTCAAAGTGCAGGTCGCGTCCGTCGAGCTTTTCCTTAAGGGCTTCCAGCGTATGCCGCTCGAACAGATGCTTCTCACCGGCAAGCAGCTCCTTTCCCGGCAGATACTTGAAGGTGAGTTCTCCGGCATCCGAATCACCGCTTGCAAACAGCTCGTAGAACTTTCGGGTGACGTGGTGGGCGATGGCTTCGTCGCGTTTCACCACAAGCCCCAGCGTCGGGGTCTGCACGCGTCCGACGGTGAACAGGCCGTCAAGACGCTTGGTGGCGAGTCTCGTCTCGTTCACGCCGAAGCACATATCCGCCATCTGTCGGGCATAGGCGGCATTGCCAGCACCCCGGCAGGAGTCGTTGGGCACGAGCTTGTCGAATGCCTTCACGATGTTCTTCTCGATGTTGTCGTTCACGTAGACGCGCTCGACCTTACCGGCGTAGCCGAGGTAGTCCAAAAGCTCGTCCACGATAAGCTGCCCCTCATCGTCCGGGTCACCGGCGGCGATGACGGAATCGCAAGTTTTAAGGAGTCCCGCAATCTGGTCGATGAGGGGCTTCTTGCTCTCTCCGGTCTTCTTATCGACCGCCGGTTCCTTCGGCCAGTCGTGAACCTCGATAGGGAGTACATCAAGGCTCCAAGGCATTCCCCATTTTGGGTCGATGGCATCCGGTTTTACCAATTCCAAAAGGTGGCCGGCGCAGGCACAGACCGTGTAGCCGTTTCCCGAGATGGGAAGGCGGGCGCTCTCGGATACTTCTTTCCCAGTGATGGCGCGGGCGATATCGCGGGCGAGCATCGGCTTTTCCGCGATGACTAATTTGCTCATATGGCTTTCTCCTTTCTGATTCATTCAAGGGACGAAGGTTAATATCCCCTATCCAGTTGGTAATCGTTAACAGTCTGCGTATCTATCCAAGGCACTTCGGGCGTTGCAGAATCCTGTCAATATCGAGACCGGAGCAATTTTCTGCAAGCGGAAGCCCGGATAGGTCTTCGAGCGCTTCGATTTTCCTGCCGCTTACGAACACGAAGGCATCCATATCCCGTAACAGAGCGAAGTAACGGATGAAGTTCTGTCTGCTGTAGACGCTCAAGACCATATTCGTCTCCACTTCGCGCTCCCCGTAGTTTCCCGTGCCGTCCGGCTTGATGCCCGCGATGAGCGGGGTGTCGTAGGCATCGGTCGCGAGAAGGATGGCAAGCAGAACATCGTTCCTGGTCGGGCTGTTGGCGAGAACCACCGGGGAAGCAAGAAGCTCGGGAAAACGCTTTACCTGTTCGATGGAGAAGCCGTGCCGGTGGGGGTTGTAATCGGATTTCGGTGTGAGAGCCTGAAAGAGATGCTTCTGCGTGTAGAGCATGGGGCGCTGCTCGAACCCGGTCTTCAAGAATATCTCCGGCGTGTCGCAGACTTTCAGGGCATCGTAGGGGCTGTATGCGCCGCAGGCGGCAAGGTCAACTTCGTGTCCGAACCGCAGGTACTCGCTGCATCTGTTCGCATAGGCTTCTTGTGCTTTTACATTTCCGTTCCCATCCTTAAGGCGGGCGATGCCGCACGTGTCGAGATAGGTCAGGCGTTCATTATCCGGCATTGCCACGGAGTTCTCGTACTCGCAGATGGTCGTGATAATCTCGGAGCCTTTTTCTGCTTTCATCATTCGCACCTCCCGTTCTTTTTCGCATTTGTGGAGATGCCGCTCCCATACGGGATGCGGCATCCTGTCTTTCTATTTTTTTCGCTTCTGGTTCTACCCGATGTTCTGGTCACCCCTTCCGGGCGCATCCCTTGCAGGTGCATCCGCCGCGAGCGCGTTCCTGCCGGATGTGCAGTCGTGGCTCTCCACGGAAATGTCGTAGCTACCCGGAGTGATACCGTGCCGGATATCATCGACAGCCTTCGCCCCGCTTCCGGGTCTACTGATAACGGTGAAGTACCCTTCCACGCGGGCAGCCTCTCCATCCGTGAGCGACCGGCTCTCCCCTGTCTCTGGGTCGAACCCCACGGCTACGATATCGCCGTTTAGAACGGTGTAGAAATCTCCCATCTCCACGACCTTCGAGTAATCGAGCTGGGAGAGATATCCGGCTTTTGCCATCTCCTCGGTGGCGAAAATGGCACGATTTGGCGGGCAGGTGAACAGACCCTCCTCGTTCACGTAAAGGGAAACCTCCTCGCCGAAAGCGATATCGAAAGTCTCGATATTTCCACCCACCAGCGCTTGCAGCGGTTTTAAGGTGGAGCCGTTTTTATCCGGCAGAAGGGTCACCTCGCGCGGAGGTTCGCCGGTGGCGATGAGCATGGCACGGATACCCTGTTCTTCGGGAGTACCGAGCGCGTCTTCGGGAAGCGGTGCGCCGCCTTCGTTCTGGATAAAGGCGGAAAGCTCCACGCGGGCGCGGTTCATCGTCGAAAAATGGTTTGCGACCTCGTAGCGGCTTTCCAGCTGCTCCCGGAGCAGGACTTTCAGGAGAGGAATCCGGTATTCGTCACCGGCTGTCTCCTTGAAATCACCGATGGGGTCGTAATCCGGGTTGTCCCAATCGGAGCGGAATCCGCCGTCTTGCAGCACGCGGCGCACGTACTCCTCCGGCTGCTCATCGAGATTCAGGTATCCGGTGAGGGTTGCCCAAGTATCCCCCTCCGGCCAAGCGAAGGCATAGGTGAAGGATTCCTTATCCGTCTGTTTGGCGAATCCTACGCCCGCGCCTTCCCTGCCGAACAGGGAACCTATCTCCTTGAAATTATCGGCCATCTATTTCACCTCCTTGTCCGCGTCAACTTCCGGCGCATCCTTGGTTTTCGTCTGGGTGACGATTTCCTTCCGTCCAGAAGCCATTTCGTGTGCTTCCTCGTTGAGACCATATTCCTCATCGCCGCAGACAAAACCATCGAAGAAGTCCTTCGGCATATGCGCATCCATGACCATGTTCATCATGTTCACGGCGGACTCGGAGTTGGGGCACTGTATCCATTGGTAATCGTCTTTCTCGACGCGCAGGCGCAGCAAAAGCTCGCCGAGGGCTTGCTGCCATGGGGTGTCATCGAATGCCCCGGTGTTGAACAACCGGAAATCGGTTATGGTCTCGCAGTCAAAGCTGGAAATCATGTCCGCGATATCGGAAAGCGGCACCTCGTCGAGGTCGATGGACTCGCAGGCCACCTTCCAAGCGCCGGTGGCATGTCCGGTCTCCGGGTCGCAGGCGGGAAATGCGGTAGCCAGACTGATGATGGAACCGAAAAGCCCGCCTGTTTTTTCCCTCTTCGAGAAAGTGAAGTTGTCGGCAATGTCCGTTCCGCCGTTGCCGAGATAGTCATCTTCCAAACGGCTCCAATTGCCGAACCATTTGGGATTAGATATGTTGTGAAACATCTATTCCATCTCCTTGTTCTGATTGATTTTTTGGGTGCCATCGAGTCCCGCCTGCTCCGCAAGCGCTTCCTTGCCGGATGCCATGTCACGGGACTCAGACTTGATACCGGTTTCGGTAACTTGTGCCTTCTCGGGTTCCACCTGTGCCAGCAGATGCTCCTTCATGGATTCCAGAGCCGGAAATGGGGTACCGTCCCTAGCTTCCGCGAGCAGATAGCGCATCTGCTGGGAGGTAAGGGCTGGGGTGTGCATAAGGATTGTGGAGACCTTTGCCATAGTGGCATCGGAAAACTCTGCCGCCGTTGCATCGAAGACGGCCATGAGCTGTTGCGCGTTCATGTCCGCGCACGCCTGCATGGTCATCATGAGAAGTGGCGAGTTATACCCGCACCGGTTCACGGCATAGGCACAGGCGCTCATCTGCTCTACGGAGAGGGAAGCCGGGAACAGCCCCGCAAAGTCCGCATCGCTCAGGTCTGCAACCGGGGTCTGCCCGCGCATGGCGGTAAGAAGCGCGATTTGCTGCTCCGGCCTGTATTCCGGGTTCATGATACGCGCCACCTGTGCTTCGGTCAGCGAGTGCTCACCGGTATAGGGGTCATGACGTGCGTTTTCCATGGCGGCGGCGATGACCTCCATGCTCTCAGGGGTAAACGCGGGCTTCGCGATGGCGCGGACGGTCTCATAGGGGATATGGCCGCGCAGGAGGATGTTGTTGATGGTGAGCAGCTGGGAGCGGGAGAGATGTTCCACAGGCAAGTCGCTCCCACCGTGCGCCACGACCAGATAGGCGGCTTCCATGCGCCGTGCGTCCATCTGCGGGTCTAGGAAGCGTGCGAAGTCTCCGCCCCTGATGGCGATTTTCGCGATGGCCGTCATCTGCGCTGCGGTGTACTTGGGGGTCGCGAGAGCATCCAGCACGTCTTCTCCCACCGCCGGATTCAGCGCGGCGGCGATGATGGCATTGGCCTGAAAGCCGTTGTACTCGTGTTCGGTCAGGCGCATCGCGTCGGCTTCGGTTAGGCCACGGTCGATGGCCTGTTCGTACTGAACGAGCTGTTTGTCGGTAACGGTTTCCGGGTCGAATGTTTTTCCGTCAGGTGTCATAGGTGTCCTCCTTTCTGCCCATGAAACGGCTTTGTCACAGGGAGCCATCTGCCTTTTCCGTGCGTGCCGGGGCATCCTTCGTCTCCGACTGGCTATCGAGTTCGGTGCGAGCGGCCTTCGCGTCGCGGGCTTCGGATGCGAGAGATGCGGCAGGCACTTCCGGCTCGGCGGATGCAGACTTCTCGGCTGCACGCATGGCTTCGGCGGGGGAAGCCCCGTCCATCAGCGCGAGGTCTACCGAACGCAGCTGCGCAAGGTCAAGCTCCGTCACGGGGAGGTCTTTGCCGCCGTGGAACAGCACGGAAACAGCCGCCTTAAGTGTCTGCTCGTCCATATTGTGAAAATCGAGGGGGTTCTTGCCGACAGAAGCGATATCCAGAAGACCGCGCATCTTACCGGACGAAAGGGTCTTGTCGGCTATCGTCTCAAGCGTCTCGGGCGAGACGTGCGGGTTACGGGCGGCTTCCATGAGGATATCCGCCTGCCTGTGAGAGAAATCATGCTTAGCAATCTGCGTAGCGATGGGAAGCGGCACATGGCTCTCCATCGCTTCCGCGTAACGTGGGTAGTCTACGTTTTCAGGCACCGTCGCAACACTCTCCGGCACCGCTTCATAGGAGACGATATTTCCGTCGATGCAATAGCCGAGGTCGATGGGAAGATAGCTGTCAGCTTCCTTGGTCTCGGGGGAAAGTTCGCTCTCCTTAACGAGTCCCATGATGCGGTACACGTCCTCGGGGGTCGCACCGGAATCGAGAAGTTCGTGGAGGGTGTTCTCGATAGCACCGGAAACATCCTCCATCTCCGGGTTGGACGTGCGCTCACCGAACGCGAAGCAGGGACGGGCGAAGTTGGTGTTCAGAGTATCGACGGTATAGACCCTGAGCGCATACTCCCCCGGAGCGTACCAGTAGTCCTCATCGTTGGAGTAGGTAAGCAGGAGGGAAAGGTCAACGGGAATCTGCTCCTGCCCAATCCAGAAGTCGTTATCTGGCATGGCAATCATCCTTTCTGTGTTTCTTGTTGTGCGGTTTGCTGGCTTTCTGTGGTTCTATCTAACGGGAGAGGTCGGGCTTTGCGACCAGATGCTCGCGGGAAGGTGCGGCAGAACCGCCTGCAAGCTGTTTGGAAGCTGCCATCATGTCTTTGGCTTCCCCGGAGAGGGAGATACCGCCACCGCCCTTTCCTCCGATGCTTGCGCCCTTTGTCACGACGGCCTGAACGACCTCTTTTGCGGCCTGCTTGGCGGTATTCACAAGGCCGCTTCCCGTGCTGTCACCGAAATCTTCTGCCATGTTCATTTCTCCTTTCTTGCCAAAAACGCCTAAAGGGCGTTTTCGTTGCTGTCTCTCGACTCATTCAGTTTCCGAATCACATCGAGGGCGGCTTTCCTGTTCTCCGGGAGAGCGAAGCGCGATAGGGCGGCTTCTTTCGCTTCCCCCGAAAGGGAATAGCCGCCATCGTCCGCACCGGGCAGGATGCCGAAGACCTCCTTGCAGGTCTCCTTGAGGAAAGCATTCACCTTCGCAAGGTCATCGCCCTCAAGCCAGTCGGTCGCGGCTTGTGTGCTGAGTGGATAAGCGAATCCATACGCTTCAAGGCCGTCGAGGTCGGCACCGACCATTCCGTTCCAAGGGTAGCCGAGCAGGGTGTTCATGTGGAAACTGGCTACGAACTGCCCGTTATCCTCGGTATCGTAGAACTCGACCATCGTGTCGGCGCAGGGGGGATTTCCCTTCTTGCTTCCGCGAGGGAAGCCGTCCGCACGGGGTTCACCGGGATAGACGAGATGCACGCGCCATTTTCCGGTGGTGAACTCGCGCGGAAAGGTGCTATCAGGATTCTTTTTCATAGATTCCATCCTTTCTAAAGGGCGTTCCCGTTAGCGAGGGCGCTCGCGGCTTCTTTGCACTCGGCAGCTTTTTCTTCAATCCCCATCTGGTTTCTGCTCAGCCCATTACGGGATGCAGTGGCATCCTTCGCTTCCCCCGTGAGGGAGTAGCTGTCCTCATCCTTTTCGTCACCGGGAAGGGAGCCGCAGAACTCCATGCAGCTTTTCTTGAGAAAGTCGTTCACCTTTGCAAGGTCATCGCCTTCAACTGTCCAAGCGGGGATGCCGCCATCAAGGGAGAACTGGTTCCCGTTCTTGAGCATCGTGTCGATGGAGACGGCAATGGAATTGTCCTCAAGCAGGTCGGTCATGTAGTAGCGAGAGACGAACTGACCGCCCGGAAAGCGTGCGGCATCCTGGAGGTATCGTAGAACTCCACAAGGGGGTAGGACGCGCGATGGGCGGCGGCGGGTACGCCAGAGTAAGCATTCAACTCATAGGTCAAGCAACCATCGAGACCGTAACGCTCTCCGGGGTAGATAAGATGCACACGCCATTTGCCGGTGGTGAAGTCGTGAGGGAGCGTCCCTTCCTCTTTCTCGTATTCCTCAGAAGGGCATCCGAAGGACTGTTCCACGTAACGAGGGGCGGCGCAGAGTTCCGGGCTGTTATAGAGGTCGTGGATGAACTGGTTTTCATCGCCAAGCTCATAGTGCTTTCCCATGGCGGTAAGCCCTTCGAGGGGCAGATAATCCTCGTAATCGAGCTGTCCCCAAAGGCGCTCGCCAGCATCGGTGAGCTGACGCATCTCGACGGATACGCGCCCGTCATGGTGGGCACCGGCAAGGTAAAGCGTGCCGTTCTCGTCCCAGACCTTCTGAATCTCGCAGTCGGCGAAAACGTTGCCCTGACCGAAACGGGATGGAGAGCAATCGGTGGCGGCATCGAAGTCCTTGTAGACGGCGATGCCGGTGGACGTGCCGTTCCAGCGCCCAACACTTCCCGACACGAGGATGTGGTTGCCGCCGTAAGGGTTGACGAAATCCGACATGTCGGACTTCTCCCCGTTAAAGAAGGCGGCAAGTGCCCGCATCTCCTCCTCGTAATCGAAATCCTTCATCTCCATCTGATGATTGAAAATCTCATCGTCGGTGAAGTCCTCGCGCACCTCATCCTCGGTCAGACCGTCACGTTCCATGAGGTCGTTTATCGCCATCTCTTCGCCTTCGTCTCCGTAGTAGGAGTCTTCGTCGAAGACGATGCGCTCTTTCGGTTTCGGTTCCATAGAGTCTCCTTTCAGCAGAAAACGGGTGGAGCCTTGCCCTCACCCGTTTCCATGCACATTTCTAACGGTTGTCGGTGTCTACAGGCGGCTGTGCATCTCTATCGTCCTTTTCCGGGGCATCCTTTTCCGGGGCGTTACCATCAAGCCCATCCCTGCCGTTTTCCATATCGTGCGCTTCGCTGTCAACGGAAACCGCTTCCGGGTCGATATCGCATTCTGCAAGCTCTTTCTTCCAGTCGTTCAAGAAGACCGCATCAAAGCCCATCCCATAGACCGCGCGAACCGTTTCCACGCTCATCGCGCAGGGGTTCACGCGCCCCGCGATATCATCGTTGTCCTGTATGAAGTTGTCGGCACAGTCGGCGAAGTCTTCGCCATATTTCTCCTCGAACGTGGCATAGATAGCCGAGATGATGGTATCCTTCGCGTCATCGGTCGGCGCATAATCCTCATCATAGGAGAGGTCGTTTAAGATTTCGTCTGCAAGGCTTTCCCGGATGGCATAGACCCCCATATCCCTTAGCTGGTCGAGGGTGCCGTAACGGCAGATATCCTCGCAATGGTCGTAGAGGTCGGACTTGAAGCACACGTACTGCGCCATCTGAACCATCTTGTAGATATCGCCCTTGCATCCTTCGAGAAGCCCGTTGAACTCAGCTTGTTCCAGCCACTCCGTGTGGTCTGGAAGCCACGAGAGAAGGTCATGGTAGTTGTCATCGACCTTATAGTCGGCAGTTTCGCTGAACGCGTCGGTGATGTCACCGTCGAAATCAAAATCCTCCACCTCGTCGCGCAAGTCCCCGAGGTCGAGGTTGCCTTGAAGCTGCTCGATGGTAACGAAACCCTTCGGCAGCTTCGGATGGTCATAGGCGTACCGCGCGGCACGCTCGGATGCGGCCTTCTCGACCAGAGTGTTTACCTCGTCCCCATGCTTTGTCAGGGTTTTCGATATCTCTTCGATTTCCCAGCCGGAGAGGTACAGCTCGTCCTGCATCCACAAATTCGTCTCCTTGCAGGAGTCGTAAGCACGGAGGGCGGCAGATGGCTTTACCCCCTGTGCGTAGAGCTTGTCCACAAACTCGTCAGTGGAGTATTTTCGCAAGGTGAGGGCATCGTCTGCGAGGGCGGAGAAGACCTGCGTGACGGTCGGCTCCCCAAAAGCCCTCGGGTCAGATACGAAGGTGGTGGAGAAGTCCTTTCCGCCTTTGGAGAGGGTGAGCGAGTATTTCACGTAGTAGTCTGGGGCAACGGTGTCCCTTTCCCGGTTCGTAATCTTCATCTGGAAGCCGGACAGAAACTTAGCCACTGCTTCCGTAGTGTCGTATGCCATAGCGCGTTCCTTTCCATCGGAAGCCGATGCTCGGCTCCCAATAATAACTTATTAAGGGGAAGGGGCGCACCGGTTTCGGCACGCCCCTTCGGTGAGCGGTAGCAGGTTTTCGGTAAGCGTCTACGCGCCGAGGATTTCCTTCGCCCAAGAGCCGGACTTTACAAGCCCCATCATGGTCGTGATGAGAACGGCGATAGTCTTGATGATGACACCGAATGAGTCGAATGTTTCTACGCCCTGTGCGAGACCAAGCATCTCGGCCTTTCCCAATCCACCGGAAACCGCGAGGGCGGTCACAAGATGCGGGTAGAGGTAGAGGATGAGAACCATGACCACGCCTGCGAGGGCTGCTGCCGCAAAGTTCTTGAGGTAACCGATTCCGATTTGCTTCGTCTCCTCGAAGCCGAGAAGGGAAATGGGAATCGGAGAGAAGGCGGCATAGACATAGAGCTGAACGGAACGCCCGAGGGCAACGACCATTGAGACCGCATAAAAAACGAGTCCGACCGCCCATGAAATGAGTCCGAAAATCAAAAGGAGGAAGCATCCGCCGAACGTGGCATCGGCCGCATCGTCCTTGGTCATCTCGATTCCGGGTTCATACCAGTTTTTCGATTGCAGTTTGTCCGACACGTTACCAACGAGGTCGTTGAAGATGCCGTAGATGGCGGAAACGAGGTCGAGGGCGTTGTCGATGAAGTAGCTGAGGATGCAGTAGGTCACCACGAGGAATACGATATCCTTCACGGCGGGAAGGGTGCTCGTCGCGTCGATGCGCTGGCTAATCTTGATGAGTTGCATCAGCATGAAGAGACCTAGGATGGCATGGGCAACGGGGATGACCCCGGCCTGATAGAAGTCTTTTACCACGCCATACGGCTCGGTTGTTCCGAAAAGCTCGTTGAACGGCCCGGAAATGAACTTCGCGTCAAGCGTCTGGTTGATGACACCGAAATAGGTATTGAAGAGCGTGGCAGCGATTTGCAGAAGCCACGTTTTAATCATGTTGGGGATATCAAGGAAGTCCCCGATGATACCCGCATAGGCCGGATGGGGAATGAGGAGCACGAGTGCGCAGGCAGCGAAGAGCGCGAATGTGCCCGCGAGACAAGCCTTTCTCCTGCGCAGGGGAACCGTCTTCGTCTCCTCATGCTGTGTGGATTGTAAAGTCAGTTGTTCATTCATAGAGATTCCTTTCTGCCTGCATGGCGATGCTGCCCTAGCCCTCGAAGGAGAACTCGCCCGTGGACTGCTCGTAAACGCAGGTGATGGAAACAGAGTTTGTGTCGTTGAGCTTGAAGTCCGTGGTGATGACCCCGTTCTCATAGTCGAGGTTCACGACTTTCTGCCATGTAGCTTCGGTGACAGAAGGGTAATGGACGGCGCACCACTTGGAGAGGGCGGTGGTGACGGCCTTCTCATCCCCGCCGAGGAGTTTCGTGACCTCGCTGTTCATGCCCTTCACGGTAATGTTTGTCACCGCTTCGGCACGCTCGTATGCGGTGTTTTTCTGAGCGAACATCGTAGAGCTTGTAAGGGTGGAGATGGTGTTCTCACCGGGGGTCTTAGAATCGGAGTTCACCGCAGCGCCACTGCCGTCCGTGTAGGTCACGATATGGGTGCCGGTATCGGTCTCGAAGACGATGGTATAGAGATAGCCGCCGTACCCATCGGAGGTCTTTTCCACGCGGGAGATGGCGTAACTATGGACGGTCGGAGTTCCGTTCACCGTTTCCACGTAGGAGTCATCGGCAAACTTGAGGGTGTAGCGCCCCTCGCTTACCGACCAGACGGAAGAGGAGAGGGTGTCGATGAGTTCCTTGGTATCGGTATCGTATCCCTTGATGATTTCCTTCTGGGCATCGGTAAGCTCCACTTTCCCGGTTTCCTCCTTCGTCTTCTTCTCAGCGGCTGTGGTAGTGTCCGTGTTATTTCCTGCGTTCTGCTCCTTTGCGGTTTCCGCGCGGTGATGCGACACGTTGATGGCGCTCATGGCAGAGCCGCAGGTGAACATCAGGAGCAGGCACAGGGCGATGACGGAAAACTTCTTGTGTTCCGCCATCCATGCTTTCAGTTTCTTCATAGCAGGTATCCTTTCTGGTTTCCTAGCGCCAGTCCCATGGATAGCCGCAGACAACCCATCCTCTTCCGTTTTGGGAAACCCAATCGGACAGGGAGATGGTGCGCAGACCGGAGTAAATGCTATCCATGACCTTGCCGTCACCGATATAGATGCCGACGTGCCCGTAAGCGTTACCGGCGGGGGTGTTGGAGCCGTATTGGGCGGAGATGAGCATTCCTACCTTTATCTGGGAGAGGTCGGTGGTGGCGCGTTTCTGGCTGTAATTGGCACCGTATCCCTGATTGCCGAGCTGCGTATTGCCGTTGCCGCCGACGGGATGACCGGCTCTTGCATAGACCCTTGTTGTCCATGTGGCGCAAAGGTTGGCTCCCGGCCACGGAGTCTGCGAGCAGGCATTCACGATATCCTTCTGCCACTGGTCGGCGCTCTGGTAGTCCTGCCCGCCACCGGGAATGAGGGTGGTGCCGGAGTATTGGTTCTTGAACTCCTCTGCGGTCATGGAATCGAGCTGCGCAACGAGCGGATAGGCTTGGCAGATGGAACGGTACTGGGCGATATAGCTGTCCTGCGACGCGGTGTAGTACCCGCCCTCGCCGAGGGCACGCAGGAAGAGTTCGGAGTTGTTGGTGTCGATGGCCTTCTGGTAGTTAGGGACACGGGTGTAGTTGGATTGTTTATACAAATGCTCGCACCGGTACTTCATGTACGAATCATCGTCCTTGAAGACGGCGAAATCCGCGTAGGTCTTGTAGGCAGAGCCGGAAGCGCTGTATTCGGTGGTGAGCATTTTAACGGAACCCGTGATGAGTCCGCCGTAATCGTAACCGGCATATTTCACGCCGCCGTAGTTGTGGTACAGCCGCCCGAGGTCGGAACCGGAATCCGAGGTGCCGTTCTCAATCATCATCTGGCCGAGGAGCGCCGAAGCGGGATATCCGTACTGTTCGTGGGCGTTCAGGCACGCGAGCACGAGGTCGTAGGTGACCCATGCGGGCATCCCGTCAAGCGATGCGCTCTTTTGCTCCTCATCGGCGGCACCGCCACCGACAACGGAAATCAGGCCGAAGGCCAAGATGAAGGCAATGATGAGTGGAAAGAATTGGGAGACGGCACCGGCAAGTGATGAAAGCATTCCCTTGATGCCACCGGAAAGAATCGGGAGCGCCTTTTTCTTTCCCGCTTGCGCCGCAGCATTCTCGTAGACGTTCCTATGGAAGTATTTGGAGAACTGCATCCGCTTCTGGGCAGCTTTTTTATCCAGTTTCTCGGTGCGGTATTTCTTTTCCGAGAGGGCACCGAGAGAGTCTTTCTTTTCAAGTGCATCCTTACCGGAACGAAGGTGCTTTCTCGCCTTTCCGGCAAGTTTCGCGCCGGTGTGCGTGGTTGCGACCAAATCGTCCGTGCCTTCCAGCTCGGAGTCTTTGAGAGCGTTGTGGGCAGCTTTTGCGGCTACACCCTTTGCACCACGTTTCAGGCTCTTATTCAGATTGTGGCGAGACTGCACCTTTTTCGTGAGGGCATTTTTTCCGGTTAGCTGGCTACGGGATTTTCCGTCAAGGGCATCGGCGGCGGAAGTCTTCTTACGTTTCCTTGCGATGGCATCGAGGGCGGTACTTCCCGCGCCGTGCGTGCCCTTCTTGCCGACGGAATAGAGGTCACCCTTTAAGGCTTTGGCGCTCTTATCTGCCTTTTCCACCAAACCGGTATTGACGGCATCCGTCTTTTCGGTCTTGAGGAGATTGCTCATGGCTTTCTCTCGGTCGTTTCCGCCGGTCGTGAAATCCGAAGCCTTCATCTGACGTTCACCGTCCTTTCCGGGGTCTTCTTACTGGGTTGCTAGATAACGGGTTTTGCATCTTTCTTGTCCCCAAACCCCGGCTTCTTCGTCTCATTGGGGTTCGTGGAGAACAGGTCGTAGAGGACGTTGCCGGACGGGAACTTGCCGCGAATCGGCACACGGGCGTTTCCTGCGATGAGCAGACCGTCACCCGGCTCTGCGGACTCGTCGATGCATTCCTCCTCCTGCTCGGACAGGTTCAAAAGTTCCGCCCACTTCATACGGTCAAGCGGGGACTGCTTGAGAAGCATGAGGAAGTCCGCGTTAAGGACGATGTTCTGCGCCGCTTCGTTGGCGAGCATCGCCGTGGCGTTCTGGGTGATGCCGGTCAGGAGAAGACCGAACTTACGACCCTCGTTGGAGAAGCGGGAGAAGTAGTTAAGTACCGTCGGGTACGCGAACATACTCTGCATCTCCTCGACGTAGAGCCATGTGCGGACGTTTCGCTTTGCATTGAAGTACATGCGGTTACGGACGGCTTCGCAGACGTTGATGAGGGCGAAGACCAGCATGGAATCCGGCAGGTCTTTCAGGTTGAAGTCCACGATACGGGTGTTGAAATCGACGTTGCTCTGATGGTTGAAGAAGCTCATGGAACCCTTCACGAAGCGCTCGTAACGGAGTGCGATGACCTGTGCCTGCTCCTCCGGCTGCTCGTTCGCGGCATCGTAGAAGTCCTGTAAGGTCGGCGGAAGATTGTCTCCGCGCTCTGCGGCCTTCTGGAAGGCAAGCTCGGTGCAGCGCTGTACGAGCGACTGGTCAACCTCAGAGAAATTCGACCCGGCTTCGGCGGCGGAAGCGCCCGCCTGAGCTAACATCGCGTCCACCTTGAATGCAATCTGCTCGTTTCTCGTCATGTGTTCCACGGATACCGTATCGAAGGGGTTCAGATGGGTTCCGGTACCCACGCCGAAGTGGTAGGTGCTACCGCCGTAGCGTTCGGCGATAGCGGTGTACTCGCCTGCGCGGTCGATAACGTAAATCTCGTCCGTCGGATTGGAGAAGATGGTGCCCGTCATCTCGGTCTTGGTGAACATACCCTTACCGGAGCCGGTCTTGCCGCAGACGAAGCCCATCGGCGAGGTGAGCTTCTTGCGGTTGCAGACCACGAGGTTGCGGCTGTGCTTGTTCTGGCCGTAGTAGTTGCCACCTGCATCGTCAAGCTCCTGCGTGGCAAACGGCACGAGGATGGAAACCTGTGCCGTGGTGAACATGCGGGAGATTTCCACGTGGTTATGGCCGAGCGGGAGGATGGAATTAAGCCCCTGACGCTGGCGATAGTCATAGGTGTCAAGCTCGATGGAGTTCTGACGTGCCGTGGAGATGATGCGAAGTACCTGCGTATCCAGCGTTTCCTTGCTCTCCGCGTAAGTGTAGACAAGCCCCGTGAAGACGTAGAGACGTTGGTTCTTGTTCTGCAAGTGGTCGAGCACGTCCTCCGTCTCCTCCTTGGAGTACTTAAGCTCCTGCGGGAGGATGGAGAAGTCATAGCCTTTGTTCACTGCCGAGCGCTGTTCCTCGATGATTTCCTTGTCAATCCATGCGGAACGGGTGCGCACGTAATTGATAGCCTTGGATTTATCCATGGGCTGCACGTACCACGTGATAGCCATGGGGATAGGAAGGTCTGCCATGTCGGCAAGTGCGCGGTCGGAAAGTTCCGAGCCGAACTTCTTCATCACGAGTACCTGTGCGTAGACCCCGTTATCGAGTTTTACGCAGTCGTTATAGTGGCCGTCCGGGCGGAAATCAATCTGCGTCGGTGCGATGCAGTCCTTGGTAGTCTGTAAGCGCTTGGCGGAAATATCGCGCTGGTAATCGAACAGGAACGGCTTATAGGGGTTCAGGAGTGAATGGATGACAGAAAGGCGCTGGGTGCCGTTCATAAGGTGTGCCTTGCTGCCGATGGAGTTTAGGATGCGGGAGGATTCGACCTCGATACGGGAGAGCTGACGCGCTGCATCTTCTGCGGTGTCTGCCGTCACGGAATAGGTGAGGTAGCGGTTCCTGCGGATGTTGCTGACCCCCTCCTTCACCTTATCGTTCAGGATGTTGTTGAATACCTGCGCGTCGTTCCTTGCAGCATCGTTTGCCTGACGCTCCGGGTCGAAGAACTTGCGGTGACCGACCTCTTCCTTGAGGAGCGGCGTGTTGATGACGCTCATCTGCACGAGCGTATCCGCACCGAACTGGTCGTAAAGGCGGGTGATGGCGGAGAACATGGCTTTCTGCTGCTCATCGCGCACCGAGTGGTAACTGGTGTCATCGAAGGCGATGGAAGAGGAAAACATTCCCTCCTCCACCTCACAGATGCCGTCCTGATACATCTTGTTGTAGCCGATGTAGTTCACCACGTCTTTCGCGGAGTCGCGCTTCTTTCTGGCATCGGCCATCTTATCGGACAGCTCCTTGTCCCTGTCCTTTAACTGGGACTTGATGGAGCTGTAGGTCTTTTTCGCTTCCTTCTCGGCCTTCTTGGCTTCCTTTTTCCTGCGCTTCATCTCGCGCTTGGCGTGCTTCTTCTCCTTTCGGGTCAGCTTTCCGGCACCCTGCGTGACGTGTGCGACCTGAGAGATGGCATCCATGTCGATAGCGCCGGTATCGGAGCGCAGGGGCGCGGTGTTCCCGAACCCGTCACCGGATGCGTGGACGAACGCGTCCACGTCAAATGCGGCGTTAAGAGATGACCCGTCCTGCCCTTGGGGAGTAGGATTCGATGCCGCGAAGGTTTCCCTGCTTTCGGTAGTGTTTTCCATAGATAGTTCCTTTCTGCTTGCTGTTTTCCGACTCAGAGAGAAGTCCCGTAAGACGCATGGACGGCTTGTAGAAGATGCGGTCGTTCGTGAAGTTTGCCTTAAGCCAAAGCGGCGCAAACTGCTCGAAGGGCATCCCGCAGGGCTTCACGAAGCCCACGCACCAAAACGGCAACGAGACGGCGTAGATAAAATAGGTGCAATCGCTGACGTTCAGCCCCAAAACGAAGTAGATGTAAAGCCCGGCAAGTACCGAGACAGAAAGCGCACCCGTGATGGATACCAGGGTGCGCATGGTCATCTTGCCTACGATTTTGGGCTGATACTCGGCGATATCCTTGTGTACTGCTACAGAGAGCATGTTAGATATCGCTCCTTTCTAACCCGCGAGGGAACCCCAGTTGATACCGGTCTTGAAGTACACGGCAGCACCCACGACGATGGCACCGCCGATAATCATGGCGAGGGCACCGGAGAGCTGACCGCCGCCGCCCTGCATACCGTCCTTGATGGTAAGACCAAGGTTCACAAGGCCGAAGACGATGAGGATGCCGCCGAGGGCGGTCACGCCATCAGAGAGAAGGTTTTTCACGTTTTCCAGCATGGTTGATTCCTTTCTTTCTTGTTTACTTGTTTTCTAGTAACCGTACAGATGGGCAAAGGCGATACAGGTAAGTCCCGCGACGATGATTGCAACGGCTTTGCGTATCTCCCCGCCCCCGCCGCGAAGAAGTCCCGCGAGGGTCATCCCAAGATAGATGATTCCCACGACGGTGAATGCGCCCGCAGCGGTTCCTATCGCCGGGGCGGCGAGTTTGACGAGTGTTTCCAAGTTCCTTCCTCCATTCGTCCCCTTTCTGCCTTTTTCGCGTGGCATTTCTCTTAATTATAAGTGGCTACCGGTTCAGCAATTTGCCCAGAAGCCCTTGCCTTGATTTTTTCCATGCCGCCCACTTCCACGCTGTGAACTCCGCACCCATATCCTCATCGGGGGTGTACGGCTCGCAGCCGTTTTTCAGATACCGCTCGAAATCGAAGGAGTTCTTATGCAAACGCTTCCAGTTGCGCTTATCCACGATATAGCGGTATCGCTTATGGGCGTGGGGGTCATACTTATCATCCATGAGCGGGTTGGTACCGGCGATGAGCAGGATTGCCTTTAAGCGGCTCATCTTTCCGATTTCTGCTGCGTCGATAAGGTCACGACCCTGAATCTGCAAGTTCTTACTGGCGCTTGAGGACTGCCCCGTGGACTCGTTGTAAGTCATCTGGTGGATGGTCTGCTTGCCAATCATCTCCGCAATCTCCTTGTTGGTGGAGTTTGACTTGCCACCGAGGAAGAGCGTCGAGTCGCAGCAGTCGATGATGGTCTGCGCCTTCTTATCGTATTTGCTTTCCAGCTGGCTCATGGATTGCAGGATGATGGTGATGCCGATGTTACGGGAACGGGTGACCGCGATGGTCTCCTCAATCTGCGGGATGGTGCCGATGTTGGCGAACTCGTCGAAGATGAAATGCACCGGGGTCGGGAGTTTCCCGCCATAATCCGAAAGGGCTTTTCGGCACAGCTGGTCGATGGTCTGCCACATGAGGATGGCGAACAGGAAACTGAGGGTCTTGTCGGTATCGGAGAGGATGCCGAAAATCGCCACCTTCGCATCCGGGTCACCAAGGGTGTCAATCTCCATCTCGTCATAGGTCAAAAGCTCGCGCACGCCGTCCGTCGCGATGGGCGCAAGGCGCACGTTGCAGGAGATGAGGATGGATTTTAAGGTCTTGCCTGCGGCCACCTTGAAGTTCTTGTAGTTCATCAGGGCGAAGTCCTCGTCGGCGGAAAGTCCCCCGCAGTCGGCGGGCTTCACGCCGTCGGAGTTGCGCTTGAACTTACTGGGCACCCAAGACCAGCCGTTATCTGCCTGTTTGGTGCCAAAGCTCCTTGAAAGACCGGCATTTCCCGCAGCGTCAGGAGAAGAGCCGTCGTTTTGCTTGTACTTCTTGCCCTCCTCGATTTGGAGGAACATCAGGTCAAGTGCGGACTTGAAGTTCTCATCGTTCTCACGCGCTTCCGCAAGGGAGAGGAGCGTGAGAAGCGAGGACATGTTGTAGTCCTTTGCCGGGAACCAGTCACGGAGAAGCGCGATGAGCGCCGTGTAGAGCATCTTCTCCGCGTTCTCCCAGAACGGGTCACCGCTCGATTTCCCCTCGGGGTTCGTGTTCATAATGAAGCAGTTCACGAAGGAGAGGATATCGGTATCCGTCTTCACGTACTTTAACGGGTTGTAGTGCATGGACTCATCAAGATTGATGGTATTGAAGCTCTTGAGCTTATAGCCGTTGTCCGTGAACAGGTATCCGGCATCCTTAAGAAGGGTTCCCTTTGGGTCGGTGACGAAGTAGCTGGTGTTGAGCTGGCAGATGTTCGGGGTCACGTAGTTAAAGGTCTTACCGGAGCCAGAGCCGCCGACCACGAGGACGTTTAGGTTGCGGTCATATTCCGGGTCGAACTTGGGACGGTGCAGGGCAAGGCCGAAGTTCTTGGTGAAGAGAAGATTGTTATCTTCGGTCTGCAAGTCCTTAAACTTCTTTCCTTCCTTCAAAGTGCCCCAGCGGGCGGAACCGGATTCTTCGCCGGAACGATAGTTTCCGATGAACGCCACGTAGCGAAGCCAAATCATCCAGATAATGAGAAAGCAAGCCCCGCCAAACAGTAGGGAGTTACTGGTCATATCGAGGGCAAACGGTGCATCCTTTATGGTCTGCCACATGGAAAGGAATGCATCGCTCAAATGGTCGAAAATCTGCCCCGGATAGGTGACGAGGGTTTCGGCATAGCGGTCACCGAGATAGAAAAAGACCGCGGCGATGACGAGGGTGCCGAGCGCCGAGGTGGCAATCTTCTTATTGATTTCCGGGTTCGCGCTATTTGCCATATGCATCCTCCTTTTCCACTTCTTCCAGCACAAGCAAGAGCGTGGTCACAATACTCGTGCGCGTCTCTCGCGTGGCCGCGTGACGGAATCCTTCATAGCAGGTGAGCGAAAAGTCCTCGGACACATCAATACCATTGGAATCGCGTGGAGTGAGACCGTCGCACCGGGAAAGGGCGGAAGGCTCCCAGAGGGTCGTGATGCCATCTTCCGATTTCACGCGCTTGCACCCGGACTTCATTTCATAGAAAAGGTTGTCGAGGGTGGTATGGGTTTCGTTGTCCTTTGGCAGGGCGGCATCAAGAAGGGAGATGAGGTTCCCGATGGTACGCTGGGAAGGCTCGCACCAGTCCCTTAAATATCCAAGACAGGCCATCAGAAGAAGTTTTTCCGTCTTCTTAAAGAAGTCCCCATCTGAATCGGAGAGGTTCACGATGGATTCCGCGATGGTCTCGATATCGCTGTCCGATTCCATGGTAAGAAGCGGAGAGCATTTCAGCCTGTCCGGCAATTTGTCTTTGAGGGTCATGGTCTATCTCCTTACAATACGTCTTCGCCGTTAAAGGGCAGGCTCGAACCATGCTCCCGCGTGGTTTCCTGCGCCTTCGTCTCCGTATCCATCTGGTTCTTGGCAGCGGTCATATCGCGTGCTTCCCCCGTGAGGGAATAGGACTCGGAATCATATTGCTGCTCCTCGCGAATATCGGAGGGGCGAATCTCGCTTCCGGTCTGCTCTACATCCATGACGGCGGTGCGGGAATCGGTATCTGCGCCATCGTGGCTCTCAATACCGGAGTTCGGGTCGGGCGTGCGCCCGTCGTTATCCATGGCACCATCAGATGCAACCGGCTCAAGCAGCTGTTGTTCGTCACGCATCTGCTCCTGCGCCAGACGCGCATTCTGCATGGCAAGGTCTCCATCTGAGAGGGTGCCAGCGTCCTTCGGGGTATTCTGCTCGAACCAGTTGTGGGTCACATCGAGGTCGTACCGGTTCTTTAACGTCTCCGCAGAGACCGGCCAGTCGCGACCGCGCTCATACGCCGGTACCGAACCGTCTTTATTCAGGCTTGCAGGCTCATAGGCCATGACCTCACCCTTGCTGGTTTCAGTCACACCGAAGCCCTGCGCGTTCATCTTGCGCTCGAAGTCGGAAAAGTCCGTGCAGTCTTCCCTTGCCTTTTGGGCAGCGTTTCGGATGTTCTGGGTATGAATGGCGGTGTCCTCGGCGCGAAGAGTGGCAACCCTATCGCTGCGGGCAGGTGCATCCTTTCCCGGCACGTCATAGGTCTTTTCCGGGGCATCCGTTTTCACCTGCGTCGCGTGAACCTTGTAGGGGGCACCGACGGAAATTACATCGAAATCCTCATGGGTTTCACGACCAACCATCTCTGTAAGCTCCCTGTGGGAGTAGCCGGAGAAGAAAATCGAATCGTCGATATTGAGGTTTTCGGTATCCTGTTCGCTAAAGAGCACATCGTAAGTTTCTTCTGGTGCATCCTTGTAACGGATGGTGACCGGAATGACCGTTACGTCCTCTGCTGGAAGGTCGGGATAGCTTGTCAGCTCCGTGAGGGAATCCATGGTCTTCTTATTCACGGGTTCCGCGTGATTCAGCGCGTCGGTGATACGCTGCTCATCAATACGCGCCATCACGTCCTTAAATTGCGGGGCATACCCTGCGACGGTCTTAGCATCCTCCTTGGCAAAGGCAAGGAAACCATTTCCCTGTTTGTCCGTGTAGGCGGCGGCATAGGTACCATTCTCGCGGCATACCTGCGCATAGTAGGCGGCTTCCTCGGAAGTACCAAAGGGCACGACCACCTGCTCACGAGAGGATTGCTTCTCAGCCATTGCTTTTGCGGCTTCGGGAGTGTTCCCCTCCTTCTTATAATGGCGCTGCCACCAGTCGAAAGCACGTTCCCTGCCACGCCCGAATCGCAGGTAGTTCTCAGCCTGCCTTGTGACGAAGTTTAGGAGGGCGTTTCCCATGTCATCGCCGAAATCCTGAGCCATGTGGCATCATCCTTTCTTTTCCGATTTTCTGTCTTTTGAAGCGGCAAGAATGCTGTCTTCTTGGGGACAGATTATAACGCAGGCTATTTTTCTATCCCTCTGCCCTATACACGAACGTGCAGGTAGAAACTGCCAAGTCAGAGATGCCGATGATAGAAAAAGACACCATCTAGCATCAAATGAACCCAATTGCGCCTATTTGCGAGCGTTGACCCTTTTCTTGTCCGGGTAGAGGGATTCGCCCCTCAACCATCCCGCCCACAAATCTTTCATAAATCCGCAGGCGGATTGACGGAAACATTTGGAACGGAAAAGTTGACCGGCTCCCTCCCCCGTGCATTCGCCTTCGCTGCCGCGATGCGCCGGACGCAGGAAAAGCGAGGGGCTTTCCTGTCGGGCACCGCGACCGCTCATTATATGCACGGAGATTGCTGAAATGGGGCGCTGCCCCAAACCCCGGCCACTCCGCGCAAGCCGCAGGATTTTGCCCTTTCGACGGGGAAATACAAGTCTTGAATGTTTACCGGCTTTCTTGTAAAATATATATATAGCAAGATGGTTGATACCTTCTTGTGAGTCGAACAGGAGGTGGTTAACACCGATGAATCAGGAAGAAAAGATGCTTTTGCATAAGGAGAGATACAAGGAAACGATTAAGAACCTGACCGTGATGAGCGATATTCTCGCGCGGAACGTATTCAAAGATAAGAATGCCTGCGAGTATGTCCTTAGAATTATTCTGGAAGACAAAGAGCTGACTGTCATCGACAATGAGACGCAGATGGATTTCAGGAACATGCACGGCAGGGGTGTCGTGTTGGACTGCGTGGCAAAGGATGGAAGCGGACGCGTCTTCAACGTCGAGATACAGCAGGACGATGAGGGAGCGCACCCGAAACGTGCCAGATACCATCTTGGGATGATGGACTCGAATGTACTGGATACGGGAAAGAACTTCGATAAGCTCCCGGAGACCTACGTGATATTTGTCACCTTGAAGGACGCGCTTGAATGCGGACTCCCGATAGCCCATATCGACCGGATAATCCGCGAGAACGGTAAGGAGTTCGGGGACGAGGAACACTTCATCTACGTGGATTCCAGCAAGGACGATGGCGGCGAGCTTGGAAGACTGATGCACGATTTCCGTGCGAAGGAAGCGAAAGAGATGCAGGCGGGAGCCTTGGCCGACCGCGTGCACGAACTGAAAGAGACCGAGAAAGGGGTGGAACATATGTGCAAGGAAATGGAAGCCCTGCGTCTGGAAGGCGTAGAGGAAGGAAGAATGGAAGAGAAAAAAGCGGTAGCATATTCTCTCGCTGACAGGAAGATGAGTGCCGAGGAGATAGCGGAAATCATCAAGGTCAACATTGAAACCGTCAAGGGATGGCTTGCAGGTAGTGTTTCTACTGCAAGATAGATAACCACTTAGACGGCTTTACGGTTTTATGGCTCTGCGGGTTATTAGCTCGCAGGGTCTTTTGCTAAAGAAATATGAAACGCAGCCCTGTTGCTTAAGGGATGATTTGCAAAAAGTAGAAATCCACGTCCGACAGATTTGCGGGACATGGATTTCTTATTGGCTAATGCCGACACATTCGAGTATCCAATTCTCCAACGAGAAGGTTGGGGCGGTTAGACAATTCTATTGACTTTAAGCTGCTAACATTCTGCTAACTGATGCCATTCCACAAGTGGATACGCAGCACCGGCTAAGGCAGAAAGAAGCATTCGCTTAATTCATAGAATGCCCGTAGTTACAGCGTCAAGCGGTCATCTGGTATCAGAGGATACCAAGTGCTACCGAATTGCAGGGAGAACTCCTAAGCGAGGGGTCAGAGGTTCAAATCCTCCCGGAGACGGTATATCAAGCGGAAAATGGTTAGCAAAATTAGCAAAACCATCTTCCGCTTTTTATTATTTTCGATGAAGAAAAAGCAAGTGAGAAATGAATTTCCAGCTAATTTGAAGTGATATTCGTTAGCTGGCAGCTAATCAAAATTGCTGTTTTGCAAACGGGAAAAAATGAACTTCCTGCTAACATCGGGGTTCGTTCCTGTTGAAACCTCAGATTGGGGATGTAAAACAGGGTAAAGCGGTGTAAAATCCTTCTATAAAAGGAACTTCTGCAAACTTCTATTAGCTGAAACAATAGAATGTTTCATTAGCTGTAGCTAATGGCAAACGGGATGCTCGTTTGGATCAGATTCAAATAAAAGAATCTAATCTGAACGGGCATTTTTTGTTTGGATTACAGGAAAAGGAGGAGTTTAATGGCAGGAAAAGAAGCAGCTACTCAGTTTGATGATGAACAGATAATTGAAATTGAGATTGAAAGGCTCAGATCTTTTAAAGATCATCCATTCAAGGTTGAAGATGATAAGGATATGCATCTTCTGAAAGACAGCATAAAAAAATATGGTGTTTTAAATCCGCTGATCGTAAGGCCGGTACCAGATGGTGTATACGAAATCATTTCTGGTCACAGAAGAAAATATGCAGCACAGCAGCTTGGATATCGGAAAGTGCCTGTGATTATTCGGGTAATGAACGATGAGGAAGCCATTATAAAAATGGTGGATTCTAATCTTCAAAGGGAACGGATCAGTTACAGCGAGAAAGCTTTTGCTTACAAAATGAAGAATGATGCTATGAAAAGGACTGCAGGAAGACCGCGTAGCCAAATCGACCACAATTTAAAAGGAAAGAGAACAGTGGAAATTATCGCAGAAGAAACAGGTGAAAGTCCAAAGCAGGTGCAAAGATATATTACTCTCACGAACCTGATTCCAGAGCTTTTACAGCAGTTAGATGATGAACTGATTTCCTTCAATCCGGCAGTTGAACTGGCAGCATTAAAGGAAAAGGAACAAAAACAGCTAATCGAAGCCATGGATTATGCTCAGTCAGTGCCCTCTCTTTCTCAGGCACAGCGAATAAAAAAATTGAGCAAAGATGGAAAGCTGACTTTAGAAAAGATGCAGGAAATTCTCAGTGAAATAAAAAAAGGAGAAATAACAAGAGTCACATTTACAAATGAACAGCTTCACAGATATTTTCCCAACAACTATACACCGGAAATGATGAAGCGTGAAATCGTAGCAATCTTAAAAATATGGATGGAACAATACTGGGACAAATAAGAAACGGAGGAATGAAGAATGTGTAAAGTAATCGCTGTTACAAATCAGAAAGGCGGGGTCGGAAAGACAACGACAACAGTAAACTTAGGGATCGGCCTGGCGAAAGAAGGGAAAAAGGTGCTTTTGATTGATGCGGATCCCCAGGGAAGCCTGACAGCCAGTCTTGGGTATGTGGAACCGGATGATCTTGGTACTACCCTGGCAACAATTATGCTGGCAGTTATTAATGAGGAAGAAATAAAACCGGAGGATGGAATTCTTCATCATGAGGAAAATGTGGATCTGTTACCGGCAAATATTGAATTGTCAGCCTTGGAAGTAACGCTGGGAAATGTGATGAGCCGGGAAATGATCATGAAAGATTATATCGAAATGATGAGAGAACGATACGATTATATCCTGATCGACTGTATGCCCAGCCTTGGCATGATGACGATCAATGCACTGGTTGCTTCGGATGCAGTTCTGATTCCGGTACAGGCAGCATATTTGCCGGTGAAAGGTCTCCAGCAGCTGATCAAAACCATTTCTATGGTAAAGAAAAGACTGAACAGGAAATTGCAGATTATGGGAATTCTGCTGACGATGGTAGATTTCCGAACAAATTACGCAAAAGATATTTCAACCATGCTCCACGTTACCTACGGTTCAAAGATCACGATTTTTGAAAATGTAATACCGTTATCGGTAAAGGCGGCAGAAACAAGTGCAGAGGGAATCAGTATTTATGCTCACTGTCCTAGGAGCAAAGTGTCCAATGCATATAAGAGTCTTACACAGGAGGTTTTAGAAAATGAAAAATAGAAGCGGCGAGAAAATCAAACTGACAAGTATTGATGAACTTCTGGGAGTTGTAAATGAAGAGTCTGCAATGGAGATTGAGATTGATAAAATAAAGTCCTTTGCAGGTCATCCATTTAAAGTAATTGATGATGAGAAAATGCAGAATCTCATAGAAAGCATCAGTGAATCAGGAGTTTTGACCCCGGTTCTGATCCGTCCGGATCAAAATGATGGATATGAAATGATCTCCGGCCATCGTCGGATGCATGCGGCACAGAAGGCGGGGTTAATAACAATACCGGCAATTGTCAGAGAAATGACGGATGATGAAGCTGTGATTGCCATGGTAGATGCCAATATCCAAAGAGAGGAGTTGCTTCCGAGTGAGAAGGCATTCGCTTATAAAATGAAAATGGAAGCAATGAGACATCAAGGTGAAAGGACTGATTTAACTTTGGGACAAAATGTCCCAAAGTTTAAAAGAACAACAGAAGCAATTGCTCAAGGAACCGGAGAAAGCTATAAACAGGTTCAAAGATACATCCGCTTGACAGAACTTATCCCAGATTTACTGGAATTGGTAGACAAGAAACGTCTGAACTTTACCATTGCTGTTGATATATCATATATTCCACCGGATGTACAGAAATGGATTTATGAATATATCTGTGACAATGGATTTATCAAACCGAACCAAATTGCAGCTTTAAGAAATTATCTTGGACAAGGACCGGTTACCCAGAGTCTGATGATCAGTATTCTGAATAGCCATATTCCGGTAAAGGCTCCGGCAAGAAAGGTAACTTTGAATGAAAAGAAGCTGACGAAATATTTTCCAAAGAATTATACATCGGAAGACGTGGAGAAAGTGATTGAATCATTATTGGAGAAATGGAAACAGGAACAGGAGGTAATGTGATGGATTTTAAATATATGTATGGAAAACAGGCGGATCAGTATTCTTTTATACATATTCCAAAGATGCTAGTTACTGAAAAAATATTTACGGGAATTACCATTCATGCAAAAGTTCTCTACGGTCTTCTTTTAGACCGTATGGGAATGGCGGTGAAGAATAAATGGGTCGATGAAAGAAACCGGATGTATGTTGTTTATCCGATTCAGGAAATCCAGAAAGACATGGGAGTAACCAGAAAAAAAGCAAGGGAATGTCTGACAGAGCTTGAAAATGCCGGACTTATAGAAAAGCATTTTAGAGGCATGGGGCTGCCAAGCATTTATTACGTAAAAGACTTTGCGGTAGCGTGAGTAAGAAATGTCCATTATGGAACTACTACCGCAGGAAAGGAGAAAATATGGATCAGAAATTGACATTTCGATACTTTTACGGGAATGAAGCTGATCAGTACAGCTTCTACCGGATACCAAAACTTTTATTCAAAAATGAATATTTTAAAAATCTGAGCAGTGATGCAAAGATATTATACGGTCTGATGCTGGATAGAATGTCTTTGTCCATCAAAAATCAGTGGTTTGATGAACAGAACCGGGCATACATCTATTTTTCCATTGAAGATATCATGGAACTGTTGAACTGTGGAAGGAATAAAGCTGTAAAATCGCTGCAGGAACTGGATGATGAGAATGGAATCGGTTTGATTGAAAAGCGCAGGCAGGGATTTGGAAAAGCTAACATCATATATGTAAAAAGCTTCATGGTCTATGAGGAACAGGCGGAACAATCAGCAGAGGAAGCACAGAAGTTTACAAAACAAACCAATGTTGATACTCTGGAAGATGCAGAAGTTTATAAAACAAACTCCATGAAGTCCCAAAAACAAACTTCAAGAAGTCCTGAAAATAAACTTCAAGAAGTTTGCAATTCAAACTCTAATTATAATAATACTAGCGATATTAAAGAGAGTAAGAATAAATCAGATCAAATCATATCCGATAGACAGAGATCAGATGTTGATATGATGAATACGGTATCCGCTTATCAGGATCTCATCAAGGAAAACATAGATTATGAGTCATTACTTATTGCGTATCAGTATGACGAAGCATTGATTCAGGGCATTTATGAGCTTATTTTGGAAACAGTTCTGTGCAGTAGCGAAAAGATCCTGATCGCAAGTAACTGGTATCCGGCAGAACTGGTACGCGGCAAGTTTTTAAAACTGAATTATTCCCACATCGAGTATGTTCTTGACTGTTTCAAGAAGAATACATCAAAGGTGAAAAATATCAAGAAATATATGCTGGCAGCATTATTCAATGCCCCGACAACGATCGATGGGTACTATAAGGCAGAAGTGAATCATGACATGCCGCAGTTTGCTGTCTGACTGAGAGGAGGAGAAAGATGTTTTGTTTAAAGCTCATTGGGAAAATATTATTGATTCCGGTCTGGTTTATTCTCATAATCGTGGGAATACTCGTTAAGCTGGTTGTGAATATGGTTTCAATTGCTAAATCATTTGTGGTGCTTGGACTGGTAGCTTTGGCAATAGGAACGATTATCTGTTACCAGGATTGGGCGCAGGTTGTATTTTTGTTCTGCCTGATCGTTTCAGCATTTCTGGTTTTGTATGTAAGTGTATTTATAGATGCTGCGATTGATCTGGCCCGGGAAAAATTAGTGAGAATATTGTTAGCATAGAGGAGGAGAAGAACCATGATTAAAGAAAATAATTATATCCAATTACCACCGCTTCGTAGAGATACGGATTTGAAAGTGGTTATGGCATTGTGGGAATATGTAAAGATGCCAGAAGAATCCAGGCAAAAGGTCTTAGCATTTTTAGATGAATCAGAAAAGTATAATCCAAGTGGGGAGCTTCCCCCACTTGATTATCTGCAATCACTTCCTGTTGAAGATATCAATGATTTTGATAAAGCTATGGGAAAGATTATTAATGACATTATTGTAGAAGCATGTGATCTGGCTTGTTGGGTATATGTCTGTAAGTTTATAGAAGGATTGTCATTGGAACAGATTGTGGAGCAGAATAGAAGCGCAGAACAGTTTATTGCTGCTCTATTCTCTATGTTTGATAAATACATAGATATTCCTGATAACGATAGTAATAATATCAGACCATCATGAGTAAATTGATGCAGAACTGGGAACAAATATGATATACTAATGTAGTTCCTTATTTTTTTACCTGTATACTTCGTTATACCTAAGTATTTTGCATTGGAATATACAATCTGATAAGTTTCCTTAATTATAAGTACAATAAGGGTATCATATCGGAAATGAGGTATAGAATACTTGCAAGCTGAGAACTATATTATTGCCAGGATTGAGCAGTTGTGTGAAAAAAAGAAATTTAGTAGGTACAGACTCGCTTAGAAATCTGGAATTGCCCAGTCATCTATTTCTACATTGCTAAACAGGAAGAGTGTTCCAACGATTCAGACGCTTGAGAAAATATGTGAGGGATTCGATATCACCCTTGCCCAGTTTTTTGCAGGTGATGAAGAAATTCCTGATTTAACAGCAGATCAGAAACAGCTGCTTTATGACTGGAATGCGATGGACGAACATCAAAAAGAGCTGGTAAAAGCGTATATACAGGGCATTATTAGAAAATAGGGACGTCTGTGCTGAGGGATGGCATAGTACGTCCTTATTTCAGCTTCGGGGGTTTTTATGAAAAGAAGTAATATTTTATGCTTTGTACTTATATTAGGGATTACTCTTTGTGGTTGTCAGACGCAGCCTGCAAAAACATCAACAACAAAACAACAGTTGGATCAGATGGATTATGAATCTGATGATGACTTTGAACTGTCTCTTCAATCATCAATCGGTAAAGAACAATGCTTTATTTGCGGAACACCGGCTGGTGGACTTTTGGAATATTATAGAAAATTCGATTCAATTGGGATTATCCATTGGGCCGATATGTCAGTCACTGACACCCGGATCCGAGAATATGATGATGATGGAAATGAAAAGATTGATTCTGGGCATATGAGCACAATGGTAAATTCTTTTGGAGAGGATTATGGTTCTATTATGACACACTCTCAACCGGATAGATGTATTGCGGAACCCAATATACACCTTGGAGAGAAAGATACGATAGACTGTGAAACTCTCAAAGATCAATTGTGTCAGGATTGTCTGGATAAGGTGTGTGAATTTTATGAAGATCAGGTAAACAGTGATAATGATGAATATCTGGAAAGCACAGGGTACTCACTAATTGATTTTACAACAGGAGAACTTTATACCCTATCTGATCCGTATCGGGGATATAGTATTCGGGATTATATGATCCGGTATGATTATAGAGAACAGGGAGACGGAGAAAAATATATAGATTTGCTGATCTTCTATGCTCCGATCCGGGGAGAGGAAGGTTAAGAAAAGAGGAAACTATGCAGACAAGGCAGGAGGCAATACAATATTGCCATTCATTTCAAGATGTATATGAAGATTATCCTTTTCATGATGATAACTGGTGTGTTATGCGTCATAAGGGAAATAAGAAAACATTTGCGCTTATTTATGATAAAGATGGTTATGTATGGATAAATGTAAAATGTGATCCGGAATGGAGAGAGTTCTGGAGAAATGCTTTTGAATCTGTGATCCCAGCTTATCATATGAACAAGACACACTGGAATTCTATTATCTTGGATGGCTCTGTTCCTGATAAAGATATCTGGCGGATGATCGGGGAAAGTTATGATCTGACGAAAGGAAAGAAAAAATGAGGATATTAGTAGATGCGGATTCCTGTCCTGTGGTGTCAATCGTAGAAAAAACAGCAAAGAAATATGAAATCCCTGTTGTTCTTTTATGTGATACAAACCATGTTTTATATTCAGATTACAGTGAAGTAATCACAGTGGGAGCCGGTGCTGATGCAGTAGATTTTAAACTGGTCAGTCTGTGCCAGAAAGGAGACATTGTTGTAACGCAGGATTATGGTGTCGCGGCAATGATTCTGGGTAAAGGTGCATATGGTATCCATCAGAGCGGTAAATGGTATACAGATGAAAATATAGATCAGATGCTGATGGAACGACATTTGACGAAGAAAGCCAGAAACTCAAAGAAAAAACATCATTTGAAAGGTCCGGCAAAGCGGACAGAGGCAGACGATAAAAGGTTTGAAGTGTCTTTGAATAAATTGATCGAGATGTATATTAAGGATAGGTAGTACAAAAATCAGGACGTAGGTTTTCGAGACTGTGAGAAAAAGTCTGTAAATAAGATTCTTCTATGATATGCAAGGGTGGCAAGCCTGAAAATCAGGCTTCTCACCCTTGTTTTATATATAACAGTTGTTGAATGGCATGTCAAGAGCAGGCGGTTTTCCGCCCGTCTTATTCGCCCGTTTATTCGTTACTCTGGGAGGCGTCCTTCGTACATAATACTCAGTTCACCATACACCTGTGCCCAGTTGCGGATCGTACTGGTCCATTTCTTTGTAGCTTCAAATGTGGCAAGATACAGTGCCTTTAATAGAGCTGTATCGCTTGGAAATACGCTTCTCTGGCGATTCAGTTTCCGGTAGGTAGAATTCAGGGATTCAATAGCATTTGTAGTATAAATCACCGTTCTGACCGTCGTTGAAAATTTAAAGATCGGCGAGATTGCGTCCCAGTTATCCTTCCAGCGCTTCATGGAATTCGGATATTTCGGTGTCCATTTTTCTGTTACACGCTCTAAGGCTGCCAGAGCTTTCTTTTCATCTGTGGCCTGATAAATGGTTTTCAGATCCGTAGCGAAGGCTTTTCTGTCTTTATCCGGGACATATTTCAACGTGTTTCTTACCTGGTGTACAATACAGCGCTGGTATTCCGTCTTTGGAAAAGCTGCTGCGATCGCTTCTTTGATTCCGGTTAAACCATCGGCACAGATGATTAATACATCTTTGACACCACGATTTTTCAGTTCATTCATAACGGAAAGCCAGTATTTTGCGCTTTCGTTATCGCCAACACTGATGGTTAAAACTTCTTTTTTTCCTTCCGTGTTGATTCCCAGAATCACGTAAGCAGCAAGCTTTCGGATCACGCCATTATCCCTTACAGAATAATGGATTGCATCAATGTAGAGAATGGGATAGACCTCGTCCAGTGGCCGGTTCTGCCAGTCTTCGATCTGTGGCAGGATCTTATCAGTCACATCAGAAATAAAGCTTTCAGAAGTTTCAAAGCCATAAATATCTTCGATGGTTTCGGAAATCTGCCGGGTAGTCATTCCTTTGGCATACATGGAAATGATCTTCTGATCAATATCGGAAATATCTTTCTGACGTTTTTTCACAACCTGTGGTTCAAACGTTGATTTGCGATCCTGTGGCACTTCGATTTCCATCGAGCCATACCGGCTGTTGACCTGTTTCCGCTTATAACCATTGCGATAATCATCATTATCTGAGCGTTTGGATTTTTCGTAACCAAGATGATCATCCATTTCAGCTTCCATCATTTCCTTAATGGTGCCGCCTAAAAGATCCTTGAGCGCATCCTGAATGTCTTCTGCAGACTGGATATCGTACTCTTCCAGGAGCTGATGGATGATGTTTCGTTTTCCTTCTGTCATTTGTACACGATGTACAGGTTTCTTTTGTCTTGCCATAATAAAAGGCCCTCCTAATGATATTTATTGTATCATAGAAGAACCTTATAAACATTATTTTACAGAAAAAGTTTCATACTCTCTTTGATGGTAAGCCGGATTATCGTCTGGATTTTGGAAGAATGAAGCTTGACAGCTGGCATGTTACACATCAGGAAGTTCCGCAGTTTGCGAAACTCAAAGGACATAGTTATCTGGATGGACAGTATCTGAGTCTTTCCTGTGCGGATTTTGCGGAAATGTATACAGGACATCACTTGTGGAACAATTACCGGGTAACAGCCGTCTTAAAACCTGTAACCGGTACGGAGCATTTTGTGAACATTCGAGTGCAGGGTGCTATGCGTAGTTATGCAGCCGGTTTCTCCAAGAACAATAAGTTGGTTTTACGGAAAAATTACTACGGTTACACTACACTGTGTGAGACAGACTTTGAGTGGAAAGTGGATGAGGAGTATAAGATTTCGTTAACGGCTGATGGCTCAACAATCAGCGTATCAGTAAATGATAAAGAGTATCTGAAGTTTACAGATTCCGATTTGCCACTGCTGACCGGTTGTGCAGGTATATCTGTTGAGAAAGGAAGTCACTGTTTGTATCGTGATATTGCAATAACTGGAAGGGAGTAAGAAGCAACATGAAAAAAATACTCGTGATTGGCAGCCTGAATATGGATTTCGTTGCCGACGTATCGCACATACCGACGGTAGGCGAAACTATTTTAGCTGAAAATTTTGAACTTGTGCCTGGTGGGAAAGGTGCCAATCAGTCTTATGCCATTGGGAAAATGCACGGAAACGTGGCGATGCTCGGGATGGTAGGACAGGATACATATGGCGAAAGATTGTGTGAAAATCTGGAGAGTGTTGGAGTTGATGTTTCTCGTATACGCAAATTGAGTGGCGTGTCTACAGGAATTGCTGTTATTGGCGTAATACCTGAAGGCGACAACAGCATACTGGTAATTCCGGGCGCAAATGCACATGTAGACAAATCGTATATCATGGAAAATATGGATTTGCTGGAAGCAAGTGATATTATAGTAGTACAGCTTGAAATTCCTCTGGAAACCGTAATGTATGCGGTGAAGGAAGCTCGAAAAAGAGGAAAAACGGTAATACTGGATCCGGCACCTGCAGTATCTGATCTGCCTGATGAATTGTTCGCCTGTGTGGATGTGATCAAGCCAAATGAAACAGAACTTGCCATTCTGTTGCAGGAATGCAGTGATGAGGAAAATCTGTGTACAAATGCTAAGCTATTGCAACAAAAGGGTGTAAAGAACATAGTTGTTACATTAGGAGGCGAAGGCTCTTATCTTTTGAAAGAAGATCATACGGAAAAAAGGCTGTATGCTGATAAGACAGTCCATGTGGTAGATACCACAGCTGCCGGAGACAGCTATGTGGCAGGTTTGGCAGTTGCTTTATCGCGAGGAGATTCTCTGGACGAAGCAGTAGAACTGGCCAGCAGGGTTTCTAATATTGTAGTAACACGTAAGGGTGCGCAGCCGTCGATTCCTTCCTTTGAAGAACTTGAGGAAGCACCTGAATAGGTAAATAAATTGGTAACTATTCAGTAGCCATTAACTGTGAAGGTACTGAACAGTTACATAAATTGTCATAATCTTAATTGAAAATGTCCATGGAGATGTTTTTTAGAATTACATGTAGTTGCTCAATTCTAAAAGGAAACTATCTCCATGGACTTTTTGCTGTTCTTTGATTTTTCGGTAAGAATGATAGTTTGTAAACAGTTGACTTTCGGAAAAAAGTTCTATATTCTTTAAATAGGATAAAAAGGTTAACTGTTCTGCAGCTTTACGCGATATGGAAGGCGATAGAACAGAAGTGGGAGAATCTGATATGAAAAGAAGAAAACGAGGGAAACAGACACTTAAAAGAAAGATGCTAAGCATTCTTCTGCTCTGTGCAATGTCATGTATTCTTGCGGTAGTGATCGTGTCGTATATGACGATCCGAATGATCCAGAATGACAGTATCCAGGAGAGTATGCAGATATATCTGGAGCAGATCACGCGGGAGATAGACAGTGATTATTATGACATGATCGGTATTGTCAATCAGATGAGTCCCAACGGGCTTATTGGAAGTGTGACAGAAAGCTATCTGAGTGTGGAAGATAACTATGATCGATATTTTGAGCAAAAATCTCTCAGAGAAGAACTGATAAAACTTGGATATGTGAACACAAAGCTCCTTGGTATTGCATATTACGATCCGAAAGAGCAAAAAGAACTGATTGGGAATTTTAACGTAAGGGTTCTGGATCCGTCATATCAGACAATTTCTAAAGTAGTAGTAGGTGCCGAGAACATCATTCAGGCCATGCATGCATCCTATCTGGGAATCAGGGAGACGCCGGTACTATCCGTGATGCGGAGAGTTTCCTTTGGAAACAAACGGGTACTGGATATTTATGCAGAAATCGAGCCGGATATGAGCGTTTCGGATCGGCTTAATAAAGAAAAATGGCCATATACCTATATGGAGATGGATGAAAATGGTATTGTACAGTACAGCAATAATCCGGTGATCGTCAAGGGACAGAAGCTTTTGTCGGAATTACCGGAAAAAGAAGGATATGCTGTGATAAATCAGGAAGGATACAAAATCATGGCGTATCGCAGTTCCATCGGATATGTCAATGCCATTGCACTGCCGGAGAATACCTATCAGAAAGAAATGAATATGTGGAGACTGAAGTTAGTGGTTATCATCCTGGCAGCTTTTGGTATTTTTTCCAGTTCGGTTTTTTACCTTTACCGGTTGATATGCAAACCCCTCAATCAGTTTCAAAAACAGATGATTCAGGTGGGAAATGGATCTTTACAAGAGGCGGAACAGGAGTATGAGATCAAGGAATTCGATGACCTGATGCACGAAGTGGAACAGATGAAGGAACAGATCAGGAACCTGATAGATGATGTTGTGGAAAAAGAAAAAAGTATTCAGCGAACGGAATATGAGAAGCTCCTGTACCAGATCAATCCACATTTTCTGCTCAATACGTTAAATTCCGTTCAGTGGATGGCAAGAATGAGCCGTCAGGACAATATTACGGAATTTGTACAGCGTTTAAAAAGACTGCTGTCGTATAATCTTGGAAAAGAAGGAATGCAGACAACACTTCGAACAGAAATTGATATTGTGAAAGATTATATTGCACTGGAACAGATGCGCTATGATTTTGTGATCGAGATGAATGTGGAAGAAGGGCGTTATCTGGAACAGCCGACGGTACGGATGCTGTTGCAGCCACTGGTGGAAAATGCGATACGGTATGGACTTGGAGATGATGAAAAGATCACCATACAGGTCTTTGAGGATAATATCAGGGGACTGGCGATCATTACCATATTGGACAGCGGTAATGGCCTGACCCAGGAGGAGATCAATCAGATCAATGAACCATTTGATTATGATGTGAAAAAAATGCAGCATGGGAACAGAGGAATCGGTCTGCGATATGTAAAAGCAATGCTGGAATCTTTTTATGAAGGAGAGACGAACCTGTTTGTTAATTGCAAAAAAGGCTATGGAACCAAAATTACAATTTTGATTCCGATACAGGAAGAACTTCGGAATAAAATCAAAATCACAGGATCTGGGACGGAAAAAGAGGGTATGGAGAAATGAAGGTATTGGTTGTAGATGATGATAAACTGGCAAGAAAAGGTTTGATTTCTATAATGGATTGGGGCAAATATGGATTTGAAGTTGTGGGAGATGTCCAGAATGGCCGTAAAGCACTGGAATTTCTGAAGGATAATGAAGTGGATATTGTATTCACGGATATAGACATGCCGGAGATTGATGGAATTGAACTGATGAAAAGATGCAAAAAGGAATATCCGGAGGTGAAATTCGTAGTCTTTTCTATGTATGAAGATTTCCGTTATGCACAGAGTGCCCTGAGACTGGGAGCCCTGGATTACATATCCAAAATAAGCTTTGATGGGGATGAGTGTGACCAGATTCTGGAACTTGTAGAAAGAAAGTATAAGGAAAATCAGTCGAAAAAAGAACCCCGGAAGGAGGATTCCGGACTCCAGAAAAGGCTGGAAAAAGCGTGGACGAATACCAGATGGATCTTTAATGACTGTGAGTTCAACAGACTGTGCGAGATAACCCGGGGCGTGGAGCTGCGGACTGCTGAAAGAGTTTTTATAAAAAGTTTCCACAGCTTCCAGAAACTCACAGGAGAAGAACTTGAATTTCCATCATTATCTTCTGTGGACGAGATGCTGGAATGGGTAAAAAACTGGAAGGAGAATCTGTATCAGACGTGTCTGCAGACTGATAAAACAAAGGATATTTATATGTTTGCAAGAGTGATCCTGTATACAGACGAGCATATAGAAGAAAATCTGAAGTCAGAAGAGGTAGCAACACAGATCGGAATGAGCAGAAGTTATTTCAGCACGAGATTTAAGGAGATAACAGGTGATACCTTTCATAACTATGTGATCAGCAGAAAAATGCAGGCGGCTGCCCGGAAGATGGCAAAAGGAACAGAAAACATCACCCAGATCGCATCGGATCTGGGATATGACAATTTTTATTATTTTACAAAGGTATTTTCAAAGGAATACGGATGTACGCCAACAGAATATGCAGGCAGATTAAAAAAATGTTCGATTTGATTCGGACATTTTTTTTGATTTAAAAAAAAGACTGTGGAATCTGAAACAATATCGTCTAGTGAAAAATATGATTACAGGATAAACTATCCATAAAGGAAGGGAGGTTTACTCATGTACATCAAAAGATTTGTGAAACACTATTACATTATGCTGATCCCTGCATTACTGTGGCTGTTCTTTTTCAGCATTGTTCCAATGTTCGGAATTGTTATGGCTTTTCAGGATTACAATCCTGGACAGGGCATTCTCCATTCAAAATTTGTTGGCCTGGCTAATTTTGAGTATATGTTTCAGATGAGTGACATTACACAGGTTTTACGTAACACAGTTGTCATTGCCGTTGGCAAGATTATCGGAAATATTATTATCCCGCTGGTCTTTGCTTTGTTATTGAATGAACTGGCAGTGAAGAAACTGAAACGTCCGATCCAGACAATCGTATATTTACCGTATTTTCTGTCATGGGTTATTCTCGCGAAGATCGTGCTGAATATTTTCGGGTATACAGGACCGGTGAATCAGATCATAGGATTGTTCGGAGGCGATGCGGTCAATTTCTTTGGCGAAGCAAAGCTTTTCCAGCCTCTGGTAATCGGTACGGATATCTGGAAAGGATTCGGTTATAACACAGTCGTTTATCTTGCGGCGATCCTTGGCGTGGATGGATCGTTATACGAAGCTGCGGCAGTAGACGGCTGCGGACGATTCAAAAGAATCTGGCACGTAACTTTACCTGGTATCAAAACAACAGTAGCACTTCTGGCTATCCTGTCTCTTGGAAATGTCCTGAATGCAGGATTCGACCAGATTTATAACCTGTATAACCCGCTGGTTTACTCAACAGGTGATATTATTGACACATGGGTATACAGAGCCGGTTTGCAGAATCTCCAGTATTCACTGGCAACAGCCGTTGGATTGTTCAAATCTGTGATCAGTCTTGTGTTGATTACGGTTGGTTACTGGCTGGCAGATAAATTTACCGGTTATAAACTGTTTTAGGAGGTTGTAACTATGATTGAGAATAAAAGCCTCGGATCAAAGTTTTTTGACATTTTAAATGTAGTGATTCTCATTGCGATTACTTTGATCTGTATTGTACCTGTATGGTACGTTCTCTGTGTATCCCTGAGCAGCAGGGAAGCAGTCAACGCTGGACAGGTTGCTCTCTGGCCGGTTGGCTTCAACTTGCTCTCCTATAAGAAGATCATGGGAGAGACCGCATTCTTCGGTTCCTTTCTGGTATCTATTAAAAGGGTTTTACTGGGAACAGGAATCAGTATGGTATGTATCCTTATGGCAGCATTTCCGTTATCCAGAACGAAAAAGCAGTTCCCGAAGAGAGATATCTTTATGTGGATCTTCGTATTCTGTATGTTATTCAACGGAGGTACGGTTCCGTGGTATATCACCATGAAAAATTATAATCTGATGGATAACATTTTTGGACTGGTACTGGGAACGGGACTTCAGGTATTCAATGTAATCCTTGCAGTAAACTTTTTCAAAAATCTTCCAGTAGAACTGGAAGAAGCATGTTTTGTCGATGGCGGCGGCCCCTGGAGAAATCTGATATCTATCTACGTACCGCTGGCAAAACCTATGGTTGCAACAGTTGCACTGTTCACTATGGTTATGTACTGGAATGAATTCTTTCAGGGAATGGTTTTAAGTACAAGACAGAGCAGTTATCCGCTGCAGACTTACATTCAGCAGATGGTAGTAACTCTGGATTATTCCACGATGAACGTGGATCAGATTGCGCAGGCAATGAAATTAAATAACCTTTCATTGGATTCTGCAAAAATATTTATAGCTATGATACCTGTACTGATCGTTTACCCGTTCCTGCAAAGATATTTTGTAGAGGGTATTACACTGGGATCAGTAAAAGGATAAAAGGAGGAAAAAGAATGAAAAAGAAACAGTTGATCGCATTTGCCAGTGCAATGGCATTAGCCGTTACCTCACTGGCAGGATGCGGAAAATCAGAAGAGAGCACACAGAAAGAGGCAGTAAGTGAGGCAGAAGGAACAGCCAAAGAAGATCTGCCGCTGTCCAAATACCCGGAAACCGTAACGGTTCATCTTGGTGGTTCTCTGAACCCGAATGCCAAGCTTCCGGATGGAATGGCTTATGACGATAATCCATACATAGATTTTCTGAAAGAAGATCTTAACATCGAAGTTGTATATGACTGGGTTGCATCATCCACAGACTTTGAAGAGAAAATGAATCTGTGTATCGGAAGTAATACCGTTCCGGAGCTGATGAACGTAAATGCAACACAGTACAGAGCGCTTCTGAAATACGATATGATCCAGCCACTGGATAAGTATTTTGATGATTATGCTTCAGATGCACTGAAAAGCTATGTGAAATCCGGCGGTGAAGAGCTGCAGAAATGTATCACCAATGAAGATGGAGAAATGATGGCGATTCCGGCTCCGGCTATAACAGCAGGTGGAATCAACGAGATGTGGATCCGTCAGGACTGGCTGGACAGCCTTGGACTGGAGGCTCCGAGAACATGGGATGAGCTGGTAAAGGTAGCAGAAGCGTTTGTTACTCAGGATCCGGATGGAAACGGAGAGGATGATACTATTGGTATTCTCGGACCGAGTAATTCCGATCATATGAATGCAATCGGAGGAAACCAGTATGGACTGGATCCGCTGTTCAGTAGCTTCCAGTCATACCCACAGTACTGGCTGCAGGGTGAGGATGGAACTGTAGAGTATGGTTCTATCCAGCCGGAAACCAGAGATGCACTGGAAAAAATCTCAGAACTGTATACAAATAAACTGATCGACCCGGAAATGCTTGTAAGAAGTGACAGTAAAGAACCTCTTCTGGCCGGCAAGGTTGGAATCTTCTTTGGACCATGGTGGTCTGGTTACACAGTGGCAGATGCTACACTGGCAGGTGCGGCAGACTGGCAGGCATACTTTACACCATTATCTGAGGATGGAAACTATTACACTCATATGGCAGAGCCTACAACACAATATGTAGTAGCAAGCAAAGCATGCAAGAATCCGGAAGCTGCATTTAAGATTGTCAATTACCTGATCAAAAATGAGCAGAAATGGGTAGACGAAGGTGTTTCTACCACAGAGATGGGTACTGCGGACTTCTATCCTCTGTACAACACCTATGACAATGCAGATGAAATTGAAGTGTCTTATGATGTCCTGACCAAATATCTTGCCGGAGAAATCACCATGGATGATGTTGACTTCTCAACACACAAACTGTTAAAGAATGATATGGAAGCAGTTAAAAAACTGAAAAAAGAGCCTTACGATGACTTCAGCCTGGATAAATGGAATCTGGACAGTGACATTGCCAAAAACAACCTTCCGAGACTTGTGGCCATCCTGGTTGGAGATGCTCCTTCTGTAAATGAGAAATATGTACCTGTTTACAATGCATATAACGGTCAGACAGAAACCATGGAAACAAAATGGGCCAATCTGAAGAAAATGGAAGAAGAAACATTCTCAAAAATCGTTATGGGAAAAGCAGATATCAGCGAATTCGATACTTTTGTTGAGAACTGGAAGAGTCAGGGCGGTGACCAGATTCTTAAAGAAATCAACGAAGAATTAAGTAAGTAAAAGCGATAGCGGCTGATGGTGTTCATCAGCCGCTGTTTTTACGATGGAGGTTCAAAATGAGGGAAAACAAAGTAGTTTACGGACTGATCGGATATGGCGGCATGGGCAGATGGCATACGGAGATCCTTTCCAATGTTCCGGAAGCTGTAATCGGTG
>OLQG01000215.1_pt1 | contig 51286 bp, 49 predicted proteins | sample 1672221 | NCBI WGS metagenome assembly OLQG01 (sample SAMEA3136660, study PRJEB25190) | human gut metagenome | biome: human gut; feature: human-associated habitat; material: faeces | place: Austria | collected 2013
CCACCGAGCGATTGTCTGAGCCGCAAGGCGGCGAGTTTTCGCGAATGGCGGATAACAAACGCTCGAACCGAATAGAAAACGCAGGGGGTCAGAAGATTTTCTTTCTGAAGGTTCTGGCGTTCTGATTCATGTTACTTTCATTTTGTTTTCGGATTCCTTTGCACAGTCTAAAACATCCGTAAATTTTTATTTGGATGTTTTTTTGAACAGAAGAAATAAAAAGGTTGACATATATCACATACATATCTATAATAATCACAAACACATTCAAAACATCAAATTTTAACTATCATTCTATGCCATTCGGCAGGAAAATCCAAACATCAAAGACCTGCGCGAAGCGGCATCAAACAGCAGCATTTCAGCCATAGCAGCTTCGTGCCAAAAACAAAAGAAAAGGAGCGAAGCCTATGGGACAAAAAGACATTACAGAAAAAATCCTGGAAGATCATAATGATGTGTTTGCAGATATCATAAATGGCTTATTATTTGATGGAGCTCAGGAGATTAAACCGGAAGCTCTGGAAAATACAAACGTTCATGCACAGTACAAAGCAGAGGATGACAAGGTTCACGAACTGGAGCGTGACATTGCAAAATACTGGAAAGAGGAAAAGGTAAAACTGGCAATCTGTGGGATTGAGAACCAGAGCAAGGTGGAGAAGCATATGCCGTTTCGCATCATTGGATACGATGGGTCGGCATACCGAAGTCAGTTGCAGCAGGAAAGAAAAAAGATGTTGCCGGTGGTGACGATCGTGTTGTATTTTGGGACGGACAGGCACTGGAACAGCAGGAAAAAGATCAAAGAACTGATGGAAGTCCCGCAATGTCTGGATAGTTATGTAAATGATTACCAGATGCATGTTTTTGAGGTTGCGTGGCTGACGGAAGAGCAGATCAGTCACTTCCGCAGTGACTTCAAAGTAGTGGCGAATTTTTTTGTACAGAAAAGAAAAAACAAAGATTATATACCGGATGATCCAACAGAGATCAGGCATGTGGATGAAGTGCTGAAGCTTTTACAGGTCATGACAGGAGATAAACGTTATGAGGAAATTTTCAGGAAAAAGAAGGAAGGAGTACACAGTATGTGTGATGTGGCAGAAAGGTTAGAGCAAATGGGCATTGCCAAGGGAATTGAGATTGGCAGGAGTGAAGGAAGAACAGAGGGCAAAATCGAGGGCAAAATCGAAGGCAAAATAGAAGGCAAAATACTGGTATATAGGAATTTGTGCAGAGAAGGTTTTGATGAGAAAGAAGCCAGAAGACTTGCGGAGTTGCCGGAAGATATGAGTTTGGAACAGTAAGATTTTTTGCACTGAAAGTTGATGATAGAGAAATCAATGGATTCAATGATGAAATAGAATTGCTTTATTGGAAGAGCGGATCAGGAAAACCATATCCCTGATCTGCTTTTTGCATTTTCATAGAGAAGAGAAAAGATAATGTTTTAAAAATTATCTTACAGCAGAGGCTTTTTTTTGTTTTGTGTCCGGTTTCGGCTGCGGAGTGTCTGGCTTGTTGGAGTCAGTTTCTTCAGAATTTTATCATCTTTCAGACTCTCATTCGCTTCGTCCAGATTGTTCCAAAGGTTCAAGGTTTTGCTTGTGAAAAAATCCGCCAGCGGTTAAAATAGATACAAAAGAAAAAGGAACAGAGCAGACAATGGGAAAAATATTTTATATGATGGGGAAAAGCTCATCTGGCAAAGATACAATTTTTGAAAAGATCATACAGAAAAAAGAACTGGAACTGCATCAGATCGTGCTGTATACAACAAGACCGGCAAGGGCAAATGAGACGGATGGTGTACAGTATCATTTTGTGGATGAGTCAAGGCTTCTTGAACTGCAAAAGGCAGGCAAAGTGATCGAGTTGAGAGCGTATCAGGTTGTTGGCGGAGTCTGGAAATATTTTACAGTGGATGATGAACAGACGGATTTAAAGAATAAAAATTATCTGGCGATCGGAACGCTGGTATCTTATAAAAAACTGAGGGATTATTACGGAGAGGAGAAACTTGTACCGATCTATATTGAAGTGGAAAACGGAGAACGGCTTGCACGGGCGCTTGAGCGGGAACGAGGTCAGAATCAGCCGAATTATGATGAACTCTGCCGGAGATTTCTTGCGGATAATGCCGATTTTTCCGAAGAAAATCTGACCAGAGCAGGAATAAAAAAACGTTTTCAAAATAAAGAATTGCAGAAGTGCGTGGAGGAAATCACAGTATTTATTTCAGAAAAGGCTAGGTAAAGCTGGCTGTTTATGCTATAATAAGAAATCATTGAGCAGACGAATGATGAAAAGCAGAGAGGGGTGAGCGTTATGCCTGGATTTGAAAAAATCGTAGGACATGAGCAAATTGTGACGCATCTGAAAAATGCGATGAAGCTTGGGAAGGTTTCCCATGCGTATATATTAAGTGGAGAGAAAGGCTGTGGGAAGAAACTTCTGGCAGATGTATTTGCAGAGACGCTGCAGTGTGAAAAAAAAGGAACAGAGCCTTGCCGAAGCTGCCATTCGTGTATACAGGCAGAGAGCGGGAACCACCCGGATATTATACATGTAACGCATGAAAAGCCAAACAGCATCAGTGTGGATGATATAAGAGAACAGGTAGTAAATGATGTACTGATCAAACCTTACAGTTCAGAATATAAGATATACATTATACCGGATGCAGAAAAAATGACAGCAGCAGCACAGAATGCACTGCTGAAAACAATAGAGGAGCCGCCGGCATATGCCGTGATCCTTCTGCTGGCGAATAATGCATCGGCACTTTTGCCGACCATTTTATCAAGATGCGTTATGCTTTCCATGAAGCCGGTTGCGGACGATAAGGTAAAGCAGTATCTGATGGAACATGTACAGGTACCGGATTATGAAGCAGATGTCTGTGTGGCATTTGCACAGGGAAATATTGGAAAAGCAGTACAGCTTGCAACATCTGACAGCTTTAATGAAATCAAAAGTTCCGCACTGCATCTGCTGAAAAATATATCTAATATGGAAATCAACGATATCATTGCCACAGTCAAGGCAGTATCTGAGTTTAAACTGGATATTCAGGACTATCTGGATTTCCTGGCAGTATGGTATCGGGACATCCTTTATTTTAAGGCGACCAGAGACAGCAATGGTCTTGTTTTCAAGAATGAAGTAAATGTAATTACCGACCAGATCAATAAAAGTTCCTATGAGGGTATTGAAAATATCTTAAAAGGACTTCAGACTGCCAAAACGCGTCTGAATGCAAATGTAAACTTTGATCTGACGATGGAACTTTTGTTCCTACTTATAAAGGAGAATTTAGTATCATGATAAAAATTGTTGGTGTCCGTTTTCGTACAGCCGGAAAAATTTATTATTTTGATCCCAAAAAACTGCCGATCAAAAAGGGTGACCATGTGATCGTAGAAACAGCCAGGGGTATCGAATATGGCAGTGTCGTAGCCAACCCAAGGGAAGTGCCGGATGATCAGGTGGTACAGCCGCTCAAGGCAGTGATGCGTATCGCAACGGCCGAAGATGATGCCAGGGTAGAACGCAACAATGCAAGAGAAAAGGATGCCATGCGGATCTGTGCAGAAAAGATTCGGAAGCACAAACTCGATATGAAGCTGATCGATGCAGAATATACGTTTGACAACAACAAAGTTCTGTTTTATTTTACGGCGGATGGAAGGATTGATTTCCGTGATCTGGTCAAAGATCTGGCATCGGTGTTTAAGACACGTATCGAGCTTCGACAGATCGGTGTAAGAGATGAGACAAAACTTCTGGGCGGTATCGGTATCTGTGGCAGACCGCTGTGCTGCCATACCTTTTTATCCGAGTTTGCACCGGTATCGATCAAAATGGCGAAAGAGCAGAATCTTTCATTGAATCCGACGAAGATATCCGGTGTCTGCGGCAGACTGATGTGCTGTCTGAAAAATGAAGAAGAAACCTACGAATATCTCAACAGCAGGCTTCCGGCAGTTGGTGATTTTGTGACGACAGAAGATGGGTTGAAAGGTGAAGTCCAGAGCGTCAATGTCCTGCGCCAACTGGTGAAAGTTGTTGTGGATGTCGAGGACGAAAAAGAGATCCGTGAATACGAAGTAAAACAGCTTAAGTTTAAGCCGCGCAGAAAAAGAGAAAAGAACAATACTTCCGGAAAGCGTGAAGAGCGTGAACTGAAAAAGCTGGAGGCTATGGAAAAAAAGGAAGGAAAATCAAAATTAGATGACAATTAAGCTGTATCCCGATGAAAGACTGGATGATCTTCAAAGATGTGGATTTCAGATTATTCAGAATCCGAAGAAATTTTGTTTTGGTATGGATGCGGTTCTTCTCTCAGGTTTTGCGAAAGCAAAAAGAGGAGATCAGGTCCTGGATATCGGGACGGGAACCGGGATCATACCGATCCTGATGGCAGCAAAGACAAAAGCGGCACATTTGACCGGTCTTGAGATACAGCATGAAAGTGCCGATATGGCAATGCGAAGTGTTCAGTTCAACCATCTGGAAGAACGGATCACGATCGTGCAGGGCGATGTCAGGGAGGCTGGGACATATTTTGCTCCGGCTTCTTTTGATGTAGTGACAAGCAACCCGCCCTATATGATCGCGCAGCATGGCCAGACTAATCCGGACAGTGCCAAAATGATCGCCAGACATGAGATCTGTTGTACACTGGAAGATGTTGTTTCACAGACTGCAAAGCTTCTGAAAAACAGCGGCAGATTTTATATGGTACACCGTCCGTTTCGCCTGGCAGAGATTTTTAATATGCTGATTCGATATAAACTGGAGCCAAAGCGGATGCAGATGGTGTATCCATATATAGATAAAGAGCCTAATATGGTTCTGATAGAAGCGATGAAAGGCGGAAAATCAAGGATTACCTGTGAACCGCCGATGATTGTATATGAAAAACCGGGTGTATATACACAGAAAATTTATGAGATTTACGGATATTAAAGGTGAGAATTTATGAGCGAAAAGCAAGGAAAACTGTATCTGTGTGCGACTCCGATCGGAAATCTGGAAGATATGACATTGCGTGTCCTGCGCATCTTAAAAGAAGTGGATCTTATTGCAGCGGAGGATACAAGAAACAGCATCCGTCTTTTGAACCATTTCGATATCCATACACCGATGACGAGTTACCATGAGTACAATAAAATAGAAAAAGCATATGTGTTGATTGAAGAAATGCAAAAAGGAAAAAATATTGCACTGATCACGGATGCCGGCACACCGGGAATCTCGGATCCGGGAGAGGATCTGGTGCGTCTGTGCTATGAAAATGGTATAGAAGTAACTTCTCTTCCGGGAGCCTGTGCCTGTGTAACAGCACTGACACTTTCAGGCTTACCGACCAGGCGTTTCTGTTTTGAGGCATTTCTGCCGACGGATAAAAAAGAAAAACAGGACATTCTCGAAGAACTCAAAAACGAGACAAGGACGATCATTCTCTATGAAGCACCGCACAGATTGGTACGTACTTTAAAAGAATTGCAGGAAGCACTTGGAAATCGGCGCATGACCGTACTGCGCGAACTGACAAAAAAGCATGAAACGTCATATGCCACTACACTTTCAGAAGCAGTGGCATATTATGAAAAGGAAGCACCGCGCGGAGAATGTGTGCTTGTTTTGGAAGGAAGAAGTAGACAGCAGATGAAAGAAGAAAGCCAGGCAGCTTTTAAAGAACTGGATATTGAAGAACATATGCAGAAGTATCTTGATCAGGGAATGGATCGCAAAGAAGCGATGAAGAAGGTAGCAAAAGATCGCGGAGTCGGGAAAAGAGATGTTTACCGGGAATTGGTAGAGAGAAACAGATAAGGAAGATAAGAGAGGAGCAGCAGTCTATGAGCAGAACGTATGACACCCTAAATGATGTTTTGGTTCGCTTGTTTCATGATATTATGACACTGGAAGAGAAAGCAATCCGGACGGGAGAGTTCTGCGAGATCTCCAACAATGATATGCATATCATTGAGGCAATCGGGATCGAAGAACCGCGCAATATGTCTTCTATAGCAAAAACACTTTCAGTTACAGTCGGCACACTGACGATTGCGGTCAACAGCCTTGTAAAGAAAGGATATGTCAACCGCACACGCAGTGAAAAAGACAGGAGAGTTGTTTTGATTTCTCTTACAGAGAAGGGTCGGCGTGCATATGAGCATCATCGCCTTTTTCATAAAAAAATGATAGAGGCAACCATTCAGAGTATGAATGAGCAGGAAGAAAAGGTTCTGACACAGGCATTGAATAATCTGATTCAGTTTTTTGAACAGTATCAGTCGTAAAGCACTTCTTTATATAATACTGGAAATGGACAGGGACCCGTTTCCAGTATTTTTTTGTGGAAAGTTTTCAGCGAAAAAGCGGAACCTTCTTTTTCCATGGCAGCACGTTTGAGATCTTCAAAGCAGAGATATCCCACATAGTATTTCAGATAATTTGCAGGGGCTTCCAGAATAAGATCGAAAAAAGAATCTGCCGTATCTTCGCCGTTCAACCCAAAGCGGGACAAAACTTCTGCTGTCTGTGAACGGTCATAACCATAATAATGAATCAGGATATCCAGGAAAGAAGAAATACCAAGATTCAGAGAACGGTTCAGGCGGTAAATAGCAGCAATATCTGTGTCGCTGCATCCATAGGAAAAAGACTGCATTTCCACGTAAGTTGCCCAGCCTTCCACATAGCCGCCGAAATTTAACAGACTGCGTACCGGCTGTATGCCGCAGTCGGAAGAATAAACAGTCTGATAAAGATGTCCCGGATAACCTTCGTGTGCCAGAGTGGAATAGAGTTCGAGTCCCTTGTAACCGGCTTTTGGATTTATGTAGATAACATTCTGGTTACGATCATCCAGAGGTGCAGTAAGGTAAAAAGCAGGACTTAAGTAATCCTGAAGTGCTTCTTCCACATATTTGACTGTATGAGGAACCGAAGACAGAGAAGGAAAATCTGCTGATATTTTTTCGGAAAGTTCAAGGAGGATCTGCTCCGGATCAGAGGAAATCGAAGAATCTGCGAGCGTTAACTTTTCAAAATCTTCAAGCAACTGTGGATTGTTTTTGACAATTTCCCGCAGACTGTGGATATCATCGTTCAACTGTTTCTGGATACGTTTAAAAACAGTCTCGATATCCTCAAAGCAGCCGGTTGTATCATGTACCAGAAACGTATAATAATTTTTGCCATCCGGAAGATAACAGAGGCCAAGATCATTTTTGCTGGTATCTTTCAGGGACTGGATGCCGGAAGCAAGCGCCTGATAGGCAGGAAAAACACAGTTTCGGAGCAGGATTTTATTTTGCGCCTGATAAGATTGCTTTTCTTTTTCAGTCAGGGTATTCAGCTTCTGCAAACGCAGTTCAAAGGTTGTCAGGAGAATATTGTTTTCTTTGGTATCAAGAAATGACTGACACTGGTCCAGGATACCTTCTGCATTTTTTTTGCCCATAAACAGACCGGCGGCAGATTTTGCACGCTCGAATTGCAAGATACTGTCGTAATAAGCCGGAAGTTTTGCGAGCAGTTTCAGATAATCTTCGACATCTTTTGCGGAAGCAAAATGATATTCTGCAAGCAGGATCGGAAGCTGTGCCTGAGTGCCAAGAGAAGCTCCCAGTGGCTCTTCGTAAAGAAGATAAGGTTTTTCCTGTTGCCGGGTGGAAAAATAAGTTTTTAAAATATCGTAAGTCAGGCGGTTTTGGGAAGAAAGCCAGTAGCGGGGGATTTTTTCCATTTCTCCGGCATAATGTTCCAGAATCTCATAAGATTCGGACAGATCTTCCAGAAGAAAACTTCCAAGAGAAACACTGTCAGCAGAAATTGAAAGATTTTCCGGTTTCTGCAATGTATAATGCAGATTCAGGGTATTTTTAACAATTTCACTGCGAAACATATTATCCGTAAAAGAGACAAAAGAATGATTGATTTTGTAATAAAAAGCAGAACAAAAGAGAAAAATAAGAACAGGAATCAGAGCAAACAGAAATTTTTGCCTGCGTAATTTTTTCAGAAAAGAATGCATAAGGAGGTTACCTGAAATGTTTTTAACAGTTTATTTTAAATAAGCCGGAAACATGCATGCTTTACAAAAGAAACAGCCTGTGTTAGAGTGTAAAAAAATAATCATAAGCAACAGGCGGTGAAGAAATGAAAAATTCAAAAAATGTAGTACTGATCGGTATGCCGGGATCAGGAAAAAGCACAGTAGGTGTTGTTCTGGCAAAAGTGCTGGGTTATAGATTCCTGGATTCTGATCTGGAGATTCAGCAGCAGGAGGGAAAGCGTCTTCCGGAGTTGATAGAAGAATTTGGAACAGAAGGATTTCTGGATATAGAGGGGCGCGTCAATGCTTCCATCGAAGCAGACCACTGCGTGATCGCGACAGGAGGAAGTGTTGTATATCGAGAGAATGCAATGCAGCATCTGAAAGAAATCGGAACCGTTGTATATCTGAAACTGACCTGTGAGCAGTTAAAAGAACGTCTGGGAGATCTGCGCTGCCGCGGTGTGGCACTTCACGACGGACAGAACCTGGAAGGGCTTTATAAAGAACGCATTCCACTGTATGAAAAATATGCAGATATTGTTGTTGATGAAACAGATCTGAGCGTAGAGGAGACGATGGAGCAGGTTGTTTTGAAGTATCAGCCATGACACGACTTCTGTACAGGCACAGTGTGATTTCAGACTGCAGGATCCTGAACTATAAGTATTACAGGATTATTACGGATAATATTGGCGAAAATGCACGATTTCCAAAATCAATCTTCGTTGCTTTTTACTGAAATCTTAATTTTTGTTTACAAAAGCCAACTTTGTGGTATAATAAAAGTTATGATGTTGGAGCAATGGGCATCGACTGTCCTGATATAGAAAGGCAGGTTCGATGATGTTAAATATGCAAAAGAATGATTTGGTTTTGGCTTCAACAGGAAATCCATTAGATTTGCAATGAGATTTAACTACAAAATATAGTATATTTATTTTATAGAGGTGTCTATGGAACAGTATGTAATAAAAGGCGGTAACCCTCTGGTAGGGGAAGTTGAGATCGGTGGAGCAAAAAATGCGGCACTTGGTATTTTGGCTGCTGCTATTATGACAGATGAGACCGTGGTAATAGAAAATCTTCCAGATGTACAGGATATCAACGTTCTGCTTGAAGCAATCAGTGTAATCGGTGCAAGAGTAGACAGGATCAGCCGCCATAAAGTAGCGATCAATGGTTCTATGATCGGTCAGGTCAGTGTAGATTACGAATTTATAAAGAAAATCAGAGCTTCCTATTATTTACTGGGAGCACTTCTTGGGAAATATAAAAGAGCAGAAGTGCCGCTTCCGGGTGGATGCAACATCGGCAGCAGACCGATCGACCTTCACCTGAAGGGATTTAAGGCACTTGGAGCGAGTGTCAGCATCCGTCATGGATCGATCATAGCGGAAGCAGAGAAATTAAAAGGAACCCATATTTATTTAGATATGGTTTCGGTAGGTGCTACGATCAATATCATGATGGCAGCATCTATGGCAGAAGGTTATACGATCATTGAAAATTCTGCGCGTGAGCCGCACGTAGTTGATGTGGCAAACTTCTTGAACAGCATGGGGGCAAATATCAAAGGAGCCGGTACGGATGTGATCCGTATCCGAGGCGTACAGAAGCTTCACAGAACGGAGTATTCGATTATTCCGGATCAGATTGAAGCTGGAACTTTTATGTTTGCAGCAGCAGCGACCAGAGGTGATGTCATGGTCAAAAATGTCATCCCCAAACATCTGGAAGCGACAACCGCGAAGCTGGTTGAGATTGGATGTGAAGTCGAAGAATTTGATGATGCTGTGCGTGTGGTAGCATCCAGGCGCCTGAGAAGCACCAATGTAAAGACTTTACCGTATCCGGGGTATCCGACGGATATGCAGCCACAGATTGTTGTGGCACTTGCTCTTGCACAGGGTACCAGTATTGTGACAGAGAGTATTTTTGAAAATCGTTTCAAATATGTAGATGAGCTGGCACGTATGGGTGCTACGATCAAAGTAGAAGGGAATTCTGCGATCATTTACGGAACAGAAGGATTTACCGGGGCCAGAGTCAGTGCACCGGATCTGCGAGCAGGTGCTGCGCTTGTAATTGCAGGACTGGCATCGGAAGGCATTACGGTGGTGGATGATATCGTTTATATCCAGAGAGGATATGAGTGTTTTGAGGACAAGCTTCGCAGCCTTGGTGCTGAGATCGAGCGAGTTACTACCGAAAAAGAGATTCAGAAATTTAAATTAAGAGTTGGTTGAAAACTAAATAGCTTCTCTTATTCAGAGTGATGGAGATACATAGGATCTGTGAAGTCACGGCAACCCCTTAAAGGAAGGTGCCAACCTGAGCGAGTATTCGAACAATAAGAGGATTAAACTTATCATTGGAATAAGAGGTCCGCTTTTTGTGGACCTTTTTTCGTTCCGCAGAAAATTATTCTGTGGGATTATAAAAAGAAAACATGTGGTTTCCACATCACAAGGAACTATAAAACGTTTTAAGAAAAACAAAAGGAGAGACAAATGGAGAAATTATTATTTACATCTGAGTCCGTAACTGAAGGACATCCGGATAAAATGTGCGACGCGATTTCTGATGCGATTCTGGATGCATTGCTTGAACAGGATCCGATGAGCCGTGTAGCATGCGAGACAGCAACAACAACCGGTATGGTACTGGTTATGGGTGAGATCACCACAAAAGCATATGTTGATATCCAGAAAATCGTAAGAGATACGGTTCGTGAGATCGGATACACAAGAGGAAAGTACGGTTTTGACGCTGACACCTGCGGTGTGATCACAGCCATTGATGAGCAGTCCGGCGATATCGCTATGGGCGTAGACAAAGCACTGGAAGCAAAAGAACACAAGATGACGGATGACCAGATCGAAGCAATCGGTGCAGGTGACCAGGGTATGATGTTTGGTTTTGCAACAAACGAGACCGAAGAATACATGCCGTATCCAATCGCACTGGCACACAAGCTGGCACGCCAACTGACAAAGATCCGCAAAGACGGAACATTGTCTTACTTAAGACCGGACGGAAAAACACAGGTTACTGTAGAATATGATGAAAACGGAAAACCGGCAAGACTGGATGCAGTCGTTCTGTCCACTCAGCACGATCCGGATATAACACAGGAGCAGATCCACGAAGACATCAAAAAGCATGTATTTGATGTGATCCTGCCAAAAGAACTGGTAGATGAGAATACCAAATTTTTCGTAAATCCGACCGGACGTTTCGTAATCGGCGGACCGCACGGAGACAGCGGACTGACCGGACGTAAGATCATCGTAGATACTTACGGCGGATATGCACGCCACGGCGGCGGAGCATTCTCCGGAAAAGACTGCACAAAAGTAGACCGTTCTGCAGCTTATGCAGCACGTTACGCAGCAAAGAACATCGTAGCAGCAGGACTGGCAGACAAATGTGAAATCCAGCTTTCCTATGCGATCGGTGTGGCACAGCCGACTTCCGTTATGGTAGATACCTTCGGAACAGGTAAACTTTCTGATGAAAAGATTACAGAGATTGTTCGCGAGAACTTTGATTTAAGACCGGCCGGTATCATCAAGATGCTGGATCTGAGAAGACCGATCTACAAACAGACAGCAGCTTACGGACACTTTGGACGCAACGACCTGGATCTTCCATGGGAGAAACTGGACAAGGTGGATGTACTGAAAAAATATCTGTAATCTGACCAGGGCAGGCAGAATTATGTGTGAAACAGCGAAAACGGAAAACAGCAATCAGAATCAATATATTAAAACAGTAGAGAATATCGGGATATTATATGAAGATCCTTATATTCTTGTCTGCCATAAACCGGCAGGTATTCCGGTGCAGAGTGCAAATACGAGAGTAAAGGATATGGTCAGTATTCTGAAACTTTATCTGCAGGAGCAGTCCGGACAGCCCGGAGAGCCTTATCTTGGTGTGGTGCATAGACTGGATCAGCCGGTGCAGGGTGTGATTTTATTTGCAAAAACAAAACAGGCGGCAGCAAACTTAAGCGAGCAGGTTGCCAAACGAAAAGACAGCGGACAGGTTGTAAAACGGTACTGTGCAGTGGTACACAGGAATCCGAAGGTGTATAAAGAAGGAAAAAAGACAGCAGAATATCAGGAGCTGACGGATTATCTGCAAAGAGACCGCAGAACAAACACTTCCTACATAGTCCCAAAGGAAACCAAAGGAGCAAAAGAAAGCAGATTGAGGTTTGCTGTTCTGAAGGAAGTGGAGGATCTCAGTCTTTTGGACATCGAACTGCTTACCGGACGTCATCATCAGATACGCGTGCAGCTTTCCGGAGCCGGCATGCCGATCGTAGGCGATAAAAAATACACTTCTTTGGAAGTAACAAAACGTGAGGGCAAAGCAAAAGAAATGCCGGCACTTTGTGCATACAGTTTAAGCTTCTGTCATCCGGAAACAGGAAAACAGATGGATTTTACTGTAAAGCCGGAAGGTGGTATCTTTGATAAATTCCGAAAAAATGACCAGGAATAACCATTTTCGGTAAAAAAAGAATAGCAGAATGAAAAAATCTGCACAGCATATACTAAATTCGACAAAATCGAAGGAAGGATGTGTGCAGATCATGGATAGAAAAATTAAAAAAGCGACTGGAATTGTGGGTGTTGCGGCGGCAGTATATATTGTTCTCAAATATGTACTTGTGTATGTGGCTCCTTTTCTGGTTGCTTTTTTGATTGTGCGGCTTCTGAATCCGGCAGCAGTAAAAATGCAGGAATACAGACTGTTTCGAAAATGCAGTAAGGGAAGTCTTATTTTTTGCATGATGAGTCTGGCACTTGGCATTACAGGTTTTCTGATGTGGTTTCTTGGGGCACGTCTTTTTGCACAGATTCGGACAGTCTTTACGCATATTGACCAGTATGAAGCAAAAATGGAAGCGGCAATTGACGGATGCTGCAGCATCATTCAGGAGAGATTCGGAATCGAAAGCAGTTCGGTGCGGATTCTTATTTATCAGAATATGGAACATTTGTCAGAAAAAATACAGGCTGTAAATATTACACAGATCTTTCATAATTCACTTCGTTATGCAGCCCTGGTGTTTGAGTGGGCAGGTGCTTTTTTTGTGGTTTTTGTGGCTGTACTGCTTATTATCAAAGATTACGATGAGATCTGTCAGAAACTGCAGAAATATGATATATGGAGGCGTGCAGTCCATGTTGGCGGACGTCTGTGGAGCATGGCGGGGCTGTGGATTCGTGCACAGCTTCTGATCATGGCGACAATCATGGCAGAATGTGTGGCAGGATTGTGGATTCTTGGAAATTCATATGCGCTTCTTGTGGGAATTCTGATCGGATTTATGGATGCACTTCCATTTATCGGGACGGGAACAATTCTGCTTCCGTGGGCAGTTCTGGAAGTTGTGCGCGGTGATTTTTTTCATGCGGCTGCCTATGTGACTTTATTTCTGATCAGCAACAGTACCAGGGACTTTATGGAGCCGAGGCTTTTAGGTGAAAAACTGGGTGTTTATCCTATCGTGATCGCGGTGGTTGTTTACGCCGGAATCTGTATTTTCGGGCCTTCCGGTGTTCTGCTTGGACCGCTTATGCTGCTTGTGATACGGGAGATTATACGGGAATGGATGCCGGCATAAAAAACCCTTTTCTATTTCGGGAAAAAATGGTATGATAGTCCTTGAAACAACGGAAAATAAGGGCCTGGAGAAGATGCAATGAATAAGAAAAAGAGGGTAAAGCACAGCGGGAAATTAAAATCATACATGCAGTGGCCGGTGGTTTTGGCATTGCTGCTTATTTTGCTGGATATTCTGGTATTTGCAGTAGATATCAAAGCCGGATTTCTGGTATTTTGTTTTACAGTGGCATACTGTGTTCTGATGTTTATACTGATGCTGCGTTACAGGCCGTCTATCCTTCGTGAAATGATCGCATTTGCATCTCGGTATGCACAGATACAAAAAGGGATGTTAAAGAACTTTGCAATTCCGTATGCAGTGCTGGATACCGATGGAAAAGTGCTCTGGCTGAATGATGCCTTCTGTGATGTCACAGGAAAAGATTCAAGATACCGGAAAAATATCGCAAATCTATTTCCGGAGCTGAATGCATCCACGCTGCCGTGCAAAAAAGATGAGACTACAGTGCAGATTTTTTACAATGGAAATGATTATCAGGCACATATGCAGAAGCTTTCCATGGGCGATCTCAACGAGGAAGTATCCATCGTAGAAGTTCCGCAGGAAGGAAATTATCTCATTGCTTTGTATTTGTTTGATAATACAGAGCTGAATTATTACATTCGCCAGAACCAGGAACAGAAGATGGTCGCAGGACTGATCTATCTGGATAATTACGATGAAGTTCTGGAAAGTGTAGAGGAAGTGAGACGTTCTCTTCTGCTGGCACTGATCGACCGTAAGATCAGTAAGTATGTGGCAAATCTGGACGGCATCACGAAAAAACTGGAAAAAGATAAGTATTTTGTGGTTTTGAAATATAAATCACTGGAAGAACTGGAGGCGACCAGATTTTCCCTTCTGGAAGAAGTAAAGACGGTCAATATCGGTAATGAGATGAAAGTGACCTTAAGTATCGGCATCGGAGTGAATGGCAGTACTTATGCACAAAATTATGAATTTTCCAGGATTGCCATTGAGCTTGCACTTGGACGCGGCGGCGATCAGGCAGTTGTGAAAGATAACGATAAGATTTCTTATTATGGTGGAAAATCACAGCAGATGGAAAAAAGTACCCGCGTAAAAGCGAGAGTAAAAGCACATGCACTTCGTGAGTTTATCGGCAGTCATGAGGATGTGGTCATCATGGGACATCAGATCACGGACATCGACTCTTTCGGGGCAGCCGTCGGTGTATGGCGTGCGGCAAGGATTCTTGATAAGAAAGCTCATATTGTACTGGGAGATATCAACGGATCGATCCGACAGTGGGTAAATCTGTTCCTGAACGATAAAGAATATCCGGAAGATATGTTTGTAACGCATGAACAGGCAAAACGTATTGTAGACCATGATACGGTCGTGGTAGTAGTGGATACCAACCGTCCGAGTATGACAGAGTGTTCTGAAATTCTAAATCAGACAAAGACAATCGTGGTGCTGGATCATCACAGACAGAGCAGTGAAGTCATCAAAAATGCAGTGCTGTCCTATATTGAGCCGTATGCATCATCGGCATGTGAGATGATCGCAGAAATTCTGCAGTATTTCGCAGATGATATCCGGCTGAAAGGAAAAGAGGCAGACTGTATTTATGCAGGTATTATTATTGATACCAATAATTTCGTGGCGAAGACAGGAGTCCGTACTTTTGAGGCGGCAGCATTCTTGCGCAGATGCGGTGCAGATGTAACGCGTGTCCGCAAGATGTTCCGGAATGATATGAGTTCCTACAAAGCGAGAGCAGAAGCCGTTCGCCATGCAGAAGTATTTGAACAGTATTATGCAATTAGCTGCTGCCCGAGTGAGAATCTGGAAAGCCCGACGGTAGTCGGTGCCCAGGCGGCAAATGAACTGCTGAATATTGTTGGCATCAAGGCTTCTTTTGTATTGACAGAATACAAAGGACGTATCCATATCAGTGCCCGTGCGATCGATGAGGTTAATGTGCAGATCATCATGGAACGTCTGGGCGGAGGCGGTCATCTGAATATTGCCGGAGCACAGCTTGATGGAGTGACACTTGAAGAAGCAAAAGATAAATTAAAAAATACGATAAGAACGATGATAGAAGAAGGAGCGATTTAAATGAAAGTTATTCTTATAGAAGATGTAAAAGCACTTGGTAAAAAAGGCGAAATGGTAAATGTAAGCGACGGATATGCAAGAAATATGCTGTTCCCGAAAAAGCTTGCACTGGAAGCAAGTGCAAAAAATATCAACGATCTGAAACTGAAAAAGGCACATGATGAGAAAGTAGCAAAGGAACAGCTTGCCGATGCAAAAACATTTGCAGAGGAGCTGGCAAAAGCGCAGGTAAAAGTTTCTGTTAAAGTAGGGGAAGGCGGGAAAGTATTCGGTTCCGTTTCAAGCAAAGAAATTGCAGAAGCGGCAAAAGTACAGCTCGGATATGATATTGATAAGAAAAAAATTCAGATGAAAGACCCGATCAAAGCAGTTGGAACAACAAGCGTTGCCATTAAGCTGCATCCAAAGGTGACTGCAGAGCTGAAAATAGTCGTAGAAGGCATCTGACAGGAGGAACTCATATGGAAGAAGCGCTGATCAAGAGGGTATTGCCCCACAGCGTTGAGGCAGAGCAGTCCGTTATAGGTGCAATGCTTATGGATCGGGAAGCCATTATGCAGGCTTCGGAAATTATTACCGGAGATGATTTTTATCAGCATCAGTATGGTATTGTTTTTGAAGCTATTGTAGAGCTTTATAACGATGGGAAACCGGTCGATCTGATCACATTGCAGAATATTCTGCGTGAAAAGGATGTACCGCCTGAAATCAGCAGCCTGGAGTTTGTAAAAGATCTGCTGACATCGGCACTGACTTCCACGAATGTAGAAGCATATGCACAGATTGTATATGAAAAGGCAATTTTACGAAAACTGATCAAAGTAAATGAAGAGATTGCCAATGACTGTTATGTAGAAAAAGGTAAGCTGGAAGATATTCTGGAATCGGCGGAAAAGCGTATTTTTGATATTGTACAGAAACGAAATTCCGGAGATTTTGTACCGATTAAAGATGTTGTACTCCGGGCACTTGACCGAATCGAAGCGGCATCCAGGAATAAAGGAAGCGTCACCGGAATCCCGACCGGATTTATTGATCTGGATTATAAGACAACAGGTATGCAGCCGTCCGATCTGGTACTGATCGCAGCCCGGCCCTCCATGGGAAAGACAGCATTTGTCCTGAACATAGCACAGTATATGGCGTTTAAGAAAAATTATACGGCAGCGATCTTCAGTCTGGAAATGTCAAAAGAACAGTTGGTCAACCGACTCTTTGCACTGGAATCCCAGGTGGATTCCCAACAGCTCCGTACCGGAAATTTAAGTGATGATGACTGGGCGAAATTGATCGAAGGTGCTGGTATTGTTGGCCGTTCTAATCTGATCATCGATGATACACCTGGTATTTCGGTTGCAGAGCTCCGCTCCAAATGTCGTAAATATAAAGCAGAAAAAGGTCTGGATGTCATTATGATCGACTACCTGCAGCTAATGACAGGAAGCAAGCGGGCAGATTCCAGACAGCAGGAGATTTCTGATATTTCAAGATCATTGAAAGAGATCGCCAGAGAGCTTCAGGTTCCGGTACTTGCACTTTCTCAGCTCAGCCGTGCGGTAGAGCAGAGGCCGGATCACAGACCGATGCTTTCCGATCTGCGAGAGTCCGGTGCAATCGAGCAGGATGCCGATGTTGTTATGTTTCTTTATCGAGATGATTATTATAATAAAGATTCTGAAAAAAAGAACATCGCAGAAGTCATCATAGCCAAGCAGCGTAATGGCCCGATCGGTACGGTAGAACTGGCATGGCTGCCTAACCTTACAAAATTTGCAAATTTAAAAAAATAAAAAGATGTCGCTTCTTGCGATATCTTTTTTGTTTGAAATGTTCCGGATTATGGTACAATAATTGCAGGGCGATAATGTCCCGGAACGCAGTAAGCAAGTCTTGATTGGGAGGTAGAGGATGAGTGAAATCAGATACATGATTTCCGATGCAGCCAGGCAGGTAGGTGTGGAAGCACACGTACTTCGAAGCTGGGAAGAAGAACTTGATATTAAAGTAGGCAGAACAGAGCTTGGGCATCGCTACTATACGGACAAAACAATCTATATTATGAAAAAAGTCAGGGAACTGCGAGAGAAAGGGTTTCAACTGAAAGCAATCAAAGTGTTGATCCCGGAAATACAAAAGAAGGCAGAAGATGCCGAAAATGAGGAAGAAGAAACAAAAGAAGAGACGAAGGCACAGACAGAAGAAAAAATGAAAGAGCAGACGAAAGGACAGAAACAGGATACACATACATTGAAACAGCAGGCAGTTCTGCAGGTCTCGGACAGTCTGGATAATCTGGAAAAGTTTGAGGAAATTGTCGGAAACATTGTGAAATGTGCACTTCAGGAAAATAATGTAGAACTGGAAAACAGGATTGCAGATACGGTTCTGAAAGAAATGGATGTTTTGATGCGGATTCAGGAAAAGAAGGAAGAAGAGCGTTACCGGAGTCTGGATGAGACGATCCGCATGATCCAGCATAACCGCCAGATGGTGGCAGCAACAAAGGAAAGAGCAATCCATAAAAAGTGGTTTCAGATTTTCCGGTAAACAAAAAGAGCTGCAAAATGCAGCTCTTTTTGTTTATTAATTATTCACCTGCTGTGATAGCACCTGTAGGACATTCACCCTCACATGTACCGCAATCCAGACAAGCGTCTGCATCGATTACGTATTTGCCATCGCCTTCGCTGATAGCTTCTGCCGGACAGACTTCTGCACATGTACCGCAAGCTACACATTCATCTGTAATAACGTATGCCATGATAAAACCTCCTTATTTATTATGAAATATGTTTTCAACAGGATTCGGGGTTCCGAATCTTTATCCCATTTTAATACATAAGTCTCGAATATACAAGTAGAAAATTTGATGCCTTGCATAAAGTACAAAAACATATTATAATCTAACCTGTTAAATGAAATCAGGCATGTAATGTGTGGAAAATGCAGTCAGGAACAGCGAACAGACTGCAAATGGATAAAGGAGGAAAATCATGCAGAAAATAACAAAGGATATGATTATCGGTGATATTTTAAAAATGGATCCTGAGATGGCAGGCGTTCTGGTTGCAGGCGGTATGCACTGTATCGGATGCCCATCTGCACAGATGGAGACGATCGAAGAGGCAGCTCTTGTCCATGGTATCGAGCCAGACCTGCTGGTAGCAAGAGTAAATGCATTTGTAGAGAGCAAACAGGCATAAAATATTCATCTTGAAATAAAAAGCGTTTCCACCGGTCAGAAAAGACTGGTGGAAACGTTTTTTATTTTAGCCGGAGAAGACTCCATGCTGACTGAATCAGACGAGGGCCAGTTTCTGAAGTGCCTCATCTGCAACGATACACTCCAGATGTTCTTCAAAGAATGCTTCATTTCCAGGTGTGCATTTCAGGCAGGTGGCATATTCAGAAAGCGTATTGCATACTTTATTAAATTCTTCCGGTGTATGTGAAGACTTACTGAGCGTCAGCAGATATTCCCTGTCTTCCGGGTTTTTATAAAGGGTGTTGTATCCTTTGTAAGAGTTTTGCAGAACATGAGCTGCACGAATTACTGTATTCAGATCGCGGAAGGAATAAAGCCGGGTAAAAGGAGCAGATTCTTTCGCAGAAGAACCGGGAGACTGAGCCTTTTTATCCGACACAGGGTTACTGTCAGATGCTTCAGCGGCAAGCTTTCGAGCTTCGTGGATCTTATTGAACAGGTTCAAAATATCGTCTGCGCCATCCAGTGGTGCCGGAGCTGGCGGTGTGATCGGATTGCTGCTCGCATTGCCTGAAGGGGAAAACTTGGAAAAACGAGTGTCAAGTTCTTCCGGGTCTTCTACTTTGGTAACAATCAGAACAACTGAGTCGGAAGAAAGAGGTATTGCTTCTATCATCAAAGGAATGTCATTGGCTTCAAACCCGAATTCGTAGGCAGCCTGTTGCATCATATCACGAAATAAAAGTTTTGCTTTTTCTGTACCGTAAGCGAGTTCGCTGAGTTTGATCTCACGTTCGGCAAGATCCTGACGCGTAAGAGTGCAGCGGATCTGGTTGTCATTGATTTTCTCTATTTTCATATTATCACATCCTGTCTTGTATGATGAGTTAAAGAATCATTGGGGTGGGTTTAACTAATTCTGAACTAAAAAAATGTACTAAAAAAATGTACTAAAATAATGCCATGCGAATTGTTCCGTACTTCGTACTCTCACAATTCTGCAAACATTCGGAATCCGCATACTTACTGCGTAAGTAGCTGCTTCCTCATGTTTAGCGGGTTTCAAACTCAAATGTCTTATCTTGCAAGCAAGAACGACATTTTGACTTTTCAACCCTGGCATTATTATATTCACATATTATCAGAAAGTAAAGCAGATTGCTACTGTAAAATTATAAAAAGAGTGTAAAAATAGCTTGCATTTTAAATACACACAATATATAATAATCAATATGAGGATGAAGTATCGCTGTGTGCGACATACTATTAAGAAAAGCGAAATGTGTCGCTTTTTATATCTTATGCGGGATTCTCCGCAATATTCCCAATTCTACAATAATTTATAACAGCAAGAATGCCAGAAGCATTTTTGAATTATAGTACCTCTGTCCCTGCGTTGAGGCAGAAGAAAGTTTCCTGTATCAAAACCCGTATAACACAGAATGACTTTAACTCATAGAATTATCATCCGGATATCCAGATGTTGCAGGAGAACCGGAAAAGGGGGTGAATGTATAGACAGCAGGAAAAAACGGAAACATCAGTTAAACAAAGAATTAAAAGCGTATGCAAAAGCAGGCATGAAACTGTGGTTAAATGGAAAGCCAAGTACACCTTCGGATATTGTACAGCATTGTATGGTCCGCGAAGAAGGAGCGTATATGAGAGATTTTATAAGCGATGATGACCAAAACATAACAGGAATAGGATTTGACGATATAAAGTAGGTTTTTGCAAAATTCCCCATAGCAGATACGGAAATAAGTCAACTCATTATGAAAAAAGCCAAGTTAAGTCATCTTTCGTTCATAAATCTATGTTATACTAATAAACAGATGTGTTCCGTTAGATAGAAAACATTTTTAGGGAAAGTCGCAAGATACGATATGGGGATGGAGGTACAGTGAATGAAGAGAAAAACAGGACATATAAAAGTCGTTGCGATATTGATCCTGTTGGTTGCAGCCGTTGGCGCAGGATCAAAAACAGTGAATAAATACATACCGTCGAAAACAATTCTTGATGGAAAAGAATATTTCGGTGTGAGCGGTGGGGAGGATGCGGCAGTCGTTCTTCCGGACCGGCTGGAACAGGGCGAAGCTCTGGTAAAGGATGGGACAGCCTATGTGTCCTATGAGCTGGCAAAGGAGAAGCTTAACGATCATCTTTATAAAAATGAAGAAGAGAAGCAGGTGATCCTGACGACTGCTGTCGATATTATCAAACTGCCATTTGACAGTGCTGAGTATACAACCCTGACAGGAAATGGAAGCATGCCGTACCAGATTGCTCTTTCGCAGGATGGGAGAATTTATCTGGCACTAGAATATCTTGCCCAATATACGGATCTTCAGTATACCGTGGAACAGGAACCGCTTCATATTATTATAAATAATCAGTGGGGCAGCAAAACATATGCTGATGTGACAAAAGAAGAAAGCATACGTCTTGAGGCAGATATAAAAAGTCCGATCCTCAGAAAAGCGGCAGAAGGGGAAAAGGTTACGATTCTTGAAAGAGAAGATAAGTGGAGCAAAGTTCTGACAGCAGATGGCTATATAGGTTACTTGAAAAGCAAAAAACTTGGTGAGAGCTATGAGGAACAGGTAACGAACAGCAGTTTTAGCGGCACAGAATATACCAGCATCCACAGAGACTATAAGATCAATCTGATCTGGCATCAGGTGACAAGCCAGGATTCCAATGCGGCTTTTTCGGAAGATATGCAGGATGTGACAGGTGTAAATGTGGTATCTCCGACCTGGTTCTCCATCAGCAGCAACGATGGTGATCTTTCCTCTCTGGCAAGCAGTGAATATGTGACTGCTGCACATGAAAAGGGGATGGAAGTCTGGGGACTTATGGATAATTTCAACGCAGAGACCGATACAACGACTGTCCTTGGAAACACGTCATCCAGGGAAAATCTCGAGGGGCAGTTGATCACAGAAGCTCTGAACAATGGAATGGATGGTATAAATATTGATATCGAGACGCTTCCGGAGGAGGCTTCCGAAAGCTATGTACAGTTTATGCGGGAGCTGTCCGTAAAGTGCAGAAACAACAATCTGGTACTTTCTGTGGATGTTCCGCCGCCATATGATTTTAATACCCATTATAACCGGAAAGCACTGGGAGAGGTGGTTGATTATATGATGGTCATGGGATATGATGAGCATTATGTCGGATCAGAAGCCGGGTCGGTAGCATCGCTTTCCTATGAAAGAAACGGCATTACCGGTACACTGGAGAGTGTATCGAAGGATAAGATCATAAGTGGGATTCCGTTTTATACAAGACTGTGGAAAACAAATGCTTCCGGTGAAGTGAGCAGTCAGGCGATCGGCATGGATCATGCGGATGAGATTCTGTCACAGTATAAAGTCACAGCCGCCTGGAGCGAAGAGACATCACAGGATTATGCAGAGTTTACTGACGAAGAAGGGAACTTCTGCCAGATCTGGCTGGAGAATGAAAAATCAATCGAAGAAAAGATGAAGCTTGTACAGCAATACGATCTTGGTGGAGTGGCTGAGTGGAAGCTTGGATTTGAGAGAGCAGCCATCTGGAATGTGATAGCAAAATATATTCAATAAAAACAACAAAAAGACTTGCCTGTCTTGAAAATATGTGATAAAATATCCAACCGTGAGTGACTGTACAACCAGTTGCCATGGAACATTGAATTCCTTGCTCACGAAGGTAATAGTGGGCCAGAGACCATAAGGAGGTGCGAAGAGCATGAACAAATACGAATTAACCGTTGTTGTTAACGCAAAAATTGAGGATGACGCAAGAGTAGCAACTGTAGAAAAAGTAAAAGAGTACGTTGCACGTTACGGCGGAACCATCACAAATGTTGACGAATGGGGTAAAAAGAGATTAGCTTACGAAATTCAGAAAATGAAAGAAGGATTTTATTACTTCATCCAGTTCGAAGCTGATGCTACTGCTCCGGCAGAGATCGAAAGACATGTCCGTATCATGGAAAATGTTATCAGATATTTATGCGTAAGACAGGAAGCATAAATAAGGAGATTTAGCATGAATAAAGTTATTTTAATGGGACGTTTGACCAGAGATCCGGATGTTCGTTATTCCGCAGGGGAGAACGGTACATCGGTTGCAAGATACACATTGGCTGTAGACCGCAGATTCAGCAGACGTGACGGTGAAGCGACCGCTGATTTTATCAGTTGCGTTGCCTTTGGCCGCAGTGCAGAATTTGCAGAGAAGTATTTTCATCAGGGATTAAAAGTAGTCGTAACCGGTCGTATCCAGACTGGAAGCTATACAAACAGAGATGGAAATAAGGTTTACACTACAGATGTAGTGGTTGAGGATCAGGAGTTTGCTGAAAGCAAAGCGGCGTCTCAGGCAGGCGGAAGCAGTTATGCATCTGCACCTGCAAGACCAGAGCCAAGTGCAGCCAGCGGCGATGGATTTATGAATATTCCTGACGGTATTGACGAAGAATTACCGTTTAATTAGAACATTTAAAGGAGGTTTACAGCAATGGCTTACAATAAATCTGAAAGACCAGATTCTCCGATGAAGAGAAGAGGCGGACGCAGAAGAAAAAAAGTTTGCGTTTTCTGTGGTAAAGAAAACAACGAAATCGATTACAAGGACGTAAACAAACTGAAAAGATATGTCTCAGAAAGAGGAAAAATCCTTCCGAGAAGAATCACAGGAAACTGTGCAAAACATCAGAGAGCTCTGACCGTTGCTGTTAAGAGAGCACGTCATCTGTCCATGATGCCATACGTTCAGGACTAATCTGATCGATATAGCGTATATGAGTTGCTGTCACCCAAAAGACGGAAATCTGTCTGGAGGGTGGCAGCGTTTTTTTTCTGAAAAAAGACACAGAAGCTGTTTTCTTTACAATTTTATGGTAAAGTCTCTGTGAATCTGCTATAATAGAAGGTAGCATCGTTGTAAAGAATAAGAAAAAGAATGGTAAAGAGTGTTATGAGTGGAAAATTAGAATTAAAAGGTCACCTGAAGCATTTAGCCCGCTGGCCATTGTATTTATCCGTTCTGCTGATTACATTGAATATTCTGGTATACGTGATCAACATAAAAGCCGGTGTAGTTGTCACTATGGGCAATATCCTCTATCTTGTGGCAGCAGTTGTGCTTTTGCTTTATCACAGACCGCTGTTGTTCAATGATCTGATTGCTTTTGCCAGCCAGTATGAATTTCTTGAGAAACGTGTTCTTGAGGAACTGGCGCTTCCATATGCAGTGATGGATATGCAGGGAAGGATGATCTGGTCCAACAGAATGTTTGCCCAGCTGACTGGGAAAGATTCCTTCTATCGTAAAAATGTCAGCACGATTTTTCCGGATATTACAGCAGACAAACTTCCGGGAAAGGATGGAAAGGACATTGCAGAACTCAGTACGCAGTTTGAAGACCGCATTTACCGGATCTCTATGCAGAAGGTGATGCTCAGTGAATCCGTTGCTCCATCAAAACTTCTGGTGGATATTCCGGATACTACCAGCCTGATCGCAATGTATCTCTATGATGAGACTGAGCTGAAAGAGTACATTCAGGCAAATGAGGACAACAAGCTTGTAGTTGCACTTGCTTATCTCGATAATTATGAAGAAGCACTGGAAAGTGTTGAAGATGTAAGACGTTCTCTTCTAATCGCACTGATTGACCGTAAGATCACGAAATACTTTTCTAATTATGACGGACTTGTTCGTAAACTGGAAAAAGACAAATATTTCCTAATTATGAGACAGAGTTCTCTTGAGGCTCTGAAAGAGCAGAAGTTCCATATCCTTGAAGAGGTAAAGACGGTGAATATCGGTAATGAAATGACGGTGACGTTAAGTATCGGTATCGGACTGAATGCCCCGACTTATCTTCAGGATTATGAGTATTCACGTATTGCGATCGAGATGGCACTTGGACGCGGCGGTGATCAGGTCGTAATCAAGAATGGTGAGAAGATTACTTATTACGGCGGTAAGGCGCAGCAGATGGAAAAGACTACCAGAGTCAAAGCCAGAGTAAAGGCACAGGCACTCAAAGAATTTATGAGTACCAAAGAGCGTGTTGTGGTCATGGGACACAAGATTACGGATGTTGATGCGCTCGGAGCTGCCATTGGTATTTACCGTGCAGGTAAGACTCTTGGTAAACCGGTACACATAGTTGTTAATGATCCGTCTACTTCGATTCGTCCGCTGATGGCAGGATATATGAATAATCCGGACTATGAACCGTCCATGTTTATTGATCGTAATCAGGCAATTGATCTGGTCGATGACAATACTGTCGTTGTCGTGGTTGATACGAACAAACCGAGTTATACAGAATGTGAAGATTTACTGTATCTGACAAAGACAATCGTTGTGCTGGATCATCATCGCAGGGGAAATGAAGTCATTCAGAATGCCGTACTTTCCTATGTGGAGCCGTATGCATCTTCTACGTGTGAGATGGTTGCCGAGATCCTGCAGTATTTTTCAGATGATCTCCGTCTGAGAAATATTGAAGCAGACTGTCTGTATGCGGGAATTATGATTGACACAAATAATTTTATCACAAGAGCAGGTGTGCGGACTTTTGAGGCGGCTGCTTTCCTGAGACGCTCCGGTGCGGATATGACACGTGTCCGTAAAATGCTACGTGATAATATTGATTCCTATAAAGCAAGAGCGGAGGCAGTACGTACTGCAGAAATCTACCGTGGATGTTTTGCTATCGCACAGTGCCCGAGCAAAGGTCTGGAAAGTCCTACGGTTGTCGGTGCACAGGCTGCCAATGAACTTCTGAATATTGCAGGAGTGAAGGCATCTTTTGTTCTGACCTCTTATAACAAAGAAGTCTACGTCAGTGCCCGTGCGATCGATGAAGTCAATGTGCAGGTTATGATGGAAAAGCTTGGCGGCGGCGGACATATCAATATTGCCGGTGCGCAGGTCAGACGCCCGATGGATGAAGTCGAAGATATGATCAAAGAAATTATAGATGAGATGTATCAGGAGGAAGAAACAAAGAAATGAAAGTAATTTTATTAGAAGACGTAAAAGCTCTGGGAAAAAAAGGACAGATCGTGAATGTCAGTGACGGATATGCAAGAAACATGATCTTACCGAAAAAACTTGGTGTGGAGGCTACTCCGAAGAACCTCAACGATCTGAAACTTCAGAAAGCCAATGCAGAAAAAGTTGCACAGGAAAACCTCGAAGCAGCTCAGGCATTTGCAAAAGACCTCGAAACAAAAGAAATCATTCTGACACTGAAAGTAGGAGAAGGTGGAAGAACCTTTGGTTCTGTTTCCTCCAAAGAAATCTCCGAAGCAGCAAAAACACAGCTTGGTCTCGATATCGACAAGAAGAAGCTGCAGCTTCCGAATCCGATCAGAAATCTTGGTGTGACACAGGTTCCGGTAAAACTACATCCTAAGGTAACCGGAAGCCTTAAAGTCTGGATCAAAGAAGCATAAGAAATAGGGAGTGGGCACGATGGAAGAAGCACTGATAAAAAGAATACCACCTCACAGTCTGGAGGCCGAACAATCAGTAATTGGTGCCATGCTTCTTGACAGGGATGCCATTCTGGTTGCATCCGAAATTCTGACAAGTGATGATTTTTATCAGAATCAGTACGGAATTATTTTTGACGCGATGGTGGAGCTCTGTAATGAGGGAAAGCCGGTCGATCTGGTTACCCTGCAGAACCGCCTGAAAGAAAAAGATCTGCCGCCGGATATCAGCAGCATGGAATATGTTCGTGAGCTGATCGAGGCAGTTCCGACTTCGGCAAACGTAAAATACTATGCCAATATCGTCAGCGAAAAAGCGCTTCTCCGCCGCCTGATCCGGGCAACAGAGGATGTGGCAAATACCTGCTATCTTGAGAAAGAGAGCACAGAGATGATTCTTGAAGAATCTGAGAAAAAGCTTTTCAATATTCTTCAGAGAAGTATCGGCGGAGACTATGTGCCGATTCAGCAGGTCGTCCTGAATGCAATCAATAACATTGAAAAAGCATCAAAATTAAAAGGAAGTGTAACCGGTATTCCAACTGGATTTATTGATCTGGATTACAAGACATCGGGAATGCATCCGTCGGATCTGGTACTGATAGCAGCACGTCCCTCTATGGGAAAGACGGCATTTGTTTTGAATATTGCACAGTATATGGCATTTCGTAAGGATGTCACGGTAGCAATCTTCAGCCTGGAAATGTCAAAGGAACAGCTGGTGAATCGTCTTCTGGCGATGGAATCCCATGTAGACTCTCAGAATATGCGTACCGGTAATCTGAAAGATGAGGACTGGACAAAGCTTGTAGAGGGTGCGGATATCATCGGACGATCCAATCTGATCATAGATGACACACCGGGAATCAGTATCGCAGAGATGCGTTCGAAGTGTCGAAAATACAAGCTGGAACACAATCTCGGAATTATCATGATCGACTACCTTCAGCTGATGAGCGGAAGCGGAAAGAGTGATTCCCGTCAGCAGGAAATTTCCGATATTTCCCGTTCGCTCAAGGCACTTGCGAGAGAACTGAGCGTGCCGGTCATTGCGCTTTCGCAGCTGAGCCGTGCCGTAGAGCAGCGACCGGATCACCGCCCGATGCTTTCGGATCTCCGTGAGTCCGGCGCAATTGAGCAGGATGCCGATGTCGTAATGTTTTTGTATCGTGATGACTATTACCATAAAGATACTGAGAAGAAAGATATTGCAGAAGTTATTATTGCGAAGCAGAGAAATGGCCCGATCGGGACGATCGAACTGGTATGGTTGCCTCGTTATACACAGTTTGTGAATATGAAAAAATAGGCAATATGTGCTGAATGCAGCCATATACCGCGGAATTATACAGTGCCGATGGTGTATGGCTGTTTTTTTGTCGGACTGTTTTCATTGAATTTGAGAAAAATCCTGTCTATAATAAATTGTAGCGAATTTCATAAGGAGGTGCGGGATGGAGACACGTTATACAGTCAGACAGACAGTTGAGATGACTGGAGTCAAGTCCTATGTTCTGCGGTACTGGGAGGAAGAACTGGAGCTTCAGATTCATAGAAATGAACTGGGTCACCGTTATTACACCGGATATGATATTCAGCTTTTTTTGAATATAAAAGAACTGAAGAGGCGGGGACTGCAGCTTCGCGCAATCAAAAAACTGATTCCTCAGATTACTGTATCCATGAGCGGATTCGAAGAAAGCGGGGCGGCATTGCTGGAAGGTGTTGCAGAGGACATATCGGAAGATGCGCAGACAAGAGCAGAAGAAGATATAAATACAGAAAAGAGGACAGATACCGTCAAAGCAGAAATACACAATAATGAAAAAATCCTGGAATTTCAGACGATCCTTGAGCGATTGATCGCGCAGGAATTACGTTCTCAGAATGAAGACGAGGAACGGTGCCGGTCGCTTGATTTTGCAATACGGAGGCAGCAGATGGCAAGGCGCGAAGCCGCGGCTGCATCCGAAAAAAAGGGAAAAAGAAAACATCGGGATGGCGTAGAGAAAAAATAAGGAAGAACAGAAAAAAGCTACGGCAGATGCCGCAGCTTTTTTGTTGTGAATGAAATTATTCAGCTGGATGGATTGCTTCTGTAGGACAGGCGTCAGCGCAAGTTCCACAGTCAAGGCATGCATCAGCATCAATTTCGAAATGCTCTGCACCTTCAGAGATAGCTTCGGCTGGACATTCAGCTGCACAAGTTCCACAGCTTACACATTCGTCAGAAATTACATATGCCATTATTAATATCCTCCTTTTTTCTCGTTAGTACCCTTACAGGTTCTATATCGTTATTCTAATATATATCTTTCGGGATTACAAGTACAAATTTGTGAACAAAATTTGATATTTAAGGTTGATTCCTACTAACTTTTATATTATAATGAGAAATAACGAAAAATTTGAGAAATATTTTTTTCGTAAGAAAAGGAGGAAATTACAATGGCAAAAGTTACAAAAGATATGCTGATTGGCCAGTTGATTACTTTAGATCCAAATATCGCACCGATTCTTATGAGAGCAGGTATGCACTGCCTTGGCTGCCCGTCTTCACAGATGGAATCTCTGGAAGAAGCTGCTATGGTTCATGGAATGGATGCTGATGTACTGGTTCAGCAGATCAATGACTTTCTTGGAGAATAATATCCAACCATTTTTTAATGAAAAAGACTGGCGAAGATGCCAGTCTTTTTGTTACATTGCATATTGAGGAGGCGCCGGTGGCGCGTCCTCTGATTTTTTGGTGCATTGCATCAAAAAATCAGAGCTGTGTAAGCTGCTGTAATGCATTTTCAGAGATCAGTTCTCCGTGTTCCTTAAGGTGTGCTTCACCGGCAATCGAAAACGGTCTGCTCTTACCGTACTCAGAAAGAATGTTGCAGACTTTGTTGAATTTTTCAGGTGAGTAACCGGACTGATGGATGACAAGCTGATAACGAGCCTCATTGCCTTCTTTGTACAGTGTGTTGAGACCGGTAAAGAAACTGTTCAGGCCATGAGCGGCAGCAATGACATCATCAAGCTTGTTGAAGCAGAAAAGACGTGTCAGATTGACTGCCGGAGTATCTGAAGAAGAAGCAGGAGATTCCTGGCTGTCTTTTTGTGTGGTGGCCTGCTTTCGCGAAGAACCACCTTTCATTTTTGCTTCGCATATTTTCTGAAAAATATCGATGATATTATCAGCACCGTCAAGCTGAAGTGGTTCAGCCGGTGAATTTTCTTTATATGGTGAAAACTTGGAAAAACGTGTATCCAGTTCATCAGGATCTTCGACTTTGGTTATGATAAGGATGATACTGTCAAGATTGACCGGAATCGCCTCAATCATCAGCGGAATATTGTCAGCTTCAAAGCCAAACTGTATCTGTGCCTGCTGCATCATATCGCGGAAAAGCTTCTTGGCTTTCTCGGAGCCGTAGGCAAGTTCTTTGAGATTGACCTGATGTGTTTCCAGATCCTCACGGGTTAAAGTACAACGGATTTGGTTTTCATTGATTTTTTCTATTTTCATTTTATCACATCCTATTCTTGTTCCCCTGTCTCTGCAATATTATATACCACAACCCTGCAGAATGTAAAGAAATACAATTTGCCTGTTTATAAAAAATTTAGAAAAAAAGTGGAAATTTTTTGATAAAATAACAAAAACGCTTGCATATATTCAAAATACAGGTATAATAAGCCGTAAGAAAAAATATTTGTGTAGCGGATAGTTGAAAAACATTTTTTTACAGCAAACCAACACTTACACAATAACACAATTCTTTTTACATAAAGTCATTGCCAGAAACATGTCCTGCAGCATTCACGCTGTGGCAGCAAGCAATTTCCCTAAGATTAAGTTCGATTATCGTTCCGGTATTTTTTCTTGAACCTATCAGGTGTTTTCTAAAATCAAAATAACAAGGAAGGGAGGAAAGGATTAAGGAAGTATGTCACATGACAAGAAACACAATGATCCCGTAAAACCTCTGAAGTCGGAGCTGAAGCTTTACCGCAGACAAGGAGTAGAGCTTTATCTGGATGGCAGTCCAAGTAAGCCGAAGACGATAGCGAGAGCCTGTATGATCGCAGAAGACGGATGTTATATGCGGGATTATACAGAAGATGAGAACGGACGGATCGCAAGAGTAGATTTTGACCGGATAAAAAACACCTAGGGCATATAGGAAGAGGGGATTTTCTGATTTGCCTGTAAGCAGCTTTCCCTACAATACTTAACCATACATCAGAAAATCCCTTCCTGAAATAGCTTTACAGTTTTGCAGAAGTGTGAAATTTTAAATAAACGACACAAGTCATAAAAAACATGATATAATAAAAAAGTATATGTCAATTTTCAGAAGAAACTGCAGAACACTCAGAGATTCTCTGAGTCAAAAGGGAGAAACAGATGAAACATGAGACAGAGAAACAAACGAAGAAACAGCAGAAGCCGGTAGTGATTGTGTGTATATTGATTTTAGTACTGGCAGCTGTTGGGGTGGGAACGTACTTTATCAAAAAGTATATTCCTACGAAAGAACGAATGGACCTGACGGAATATTATGGACAGACGGGCGAGGATGAAATGACCGTTATTCTTGGTACAGATATTATGGAGACTAAGGCGGTAAAATCCGGAGACAGAGTTTATCTCCCTCTGGATATGGTAAATACATATCTGAATCAGAGATATTACTGGGACAGTGCGAATCAGCAGATTCTTTATGCTACACCTTCAGAACTTCAGTATTATCCGGCTTCAGAGAGTGGAGACAGTGAGGTCTGGTTAAAGGCCGGCTCTGTTTATTTGAATCTTGATTTTGTAAAGAAATTTACGGATCTGGATGCATATGTGTATGACAATCCTTCAAGAATTGCGATCCAGCATCAGTTTACATCAGTAAATACTGCAACAGTAAAGAAAGATACCAGTATTCGCTACCGTGGAGGAATCAAATCACCGATTCTGACAGACGTCAGTGAAGGTACGACGCTGATCTATATGGAAGCGTTGGAAGACTGGGTACAGGTAGCGACAATGGATGGTTATATCGGGTATATTCAGAAGGATAAGCTCTCCGATATGGAAAAAAAAGATTTTGAACGTGATTTCCAGAAAGAAGAATACACTTACATTACTATGGAGGATAAAGTGAATTTAAGCTGGCACCAGGTGACGACACAGGAGGCAAATGCTTATCTTGCTGACAGTATTGCAAATATCAGTGGAGTCAATGTGATCTCTCCTACCTGGTTCTATATTCAGGACACAGCGGGAAATATCGGAAATATCGCGTCAGCGGATTATGTGTCACTGGCACATGAGAAAGGTCTGAAAGTCTGGGGACTGATTGACAACTTTACTGCAGATGTGAGCACGACAGAGACACTTTCACAGCTGGCATCCAGACAGAATATCATTCAGCAGCTTGTACAGACAGCTTTATCGGTAGGTCTTGATGGAATTAATGTCGATTTTGAGTCGCTCAGTGAGGATGCAGGACCGCATTTCCTTGAATTTTTGAGAGAACTTTCTATTGAATGCCACAAAAATAATCTGGTGGTTTCCGTAGATAACCCGGTTCCGGAGGATTTTACCAGTCATTATGACAGAAAAGAACAGGGACTTGTAGTGGATTATGTCATCATTATGGGCTATGATGAGCATTATGTTGGCTCTGATGCGGGCTCTGTTGCATCTCTTCCGTGGGTTGAACAGGGTGTACAGGATACAATCGCTGAGGTTACACCGGAGAGAACTATCCTTGCTATTCCGTTTTATACGAGACTCTGGAAAACTACCGGAGGAGCTGTGACCAGTGAAGCAATCGGAATGGATGAGGCGCAGAATGTACTCAGTACAAATGGAGTAGAGGTTGTCTGGGATGGAAGTGTCGGACAGAATTATGCGACTTTCGAGCAAGATAATTCTACATATCAGATCTGGCTGGAAGATGCACAGTCAATTGCCGAGAAGGTAAAACTGATCCAGAAATATAATCTGGCAGGTGTGGCACAGTGGAAACTCGGATTTGAGAACAGCAGTATCTGGCAGACGATCAGCGACAATCTTCAGGCAGCATCCTGAGAACATCCTGACAGATAAGAAATTTTACAGAAGATAACATACAGAAAAGCACTTTACTTAAAGAAAAAATCCCCAGCATAGATGGCTGGGAAATACTTAAGTAAAGTGCTTTTTGTTTTATAAAAAAATATTCATAAAATCTTTTCTTACACAGGACTGATAAAAAAGTCCCATAAATGGAAGGAGGCCGGTACTTTCGTACCGGCGCGTATGAAAAAGAAAAATATTTTATAGAAAGCTTTCGCTCTCTACAGTGACTACTATACTAGATAAGTGTGAAAAAAATGTGATGCGATTTTGAATAAATTGTGAAGAAATCAATTTTTTACATCAGAATTTTTTCCAGGTCCCTTTAAAGAAGAGAAGCAACAGTGGGAAAATCTCCAGTCGTCCGGCAAGCATGTCGAAAACCAGAACACATTTGGAGAAATAAGAGAAAGAACTGAAATTTCCCATAGGTCCGACAATCTCAAGTCCGGGACCGATGTTGTTAAGTGTTGCGGTGACTGCGGTAAAGTTGGTAGTCATATCAAAGTTATCCAGTGATATAAGCAGTATGGAAACTGCAAAGATCAGAAGATAAAGGGTCAGATAGATATTTGTGGATCTCAAAATATCATGAGTGATCGTTTTCTGATCCATTTTAATCTTTTTGACAGCATTTGGATGCAGATATAACTGGAACTCTTTTTTTGCAGCTTTACAGAGAATCAGAATACGTGAAACCTTGATTCCACCGCCGGTACTGCCGGCACATGCACCAACAAACATCAGTAGCACAAGAATTGTTTTTGACAGGGCGGGCCATTGATTAAAGTCAGCACTGGAAAAACCGGTTGTGGTGATAATGGATCCGACCTGAAATGCTGCCTGCTGTATGGAAACACCAAGATTCTGGAACAGGTGCATAGTATTAAGTCCGATCACAAGAATTGCAGCAGCAATGATTCCGAAGTAGTAACGGACTTCTTCAAATTTAAGTGCCTGTCGGATCTTTTTTGTAAGGATCAGATAATATGCGGAAAAGTTTACTCCGAATAAAATCATAAATATTGTTGTGACAATCTGACAATAGGTGCTGTAACTTCCCATACTGTCATTTCTGATACCGAATCCACCGGTACCTGCAGTGCCAAATGCAATACATAATGTATCGAATAAAGGAATATTTCCAATCAGAAGCAGAACGATCTGAAGGAGCGTCATTCCGATATAGATAGAATACAGAATTTTGGCTGTCTGCTGTACTTTGGGCACCAGTTTACTTACAGAAGGTCCCGGGCTCTCTGCCTTCATCAGATTCATATGATAACCGCCTGCAAGTGGCAGCAGGGAGAGCAGAAATACCAGAACGCCCATACCACCGATCCAGTGTGTGAAACTACGCCACATAAGAATACAGTGAGGAAGAACTTCTACATCCGTGAGGATACTGGAACCGGTCGTAGTAAAACCGGAAACAGTTTCAAAAAAAGCATCGATCGGATGCGGAATGGAGTTACTCAGTACAAATGGAACGGATCCAAAGATGCAGAGTGCCAGCCAGCTTAATGCAACAGCAACGCAACCGTCTTTTGTGTAAAATACTTTGTTTTTTGGTTTACGGGCTGTCAGAGGAATACCGACAATGAGGCAGAGTATCATGGAAATCAGGAAAGCAAAGAATTCATGTTCCTGATAAACAAGGGCTGTGATACAGGGAAGCACCATGAAGATTGCCTGAAAGTTACACACCCATCCTACAATATATGCAATTATACGAAAATTCATCGATACACCTCATTTTACGCAAGGATATCGCGAATATCGCGAAGTCCCTTGTGTGTAGTTACAATAATGACATTATCACCAATCTGGATAGAGTCCTGACCTCGTGGAATCCGGACAGTTCCTTCACGGGTAAGGCAGCATACGAGGAGATTGGGCTTGAGATTTAAGTCTGCAAGCGGTATGCCGACAACCGGGGATTCATCACGGATAATAAACTCCAATGCCTCTGCCTGATTATCAAGGACATGATAAAGTGTTTCCACATTACTGCCGATTGTATTCTGCATGGCGCGTACATAACGAAGAATAGAATCAGAGGTGATGTATTTAGGATAAATAACACTTCCGATATCAAGATCATCAATGACATCTTTATATGGAAGACGGTTGACTTTTGCGATCAGCTTTGCCTGTGTCAGGTTCTTGGCCGACAGGGAAAGGAAGATGTTTTCTTCATCCATATTGGTCAGTGTGACGAAAGATTCTACAGTGGAGAGTCCCTCTTCAAGAAGCAGGGAACGGTCAGTGCCATCTCCGCAGATAATCGTTGCATCCGGAAGCATTTCACTGAGTTCCTCGCAGCGGTCTTTATTTTTATCAATAATTTTGACATTGATCTTGAGGTCGGACAAAGTCTTTGCAAGATAGTAGGAAATTGTACCGCCACCAATGATCAGAGTATTTTTGACCTGATGCGTTTTCAGGCCGATTTTTTTGAAAAACTGGGCAGTGTTTTTCGGAGTTGCGATGATAGAAACAAAATCACCATTATGAACCAGATGATCACCACCCGGAATACTTAAGGTCGTTTTGCTTTCGATTGCACAAAAAAGAATATCGCAGCGATACTTGTCTGTAATCTGAGAGATGGACATTCCATCCAGACCAAATTCCGGAAGAACCTTAAACTTCAGAAGCTCTACACGGCCTCTGGAAAATGGATCGATTTTGATTGCGGCTGGGAAACGGAGCAATCGTGAAATTTCTCTGGCAGTTGCCAGTTCAGGATTGATGATCATGGACAGTCCGAGACGCTCTTTGATGAAACTGATCTCTTTGCTGTAGATCGGATTACGTACACGGGCGATGGTCTGACAGTGACCGGTCTTCTGTGCAATAAGGCAGCAGAGCAGGTTCAGCTCATCAGAAGCAGTTACTGCAATCATGATATCGGCGGTCTTTACACCAGCCTCCATCAGTGTATTGATACTGGCACCGTTGCCGACGATTCCCATTGCATCGATATCCTCAGTAAGATCATTGATAACATCAGGATCAGTGTCGATCAGCGTCAGATCTGTATCTTCTTCCTGCAATTGATCCGCAAGGGTGCGTCCAACTTTTCCACACCCAACAATTATAATATGCATGGTTTCCTCCATAAAATAAAGTATATATCTATTATAAGCGTTTTCATTATATCACTCTATATGAGGATTTTAAACATATAAAATAGTTTTTGTGTAAAATTTGTGTTATATTAAAACTACAGTTTTGCAAACAAAAAGAGTATGCTGGTTGTATGCAAAAATAATGAAGGGAGCTTTTTATGAGCACAGTTGATGAAACAGTCAGTAAAGTTGATCAGGGACTGCAGGAAATGGGAATTGGCAGTGTAAAAGAAAGCATTAAAGATATTCTGGATTTTAAACAGTATCTGCAGGATCAGATTCCGGCGGTGACCGGATTTTGCATAAAAGTTGTATTATCGATCATTGTATTTTTTGTAGGAAGAAAAATTATCCACTGGCTTCTGAAAATCATGCGGCGTTCGCTGGAACGGGCAAATGTAGATGCAGGTGTTGTGCAGTTTGCATCTTCTGCGGGCAAAGCGATTCTGTATATCCTTCTAATCATCAACATTGCAGTGAGCCTTGGGGTAAAAGAGTCATCAGTAGCGGCTTTACTGGGAACTGCCGGTGTAACAGTTGGTCTGGCACTGCAGGGAGGGCTTGCAAACCTGGCAGGCGGTGTTCTCCTGCTTTTGTTTAAGCCGTTTGTAGTGGGAGATTATATTATTCAGGATCAGTCGAATGGCTGTGAAGGTACGGTTGCAAAGATTGAGATCTGCTATACAACACTTCTCAGTATTGATAACAAGAAAGTTGTAGTTCCGAACGGTACATTGTCCAATAGTACGATCATTAATGTGACGGCGAAAGAGAATCGTAAACTTGAGATCAAAGTAGGAATTTCTTATGAGGCAGATATTCAGAAGGCTAAGACCATTCTGGAAAAAATACTGAAAGACGATCCGGATACAAAGAGTGACAGCCGGGAGATGGTTGTCTTCGTAGATGAACTGGCGGAAAGTGCCGTGATTATGGGGTTGAGAGTGTGGGTTGCCACTGAATCTTACTGGGCAGTAAAATGGCGTCTGAACCAGAAAATAAAAGAAGAATTCGATGCAAATGGAATCGTGATTCCATATAAGCAGATGGAAGTCTATGTACATCAGAAATAGAATGTAAACTATGATACGAGAAAATGTAAACCTTTTTGCGGTGATAGGTTGACAATGTGGGCGCGCTGTGTTAAATTGTTAAAATCAAAACAAAGATCAGATGACAGAAGTCTGTTATCGCGAGGAGGACAAAATGAGTACAGTAGCAGCAACCAGAAGTAAAACTTATGACATTGTATACATTGCCGTTTTTGCAGTAATTATGGCAATCTGTTCCTGGATTTCCATTCCGGCAGCAGTTCCGTTTACATTGCAGACATTTGGTGTTTTTATTGCCGTAGGGATTCTCGGAGGAAAAAGAGGAACACTTTCTGTTCTTGTATTTATCCTTCTCGGAGCCATCGGTGTGCCGGTATTTGCAGGATTTTCCGGTGGAATCGGTGTTCTTGCAGGAACGACCGGTGGGTATATCATCGGATTTCTTTTCTCTGCACTTGTAATGTGGGCAATGGAAAAACTTCCTGGCAAAAAAGCAGTGATGCAGATTGTTTCTATGATCGTAGGACTGATTGTCTGCTATGCATTTGGTACTGCATGGTTTATGATCGTTTACAGCAGAGCAAACGGAGCTGTTGGTCTGGCAACCGTTCTTGGATGGTGCGTGATTCCGTTCATCATTCCGGATATTATCAAAATCGTACTTGCTTATGGACTTTCCAGAAAGCTTCGTAAATTTGTAGCATGATCAGGCTGAGACCTCACCATGGGATGTGTCTGGCGTATTTCGAGGGAAAAGGATACAGTGATGGTTTTACCGGAAATATGCAGCATATGCTGGAAATTCTGGAGAAAGGCGCAGATGTGGAAATGGTAGTTTTCGGTGATGAAATCTGCAAAGCCTGTCCAAATCTTAAACATGGTGTATGTTTAAGTGCAGACCTCGTAGAACATTACGATCGGAAAGTGCTGGAGTATTGTGGATTAAAAGAAAGAGAAAATCTGAGTTTCCGGGATTTTGTGGATAACGTTCAGAAGAACATTATCGAGACCGGGAAACGTGTGGAAATCTGTGGCGGCTGTCAGTGGAATGAGATATGCAGCCGGAAAGAAAGCAGATGGAAATAAGTATGAAATTAGAAACGTGCCATACAGTCAGAGTACTGTGTGGCACGTTTTTGGTACGGCTTTAGCCTGTTCAAAATGTCTTCGCAGCGTGTAGGCATTTTGAACTATAACCCACCTGCTTCGCGGGTGGTGACCATTGTTATACGCAAAAATCACCTTTCCGTACTATATGTGTTAGGACAAGTCACCTTCAAAAGCCAACTAGAATGACCAACATGAAAGAAATCCTCGTTCAAGTCCACAAAAACACCAGTCTCTGATGACCTAACCAGCGGAAGCTGAGATTCTGGTCCATCAAATTTTGAAATTCAGATGACATATATACATGTTACGAAAATCATAGGTAACTAAACTTTGAAATTCAGATGACTCTGACAGAATCTACTAATATTCAAGTCAACTTAATTAACAATTTAGGATGCCTCAGACGAGAGTTAGTGAAATCAAAGGTAACCAACTCCCAAAAAACGGATGACTGAGTCGGCAGTATCTGAGTTCAAAGTCCATAAGTTACTTAAAGCAGATGACTCAAAAGCTCCAACTGGCAAGTCAATCAATAACATTTCTTACATGCGCTGTACCCCATGCTTATTGCCTGACTGATGCTTACCTGGCGCGGACTGTGCATTCCACTGCAGGAAGCGCTGCTGTGATATTTACTTCCGGTAGCCGGAATCCATACATAACCGTTGACACCTGACGAAGAAGCTTGTCCTGAAGACTTTCCGGAGGATTGACCGGAACTTCCGGAACTTTTCTTAGATCTGGCTTTTACGGTTACTTTGCATTTGTATTTGACACCATTTACTTTTGCGGTGATAGTTGCCTTGCCGGTTCTTCTGGCAGTTATTTTTCCTTTTTTATTCACGCTGACAACTGATGGCGCACTGGATGACCAGGTGACTTTACGTGAAGTACCTTTGAGTTTCAGCTGCTTTGATGTCTTAGTATAAACTGATAACCTGGTATTACTCAGTTTAGGCTTTTCTACTTTAATTTTGTAAGTCCATGTTACCTTTGAGGTTTTGGCTGTAACAGTGGCATTTCCCTTTGCTTTTGCAGTAACTTTCCCATTGGAATTTACGGCTGCAACTTTAGGATTGCTGCTTTTGAAGGTCATTTTTACCGGTGTTTTGATGGTTGTCTTTTGTCCAACGACCATTACCACTTTTTTCGCCTGATTCTGCAAAGTGTCTGCGGCCTGCACCGGAATTGCGCACATAGACAGGAGCATGACCATTGCCAGAAGCAGGGAAAGTATCTTGGATTTCTTTTTCATGAAACATTCCTCCTTAGTGTATTTTCTTAATTATACTGTAACTGTTCAGTACCTTCACAGTTACGAGTCAAAATGCATTCCAAATCACCTTCGGTGATGGCATTTTGCCTTGTATGTCTCGGGATTTTGGCAGAAAACATGCCAAAACGCCTCGCGGGATACTACCTTCTGAATAGTTACATTATACTACAGATTCTCAATTATGCACACTGACCTTTTTTATTTCATAAAGTATAAGGAAACAACTTTTTTATTAGAAAGGATTATTCATGGAAAATTATCAGATGCGCCGCGGTTGCGGTCGACCATATAATACAACCTGCGGCATGGGAAATCAGAGAGAATTGCCCTGTGCCCGCCGGACAATAACTGGAACGCCGACAGCTTCTGGAAAGGAAATGTATACACACGTTGATCATATGGAACCTGCGATGGCATATGTTCCCTGCCAGAATTTTGCAATGACGTATGATCTGAGCTATGCCCTGAAAGTGGGAACTGTTTTTCCACAGTTATGCAAACCATTTTGCGGAAAGAGAGGTAAACAGAAATGATGTATCGAAATCAGTGCACACCTCGCGAAAACCTGTTGAACCGGATTAATGAAGTAAGCTTTGCAGTCAATGACATCCTGCTTTATCTCGATACCCATCCGAAGTGCAAGGAAGGGTTTGCTTTTTATCAGGAATGTGATAAGGAACGGCAGAAACTCATGAAAGAATATTCGCAGTGTTATGGTCCGCTGACTATTGATGATGCATTGGAGTCCGGCGGGGATACCTGGAAATGGGCAGAACAGCCATTTCCGTGGGAAGTGGAAGGAGGTTGCAGATAATTTATGTGGAATTATGAAAAAAGGCTCCAATACCCGATCAATATAAAGACACCGAATGCAAAACTTGCGCAGTTTATCATGAGTCAGTATGGTGGCCCGGACGGTGAGATCGGTGCGTCCATGCGTTACCTCTCCCAGCGTTTTACAATGCCGAACCGAACAGCGGTTGCTGTCCTGAATGATGTCGGTACGGAAGAACTGGCGCATCTGGAAATGGTTTCCACGATCGTTCATCAGCTTACCCGAGGATTGTCCATGGAGGAAATCGAAAAGAGTGGTTTCGGACCATACTATATTGATCATACGGTTGGTGTGTGGCCGCAGGCTGCCGGAGGAGTTCCATTCAATGCCTGTGAATTCCAGAGCAAAGGAGATCCTGTCACGGATTTGTTTGAAGATCTTGCCGCAGAACAAAAAGCACGTGCAACTTATGACAACATCCTTCGTGTAGTACGTGACATTCCGGAAGTTGCAGATCCTATCCGATTCCTGAGAGCTCGTGAAATCGTGCATTTCCAGCGTTTCGGTGAAGCACTCCGTTCTGTACAGGAACAGCTTGATGAAAAGAATTTCTATGCTTTCAATCCGAGCTTTGACTGCCCGTGCGAAGCATCCTGTAAAAATTCCTGAATCAGAGAATATGCTCATGGCACTGCTTCAATACACAATGCCAAAAATTCAGCTCCCCAATGGCGGGGAGCTGTTTTCACGCTTATACAGATAATTTACTCAATTACATAAGCATTTACGATTTCACCATAATATGCCACATGTGTATCTTTGTTTGAACCGGTAAACAAACTGTCTACATCCTGCGGATAAAATTTTGCTTTGTTTTCTTCGGTCATTGCATTCATATCCTGTGCCTGTTTGTAGACAACTTTACATTCAAGTGTCAATGGAAGTTCTTTTACTCCCGGGACAGAAGTCATTTCCGGCTCTTCATAAGTCAGACCAATTTCTCTTGCTTTATCAATGTCTCTTCCTGATTTGGAACCGCAGAAGCCGAGGATTTTTTTCGCACTGTCATCAATCGGAATGCTGACTGTAAATTCGCCAGTCTTTTCAATGAGACTTCTTGTGAAACGGTTTTCTCTGATAAAGGTAACAAAAATCGGTTTTCCCCATTCGATTCCAACCATTCCCCATGAGATAGTCATGGAATTCACTTTATCATCAGCTTTACCAGTAATGAGTACTCCTGATTTTACCCCTTTCAAAATTTCTCCCATATGTTCATAAACATCTATTGTTTTCTTCATTTTGGCTTTCCTCCTGTTTCATATCAATATTCTTCATCTTAAAATAAAAAAATGAAATTCGCAAGTATTTTATACTTTATCCATTTCACAATCCAATGTATAATAGAAACAATACATATCAAAGGAGTCTTCGTTATGTCTTCAGTAAAAACAAAAAATCTGACACCGCTTTATGCATTTATCCAGGGACTGTACTGGATGAATTTTGCGGCGATCATGGGATATTCCGGATTTTATCTTCTCGGAAGCGGATTTTCCAATACAGAGATCGGCATCATCATTGCGATTGCAGGTATCCTGTCAGCAGTTCTTCAGCCGGTGCTGGCCAGTTATGCAGACCGTCCGGAAAGCCCTTCCCTGAAAAAATTCCTGCAGTTACTGCTGGTGTTGCAGCTGATTCTCGGAATTTCCCTTCTTTTCTGCAAATCAATATTGCTGACCGGAGTTGTCTATGGTTGCGGTGTGACCCTGCTTCAGCTTCTGACCCCGTTTATCAATTCTCTTGGAATGGAAAGTATCAATCAGGGAGATAATCTTAATTTTGGTATTGCCCGCGGGATGGGTTCGGTAGCTTATGCAGCACTGTCCTATGTCCTTGGAATTATTACATCACGCACCGGAATTACAGCAGTACCGGTATGCATCATGATTGTTACACTTGTACTGATGGGCTGTCTGGCACTGTTTCCATTTACAAAAAGCAGCTCAGTGCCGACAGGGGACAACAGTAAGAAACAAACATCAAATCCGTTACAGTTTTTACGTAAATACAAACGCTTCACAATAGTACTTGTCGGATGTATCCTGATTTATCTCGGACATGTTCTTCTGAACAGTTTTACTTTCCAGATTGTTCAGAGTAAAGGCGGCGGCAGTTCAGAAATGGGAACCGCAACTGCAATTGCAGCAATGTCCGAACTTCCGACCTTATTTCTGTTTGGTTGTATGCTGAAAAAAGCACGTTGTGATATCTGGTTCCGTCTGACAGGTATTTTCTTCACACTGAAATCACTTGGTTCACTGCTTGCACCAAATATGACAGTATTTTACGGTATCCAGATTTTCCAGATGCTGGGATGGGGGCTGATGGCAGCGGCATCGGTCTACTATGTAAATTCCATTATGGATGCAGAAGATGCAATCAAAGGACAGGCATATATCACGATGACTTACACACTTGGCAGTGTAATCGGAGCTTTCCTCGGCGGTGCGCTGATAGACTTTTCGGGCGTCAATACCATGCTCCTGTTTGCGACAATTTCCGCAGCAGTTGGAGCGGTGATTATTTTCTTTGGCGCAGAGAAGACAGCATAGGAAAGGACACCCCACATGGCAACTCTGACCCTAACTATATTCTGTATTTTGCTTATTATATGTATCGCAACCAATCATTTTATTTTATATGCGCTCTTTGCGGGGCTGGTTTTGTTTAGCTTCTACAGCCGAAAACAGGGCTATACATGGAAATCTATAGGGAAGATGATACTGCAGGGGATCAAAAAAGTCAGAAACATCCTGTTTACATTTATTCTGATCGGGATGCTGACGGCGCTCTGGCGTCAGGCGGGGACGATTCCTGCAATCATCTGTTATACGATTCATCTGATAAAACCATCTACTTTTCTTCTTATGACGTTTCTTTTGAATTGCCTTGTTTCTGTGCTGACGGGGACTTCTTTCGGAACCGCGGCAACGATGGGCATTGTCTGTGCGACAATCGCGTCAACACTTGGTATCCGTCCATGGATGGCAGGCGGGGCAATCTTGTCCGGCATTTATTTTGGAGACCGCTGTTCACCGGTATCAACGAGCGCACTTCTTGTCTCTGAACTGACGGGAACTAGTGTTTACCGAAATATCAGAAATATGATACGAAGTGGGGCGGTACCGTTTATCGTGACAGCGCTTATTTATTTCTGTGTCAGCAGGAACCTTCATGGCACAGCTGAAGTGCCGGATCTTGTAAAAATTTTTGGAAACGAATTTCAGATTGGCTGGATCACATTGCTTCCGGCAGTTGTGATTCTGGTATTGTCGGTAATGCAGGCCGGAGTAAAAATTTCGATGATCGCGAGTATTCTTACAGCGATACCGATCTGCATCTGGTTTCAGGGAATTCCGGTAAAAAATCTTTCGATGCTGATTTTGACCGGCTTTCATTCCGCAGATTCTGCGGTGGCATCTATGCTGGATGGCGGAGGAATTTCTTCTATGGTAAAGGTAGGCGCGATAGTCTGCATTTCATCATCCTATTCCGGTATCTTTCAGGAAACCGGTATTCTGGATGGCATTCAAAAAATGGTCATCGCACTTGCAGACAAGACGAAACCATATCTGGCAGTATTTGTGACGGCAGTTCTGACCGGCGTTGTGGCATGTAACCAGACATTGTCGATTATTTTGACGGATCAGTTGTGCAGCAGAACCGAAGCAGATAAAGAAAAATTCGCCAACTATCTGGAGGACAGCGCAGTGGTCATAGCACCGCTTATACCATGGTCAATTGCAGGCGCTGTGCCACTGGTAGCAGTAGGTGCACCGGAGAGCAGCGTACTGTTTGCATTGTTTTTATACCTGCTGCCTCTGTGGGACTTATTGATAAAAAAATAACCGGAACTATTGTAAAGTTGAAAAAATAGTGGTATTCTGTAAGAAATTGAATAATAAACAACAGGTGCAGATGGTGTTTTATAAGACCGTAAGTTAAAAGGGAAACAGGTGTAAGTCCTGTACGATCTCGTCACTGTAATCAGGGAATGTGAAGTCATGCGTGGATGCGCAGTCACTGGGAAACCGGGAAGACGATTTTTACGTGTTGATCTGTAAGTCAGGAAACCTGCCTGCTGTTGGTACGGGGATTTTTTAATTCCGGATCACGAGTAATTGGTTGTACCATAATCCAGAAACTCTTAGCCCGGTGCAGGAGTTTTTTTGTGTAAAAAATACATAAAACTATCCACCGGACTATCAGCCGTACTTTGTTATTCATTTTAATTTTCATGAAAACCACAAGTACAGGAGGAAACAAACATGAAAAACAAAACTGTAAAAGCACTGGCACTGGCTATGGCTGTAGCAACAGTCACAATGATGGGATCTGCAAGCATTTATGCTTCTGATGACACTGCAGAGGCAGCAACAGAGGAAACAGCAGATACAGAAGAAGACGCAGATGCTGCAGATACAGAAGAAGCATCCGATGATGACCAGGCAGCAGCAGACAAAGTCGCAGCACTGATCGACAAGATCTACGTTCAGGAAAGAAACGATACAACTGACGAAGATTGCAAAGCTGCAAAAGAAGCATGGGACAAACTGACAGATGCTCAGAAAGCACTGGTTGAAGGCGAAGAAGCAAGCCCGGAATATTTCGGTGCAGATACAGGTGATGCATCCAAGGATGATCCACGTAATCAGGATGAAATCGGTGAGAATGAGCTTCTCGTTGTAAGTTTTGGTACTTCCTTCAATGACAGCCGTGCACAGGATATCAAAGGAATCGAAGACAAACTTCAGGAAGCATATCCGGACTGGTCTGTAAGACGTGCATTTACAGCACAGATCATCATCAACCATGTAGAAGCAAGAGACGATGAAGTAATCGACAATATGGATCAGGCTCTTGACCGCGCAGTTGCAAACGGTGTTAAGAATCTTGTTGTTCAGCCTACACATCTGATGCATGGTGCTGAATATGATGAAATGACAGAAGCAATTGATGAATACAAAGACAAATTCGAATCTGTTGCAATCGCAGAGCCAATGCTTGGCGAAGTTGGTGATGACGCTACTGTAATTAACGATGATAAGAAAGCTGTTGCACAGGCTATCACAGATGAAGCCTGCAAAGAAGCTGGATATGACAGTATGGAAACTGCTGCAGAAGATGGAACAGCATTTGTATTCATGGGACATGGTACTTCCCATACAGCAAATGTAACATATGATCAGATGCAGACACAGATGAATGACCTTGGATTCACAAATGCTTTCATTGGTACTGTAGAAGGTGAACCGGAAGATACAGAATGCCAGGCTGTTATTGCAAAAGTTAAAGATGCTGGATTTAAGAAAGTTGTTCTTCGTCCACTGATGGTTGTTGCTGGTGACCATGCAAACAACGATATGGCTGGTGATGATGAAGATTCCTGGAAGAGCCAGTTTGATGCATCTGGTGCATTTGACAGTGTTGACTGCCAGATTGCTGGTCTTGGAAGAATTGAAGCTGTAGAAGATCTCTACGTAGAGCATACAAAAGCAGCAATTGATTCTCTTGGAACAGCTGATACAGCTGAAGAAACAACAGATGATACTGCAGAAGCAGCAGATGACACAACGGATGGTGCAGAAAAAGTTACAGACGATTCTGCAGCAGAATAATGTAATGTGTAAATAATTTATGCAATAAACGGGACTGCCCGGAAGGCTTGATTGTCTTCCGGGCAGTTCCTGTAAAATCAGGAGGATTTATATTATGAAACGTTCAGTGGCAATGATGGCATGCGTATTAAGCGGAGCTATGGTACTCGGCAGTTTCAGCCCGGTTATGGCAGAGACAGGAGCAAAGGCAGTTTCTGCAACAGTGACAGATTCAAAATCATCAGATGATAAAAAGGATGATGCAAAAGCTGATACAGCGGACAAAAAGGACGATGCAAAGGATACGGTGCTTGAAGACGGTACTTACAGTGCAGAGTTTGATACAGACAGTGGAATGTTTCATGTAAATGAAGCAAATGACGGTAAAGGAACGTTGACAGTCAAAGATGGTAAGATGACAATCCATGTGAGCCTGAATTCAAAGAAGATCGTAAATCTTTTTGTTGGAAAGGCAGAAGATGCCCAGAAAGACGGAGCTGAGATTCTTGAGCCGACAACAGATGAAGTAACATATAGTGATGGATATAAAGAAGAAGTTTATGGATTTGATATCCCGGTTCCTGCCATTGATGAAGAATTTGATGTTGCTTTGATCGGAAAGAAGAACAAATGGTACGATCATAAAGTAAAAGTAACAAATCCTCAGAAAGAAGCCGATGCTGAAGTTTCTGACACAAAAGAAACCGATACAAAAAAGATGACTGCTGAAGATCTGAAACTTGAAGATGGTGATTATACTGCAGATGTGAAGCTGGAAGGTGGATCCGGAAAGGCTACAGTAACCTCTCCGGCTGAATTTACAGTTAAAGATGGAAAGGTAACTGCATCAGTAGAATGGAGCAGTCCGTACTATGATTATATGTTGATTGGTGATGACAAATATGAACCAGTCAACAAGGATGGTAATTCTGTGTTTGAAATACCAGTCGATGGATTTGATTATCCAATGGAAGTTGTAGCAGATACAGTTGCGATGAGTACTCCTCATGAGATTGAATATACTTTACAGTTTGATTCTGCAAGTATCAAAGAGGCTGAAAAATAAAGATGAAAAAAAAGTTACGCATGTTTTTATGTGCGGCACTGGCCGCATCTATGATGGCGACTGCACCTGCTTTGGTTCAGGCGGCAGAAGAAAAAGAGACAACAGAAACAACAGAAAGCAATGCCGTCAGACAGGATCTGGCTGGCTTAAAATATGATCACAGTCTTGAATTACAGTATGCAGATCAGTTTTCAGTAGATTATTACGAAGGTGGTTATGCACTTATCACAATTGTGGGAGACGGGCAGTTTCTTCTTGTTCCGAAAGGAAAAGAAGCTCCGGAGGGCCTGGACAGTGATATTGCAGTTATTAAACAGCCACTTGATAATATCTATCTTGTGGCAACATCGGCAATGGATCTTTTCTGTGCATTGGACGGGCTGGACAGTATCAGTCTTTCAGGAACCAATGCTGACGGATGGTATATCGACGAGGCTAAGAAAGCACTGGAAGATGGAAGTATTTCTTTTGCTGGTAAGTACAGTGCACCGGATTACGAACTGATTTTGTCTAAAAATTGTGATCTGGCGATTGAGTCTACAATGATCTACCATAAACCGGAAGTAAAAGAAAAGCTTGAGCAGTTCGGGATCCCGGTTCTGGTAGAGCATTCAAGTTACGAAAGTCATCCGCTTGGCCGTACTGAGTGGTTGAAGCTATATGGGGTTCTTCTTGGAAAAGAAGAACTTGCAGACAAACTTTTTCAGGAACAGGTTGATAAACTGAAAGCAATAGAGGACAGTGAATCTACCGGAAAGACAGTGGCTTTCTTCTATATCAATTCAGTAGGGGCTGCCAATGTTCGTAAGTCAGGAGATTATGTATCCAAGATGATCGAACTCGCCGGTGGAAAATATATTTTCAGTGACCTTGGAGCGGAGGATGATAACTCTCTTTCCACAATGAATATGCAGATGGAAGAGTTTTATGCCGGAGCTAAGGATGCGGATTATATCATCTACAATAGTACGATCGATGGTGAACTGACAGATATCAGCCAGATGCTGGAGAAGAGTTCTCTGCTTGCTGATTTTAAAGCAGTTAAGGATGGAAATGTCTGGTGTACCAATCAGAATCTGTTTCAGGAGACAATGGAACTTGGAACAATGATCGAAGATATTCATACCATGCTGACCTCAGATGATCCAAATCTGGATACACTGACTTATATGCATAAATTAAAATGATGAGAGGAAGTAACATGCGGAAGAAATTACATTTCAGATACTGGCTGTCTTTTATAATACTGATAGTGCTTCTGCTGGTCTTTATATTCTGGAATATCAATTCAGGAAGTATTTCTATTTCACTGAAGGATATATTTCAGATACTGTTCCACAAAAACGGAGATGAGACTGCTTATAATATTGTCTGGGAGATAAGACTGCCACGAATACTGGCGGCAGTGATTCTTGGAGGAGCGCTTTCAGTATCAGGGTTTCTTCTGCAGACATTTTTTGGAAACCCGATCGCAGGTCCTTTTGTACTTGGTATTTCATCAGGTGCAAAACTGATCGTGGCATTGACAATGATCTATCTGCTGGGAAAATCCATGGTAGCTACTTCAGGACTGATGATCCTGGCTGCGTTTACCGGATCTCTGATATCCATGGGATTTGTGCTTTTGATCTCGCGAAAGGTAAAGCAGATGTCCATGCTTGTTGTAAGCGGTATCATGATTGGATATATCTGTTCTGCAATAACAGATTTTGTGGTCACTTTTGCAGATGATTCCAATATTGTCAATCTTCATAACTGGTCACTGGGAAGTTTTTCCGGAACCAGCTGGGATAATGTTTCTGTAATGGCAGTTGTTGTGTTTGCTGCACTTTTTCTTACATTTTTAATGTCCAAGCCGATCAGTGCATATCAGCTTGGCGAGGGCTATGCACAGAATATGGGAGTAAATATCAAAGCATTTCGTATTGCCCTGATCCTGCTTTCCAGTATTCTGTCAGCCTGTGTGACCGCTTTTGCCGGTCCCATCTCCTTTGTAGGAATTGCAGTACCGCATCTTATAAAAAGTCTTATGAAAACATCCAAGCCGCTTCTGGTGATTCCGGGATGTTTCCTGGGAGGCGCTGTCTTCTGCCTCTTCTGTGACCTGATTGCTAGAACTGCTTTTGCACCGACAGAACTCAGTATCAGTTCTGTTACTGCAGTATTTGGAGCACCGGTTGTGATCTACATTATGATTCGAAGAAAGAGGATGGCCTGATGGGAGAATATTTTGTTCATTCTGAACAGATGACAGTAGGATACGATGGAAAGCCACTGATCCGTGATATTGAAATTCGATTGAACCGGGGAGAAATCCTTACTCTGATCGGACCGAACGGTGCAGGAAAATCAACAATATTGAAGAGTCTTACCAGACAGCTAAAGCTGGTAGGAGGAACTGTGTATCTGGATCAGAAACTGATGAGTCAGATGTCAGGCAAGGAAGTCGCACAGAAGCTGGCCGTTGTAACGACGGAGAGAATAAGACCAGAGCTTATGACATGTGAGGATATTGTTGCAACAGGACGATATCCGTATACAGGTACGCTGGGAATCTTATCGGAGGGTGACTGGGAAAAGGTACATAAGGCAATGGAAATGGTCCATGCACTGGATTTTAAGGACAGAGATTTTACCGAGATCAGTGATGGACAGCGACAGAGGATTCTGTTGGCCAGAGCAATCTGCCAGGAACCAGAAGTGATTGTTCTAGATGAGCCGACTTCCTTTTTGGATATTCGTCATAAACTGGAACTTCTTTCTATATTAAAGAAGATGGTTCTGGAACATCACACAGCTGTGTTGATGTCGCTTCATGAACTGGATCTGGCTCAGAAAATATCAGATTATGTGATCTGTGTCCATGGTGACCGGATCGAAAAATACGGTACACCGGAGGAGATTTTTACATCCGAATATATCCATCATCTTTATGGAATTACAACGGGAAGCTATAATGCTTCTTTTGGATGTCTGGAAATGGGCGCTCCGGCAGGTAAACCACAGGTATTTGTCATTGGTGGAAATGGCAGAGGAATTCCGGTATATCGAAAATTGCAGAGAGCGGGTATTCCATTTATTGCAGGTGTGATCCACAGTAATGATCTGGACTATGATGTTGCAAAAGCACTGGCAGCAGAGGTGATCAGCGAAGAACCATTCGAGGCTGTTACAGAAGAACATCTGGAAAAAGCAGAGAAAATGATGGATGATTGTGCAGAAGTCATTTGTTGTGTGGATAAGTTTGGTACAATGAATGCGGCTAATCGGAGACTTGTGGAAAAAGCCAAAAGAGATGGAAAATTAAAAACAGAATAGATATGAAATATAAGACAGAGCTGACCAATAAGGTACAGCTCTGTTTTAGTCTGCGGAAGTATCAGAAGAATCTTTCTGATAACTGGAAAGTATCCCATCAATGGATTTGTGCAGATAAGGCATGTATTCTTCAAGTGGAACTGGCTGCTGATACAGAATACAGTTGTAGCAGGTTGAACTTGCAAGCTCGATCACTGAGAAGAGCAGCAGATCAGGATGTTCATAAGCCTGATGACCTTCCTCGATCAGTTGGAGATATTTATCATAAAATCTGACATCTCTGTCAGGCATTTTTTGTTCCAATGCAGCTTGAAATACATTCCAGGAGAGGTTTTTCGAAACAAAGATAAGAAGCTGAGAATCATTTTTGAGTGCATTTAGGATATGATCGATCATAAAATGGAGCTGAGCAGGAAAACCTGTGATCTGATTCTGACGAACAGCCAGATATGCAGCGAAAAATAAATCCTGCGTTTTGGAAGAGGCCAGTTTGTTTCGGATATCATATTTATCTTTGAAATACAGATAAAAAGTTCCCTTGGCAACTCCGGCTTTCTCAACAATATCAGAGATCGTAGTTTTATTGGTTCCTTTTGTTGTAAACAGTTCGAAAGCAGTGTTATACAGTGCGTCTTCTTTTTTCTTTTTATTTGATTCTAATTTACCCATTAAGAAAACCTCCCTGTATTTGATGGTTTCGCCATTTATTATAAACAGAAATGACCAAAAGTCAATATCACAAAAAGAAGTTGTTGATTTTTGGACACATTGGCAAAAACGTATATTGACTAATGGTCAGTTTGGGTATATAACTCTAGATGAATAAAAAGTGACTGATAGTCATTAATGAAAAATATATTCAATAAGGAGGACATGATGATTAAGTTTGGAAAGTGGATAGCAAAGCATAAAGTGATCATTGTAATCATCAGTATGTTACTGCTTATCCCGTCATTCCTGGGAATGGCAGCGACGAGAGTAAATTACGATATCCTGAGTTATCTGCCGGAATCACTGGAAACAGTTGAAGGCCAGGATATCATGGTGGATGAATTTGGAATGGGTGCATTCTCCATGGTAGTCGTGGAAGATATGGAATTGAAAGATGTCGCAGCATTAAAAGAAAAATTCCAGAATGTGGAGCATGTAAAAGACGTTCTGTGGTATGACAGTGTGGCTGATTTAAGTATTCCGGTAAGCATGATTCCGGAAAAGTTTAAGGATG